>Ga0075367_10000731_pt1 | contig 12765 bp, 9 predicted proteins | sample EndMethybrTD3032_FD_71399 | JGI IMG/M metagenome (GOLD analysis project Ga0075367, IMG submission 71399) | Populus endosphere microbial communities from Tennessee, USA - Endosphere MetaG P. TD hybrid TD303-2 | ecosystem: Host-associated > Plants > Roots > Endosphere | place: USA: Tennessee... | reverse complement strand
TGCAGCGTTTCCATCTTGGCGGCGAACCCCTCCGAGAGGGCGCGGATCGCGTCGTGCTTCGACTCCTCGACGAGCGCGCGCGTCCGCGCGACGAGGTTGTCGACGCGCCCGAGCAGCTCGGCCGCGCGCGTCGAATCGAGGTCGAGCGACTCCTGCACCCACGCTCTGAGCTCAGCCGTCGGGGTCCGATCGCCGGGAGATGTCTTGACCGAAGCCATGGTCCGCCGGCTCGAGAGATCAATCCCTGTGCCGTCGAGATTTCCACGGAAAACGGCGCGCGCAGGTCTCGAGGGTGGAATTATTTGCCGTAACTCAGGCGCGCGCGCCCGATTCTGAGACGGACCGCGTCCGCCTGGCTCAGCGCCGAGCTGGCGGAGTGCGGCTTGCATGAGCCGGGCTAGGGGGTCGTTCGGGTCGTGAGTGACGCGGGACAGTACAGATCAGCGGGCGACGGCGTCGCGATTTCGACGATCGGACTGCACCACGAGCACGACCTGATCCTGCTCCGGCGCCACCTCCGGGCGGCGGCCGACGCATTCAACTTCGACCAGCGGGACATCAGCCGTCTCTCGACGGCCGCCTATGAGGCGGCGCGCCAGGTGTACGAGACCGCCGGCTCGGTGACGGCCGAACTCTCCGTCGTCCGCACCGGCCCTCCCTTGGTGCGGGTCGTCGTCTCGGCGCTTGCCGCCACGAACGAGGCCCGGGCGGATCTCCTGCGCCGCGTCCAGATGGCGTCGCGGCACCTCGAGTCGCTGGTCGATCGCCTCACCGTGGATGGAAGCGCCGAGGGCGTGACGATCACGCTCATCATCTATCCCGCCGGCGGGCCCGAGACGCGGGCCGAGGCCTTCCCCCCGCGTGGACCGGCCCCGGCCGACGCCGGCACCCCTCCGTCGCGCGAGCAGTACGACCAGGTGCAGCACGCGCTGCGCGACATGCACGTCGAGCTGCAGGAAACCAACCGGGGCGTGGTGGCGATCTACGCCGAGCTCGACGATCAGACCGAGCGTCTCCGGCAGGCCGAAGAGCGGATGCGCATGCTGCTCGACAGCGTGCAGGACTACGCCATCTGCATGCTCGGCCCCGACGGCGAGATCGCGAGCTGGAACGCCGGCGCGCAGCGCCTGTTCCGCTTCGAGGCCGACGAGATCATCGGCCGCAACTACGCCTGCTTCTTCCCGCCGGTGGAGCGCGAGGACGGCGTGCCGGAGGCGCACCTCGCCGAAGCGCGCACGACCGGCCGTCACGAAGTCGAAGGGCTGCGCATCCGCCGCGGCGGATCGGCCTTCGACGCGCACGCGCTGATCCGGCCGATGACCAAGGCCGGTTTTTCGCTGGTGATCCGCGACATCACCGAGCGCAAGCGTCTCGAAGACGATCTGCGCCGCCGCGCCGAGGACCTCGAAGCCGCCAACCGCGCCAAGGAAGACTTCCTGGCCACGCTCTCGCACGAGCTGCGGACGCCGCTGAACGCCATGCTCGGCTGGACGCGGCTGCTGCGCATGGGGCGGCTCGACGAGGACGCCAGGGGGCGCGCGCTCGAGACGATCGAGCGCAACGCGCACATCCAGGAGCAGCTCATCTCGGACATCCTCGACGTGTCGCGGATCGTCACGGGCAAGCTGCGGCTCGCCCTGCGGCCGATCGATCTGGCGCCGATTATCGACGCGGCGCTCGACTCCGTCCGGCCGACGGCCGCCGCCAAGGGGATCCTGCTCGAGACCCGGATCGAGACGACCGGCGCCGTGCTCGGCGACGGCGAGCGCCTGCAGCAGGTGCTCTGGAACCTGCTGTCCAATGCAATCAAGTTCACGCCGCGCGGCGGCACCGTCATCGTCTCGTCCGGCCGCGCCGGCGCCCACGCGACGATCAAGGTCGTCGACACCGGCGAAGGCATGCCGCCGGAGCTGGTGCCGTTCATCTTCGATCGGTTCCGGCAGGGCGACGGCTCGTCCACGCGCTCGCACGGCGGTCTCGGCCTCGGCCTGTCGATCGTCCGTCACATCGTCGAGCTGCACGGCGGACAGGTGCAGGCGTGGAGCGACGGGCCGAATCGCGGCGCGACGTTCCAGGTGATGCTGCCCGTGCGCGCCGTGCAGCACGTGGAGGCGGCCGACACACTCGCGGCCGACGCGCTGCTCGCCGGGCTCAAGGTCCTCGTCGTGGACGACGAGCCCGACGCGCGCGAAGTCGTGTCGACCGCGCTGGCGCAATGCGGCGCGCGGACCGCCGCCGTCGCCAGCGCCCGTGAAGCGCTCGAGATGGTCGCCGACTTCAAGCCCGACGTCATCGTCACCGACATCGCGATGCCCGGCGAGGACGGCTATTCGCTGGTGCGGGCGATCCGCCGCCTGCGCCCGCAGGTCGCGAACGTCCCGGTGGTGGCGCTGACGGCCTTCACGCAGCCCGAGGATCGCCGCCGCGCTCTGCGGGCGGGCTTCCAGCATTTCGTGTCCAAGCCCGTGGAAGTCGACGAGCTGGCGGCGGTGGTCCGCGCGGTCGCCGATCAGCGGTGATCGGTCCCAGCTCATCCATGGATAGCCTCTTGAATGTCCCGTGCCCAACTTTGGTGCAGAAACGCGCATGAGCCGTCGGATCCCACGGGGCGATCGGGCAGAATGGAACCCGTCTTGATGGACCGGACCCTGGTCGTTGACGATTCGCCGACCATCCGCCGCATGGTGATGGCATCGCTGCGCGAGGTCTGCACGGGCGGGTTCGCCGAGGCGTCGAGCGGTCTCGAAGCGATCGAGCAGCTGGCGCTCGGTCCGGCCGCGATGATGGTGCTCGATCTCAACATGCCCGACATGCACGGCATCGAGGTCCTGTCGTTCGTACGGCGCCATCCTTCGTTGAAGGCGCTGCCGGTGATCGTCCTCACGACGCGCGGGGACGACGCCAGCCGCGCGGCGGCGCTGGCCGCCGGCGCCACGGCCTATCTCACCAAGCCCTTCACGCCCCAGGCGCTCGCCGATCAGGCGCGAACGCTGGTGTCATGAGCGAAGACGTCTTCGCCGCGGGGTTCCTCGACGACTATTTCGCCGAGTGCGACGAGCACCTGTCGCTCGTGCGGCGGCTGCTGCTGGAGATCGCAGGCGGGACCGGAGCTCGGGAGAGCTCGAGTGAGGTCTCCCGTTCTCCCACTCCTCCTGCGTTCCTGCGCCCGGCGGTGGTCGAGGAGCTCTTCCGCAGCTTCCATTCCGTGAAGGGCGTCTCCGGGATGGTCGGCGCGCGCGACGCCGAGCTGCTCGCGCATCATCTCGAAGGCTACCTGCGTGTCCTGCGCCGGCCGGGATCGCTCGTCACCGCCGAGGGGATCGACGCGCTCGTCGGCGGCGTGGACGCGCTGGAGCGCGCCATCGCCTCGCGGCGCGACAACAGTCCGCCGGGGGATGTCGAAGCGGCCGTCGCCAGGCTCGAGGCAGCCGTCACGTCCACTCCGTTTGCCGCCGACGCCGCGCCGGCGGCGGACGTCCCGAAGGCAGCCTGGCGCGTGACGTTCGCGCCGTCGGCGGGCCTGCTCGCGCGCGGCATCAACGTGGACACGGTGCGCGCGCGCCTTCGCGACGCGGGAGAGATCGTCGACGCCGCTCCCCGGGTGACGCCCGGCGGGATCGCATTCGACTTCCTCTTCGACGGCGCGCTCGACGAGGCGACGGTGGCGGCGTGGCGCGAAGACGGGATGCTTGTCGAATCGGCGGCTGCCGCCGCGCCAGCGCCCGCCGAACATGTCCCCGCGCCCGCGGCGCCGGAACTGACCGCGCCTCTCGGACCGTCGCACGTCGTCCGCGTGGATCTCACGCGGCTCGACGAGCTGATGCGCCTGATCGGCGAGCTGGTCATCAGCCGATCGCGGCTCGAGGACGCGCTCGGCCGCGTCGAACGTCACGTGCCGGCCGTCGAGTGGCGCGACGTTCAGGAGAACGCCCAGACCATCGAGCGCCAGCTCCGCGACCTGCGCGAGGGCGTGATGCGCATCCGCCTGGTGCCGATCGGCGATCTGCTGCGGCGCGTGCCGTTCGTCGTCCGCGATCTCGCGCGCGACACCGGCAAGCGCGTGCGGCTCGATCTGCGCGGGCAGGAGACCGAGATCGACAAGTTCCTCGTCGAGCGCATGATGGACCCGGTGCTGCACCTCGTGCGCAACGCCGTCAGCCATGCGCTCGAGACCGCCGACGAGCGGGTCGCCGCCGGCAAGCCGCCGGAAGGCACGCTGACGATCGCGGCGTCGAGCATCGGCGACGCGGTCGTGCTCGAGATCGCGGACGACGGCCGCGGCATCGACGAAACGGCAGTGGTGGCGCGGGCCCGCGCCATCGGCCTCGACACGCCCGATCCTCCTCTCGATCGCGCGCGGCTGCTCGACCTCATCTGCGCGCCAGGCTTCTCGACGCGCCACGAGACCGATCGCGCGAGCGGCCGCGGCGTCGGCATGTCGGTCGTCAAGACGACGGTCGACGACCTGAAGGGACGGCTGTCGCTCTGGACCGCGGCCGGCGAAGGGACGCGATTCACCATCGAGCTGCCGCTGACGCTCGCCATCGCCGACGCGCTGATTGCGCACGTGGGCGATCGCACGTTCGCCATTCCGCAGGCGGGTGTCCGCGAAGTGGTCGAGCTCGATCCGGCGTCGATCCGCAAGGTCGAGGGGCACGAAATCGTGCCCTTCCGCGGCGGCTCGCTGCCCGTCCTGCGCCTCAGCGACGTGTTCAGTCTCTCGCCGCGGCCGGGCCGCGCGCTCCACGCGTTCATCGTCGGCGCCGGCGTGGACGCCGTCGGCGTCGCGGTCGATCGCATCAGCGGCCAGCGCGAGATCGTCGTGCGCAGCATGGACGACTCGCTCGTGCGCGTCGACGGAATCAGCGGCGCGACCGATCTCGGCGACGGACGTGCCGTGCTGATTCTCGATCTCCCCGGACTCGTGAGGGCCGCGTCATGACGGCCGCCGAGACCTTCATCCTGTTCACCGTTGCCGGGACGACGTACGCGGTGCGGAGCCGCGACGTCGCGCACGTGGAGATGCTCGATCAGGTGACGGCCGTCCCCAATGCGGCGGCGTTCGTCGACGGCGTGGTGTTCTCGCGCGGGCAGGTGGTGCCGGCGCTGAACCTGCGCGCGCGCTTCGGCTTCGAGCGCGCGCCCTACGGGATGGCGACGCGCCTGGTGGTGGTGCAGAGCGGGGGGCGCAGCGTCGGCCTGGTGGCCGACGGCGCGCGCGAGTTCGCGTCGTTCGATCCGTCGTTGATCCAGCCGCCGTCCACCTCGATGACGGGGCTCAGCGGCCGGTACCTCGAGGGGATCGCCAACGTCGGCGGCCGCCTGATTCTCGTGCTCGACCTCGCGGAAGTGATGACGTTCGACGACCCGGTGCTCGAGGGCCGTCCGTAAGCGTAAGAAGGGTACAGCCATGGCCATCAAGAAAGTCAACGGTCGCCGGTCCCATGTGGCGCCTCGCACGTCTGCATTCGACACCGGACTCGCGCTGGCGCAGGCACAGCAGGTCACCAGCGCGGCCGGCACGCTCGCGCGCATCACCGACCAGGTCGCCGAAGGGGCGCAGGAGCAGTCGCGCGCCCTCGATCGCTCGGTGAACGCGCTGAACGAGATCGGCTCGTCGCTGAAGGAAACCTCGCAGCACGCCGAGAGCATCGCCGTCTCCGCCGAAGAACTGGTCTCGTCGGCGAACGAGATGGCGGCGTCGATCGAGCAGGTGACGGCGAGCACGACGAGCCTGTCGGCGTCGATTACGCAGACGGCCGCGTCGATCCAGCAGTCCGCGGCCTCGATCCAGCACGTGACCGAGACCGCCCAGGAGATGGCGGTGCAGTCGCAGCAGGTGACGTCGTCGATTGCCGCGATGGCGTCCGGGATCAAGACGGTGACCCGCGACACGGAGTCGCTGACGAGCGCGGTCAACGAGACCGGCGCGGCCGTCGAGGAGATGGCCGAGTCGATCAAGAGCGTCTCGGGGAACGCCGACGACCTGGCGGCGGCCGCGGAGGAAACCTCGTCGTCGATCAACGAGATCGCGGCCTCGATCGAAGAGGTCGGCGCGATGACCGAGCGGCTGGCGACGTCGGTGGACGAGACCGCCACCGCGATGGAGCAGATGTCGCGCTCGGTGCAGAGCGTGGCGCAGAGCAGCGTCCGCATCACCGAGGTGGCGCGCGACGCGTCGGTCAGCGCCGTCCAGATGGAGCGATCGATCCAGTCGGTGTCGGCGCTGTCGCGGTCGGCCGACGAAGTGGCGCGGCGGGTCACCCGGGACGCCGAAGAGGGCGGGACCACCGTCCAGCGCACGATCCAGGGCATGACGCGGATGCGCGACTCGATGGCGCAGTCGGCGTCGGTGATGCGCGAGATGGGCAAGCGCACGGGCGACATCACGTCCATCGTCGACACCATCAACCTGATCGCCGAGCGGACCAACCTGCTCTCGCTCAACGCCTCGATCGAGGCGGCGCGCGCCGGCGACGCCGGCCGCGGCTTCGCCGTCGTCGCCGAGGAAATCCGCAACCTCGCGGATCGCTCGGCGCGCGCCACCGCCGACATCGCCGCCATCATCCGCGGGCTGCAGGAGATTGCCCAGGACGCGATCGCCGCGTCCACCGACGGACTGCGCGTCGCCGACGAGAGCAGCCTGCTCGCGGAGTCGGGGGCGTCGGCGCTCAAGAAGATCCTGGGCGGGATCAGCGAGACGGGAGGGCTCGTCGGGCAGATCGCCAACGCGACCGCCGAGCAGCGCACGGCCGGCCAGACGGTGGTCAACGCCATCGCCGCCACGTCCGATCAGGCGAAGCTGATCGCGAACTCCACCGCCGAGCAGGCGGCGACCGCCACCGGCGTCGTCAAGGGGACGACGCAGATGCGCAAGGTGGCGCAGGAAGTGTCCAAGGCGATCAACGAGCAGGGACGCGCGACGCGCGACGTCATCAAGGCCGCCGGCAGCACGGCGCGCCTTGCCGGCCAGGTGCGCAAGGCCACCGCCGAGCAGGCACGCAGCGCCGAGCAGATCGCCCAGGCCAACGATTCGATGCGTCGCGGCGCGGCGGGGACGGCCCGGACGATCGGCCAGCAGGCGGCCTCCTCGGACGAAATCGTCAAGGCCGCCGAGATGCTGGCCCGGATGGCGGGCACCGTGTCGACCGCGATGGTCGAGCAGCGGGCCGCCGCCGGGGAGATCGCCCAGGCCGCCTCCTCGATGCGCACGCAGGCCGATCAGACGGCCAAGGCGCTCAAGGAGCAGAGCCGCGCGATGCGTGACGTGAGCACCGCCGCCGCCAATACGGCGCGGCAGGTCAAGACGATCACGCAGACCAACCGCGGTCACTCGCAGGCGCTGACGGCGGTCTCCGCCGACCTCGTCGAAGTCCGCCGCATCACCGAGCGGAACGCCGGCGGCGTGCAGGACACGCGCGCCGGCACCGCCGACCTCCTCCGCACCGCCGAGTCGCTGACCAGCCTGATGAACGGCGTGGCGAAAAAATCCCATTGAGCCGCCTGGGCATCCTGACCGTCGACGGCGCGTTGACGATTCGCGGCTGGGACGCGTGGATCGCGGCGACCAGCCGCGTCCCGCCGGCCGCCGCGATCGGGCAGCCGCTGGCCGCCGTCGTGCCCGGGCTGGCGGCGCGGGGCCTGCTCGCGCGCTTCGAGCAGGTGCTCCGCACCGGTGAAGTGCAGGTGCTGGCGCCCGCCTTTCACCACTACCTGATTCCATGTCCGCCGGCCGAGCCGTCGCCGCATTTCGAGCAAATGCAGCAGCGGGTGACGCTGGGGCCGATCCGCGACGGGACGAACATCACCGGGGTCATGGCGACCGTCGAGGACGTGACCGCACGGCTCGACCGCGAGCGCGAGCTGGCCGCGTCGCTCCGTGCCGACGACTGGCAGGCGCGCCGCGCCGCCGTCGACGAGCTCGCGCGGCACGCCGATCTCGATCTGGCGCAGGCGATCGTCGAGACGCTCCGCCACGAGCATCGCAACTTCAACGTCCTGAGCAGCGCGCTGCAGCTCCTCTCGGCCTCCGACGTGGACGTCACGGGCCCGCTCGCGACGCTGCTCCACGAGGAGGACACCGACCTCCGGATCCAGGCCGCGCTGGCGCTCGGCGACCATCACACGCCGGGGGCGATCGACGCGCTGATCGGCGCGCTGGGCGATCCCGATCCCAACGTCCGCTTCCACGCCATCGAGGCCCTGGGCAAGCTGCGCGCCGCCGACGCCATCGACGCGCTCGCGGAGATCGCCGCCGGCGACGACTTCTTCCTGGTCTTTCCCGCCGTCGATGCGCTGGCGCGGATCAACGACGCCCGAGCCGCCCCTGCGCTCGTGCCGCTCCTCACGCGCCCGCTCGTCGCCGAGCCGGCGGCCGAGGCGCTCGGCGAGATTGGCGGCGCGGACGTCGTGCGTCCCCTCGTGGATCTGCTGAACATCGGCGGACCGGCCACCGCCGTCGCACGCGCGCTCGCGCGCCTGCACCAGCGCTACGAGCAGCGCTACGGCGGCGGCGCGGTGATCGTCGCGGAGTTCGAGGCCGCCGTCGCGGCCCCCGGTGCCGCCCGCATCCTCGACGCCGTATCGAGCTGCGACAGCCAGGACCTGCGCGCCGTGATCACGGTCCTCGGCTGGCTGCGCGGCGAGGCGGTCAACCGCGCGCTCGCACGCCTGCTGGGCAAGCCCGACGTGCGTGCCGACGCGATCGAAGCGATCGTCCGGCAGGACGCGGGGATCGTGGACGTCCTGGTGGAGCAGCTCGAGGCGGCGGATCCCGACACGCAGCTGGCCGCCGTCGTCGCGCTTGGGCGGCTCGGCGATCGCCGGGCGGCCCCGGCGCTCGCCGCGACGCTGACCCGCTCGCGCGCGCTCGCGGTCGCCGGGGCCTCCGCGCTGGCCCGCATCGGCGATCCGCTGGCGCACGACGCGCTGCTGCCGCTGCTCGCGCACCCGGACGCCGCCGTCCGGCAGGCGGCCATCGGCGCGCTCAATTCGCTGGGCCATCCCGATCTCGGCGCCCAGGTGCGCCGTCTGCTGTCGTCGGACGACGCCACGCTGCGGGAATCCGCCGTACGCATCGCCGGCTATTTCGGTTTTCCCGACGCCGTCGAGGCGCTGCTCGCGTGCGCGGCGGATCCGGTCGAAGGCGTCCGGCGCGCGGCGGTCGAGCACCTCCCCTATCTCGACGATCCGCGATCGATCGACGCGCTCGTCGCGGCCATGCGCGACCCGTCGCCCAAGGTCCGCGCCGCGGCGGCGCAGGCGCTGGCGCACGCGCCGCGCAGCGTCGTCGAGGCGCCGCTCCTCGCCGCCCTGGCCGACGAGGAGTCGTGGGTTCGCTACTACGCGGTGCGGGCGTTGGGCGAACACGGGATCGGCGCCGCGAGGCTGGCCGCGGTGGCGGACGCCGATCCGGCGATGCACGTCCGCATCGCGGCGATCGAGGCTCTCGGCGGCACGCGCGACGACGCCGGCGCGGATCTGCTCCTCGCGCACGCGGCCGACCCGCGGCCGGACCTCGCCGCCGCTGCCGTCCGCGCGCTCGGCCGATCGCGCGATGCGCGCGCGGCGCCAGCCTTGCGCGCGGCGCTGCGCTCCGACGACGACAGCGTCCGCCTGGCCGCCGTGACGGCGTTCCGGAGCGCCGGGACCACGGACGCCGTCGCCGCGCTCCAGTGGACGGCCGCGGCCGACACCGAGGACGCCGTGGCCCTGGCGGCCGTGGAAGCGATGGGGGCGCTGGCGCGCCGCGGCGCGGAGGACCCGGGGGCCGCCGTCGCCGCGCTGATCGCGGCGACATCCGAGACGCGCACCCGCGACGCCGCGATTGCCGCTCTGTCGCGGCTGCCCGAGACGCGCGTCGGCGCCGTCGCCGGCGGCCTCACGCACGCGCAGCCGCACGTGCGGCGCGCCGCCATCGCCGCGCTCGGACGCATGCAGCGGCCCGAGGCCTCGGCGGCCATTCGCACGGCGCTCGACGACGAGGATCCCGGCGTCCGCGAGGCGGCCGTCGTCGCGCTGGATCGGCTGGGCGCGCGAGGCGTGGGCCGCAAGCTGGCCCTGATGGCGCGCGAGGATCCGTCGCGCGCGGTGCGGCGCGCCGCGGCGGCCGCCGCCGGCGCCGACGCGGGACCACGGTGACCGCTGGTGGTGTCCCACGCGGAAAGTCTCGGCCTGTCGAGCAGCGCATTGCCGCTGCTCGCCGCCGTCGTCCACGAGCGTCTCGGCCTGTCCTACGAGCCGTCGCGCTACGACATGCTGGCCGATCGCCTCGCGCCGCTCGTGCTCGAGCGCGGCTTCGAGTCGTTTCTCGACTACTACTACCTGCTCAAGTACGACGCCGCGGCCGCGGCCGAGTGGTCCCGGGTGATGGATGCGCTCTCGGTGACCGAGACCTACTTCTGGCGCGAGATCGATCAGCTGCGGGCGATCGTGGACCACGTCGTGCCGCGCCTGGCGGCCGCCGGCGGACCGGTCCGGATCTGGAGCGTCCCCTGCGCCAGCGGCGAGGAGCCGCTGACGCTGGCGATGCTGCTGCACGAAGCCGGCTGGTTCGATCGCGCGCCGATCGAGATTTACGCCAGCGACGGCAGCCCCGCCGCCCTCGAGCGGGCCCGCGCCGGCCGCTACCGGGAGCGCTCCCTCCGCAACCTGCCGCACGCCCTGCGCGAGCGCTATTTCGCGGCCGACAACGAGGCATGGGTGATCGATCCGGCCCTGCACGCGCGCGTGCGCTCCTGGAGCGTGGTCAACCTGATGTGCGAGGGGGACGTGGCGCCGCGCGCGCGCGTGCCGGTCATCGTCTGCCGCAACGTCTTCATCTATTTCTCGCCGGCCGCCATCGAGCGCGTCGCCGGCATGTTCGCGCAGGCGATGCCGCCGCGCGCCTATTTGTGCCTCGGCGCTGCGGAGTCGCTGCTGAAGCTGCGGACGGCCTTCGACCTGCAGGAGATCGGCGGCGCCTTCGTGTACGTGAAGGGTGATCGAGATGTCTGAGGTGATTCGCGTGCTGGTGGTCGACGACTCGGCCTACGTCCGGAAGGTCGTGTCGGAGATGCTGGCCCGCAGTCCGTTCATCGAGGTCGCCGGGATCGCGCGTGACGGCGCCGAGGCGCTCGAGCGCGCCGCCGAGCTGAAACCGGACGTGATCACCTGCGACCTCAACATGCCGTCGCTCGACGGCGTCGGGTTCATCCGCGCGCAGATGGCGCGCGACCCGGTGCCGATCGTCGTCATCAGCATCGCGGCAGGGGCGGGCGAACAGGTGCTCGCCGCGCTCGACGCCGGGGCGGTGGATTTCGTCCAGAAGCCGACGGCGCTCGCGACCGAACGGCTGATGGAGATGGCGGACGAGCTCGTGGACAAGGTGAAGGCCGCGGCCCGGGCGCCGCGGCGCGTGCTGCTCGCGGCCGCGGCCCCCCCGCCTGTCGATGCGAGGCAGGCGACCGGCGCGTTCGACATCGTGGTGATGGGCATCTCGACCGGCGGGCCGCAGGCGCTGAAACTGCTCATTCCCAGCCTGCCGAAGGACTGCCCGGTGCCGATCGCCATGGTCATGCACATGCCGCTGGGCTATACGGAGATGTACGCGCGTAAGCTGGACGAGATATCGGCGCTGCACGTGGTCGAGGCGGAAGAGGGGACGCCCGTCGAGCCGGGCATCGTTCTGCTGGCGCCCGCCGGCCGGCATCTCACGTTCCGGCGTCACGACGGGCGGATCCGGGCGCGCCTCGACGTGCTGCCGCTCGATACGCCCCACCGGCCGTCGGTGGACGCGCTCTTCCATTCGGCGGCCGACGTCTACGGCGCGCGCGTCCTGGGCATCGTCATGACCGGGATGGGCAGCGACGGCCGCGAAGGGTCGGCATGGATCAAGGCGCGCGGCGGCTGTATCCTGACCGAGACGGAATCGACCTGCGTGGTCTATGGGATGCCACGCGCTGTGGTCGAGGCGGGTCTGAGCGATGCGCAGATCCCGCTCGATCGCATGGCGGAGGCCATCATGGAGCGCATATGAGCGGCAAAGTCCTGCTGGTCGACGATTCGGGGCTCGCGCGGCGCAACACGCGGCGCGTGCTGGAAGAGGCCGGGTACTCGGTCGTCGAGGCGGAGGACGGTCTCTCGGCGCTCGAGCAGTTCGCGCTCGAAAAGCCGGATCTCGTCGTGCTCGACCTGGTCATGAAAGGCATGTACGGGCTGGACGTGCTGTCGAAGCTGCGCGAGCTCGACCCGGGCGCGCGCGTGATCGTCCTGACCGCCGACATCCAGACCTCGTCACGCGACCTCGTCCAGTCGGCCGGCGCCTCCGCGTTCATCAACAAGCCGGCGTCCCCGACGGCCGTCGTCGAGATGGTACAGCGCGTGCTGGCAGGAACAGCGCCGTGGAACTGACGCCCGTCCAGCACGACGCCCTCATCGAGCTGCTGAACATCGGGTTCGGGCGGGCGGCGGCCTCGCTCTCGGAGCTGACCGGCCACCGCGTCATCCTCGAAGTGCCGCAGGTGTCGGTGCACCCGATCGACGAGCTGAACGACGCGCTGCGCGCGGTCGTCGCCGACGAGGTCGCCAGCGTCCACCAGATTTTCTCCGGCCCCGTCGGCGGCGACGCGCTGCTCATCCTCGACCATTCCGCCGCCGGGATGCTGAAGGAGCTGCTCACCAGCGAGCCGCCGCTGCCGCTGTCGATCGACTCGTCGGCGCGCGAGGTGCTGACCGAAGTCGGCAACATCCTGCTCAACGCCTGCCTCGGCACGTTCGGCAACATCC
>Ga0075367_10000730_pt1 | contig 12773 bp, 15 predicted proteins | sample EndMethybrTD3032_FD_71399 | JGI IMG/M metagenome (GOLD analysis project Ga0075367, IMG submission 71399) | Populus endosphere microbial communities from Tennessee, USA - Endosphere MetaG P. TD hybrid TD303-2 | ecosystem: Host-associated > Plants > Roots > Endosphere | place: USA: Tennessee... | reverse complement strand
GAACCTTGCCGAGCGCGCCGCCAGCACGATGTCGCATGACAGCGCGACGTTGGCGCCGGCGCCGGCGCCAACGTCGCGCTGTCATGCGACATCGTGCTGGCGGCGCGCTCGGCAAGGTTCATGCAGCCGTTCTGCAGGCTTGGGCTCGTGCCGGACTCGGGCGGCACGTATCACCTGCCGCGCCTGATCGGCGAAGCGCGCGCGAAAGGCCTGGCGATGCTGGGCGAAGCGCTGGCTGCGGAGCAGGCCGAAGCTTGGGGCCTGATCTGGAAGGCTATCGATGACGACAAGCTGATGGCCGAAGCTCGCAAGCTTGCGGGCCATCTCGCAACGCAGCCGACATACGGGCTGGGACTGGCAAAGCGAGCCATCCATGCGAGCGCCGCCAACTCGTTCGATGCACAGCTTGACCTGGAACGCGACCTGCAGCGCGAGGCCGGGCGCACGCCGGACTATGCCGAGGGCGTGCGTGCGTTCTTCGAGAAGCGCCCGCCGCAGTTCACTGGCCGGAAAGCGTAATCATGGCGGAGGATGCACTCAGCTTGGCAAAGCGATGCGCTGAAGCCATGTGGGCCGGCGACCGGGCCTCGCGTGCCCTGGGCATGGAAATCACCAACGTCGGGCCGGGCGGCGCCACGCTCACTATGACCGTCACGGAGACGATGACCAACGGGCATGGCATGTGCCACGGTGGCTTCGTCTTCACGCTGGCCGATTCAGCATTCGCTTTCGCGTGCAATGCCTACGATCAGCGAACCGTTGCTCAGCATTGCGCCGTGACGTTCCTGCATCCTGCCCAACTCGGTGACCGGCTGACTGCGCAATGCGTAGAGCGTACGCGGGCAGAACGCAGCGGAATCTACGATGTGTCCGTGAAACGCGCCGACGGCACACTGATCGCCGAGTTTCGCGGGCACTCGCGTACGATCCAGGGCTCTTTGCTGGCGCAGACGGCCAACAAGAGCAAATGAGCCGCGCAACAGCGGACGCAGGGGAGACAGGGAGGCGAAACCATGTGGGATCTTAGCCCCAGCAAGGAAGACCTCGATCCCATCGAGGTGGCATCTCGCGATGAGATCGCGGCACTCCAGCTCAAACGCCTGAAATGGACGCTGCGGCATGTCTACGACAACGTCCCGCACTACTGGAAAAAGTTCGATGCAGCCGGCGTCCATCCTGACGACCTCACCTCCCTGGACGATCTCTCCAAGTTTCCCTTCACGACCAAAGCGGACCTGCGCGACAACTATCCGTTCGGCATGTTCGCGGTGCCGATCCAGCAAGTCGTGCGCACGCACGCATCCTCGGGCACGACGGGTAAACCGACCGTGGTCGGCTACACCAAAGGCGATATCGACACGTGGGCCGACGTAGTGGCTCGCTCGATCCGAGCATCGGGCGGCAGGCCGGGCATGCGCGTGCATGTCTCGTACGGCTACGGCCTGTTCACCGGCGGCCTTGGTGCGCATTACGGCGCTGAGCGGCTCGGCTGCATGACGATCCCCGTTTCAGGCGGCATGACGGAGCGCCAGGTGCAGCTGATCCGCGATTTCGAGCCTGATATCATCATGGTGACGCCGAGCTACATGCTCGCCATCCTGGATGAGTTCCGCAAACAAGGTGTCGATCCGCGCAAGACCTCCCTCAAGGTCGGCATCTTCGGCGCGGAGCCCTGGACCAATGCCATGCGGCTGGAGATCGAGCAGGCCTTCGACATGCATGCCGTAGACATCTATGGCCTATCGGAGGTGATCGGCCCGGGCGTCGCCAACGAGTGTGTGGAGACCAAGGACGGGCTGCACATATGGGAGGATCATTTCTATCCGGAGATAGTCGACCCCGTCAGCGGCAAGGTGCTGCCGGACGGAGACAAGGGAGAGCTGGTGTTCACCTCTTTGACAAAGGAGGCGATGCCGGTGATCCGCTATCGCACCCGCGACCTGACGCGTCTTCTGCCGGGAACGGCGCGCAGCATGCGACGCATGGAAAAGGTGACGGGCCGCTCCGACGACATGATGATCGTGCGAGGTGTCAACGTGTTCCCCACCCAGATCGAAGAGATTCTGCTCAAGATCGAGCCGCTGTCCGCCCACTACCAGGTCGTCCTCACGCGCGAGCAACGGATGGACGAGATGGAGGTGCTGGTCGAGATTCGCCCCGAGGCCGACACGACCACCAACCGCTCGCAGTCGGCGGCGCTGCTCGCAGGCCGTATCAAAGACGCCATCGGCGTCACGGCAAAAGTCAGAGTCGTCGACGCCAATGCGATCGAACGATCGCTGGGTAAGGCCAAGCGCATCGTCGACAAGCGCCCGAAGGATTGAAGGAGACTGCATGGCACGCCCACGCGCCGCCGACCACGACCTGAAGCGCCGCGCGATTCTCGACCGGTCCGCGAAGCTGTTCGCCGAACGCGGCTATGAGCGAACCTCGATGTCGGAGATCGCATCGGCGTGCGGGTCGTCCAAGGCCCTGCTCTACCACTACTACGAGAACAAGGAGCAGCTACTGCACGACCTGCTCGAAGCCCACTTCATAAAGCTTCAGGAGGCGGTTGAGGCGGCGGACGCCCCGCAATCGCCCCCGGGGGAACGTCTGCGCGGGCTTATAACGGCCCTCCTGGCAGCCTACCAAGGCTCCGACGCATTGCATAAAGTCCAGATCAACGAATTGACGGCACTGCCGTTGGCCCGCCAGCTGGAGCTCAAATCCTACGAGCGCCGGCTTGTCGACCTGTTTGCCAGCGTACTGCGCGACATAAACCCAGCACTGGCGAGAGGCAATCGCCTGCTGAAGCCGGTAACAATGTCGCTGTTTGGCATGATCAACTGGTCCTATCTTTGGTTTCGACCCGAAGGACCCATGTCTCGCGCCGCATACGCCGATCTCGTCACGCAGATGATGATAGATGGCATAGCGAAGCTCGGCTCCGACGGCTTGGCGCGCACCCGCTCCCGCTCGCGTGTGACATCGGCCTAGTATCGGCGACGTCAGTTGACACGCGCCTGCGGCTGTCTCTCTTACCTCCAAGGGTACGCTGTCGCGGCTGGATCAGCGACAGATTACGATTGAGCCGGATGCCAATTGAGATTTGCTGCAGGGCCGTGAGCGGCTCGGCGAAGAACCTGTTGCCGTGGCTTTTGCGATGGGCCGATGGAAGGCGACGTCCGTGACCGTCGAACCTGCACTAGGACTGCATCCCCCATTTCTGGATCGTTGCGGCCTCGATGTTGCGGAAGATCAGGTTTTCCACGATCAGCCCGATAAGGATCACCGTGAGTAGGCCGGCGAACACGGCTGGTATGTCGAGCATGTTCTTGTTCTCGTAGATGTACCACCCGAGCCCGCCCTTGCCAGAGGAGACGCCAAACACGAGTTCGGCGGCGATCAGGGTGCGCCATGCGAACGCCCAGCCGATCTTCAATCCCGTGAGGATCGAAGGGAACGCGGCTGGGATCAAAATCTTGAAAATGAAGCGGGAGCCGTTGAGGCCGTAGTTGCGGCCCACCATGCGCAGTGTCGTCGACACCGAGCGAAAGCCCGAGTGCGTGTTGAGCGCCACCGCCCACAGCACCGAGTGCACAAGCACGAAGATGATGGAAACGTCTCCCAACCCAAACCAGATGAGAGCGAGCGGCAGCAGGGCGATGGCGGGTAACGGGTTGAACGCCGACGTCAGCGTCTCGAGCAGGTCGTTGCCAAGGCGCGACATCATGGCCAGCGCGGTGAACAGCATGGCGAGCACCAGCCCCAAGGTGTAGCCCTTCAACAGCAGCACGACGGAGTTCGCCACCTTCTGAGGAATGTCGCCGCTGAGGATGCCTGCCTGGAAGGCCTCGAGCGTCGCAGAGAAGGCAGGCACCAACAGGGGGTTGTTGAGGTGGCGGGCATAAGCCTCCCACGCAGCGGCTATGGCGATGAGAATGAATGCTTTCCGAAGCCAGGCCTGATTGGCGAGCCTCTGCCAGGGTGTCAGCGCCTTCTGCACTACGCCGATGTCGCCGCCGGCTACCGTATCGCGCACGTATTCGGGGCGAAACGGCGGAAGTGGGGGTAAGCGCACTGCCGGCACGGGTATGTCAGCCATGGCGGACGATCTCCTGTTCCTCCACGCGATCGGCGAACAGCATCTCATGGATGCGTTCCGACAAGGGGCGCCCCGTGGCCGAATCTGTCGGATCCTTGCCGTCGCTGTTCAGCTCGCCCTTGACCTGGCCCGGATGTGGCGAGAGCAGGAGGATGCGGCTACCAATCAACACGGCCTCGGGAATCGAGTGGGTCACGAACAACACCGTGAAGCGCGTATCGGCCCACAGCTGCAGCAGTTCGTCCTGCATCTTCCGCCGCGTCAGGGCATCGAGCGCCGCAAACGGCTCGTCCATCAGCAGTACGTCCGGCTCCATCGCAAGCGCGCGAGCGATGGCAACACGCTGCTTCATGCCGCCGGACAGAGTGTGCGGATAGGCATCGGCAAATTTGGCGAGGTTGACCTTGTCGATGTAGCGCATGGCTTGCGCCTCGGCGGCCTTGCCGCGCATCTTGCCCGAAGACTCGAGCGCAAACATTACGTTCTGCTTGACGGTCTTCCACGGCAACAGCTGGTCGAATTCTTGGAACACGAATACCCGGTCAGCGCCCGGTCCACGGATGGGAAGACCCTTGAGCCGCATGCCGCCTTCGGTCGGCGCCATGTAGCCGCCGACCGCCTTGAGCAGGGTCGACTTGCCGCAACCCGACGGTCCGAGCAACACGAACCGGTCCGCTCCGTAGACGTCGAAGCTGACGCGATAGGTGGCGGTGACCAGATGCCTCTCGGTCTTGTATTGCAGGGTGACGCCTTGCACCTGCAGCAGCGGCGCAGGGCCCGACGGAGCGTTCATCGCAATTCGCACCTCCATAGCGTGTCGGCCGGGAGTTTTGACCCGACGCGTCTCAGCTTCCAGGCAGCCGATGCACCTTGGGAAAGAACAGGTCTGTCCAGGTTGCCGGCATGGAAGCCGGCGACCTCGCGAATCCGATCGCCCTCGACGATGCCGCGGGCGATGCGTTCGTTCGGTGAAAACCGGATCCAGCGCACGCGCTCCTCCCATGTCACCAATTTGTTTGTTGGCGCGCGCCCACGCATTTAGAATGCGGCGCCAAGCGCAGGAATAAGGCGCAGACAACGATAACCTGACTGGGAGACCTGACGATGCCAAGGGAAAAGATGGGCATGCTTGCAAGCCGGCGGCAGGCGCTGGGTGCGATAGCCGGAGCGACGAGCCTCCTGGCTGCGCCGGCGATAGTGCGGGCCCAAAGCCCGCTCGCGGTGAGGTTCGTGCAGCAGCGCGGACTGCTGTATATCCCCGTCGACGTCATGGTCGGCGGTGGCATCCTGCAACAGGAGGCGACCAAGCTCGGGCTCGGCAAGATCGAAGCCACCGCCACCGCGCTGAGCGGTCCCGGCCCCATCCTGGACGCGCTGCTCTCAGGTGCTGCGGACTACGGCACCGCGGCCCTGCCTTCGCTCCTGACGCTGTGGGAGAAGACACGCGGCACGGCCAACGAGGTGAAGGCAGTCGGTACCGTCAGCAACGGCGCCATCACGCTCTACACCATCAACCCCAACGTCAAGACCATTGCCGATTTCACCGACGCGGACCGCATTGCCGTGCCGACCGTGAAGTTGTCGTTCAACGCCATGATGCTGCAGATGGCGGCCGAACAGCTGTGGAACGATCCGCATCGTCTGGACCATCTGACCGTCGCCCTCGGCCATCCAGATGCCGTCACGGCGCTCTCGGCGGGCTACGGCAAGGCGACCATCACCGCCCATGCTGCGGTGCAGCCCTTCACGGATCGCGGCCTCAAGCTGCCGGGTGCGCACGTCATAACCGACAGCCGCAAGGTGTTCGGCGGGCCGTTGACGCAAATCACGCTGCTGGCGACGAAGCAGACGAAGGAGAAGAACCCTCTGCTGTTCAAGGCGGTCGCGGCCGCCCTCGAAGAGTCGATCAAAGTCGCCAACGCCGACAAGCGCGCCGCTGCCGCACTGTGGAAAGAGGCGCAGAAGGCCCCGGACAACATCGATGACCTGGTGGCCCAGCTCAACGATCCGGGCTTCGAATTCACGTCGCGGCCGCAGCGCATCGGTCACTTCACGGCGTTCCTCAACCGGATCGGAACCATGAAGGCCAAGGTTAGCGACTGGAAAGAGCTATTCTGGGAGACGGCACACAACCAGCAGGGCGATTGATCATGCCGGACCAGCGTCTGCCGACCTTTGATACCAACCCGAGCAAGCCGAGGCTGCGGTTGCCTGCGGGATCCTGGGATACGCACTGCCACATCTTCGGGCCCAAGGAGCAGTTTCCCTTCGCGCCCACCAGCAAGATCGATCCGGCCGATGCTCCGAAGGAGAAGTTATTCGCCCTGCATGCGATGCTCGGTATCGAGCGCTGCGTGATCGTGCAATCGGCTGTGCATGGCACGGACAACCGCGTGGTGGAGGATGCGCTGCTGGCCAAGGGCGGCGCCTATCTCGGCATTGCGCTGCTGCCCATCACGGTCACAGATGCCGAGCTGCGCAGGCTGGATCGGCTGGGTTTTCGTGGCGTGCGCTTCAATTTCATGAAGCATCTGCATCAGGCCGCATCGATCGATGAGGTGATCGGGTTGGGCTCGCGACTGGCCGACATCGGCTGGCATCTGCAGATCCATATGGAGAGCACGCTGATCGAGGCGATGACCCCAATTCTGAAGCGGTCAGCGGTCCCCGTGGTGATCGATCACATTGGCCGCGTCGATGCAGGATTGGGACTGGAGCAGGCGCCGTTTCAAAGTCTTCGGCGCCTCCTGCAAAACGATGGGCTGTGGGTGAAGGTCAGCGGTTGCGACCGCATCACGCGCACCGGGCCGCCGTATGCGGACGCGCTTGCCTTCGCACGCGAGCTGGTTGCCGAGTTCCCGGATCGCGTACTGTGGGGCACCGACTGGCCGCATCCTCATCACGCAGGACCGATCCCCGATGACGGCCTGTTGGTCGACATCATCGCGGAGATGGCACCCTCGGAAGAGTTGCGCCGCCAGTTGATGGTAGAAAACCCGCGACGCCTCTACGACAGAGGAGTATCGCCGTGACCGGCAGGCTGGCGGGCAAAATCGCCCTCATCACAGGTGCTGGCTGTGTTGGTCCCGGATGGGGTAACGGACGGGCGATGGCGGTACGCTTCGCCGAGGAAGGGGCCGGAATCTTCGCAGTCGACCGCGACTTGGAGCGCATGGGCGAGACGGTCGAGCGTGTGCGTGCAGCCGGCGGAACTATAGAGACATATCAAGCCAACGTCACCGACAGTGCCTCGGTCGCCGGGATGGCGAAAGCCTGCGCGCAGCGCTTCGGCCGCATCGATGTGCTCGTCAACAATGTGGGCGGCTCGGCGGCCGGCGGTCCGGTCGAGTTGTCCGAGGAGGTGTGGGACGCGCAGGTCGATGCCAATCTCAAGAGCGTCTTCTTGACCTGCAAGCACGTACTGCCCGTGATGGAGGGTCAGGCTGCCGGTGCAATCGTCAACATCGCCTCGACGTCCGGCCTGCGCTGGACCGGCAGCGCGCAGGTTGCCTACGCGGCCACCAAAGCCGGAGTCATGCAATTCTCTCGCGTGGTTGCCGTGCAATATGCCCACAAAGGTATCCGGGTAAACACGGTGGTGCCCGGCCAGCTGCACACGCCGATGGTGGAGGCACGCCTTGCCAGGCAGCGCGCAGGTGGCAATGTCGAGGCGCTGCTCGCCCAGCGCCAATCGCGCATCCCGCTGCCCTTCATGGGCGATGGCCGCGACACCGCCAATGCCGCCCTCTTCCTTGCGTCCGATGAGGCGCGCTTCATTACCGGAACCGAAGTGGTCGTCGATGGCGGCATGACTGCGCGGTGCGACTAGGCATGGCTGAAACGCAGTCAAATTCCCCTCGCAAGGGGCTCCTCCTGGTAACCATGGAGCCGCCCGCTGGCCTGGAGGAGGAATTCAACGACTGGTACGACCACGAGCATCTGCCGCAACGCATGCGCATGCCGGGCTTCGCAACCGGAGCCCGCTTCGTGTGCCTCGAAGGGTGGCCGCGCTGGCTGGCGCTATACGATTTGACATCGCTTGCGGCACTCAGCACGCCGGAGTACCTCTCGGTATCCCTAGCCAACGCCACCCCCTGGAGCAGGCGCATTGCAGCCCGCACGGTCGGACGCTCGCGCGTCGAGGCTGAGCAGATTGCGCCCGGCGGCGCCATATTGAGCCCGCTCGACGGACTGTCGCGGGTCGTCGTCGCACACTATCCGTGCGTGCCGAACGACGAGCCGGCCGCCAATGCGGTCGATGTCGGGAGCGCCGCCGCACGCATGCCGGGTCTCCTGCAGCTTCGCCTGTTTCGCTCCGTGACCTCGACCGCCCGCGATCTCTATCTGGTCGCGGAGTTTTCTCAACCGGTGCGCAGCCAAACCGTTCTCGACGCATTCTCGGCCAATGGCCAACTGCGCGCTCGCAGTCTCAACATCTATGCGCCCTATCGTCGTCAGTAAGGCGCCTCACCAGGAGCTTGCATGCGCGTCGCCACAATTGCACTCGAGCAGATGACACCTGCGCAGCGCGCGGCCCACGATGAGGTGGTGGCGGGCGTGCGGGGCCGCATGCCCGCACCGATGCGCGCCTGGATACACAGCCCGGAGATGGCGGGGCATGCACAGAAGCTCGGGGCCTTTCTTCGTTACGGAACATCGCTGCCGCCGACGCTTTCTGAACTCGCCATCCTGGTTACGGCGCGTCATTGGACGTCGCACTTCGAGTGGTACGCACACAAGCGCGATGCATTGAAGGCCGGTCTCGATCCGGCGATCATCGACGCCATCGCCGAGCGGCGCGAACCGTCGTTCACCGACCCGGTGCAGAAGGCCGTGTATCAGTACAGCAAGGCCCTGCACGAGAACAAAACTGTCTCCGAGGCCCTGCATGATGCGGTAGCTGCAACGCTCGGGGAACGCGGCGTTGTCGAACTGGTCGGCATCCTCGGCTACTACAGCCTCGTCTCGATGACGCTGAACGCCTTCGAGATCGGTTTGCCCGAGAATGAACAGATCGAATTGCAGGATTGAAGAGCAACATGGCTGGTGGCATCCCACGGCAATAACGGCTATTCGCGGCGGTGAAACCTACGGGCGAATGTTGTTGTCGCGGACCACCTGGCCCCAGAACGTCACCTGCTTGGCCAGAAATGCATCCATCTCCCTTGGACCACCGAGCACGAGTGTCATCTGCTGGGTCTCCTGGAGGCGATTGGCCGCCGCAGGGTCCTGCAAGGTCTCGCGGATGGCGTTTTCCGCCGATGCAATCACGTCGGCGGGTGTGGTCTTGGTCGCGAACACGCCCCACCAAGCCAGCGTTTCGAGATCCGGAAAGCCGGCCTCGATCACCGTCTGCGTATCCTTGAAGAGGGCCAGACGCTCGCGGCCCATCTGCAGGATGGGTCGCAGCTTGCCGCCCCCAAGTTGCGGCGTAATGAGTGCGGCCGAGCCAGCGATGAGATCCACATGCCCGCCGAGTACGTCATTCATGGCGGGGCCACCGCCGCGATAAGCCACGTGCGTGATCTCGACGCCGGCGCGCCTGCCGAGCACGGTCATGGCAAGATGGCCGAGCGTGCCGACGCCGACGGAAGCATACTTCACCGCACCCGCTTCCTTGCGGCAGGCCTCAATCACGTCGCCGATCGTCTTGTAGGGCTTGTCCACATTGGCGGCGATGACGTAGGGCGCGGTGCCGACGAGGAAGACCGAGGCGAGATCCTTTTCGATATCGAGAGGCGGCTTTTCCAGGATGGCCGGAATGACGGCGTGCGAGTCGAAGGTGACGAGGAAGGAGGACCCGTCTGGCGGGCTCTTGGCCACCTGTGCCGCACCGAGCGCGCCAGCCGCCCCGGGCTTGTTCTCGACGATCACGTTGCGTTTGAGCTTCTCCTGCAGGCCGGGCTGCAGCAGGCGCGCGAGGGCGTCCGTCGAGCCGCCCGGCGGAAATGGCACCACGAGCGTAGTGGTGGAGGGCTGGGCGTGAGCCGGCCGCGCGGCTGCGAACGCGGCCGCGGTCACCAGAAGTCCGCGCCTCGTGATCTTGTCCATATCGTCTCCCCCTTGATCTCTTCTTCTTGCAACGCAGGGCCGTTCAACCCGTGCCGAAACCTTTCCCGGGCTTGCGGTACTCGGGCCGGGGCGGACTGAAGATGTCGAGCACGCGCGCGCCTTCCGGACCGGCACGCATGGTATGGGGCACATTGCCGGGCGTGCGCCAGAAATCACCCCTCTTGACGCGGATCTCCGCGTCACCCTGGACGCGTACCGCTGAGCCTTCGAGGAGCACGCCCCACTGCTCCTCGGGATGATGATGCAGCGTCCCCTGCGAGTTCGGCGCGAGCGTCACCACCGAGAGCATCGCCTGCTCACCGGCGAAGATGCGTGTCGTCAGGCCGGGCGCCAGCTCGCGGAAGAGCCCGTCGCTGGGGTTGTCGAGGTTATGGAACTCGTCACGCTGGCTCATCGTCGCTCTCCTTTGGTCGGCACGGCGCATACGCGCCGGAGTTGATCATTGGCGAACGCCGATCCCGCGCATGAAGCGTTCGCGTATCTGCACGGGATCGCGGTGCGTGGTCGCAACCGCCGGCTGACTATCGATGCGCACCGCGATCAGCGAAGGAGCGGCTGCGGACAGCGACGCCTCCACCAACCGCTCGAAATCCTCTTCATCCGCGGCCCACGCGCTATCAGCGAGCCCACATCCTTGCGCAACGGCGACGAGGTCGGTCGACACGGCCGCAGGCGTGGGCTGCCCGCCGGTGATCTGATAGACGCCATTGTCCATGACGACGAGGCTCAGATTGTTCGGCGCCAGCGCGGCGATGGTCGAAAGGCAACCGAGCTGCATAAGCAGCGACCCGTCCCCCTCCAGCGCGATCACGCGCCGCTTCGGCTGCGCCAGCGCGACGCCCAAGGCGATGGGAAATGCCAAGCCCATGCTGCCCAGCATGTAGAAGTTCTGCGGACGCTGGCCCGCCGCCCACAGGTCGAAGTTGGTGTTGCCGATTCCGCCGACGACGGCCTCCTCCCCCTTCAGCCTGGCGACCAGCCGGCGCATGAGGTCCGCCCGGTTCATGACCTTGGCGTTGCTCGCGCGCGATGATCCCTTCGACTTGGCCATGCCGCCCCTCCTAAGCCTTGAACACTTTGCCACCCGTCAGCAACGGCGACAGGATCAGCGCGACCGGAGCTTGCGTTGCCACCGCCTGCTTGATCGACCGATCGGCGATGAACTCCAGCTCATCGAGGCGCGTGATGGTGTGATGTTCGAGCGCCAGTGAATCGAGCACCGGGCGCATCGTGCGGCACACCAGTGCCTGCCCGTAGTTGAACTCCCCCAGCGTGCCGCGCTCCGACACCAACATGATGGCTGGGATCTGATAAGGCACCACGAGCGACGCCAGCACATTGGCGAGCGTGGCAAAGCCGCTCGTCTGCATGAGCACCGCGCCGGGCATGCCGCCCATCCATGCGCCCGAGACGATGCCGATCGCCTCCTCCTCACGCGCGGTGGGGAAGCATGTGAAGAAGGGATCGGCGTGGATGCCCTTGATCAAGGGTGTGAGCACGCGATCGGGCACGTACGTGACGAGCCTGACGCCGTTCGCCTTGAGCGTGCGGAGCACGATGGCATCCCAGGCCTCGCCCGGCGATTGTTCCTGCTGTCTGGCGGACGGCATTCTGTTGGTCTCCGCAAGATTCCGGTTGGCGCCTTGTCTCAACCCTGAAATCCATAAAGCTTCGCCGGATTGGACACCAGGACGCGGTGCAGCGTGGCTTGGCTTGGTGTCCAATTGTAGAGCAGCTCGTAGAGATGTCCGACGTCCGGTATCTCGCCTTCCATGCGGCAAGGAACGGCGAGCGCTTGGCCGTGGTCACGCCCAGGGCTCGCACCGTACCGCCGCTCAATTGCGGAAGAGCCTCGGGCCATCACACAAACAAATGAGTGAAGTTGTCCCCATTAAGCGATTTTATGCATCAATGCTGGCTGAACACCGGAAGTCGGGGCTCGATCGCCTGGCTGGTGGTGGGCCAATCCTGGCGATTTTTTTCAAGCAAATGCGTATTGATGAATATTCTGCATGCCCCTCGCGAGCGTTCCATCATGGCCACACGACCTGACTTTCTCGGCCTCGAAGCATGGAGGTTGCCAAGGCCGGCGCCCGGCTCATTCTGGCGCCGGATTGGAAGACGGTGACGTGGACGGAAGCCGAGCGCAAAAAGGGGCAGGCGTGGGGCCTCAAGACGATCGAAAGGTTCCACACCCACCGAACTCCGCCAATCCATCCATAGCAGGACCATCCATGAAACGATTGCTAACATTGCTCGGCGACTACCCGCTCACCTCAGCATTGAAGCAGGGCGAGATTGTCTCCGACACGGTAGAGCTCGATTTCGCCGATTATCGGCCGACAAACACCGGCTTCAAGCCCATGGTGCGCGAAGGCAGGTTCGACGTGTCCGAAATGGCCATCGTCACCTATCTCATCGCCAAAGCACACCAGAAGCCCATGGTCTTGCTGCCTGCCGTGGTCATGGGACGCTTCCAGCACGACTACGCTCTCTACAATCGCTCGAAGGGCATGCTGACGCCGGCTGATCTCAACGGCAAGCGGGTCGGCGTTCGCTCCTTCACGACGACGACAGCGGCATGGGTTCGCGGCATCCTCGCGAACGACTACGC
>Ga0075367_10000729_pt1 | contig 12780 bp, 9 predicted proteins | sample EndMethybrTD3032_FD_71399 | JGI IMG/M metagenome (GOLD analysis project Ga0075367, IMG submission 71399) | Populus endosphere microbial communities from Tennessee, USA - Endosphere MetaG P. TD hybrid TD303-2 | ecosystem: Host-associated > Plants > Roots > Endosphere | place: USA: Tennessee... | reverse complement strand
CGCCGGACCAGGTCCTCCCGCCCATGGTGTACGCACCCACGGCCGCGGAGGACGCCGTCGAACCCCGGGACGCGGTGCCGGGGACGTACGACCTCGTCGAGTTGGTCCCCCTCGGTGACGCCGTCGCGAACGTCGCGTGCAGCAAGCACACCGGGCCCTATCAGCGGGGCGTCGAGCGGTGGCTGAAGCTGAGGGCGGACGGCCGGCAGTCGGCCGCCGACTGCCGGGCGATCCGCGCGTTCCAGGTCAAGCACAAGATCAACCCCGCGATCGGGTTCGCCGGACCGGTCACCTGGGCGACCATGCAGCTCATCGGCGCCAGGAAGAATCCCAACGCCGCCAAGAAATGCCCCGTTCGCACCTACCGCGTCGCCTGTGTCGATCTCAGCCGGCAGCTCACCTGGGTGCAGAAGGGCAAGAAGGTCGTCTTCGGGCCCGTGCCCATGCGCAGCGGGCGGGCGGGGCACCGGACTCGTCTCGGGTGGCACACGATCTACTGGCGGCACAAGAACCACTGGTCGACGCTCTACAACTCGCCCATGCCCTATGCCCAGTTCTTCGACGGGGGCGAGGCCTTCCACGCCGTCTACGGGAGCATCTACACCACCGTCGGCTCATGGGGCTGCGTCAATCTGCGGCTCGCGGACGCCCGCAAGCTGTGGAGCGTGCTGAAGAAGGGTGACCGGGTGTACGTGTGGGGACGCAGACCCGGAACGTAACCGTCCGCGCAGCCGTCCGCCTGGCCGTCCGAGGGGACTGTCCGACCCCTCTGAGACACTGGGGACGCCATGACTGAGACAGCACCTGCCACGACCGCATCCCTGCGGGCCCGCGCCGAGATCGATCTGGGGGCCCTGCGGGCCAATGTGCGGGCTCTGCGCGCCCTCGCACCGGGGGCGCAGCTCATGGCCGTCGTCAAGTCCGACGCATACGGCCACGGGGCGGTGAGGTGTGCCCGGGCGGCCGTGCAGGCCGGGGCCGGCTGGCTGGGGACGGCCACGCCCGAGGAGGCCCTCGCGCTGCGGAAGGCGGGGCTGCCGGGGCGGATCATGTGCTGGCTGTGGACACCGGGTGGGCCGTGGGGCGAGGCCATCCGGGCCGACATCGATGTGTCGGTCAGCGGGATGTGGGCCTTGGCGGAGGTCACGCAGGCCGCCCGGCAGCTCAATACCCCCGCGCGCGTGCAGCTCAAGGCCGACACCGGCCTGGGGCGCAACGGCTGTCAGCCCGGCGCCGACTGGGTCGAGCTGGTCGCGGGCGCCCTGCGCGCCGAGGCCGACGGGCTCGTCCGCATCACCGGCCTCTGGTCCCACCTCGCCTGCGCCGACGAGCCGGGGCATCCGTCCATCGAGGCCCAGCTCGACCTCTTCCGCGAGATGGTCGCCTACGCCGAACAACAGGGCGTCCGCCCCGAAGTGCGGCACATCGCCAACTCGCCGGCCACGCTCACCCGTCCCGACGCCCACTTCGACCTCGTCCGCACCGGGATCGCGCTCTACGGCATCTCGCCCAGCCCCGAGGTCGGCGCCCCGGCCGACTTCGGACTACGGCCCGTGATGACGCTCGCGGCGAATCTCGCGCTGGTGAAGCACGTTCCGGGGGGTCACGGCGTCAGTTACGGGCATCGTTACCTCACCCCCGGCGAGACGACCCTCGGGCTGGTGCCCGTCGGGTACGCGGACGGGGTTCCGCGGCATGCCTCCGGGAGCGGTCCGGTGCTGGTCGGGGGCAAGTGGCGGACGGTGGCCGGGCGGATCGCGATGGACCAGTTCGTGGTCGATCTGGGCGGGGACGAGCCGCCCGTCGGCGCGGAGGCGGTGCTGTTCGGGCCCGGAGACCGGGGCGAGCCCACCGCCGAGGACTGGGCGCAGGCCGCCGGGACGATCGCGTACGAGATTGTCACCCGCATCGGAACACGCGTTCCCCGCGTCTATGTGAACGAGGAACAAAGCGGGTAACCGCACAGGAGCCGACTGCACCACCAGCGGTGCAGCGCAGGCCACACAGGCAACATCTGCATCACCTGACCCAGTGAACAGGAGCGGTACGTGAGCGAGAGCAGTGCGGAGGCCGTCGCAGCCGTCGTCTCCGCCACGGGGGCGGCCGGGAACTGGCGCAGGGCGACCGGTATCGCCGGCGCCGCGATAGGCGTGGTCGCCGCGGGGGCGGCCGCGGGTGTCGCCATCGAGCGGCTCACCGTCGGGCGCGGTATGCGCAAGAAGGCGAGACTCGCCCTCGACTCGACCGGGCCGTACGGCTCCCTGCGCGGCACACCGGGCAAGGCGTACGCCGATGACGGGACCGAGCTGTACTACGAGGTCGACGACGTCGATCCCGCTGCCGTGCCGGCGCTCGGGCCGCGTCGGCGGCGGCTGTTCGGGCGGAAGGCGCCGGCGCCCGTCACGGTCGTGTTCAGCCATGGGTACTGCCTGAACCAGGACTCCTGGCACTACCAGCGGGCGGCGCTTCGGGGTGTCGTACGGACCGTTCACTGGGATCAGCGCAGTCATGGGCGGTCCGCGCGCGGGATGCGGCAGGTGCAGGACGGGAAGCCCGTCGACATCGAGCAACTCGGGCGGGATCTGAAGGCCGTCATCGACGCGGCGGTGCCGACCGGGCCGATCGTGCTCGTCGGGCATTCGATGGGCGGGATGACCGTGATGGCGCTCGCCGACCATTACCCCGAGCTGATCCGCGACCGCGTCGTCGCCACCGCCTTCGTCGGTACGTCGTCCGGGAAGCTCGGTGAGGTCAACTTCGGGTTGCCCGTCGCGGGTGTGAACGCCGTACGGCGCGTGCTGCCGGGCGTGCTGAAGGCACTGGGGCAGCAGGCCGCGCTGGTGGAGAAGGGGCGGCGGGCGACCGCCGATCTGTTCGCCGGGATCATCAAGCGGTACTCGTTCGCGTCGCGGGACGTCGACCCGGCGGTCGCGCGCTTCGCCGAGCGGATGATCGAGGGCACGCCGATCGACGTGGTCGCCGAGTTCTACCCGGCCTTCAGCGACCACGACAAGACCGCGGCTCTCGTCCACTTCGCGGACATGCCGGTGCTGGTGCTGGCCGGGATCGGGGATCTCGTCACACCCAGTGAGCACAGCGAGGCCATCGCCGACCTGCTGCCGGACGCCGAGCTGGTGCTGGTTCCGGACGCCGGGCACCTGGTGATGCTGGAGCACCCGGAAGTGGTCACCGACCGGCTCGCCGACCTTCTCACCCGTGCGGGTGCGGTCCCGGCAGGGGCTACCGTGGGTGGCTATGGAAGCACCAGCAGCACCGCACAACCCGGTTGAGACCCGGCTGACGGTCACCGCCCCCGAACAGATGCAGGACCTGGGCCGCCGCCTGGCCAAGCTGCTGCGCGCCGGTGACCTCGTCATGCTCGACGGCGAGCTCGGCGCCGGCAAGACGACTCTCACCCGCGGCCTCGGCGAGGGCCTGGGCGTGCGGGGCGCGGTCACCTCGCCGACCTTCGTGATCGCCCGTGTGCACCCGTCCCTGGGCGACGGTCCGCCGCTCGTCCACGTCGACGCGTACCGCCTGGGCGGCGGGCTCGACGAGATGGAGGACCTGGACCTCGACGTCTCGCTGCCCGAGTCCGTGATCGTCGTGGAGTGGGGCGAGGGCAAGGTCGAGGAGCTGACCGAGGACCGGTTGCACGTGGTCATCCACCGGGCGGTCGGTGATACGACGGACGAGGTGCGGCACGTGACGGTGACAGGGCTCGGCGAGCGCTGGGCCGCCGTGGATCTGACCGTGCTGTCGGTCTGATCACTGCGGTCCGATCACTGACCGTTTCCGTGAACGTTCCGACAAGACGTCGGCAAGATGTTGCATTTGCGGTCTTGAACGTGGTCACATGGTACCCAGCCTGTAGTTAGGTCTACCTAACTACGCCCGCCCCCGCTCATCAGGAGGCGTCCATGTCGGCCACGGAACGAGACGAGAAGCGGCCCCGCGTGGTGTCCGCGGTACCCATGCGTGAGTTGCTGGCGTCCTGCGCCGCCGCCGCTGAGATCTCCACGCCGCCACGTCTGCCCGATCCCGAGCTCTCCGAGCGGCCCGAGGCCGCCTGACTCAGCCGCCGAACCGCGCGAGCCAGTCGGTGTGCTGCGGCGACATCAGCTGTTCGGTGTCGGCCACGGTCTGGGGCCACTGCCCCTCCGGCGCGCTCCTGGCCAGGACGACCCGTTGCGTCTCCAGTGCCTCGCGCACCAGCTCGTGCGCGTACGAGAGCGGGTGGTGCCGTCGGGTCTCCATCCAGGCGACCCCGGTCGCGGCGGCGGCCGCCAGCAGGCCGCTCAGGTCCCAGTTGGCGGCGATACCGGTGCTCCTGGCCAAGGCAGCGCTCAGCGCCAGCAGGGTCAGCAGCACGGTCAGCATGGACCAGGCGGCGGCGGCCCGGTGGGCCTGGGTGGCCCGGCCGCCGTACCAGCCGAGCTGATCGAGTACACGGTCGCGCAGGTAGATGTCCTTCCGGGTGGCGAACGGCTGGACGCGCACCGTCCGCATGGCGCGGGTGATCTCGGGGTAGCGCGGATCGCCCGGCTGCTGACGGTTGCGGTCGCTGCGGTCGCCGCGATCGGCGGAGGGCTCCTGCCAGCCGATCCGGCGTAAAGGGCGCAGATGTTCCTCCAACTGCTGGTGGAAGAGTCCCTCGGGATCGGGAACCCCGGTGTGGAACGGCCCGCCGTGCACCATGTACTGCCAGGCCAGCGACTTGACGATCTCGGCGGCGTCGCGGTGCGCCTGCCAGTGGGCCTTTGCCCGGCGTCGCTGGATGACGACACCGGTGGCCACGGTGAGCCCGTACAGCAGGGCGGACAGCGCCGTGAGCACATGGCTGTTGAAGCGGTCGGCCAGGGTGGCGCAGCCGGTCGCCACGAGCAGCAGCGCCAGTTGGGCCTTGGTGGCACGGAAGGACTCGCTCTGACGGTTGAGCGCCCACTGGTCGTTGGTGCGGAACAAGGGCGGCAGGTCTTCGTGGCCTATCTTCGCGCTTGGCCCCGGAATGTTGTGTCCAGGAGTCGTCGCCGTCATGGGGGTCACCTCGCCATGAAGGGGGGAAGACTCATGGTGACTTGGAGTCGCACGGGTGCCAACACCGCGTAGTACGGGAGGGCTTGGGGTGCTGGCGAGATCGGACCGCAGAGGAACGCCCTGCCCTTCGCGTTCTGGTTCTTCGTTGATCTATGTGCTTCCCTGAGATGAGAACTGAACAGCACCACTCCGTCCGCAACTCAGCATACGGAGGGCTGAGTTGTGGCCTGCCACAGGTCCACATCCGCGGGTCCGGGACCACGCCCGGGGTTTCGCGGGGCGAGCGAGCACGGGGGGTCCATGGAGACGCCGGCGACTGACGTGGAGTTCGACGTGGTGAACCTCAGCGGTTCCGCGGCCGTAGAACTGGACGACCTGCCCGACAGCGCGCTGGGCCGGGCCATGAAGAGGGTTCGGCGGGACGCACTGGACCATCGCGCGGTGAACGCAGCCATGTTCGAATCGGCGCTCTGACGGGTGCGTGGGCAGGAGGTGGCACGTGCGGGACGCGAACCCTTTCGTCGAGTGGGTCGTCAAGGTTGCCCAGCCGTGCAATCTGGCCTGCGACCATTGCTATGTCTATGAGTTGCAGGACCATACGTGGCGGTACAAGCCGTCCGTCATGGCGACCGGGACCGCGGATCAACTGGCCTCCCGCATAGCCGAGCACGCCCGGAGTCACGCGCTGCCCCGCGTCCGGGTGACCTTGCACGGGGGTGAGCCGCTGCTCGCAGGACCGTCACGAATAGAACATCTCCTGGTGGTTCTGAGACAGGAGCTGCGTGGTGCGGCCGTTTGTGATATCTCGGTGCAGAGCAATGCGACTCTTCTCAATCCCTTATGGATGGACCTGTTCCGGCGACACGGCGTCTCGGTTGGCGTCAGTCTTGATGGCGGTCGCGACGCCAACGACCGTCACAGGCTCGCCAGGAACGGACGGAGCAGCTATGACTCCGTCCGGAGGGGGTTGGAACTCTTGCGCAGGCCCGAGAACAAGGCGCTGTTCGCGGGCCTGTTGTGCACGGTCGACCTCGCCAATCCACCGCTGAAGGTCTACGAGGCGCTCCTGGACCATGAGCCACCGGCCGTCAACTTCCTGTTACCGCACGCCACTTGGGAACACCCGCCGCCCGGCCACGACCCGAATCGCACGCCGTATGCGAACTGGCTGTTGGCCGTGTTCGAACGGTGGTACACGGCGCCGCACCAGAAGACCGGGATCCGGCTGTTCGAGGACATCATGGACCTCGCGCTGGGCGGTGACGTCCGGTCGGCGAGTGTGGGGTTGGCCGAAGCGGACTTCCTCGTGGTCGAGAGTGACGGGACGATCGAACTCTCCGACTCGCTGAAGGTCACCCGGGACGGCGGTGCCGCGACCGGACTCGACATCTTCGCGCATGACTTCGACACCGTCGCACGGCTTCCTGTCGTGGCCGAGGCCCGCCGCGGAGGCCTGGCGGCGCTCGCCGACGTCTGCCGCAGCTGTGAGGTGGTGCGCCTGTGCGGCGGCGGCATCCGCGCCCACCGCTACCACCCGCGCACCGGCTTCGCCAACCCCAGCGTCTACTGCGCCGACCTGCGCGTGCTGACCACCCGTATCCGGGACCGCGTCGTGGCCGATGCCGCCGCCCTGCTCGGGAGCGCGTCGTGACGGCCCCGGCGATCCTGCGGATGACCGCCGAGGACTTCGCGAGCCTGGCGGCCTGTCAGCCGTCCTCCGACGCCCTGCGGGTCCTGCGGGACGGGCAGGTCTCCCGGCGCCTGCTGATGCTGATGGGTGTGGCCGAGGCGGCCCGCGACAGCGCGCCGCGGTTCTGGGCGACCCGGGGAGCGGCCGCCTGGGAACTGTGTGCCCGGGCCCGTCGAGCGGATGTACGGGCCTTCGAGGACGTGCTGCTGCACCCCCATGTCGGTGTCTGGCTGGGCCGCTGCCTGCGGGCGCTGGACGGTCCACGCCCGACCGTCGGCGCTGACGCGGACCTCGCCCGGCTGGGAGGCCTGGCGGCCGCCGCCGCGTTACGTGCGGGACTGCGGCCGGACCTCGCTCTCCCGGCACCGGACTCGCTGCTCTGGCTGCCCAAGTTGGGGGGCGTCCGGCTGTCCGGGAGCACGGGCGAGGTGCGCCTGCGCGGCGACGTACTGGAGCTGGGCGGCCGGCTGGTCCGACTCTCCGACGATGACACGGCCCGGTGCGCCCCGCGCCGCCTGACCGTCGGATCCCTCCAGGGCGCACCGCCGTTGTCGGTCGTGCTGGAAGACACCGACCCCTACCGGGACGCGCACGGCCATCCGGTGCTGCCCCGCCAGACGGCCGGGCAACTGCACGCCTGGCAGGCGTCGGTGGCATCGGCCTGGGACGTGGTGACCCGCCTGGTCCCGGAACGCGCCGCGGCCTGTGCCGCTCTGTGGACGGCACTGGTGCCGCTGCGTCCTTCGTGGACCGGGCAGAGCGTGAGCTCCTCGGCACGGGAGGCGTACGGGGCGATCGCCGCCTCCTTCACCGCCGACCCGGTGCGACTGGCCGAGACCGTGGTGCACGAGAGCGCGCACATCGCCTTCGGAGCCCTTGCAGACCTGGCCGACCTCACGGATCCGGCGGACCGCACCCTGCACCAGGTCGGCTGGCGGGAGGACGCCCGCCCTGTCGGCTCCGTACTCACCGGAACCCATGCCCATCTGGCGCTCCTGGAGTTCTGGCGGCGCCGGTGGCAGGAACTGACCGGTGGTCAGGCCCGTGCCGCGGGGGCGCGGTTGCACCACTACGGCCGTCAGGTGGCCGCCGCCCTGCGGATCCTGCAGGCCCATCCGGCCCTGACACCCATGGGAGCACGCTTCGTGACGCTCATGGTGGACGAGGCGGCACGGTGCGGCTTTCCCGTACGCCCGCTGCCCTCCGCTCGCCCCGACGCTCCGTCACACGTTCGGGTGGGATCTCGGGAGACGCAGCCCTTCACACGGAAGCGTGCATCGACCTCCGGCGCACACGGAGGCGCGGGCCTGGCATGCCGTACGGCCGCGTGCGGACGGAAGACTGACGAGACGACACCGGGGGCGGGTTGATGAGGGTGCGTTGGTTCGGGGACGCGACGGCACGGCCGAGGCCGACAGGCCTGCCACCAGATTTTCGCCATGTTCGGAACAAACATCGACGCGTCGGCCGATCCGGCTCGCCCCGGGACCGCGTCGCCCCAATGGAGCCATCGTGAGCCACTTCTACTTGAGTCACGTTCGCACCGTCGACGAGGAGTGGGTCGCGTCGTTCTTTCACGACCTGTGCCAGGCCGTCGGCCGGCGCACCGGACGGCCGCCGGACAGCGTGGGTGTGCGGGGAGAACCACAGTCGCCGGACGTCTCGGTGGATCTGCTGGACCGGTCCACCGCCCTCGTCGTGCTGCACTCACCGCGCTATTTCAGCCAGTCGTACTGCCTGGCCGAGTGGTCCTACTTCCAGCGGCGGCTCAACCTGCACTGGTCCAGGACCGGTCGCCGGGCCGACGCCGTGGTGCCCCTGATGTGGGAACCCGATCCGGCCCAGGGGCTGGACACCGTCGTCCCGTACCCGCCCCTGCAGGTGGCCTCCGAGGCGTACCGCCGGGACGGCCTGCTGCACCTGCTACGGCTGAAGGCGCGCTACCGGTCCGCCTACGAGGAGGTGCTGCGGGCGGTCGCCGAGCGGATCGTCGCGGCCACGGAAGAGCTCCCCCAGGTCCACGGATTCGACGTCGCCGGCAGCCAGTCGCCCGTCGGCGGCCCCGTGCCCGCCGGCGGTCAGACGGTCAGCTTCGTGATGGCGTCCGCGGCGGAGGACGAACTGCCCGACGAACGGCAGGCGCGTCAGTACTACGGCAAGACCCCCCTGCAATGGTCCCCCTACGCCCCCGGGGAGCACGGGGCGCTGGTCTCGCTCGTGAAGAACACCGCCACCACACTCGACTTCACGGCGACCGTGCTGCCCCTGGACGACGAGACCGTCGACCGCATCAGCCGGGAAGGGGAACCGGAACAGCTCGTCGTGCTCCTGGTGGACGCGTGGGTGGCCGGCCTGGGTGAGAAGCGGCGGCTCCTCGCGGCCGTCGACGAGCGGAATCCCGAGGCGACCACGGCACTTGAACCGAGGGCCCGTGACGACACCGAGTCGGCCGAGCGGGCCGTCACCCTCGACGAACTCCTGGACCGCACGCTCCCTCTGATGCGCCGACGGCACAGCGAGTACGACCGCTGGGGCCTGGCGGACGCGGAGAGCTTCGTCTCTTCCCTGCGCAAGGTGCTCGTCCGCCTCCAGAACGAGGCGCTCAAGTCAGTGGAAGCCGTCCAGCCCCCGGCACCGTCGGCCGACGTTCCGCATACGTTTCCCCTGCTCGGAAGGTACTCGTCATGACGTTCGACTCGGGTGACGCCGACACCCGCGAGTCCGGCACGATCGTCACGTTCTACTCGTTCAAGGGCGGAACGGGCCGCACCATGGCGCTGGCGAACGTGGCGTGGATCCTGGCCAGCAACGGCAAGCGTGTGCTCGCCATGGACTGGGACCTGGAGGCACCGGGGCTGCACCGTTACTTCGCGCCCTTCCTCGGAGATCCGGAGCTCGACTCCACGCCCGGTGTCATCGATCTGATCCGCGGGTTCGACATGGCCGCCAGGCCCAGGCCGGCGGGCGGTGACTACAGCCGGCAGGCCAGGGTGGAGCGGTTCGCCTCGACCCTGGCGCTGACCTTCGACAGCGGCGGCTATGTCGACTTCATCTCGCCGGGACGCAAGACCCCCGAGTACTCCGAGATGATCAACACCTACGACTGGAAGGGCTTCTACGAACAGCGCGACGGCGCCGCGTTCCTGCGCGCCCTGCGCGAGGACATGCGGCGCAACTACGACTACGCCCTGATCGACAGCCGGACCGGCTGGAGCGACACCTCAGGAATCACCACCGTGCTGATGCCGGACGTGTTGGTGAACTGTTTCACGCTGAACACCCAGTCGGTGGACGGCAGCGCCAGCGTGGCCGGGGACGTACGGCGGGCGGCCCCGCATGTCAGGATCCTCCCGGTACCCATGCGGGTGGAGGACGCGGAGCAGGAGAAGCTCGCGGTGAGCCGGGGCCATGCCCGGCAGCGCTTCCAGGAATTCCTGAAGGACACTCCGCGGGCGGCCGACCCCGATGCCTACTGGGGCGCGGTGGAGATCCCGTACAAGCCCTTCTTCGCCTATGAAGAGGTCCTGGCCACCGTGGCCGACACCCCCCGTCAGCCCGCCTCCCTGCTCGGTGCCTACGAACGCCTCACCTCGGTGATCACGGACGGGCAGGTCACGGCTCTGCAGCCGGTCAAGGAGCCGGTGCGTCGGCAGATGCTCGCGCGCTTCCAGCGGGTGCCGGTGCCCGGAAGGCGCCTCGTGCCCCGGGTCCGGGTCGACTTCGCGCTGCGCGACGGCGCCTGGGCGGAGTGGATCGCCGCCCAGCTGCAGTCCGCGGGGATCGCCGTGTCGCTGCGCGGAAGCAGTCCGTCCATGCCGCTGTCCAGCGGTTCGGGCGATGGAACCGACGTGGTCATCGCGCTGCTGTCACCCGACTTCGCCACCACCCCGGTCGCCGACGAGGTGCGTGCGCTGGTGGACGCCCCCGAAGGGCCCAAGATCATCGGCCTGCGTACCCGGGAGCACCAACCGGAGCCGGCGCTGCGCGGACTGCCGGGATTCACGCTGGTGGACACGTCCGCCGATCAGGTTCTCGCCAAGGTGTTCGCCCTGCTCGAACTCGAGGCCTCGGGCTCCGTGGTCAGTGAGGGCATCACCTATCCGGGTCAGGTCCCCAGGATCTTCAACGTGCCGCGCCGCAACAACTCCTTCACCGGCCGCGACGTACAACTGGACCGGCTGCGGTCCGAGTTGAGCACCGAGTCGCTGCGTCCGGACACGCCGGTGGGCAAGGTGGTCCTGTACGGCCTCGGTGGCATCGGCAAAACCCAGATCGCGCAGGAGTACGTCCACCGGTACGGTTCCCAGTACGACCTCGTGCACTGGGTCCCGGCCGAACAGCCGAACCGGATTCCGCAGCTTCTCGCGGAGCTCGGCCTCGAGCTGGGAATTCCGGGCGACACGGTCGACGAACGTGCCCAAGCGACCATGACGGCGCTGAAAAATGGCGATTATGGTCGTTGGCTGCTGGTTTTCGACAATGTCACCGACAGCCAGGACGCAGACGGTGAGATCCAGAACAGGCACGAGGGAGACACGACGGTGGAACGGTACCTTCCCGCCGAGGGGCCGGGACACGTCATCCTCACCGCCCGGCGTTCGCCCCATGACGAGAACCAGCCTGCCCTGGAGGTCGACGCCTTCAGCAGGCCCGAAAGCATCGCGTTGCTGCGGCGCCGGGTGGACGGCCTGTCGGTCGAGGACGCCGACCGGATCGCCGAGACACTCGGGGACTTCCCGATGGCCATGGAGATCGCGGCGGCTTGGCTGCGCCAGACGGCCATGCCCCTGGACACCTACCTCGAGCGGGTCAACCACCAGGTCAGCGCGGTGCTGAGCGGGTCGGGCAGCAGTGGGGACAGCCAGCAGGAGTCCCTGCTCGCGGTCTGGCGGCTGACCGTCGACCGGCTCGGCAACGAGCGGCCCGCGGCGGTCCGGCTCCTGGAACTGTGCTCCTTCCTCTCCCCGGAGCCCATCGCGCAGTCCCTGCTCTACAGCGACGCCATGCGTAACCGCCTCGCCGAGGAGACCGGGGACGAGTCGGTGCTCGACGCCATGGTGATGGGGCAGGTGGTCAGGGACCTCGGGCGGTACGCGCTGGCCACGGTGGACCGGCAGAGCCAGTTCATCCAGGTTCATCGACTCGTCCAGGCCGCCGTGCGCGAATGGCTCGGGGAGGACGGCGCACGCCTGGACCGGACCCGGCACCAGGCGCAGCTCGTGCTGGCGGGAGCGCTGCCCTCGGCCGCCAACCCCGAGGACAGCTCGCCGGTGCGGCAGCGGTTCGCGGAACTGCTGCCTCACTTGGAACCCTCCGGAGCGCTGTACAACGCCGACGCACGTGTGTGCGAGTGGGTCATCCGTCAGGTCCGCAACCAGTGGCGGATCGGCGACCACCGGGCCGCCGCCGCGCTGGGGCTGAAGGCGCTCGACATCTGGAACGAGTCCCTGGGCGCGGACCATCACCTCAAGCTGCGGCTGGCCGCCCAGGTGGCCAACCCGCTGCGCTCCCTGGGCCGTTACAAGGAGGCCCACCAACTGGACGCCGACACGCTGAAGCGGCAGCGCGAGCAGTTGGGGTCGGACGACGGCTACACCCTGGTGACCGCCCGCAACTACGGCGGTGACCTGCGAGGTCTCGGGCGGTACCAGGAGGCGTACGACGAGGACCGCCAGACCTACGAGCTCTATCTGAACAGCCCGCACTTCGGTCCCGACCACGAGGACACCCTCCGGGCCGCGCACAATCTCGGTGTCTCGCTCATCCTGGCCGGCAGGCCCGGGGAGGCCCTGGAGCGTGCGACCGAGGCATACCAGCGGTCCCGGCAGGTCCTGGGCGTGCGGGACCGGCTCACCTGGGCCTTCGCGGGCCGGGTGGCGTTGGACCGCCGGGAGACCGGCGACTACCAGGGCTCCCTGGATCTGCTGGTCGAGATCCGCAAACGGTTCGTCGGCATCCTGAACGACGAGCAGGCCGACGACGTCCTGCGCACGGACGCGTCCCTCGCGGTGACCCAACGTCGTCTCGGCAACTACGCGGCGGCGGAAGCGCTG
>Ga0075367_10000728_pt1 | contig 12784 bp, 11 predicted proteins | sample EndMethybrTD3032_FD_71399 | JGI IMG/M metagenome (GOLD analysis project Ga0075367, IMG submission 71399) | Populus endosphere microbial communities from Tennessee, USA - Endosphere MetaG P. TD hybrid TD303-2 | ecosystem: Host-associated > Plants > Roots > Endosphere | place: USA: Tennessee... | reverse complement strand
GCGCCTCCGGTCGCACCAGTGTGCTGACCGGGCGCTCGGCGTGCGTGAAGCCCAGGTAGGCGACCGTCCCGGCCGCGAGGACCTCCAGGGCGAGGAAGCAGCTGGTCACGAACGCGTTCGCGCGGACGTCGAGGATGGCTGTGCACGTGGCCAGCAGCATCACGACCGCGCCGGTGGTGGCCCGGTCGAGGTGGGCGATCGAGCTCAGGTAGTCGGCTGTGCCGAGGGCGATGATCGGCGGGATGATCACCAGCAGGACGGCGGTCAGCGCGAAGGTCAGCCAGCCGAGCGTGCGCCCGATCGTGTGGGTGACCATCGCGTACTCGCCGCCCGAGCTCGGCGTCCGGGTGCCCAGCTCGGCGTAGCAGGCGCCGACGGCGATCGAGATCGCGACGCCGAGGAGCAGCGCGATGACGACACCTGACCCCTGGGTGGCCAGCAGTTCCGGAACGATGATGAACAGGCTGGAGGCCGGCGTGATGCAGGAGACGGTCAACAGGATCGCCGCCATGACGCCGAGCACCGGCTGCAGGCGTGCCGACGGCGCGCCGGTGGGTTCGCGGGGAGGTTCGGCCGTCATCTCGGTGGACGTCAGCGCCATCGTGGCTCCTTGATGTTTTGAAAGGCTTTCAAACAACCGGCGTGCGTCACTATGAAGGTCGCCGTGGCTAGAGTCAAGAGGTGACCAGCCAGGAGGTCCGGCGCCACCGACGGCTCGAGCATCCCCGCGAACGGGTCATGCAAGAGGCGTGGACGCTGCTCGCCGAGCGCGGCCTGGCCGACCTGAGCCTCTCCGAGCTCGGGCGCCGCCTCGACACGAGCGCCGGCCACCTCTCCTACTACTTCGGCAGCAAGAGCGGCCTGCTCCTCGAGCTGCTCCGCTGGAGCGAGGACGAGCTGACCGAGCAACGGCACGCGGTGGTGGAGTCCGGCGGCTCCGCCGAGGAGCGGCTGCGTGAGCTGTGCATGCTCAACTTCCCTCGCGCCGTCGGTGACCCCCGCTGGCTGCTGTGGGTCGAGCTGTGGCCGCGGGTGATGCACGAGCCGACCCTGCGTGAGGCTCAGGCGGAGTACGACGCCGCCTGGCACGCCTCGATCGCCCAGGTGCTCGCAGAGCTGACCGACGACGTCGACCTGCTGACGCAGCGCGTGCTGGCACTCGTGGACGGGCTCAGCGTGCCCCTGCTGACCGGAGACCCCACGCTCACGGTGGAGCAGGCCTGGCAGCACGTACAGGCCCTGCTTCCCCGTCCGGACAGTGACGCGCACCGGAAGAACTAGGACCGGACTCAGGACGCCAGGAGCTTGACGATCGCCACGAGCCCGACGACGACGATCGTCGCGCGCAGCACACTCGGTCGCAAGCGCTGACCGATCCGGGCTCCGAGCAGTCCCCCGAGGGTGGAGCCGGAGGCGATCAGGGCGACGCACCACCAGTCGGGCCGGGCGAGGATCACGAAGACCACCGCGGCGACCATGTTCGCCGTCCCCGTGAGGAGGTTCTTGACCGCGTTGTTCCGCTGGATGTCACCGCCGTGCAGGGCGCCCAGCAGGCCCATCAGGAGCACGCCCTGGGCAGCGCCGAAGTAGCCGCCGTAGGCGCCCGCCCCCACGGTGGCGCCCCACAGGGTGCGGCTCGGGGTGTCCCCGCGGGGGCCGCGGCGTGCGGCCAGCCTGCGGTTGAGCGCCGGACCCGCCACCACGAGGACGAGCGAGAGGGCGATGAGGACGGGCACGATCGCCTTGAAGGCGCCCGCGGGCAGCGCCAGGAGCAGCGTCGCGCCCGTCACGGCGCCGATCAGCGAGGCCGAGCCGAGCCACAGCACCAGCCTCCGCTGTCCGATCAGCCGGTCCCGGTAGCCGTAGGCGCCGACGAACGATCCGGGCACGAGGCCGAGGGTGTTGGTCACGTTCGCCGTGAGCGGGGACAACCCCACCGACAGCAGCACCGGGAAGGTGATCAGGGTCCCCGACCCGACGACGGTGTTGATCGTGCCCGCGGCGATCCCGGCAACGAAGACCAAGGATGCCTCCAGGACCGAGCTCACGACTCGTCCGTCAGCGCAGCACTGTCCGCACGGGGATCTGCGGCAACGTGAAGGCCCTGGGTTCCCCGGCGGATCACCTGCGCGTGGCCGGCGTCATCCGCGCGCGCCGGCAGGGTGAGCTCGGGAACGCCGGTCCGCCCCAACGAGAGCCGAGCGACCTCGGGGACGTCCTGCTCGACGTTGACGACGGGGCTCTCGTCGGCCCCGACCTCCATGTGCCCGAGCAACCACCGCGGAGCCGCGACCGCCTCGAACGCGCTGCGACCCATCGCCAGGTGCAGGGCGAGATGGGTGTGGATCTGCGGCTGGGCTCGGCCACCCATGGTTCCGTGCGCTCCCACGAGCTGCCCGGTCCCGGCATCGCGTACGAGGACCGGCATCAGCGAGTGGGGTGGGCGACGACCTCCGCCAAGCTCGGCGGCCGAGCCCGGAGCGAGGTCGAACGCGGCGCCACGGTTGTGCAGGAGCACGCCCGTGGCCGGGTCCAGCAACCCGGAGCCGAACGCGTGGAAGACGCTCTGGATGAGGCTGACCCACTGCCCGGAGCCGTCCGCGACCACGACCGCGACGGTGTCACCCCTCGGTGCCGGGCCTCGCCCGGCGGCCGACTCGCCCGCGGGCCCGGCGAGAGCCCGGGTGGCGAGCTCCTCGATCCCTGCCATGTCGAGAGCCGGCGCCGTCGCAGAGTCACCCAGGCTCTGGTCGCGAGCGGTCGCCAGCGCCGACAGGATCCCGTAGAGCAGACCGGCCTCCGGGCCCAGCGGGTCGAGGCGGCGGTCGAGTCGCTCAACGGCCCGTAGCGCCGCCAGGAAGAAGCCGCCCTGGGTGTTGCCGCCGCTGGCGAGGTACTCCACGTCACCGAACCGCGCGGCGAGTGGCTCCTCGATGCTCGAGCGGTGCGCGAGGAAGTCGTCGCTGCTCATCGCCGAGCCGCGCGCGCGAAGGGTGCTGACCAGCGACGCGGCGACCGCGCCGGAGTAGAACGCGTCCGGCCCGTCGGAAGCGATCGCGTCGAGGGTGCCCGCCAGCCGGGGCTGGCGAAGGAGCTGCCCCTCGCGCAGCGGCGTACCCGACGGCGCCAGGAGCTCGGCCAGTCCGGGATCGGCAAGGATCCGCTCGGCCTCCCGGTCCAGGTCGCGCGCCAACCCCGCGCTCACGGCAACGCCGTCGCCGGCGAGGCTCGCCGCGCGGAGGAGCGCACCGGAGACGGGTCGAGAGCCCCACCGGCGCGCCAGCTCGTGCCAACCGTCGACGACACCGGGCACAGTCACCGAGAGCGCACCATCGACCGGAAGGCGAACGTGGGCAGCACGTAGCCCGTCGACGTCGACACCCTCCGGAGCCCGGCCGCTCCCGTTGAGCACCTGAGCCGAGCCATCAGGGAGCCCGACGAGGGCGATGAGGTCACCGCCCAGGGCGCACTGGTTCGGCAGCAGGACCGCCAGCGCCGCAGCGGCCGCCAGCGCGGCGTCCACTGCGTTGCCGCCGTCGCGCAGCACGTCGGCGCCCGCCTCGGAGGCCATCGCGTGGGGGCTCGCGATGCCCCATCGGCCGGACGCGGCGAGCGACGGCCGGCTCATCGACCCCTCGGGACGATGAGTCGCTGGATCTGGTCCAGGTGCTCACGCATCGCCGCGGCGGCTCGGTCCGGTTCCCGGTCCGCGACCGCCGCGCAGATCTTCTTGTGCGCCGCCAGGGAGACCTCGATCCGTCGCGAGGACTGCAGCGTGTTCTGCCTGGTCGGCGCCATCCACTCGTTGGTCACCTGGAGGAGACGGTCGAGGAACGGGTTGTGGGTCATCCTGGCCAGCGCGAGGTGGAACTCGACGTCGAGCTCGACGTACCGGCCGTAGTCCTGCTCGACCCCGCGCGCAACGGCTTCGCCCTCGTCGACGAGGAGCCGCAACGCCTCGACCTCCGCCGAGGTCCCCCGGGCAGCGGCTCGCTCGGTGATCGGCGGTTCCACGACCGCACGCAGGTCCATCACCTCGCGCAGCATCCGGCCGGCGACGTCGACGCTGCCGAGCAGCCCGGCGTCGAGCTCGGGACGAGGGGCATCGACGACAACGGTGCCGCGTCCGGGCCGGCGATCGAGCATTCCGCGGAGCTCGAGCTCACGCAGCGCCTCGCGGACCGAGGCCCGCGACATGCCGACGAACTCTGCCAGCTCGCGCTCGGCGGGGATGCGGTCACCGGCGACGAGGGTCCCGTCCCGGATCATCCGGGCAAGCTCGCCGGCCAGGCGCCCGCCGGTGTTCTGGCCGCCGGCGAGGGTCGACCAGTCAAGTCCGGACACGTTGGTGGCGCCTGCGATGTCTCGTCCCACTCGTGGTGCCTCCGTCTGGTCGGACCAATGCCGCCTGAAGGGAACCACGCGGCTCATCACTTCGGCAAGTGCAAACCACGACGCGTCAGATTCCCTTTATTCGTATGGGGCATTGGCGATGCTTGACAGCGTTGCAGCCCAGCATCTAGCGTCCGGCTCATTCGCAGACTTGGTCTGACCAATCCTCAGAAGGCGAGTACCTCATGGACCGCTGGCAGTCAACAGTCGTACGCGCCGCCGGTGTCATCGTCGGCATCTCCATCCTCGCTGCCTGCGGTGGCGGATCGGACTCGAGTGGCTCGGACGGCGCGAAGGACGGCTCGTCGGCCGCGAAGGTCGACGGTCTCCTGAAGGACGGCGAGATCAGCTTCTGCACGGACCCGACCGCCCCGCCCATGGAGTTCCTCGACACCGACCAGAAGCCGGTCGGTGCCGAGATCGAGCTCGGTGAGGCGCTCGCGGACTCCATGGGGCTCGAGGCGCAGTGGGCCTTCACCGCCTTCAACGGCGTCATCCCCGCGCTGCAGGCCAAGCAGTGCGACGCGATCCTCACCAACCTCTACATCAAGCCGGAGCGCGAGGAGGTGGTCGACTTCGTCCCCTACCTGTACAGCTCGAACACCGTCATGGTCGAGGACGGGTCCGACATCTCCGGGATCGACGCCTTGTGCGGGAAGAAGGCGGCGGCGCAGACGGGCACGACCGCGGCCGACTACTTCACGGAGGCCAGCGCGAAGTGCGATGGCGACGAGATCGACATCCGGCTGTTCACCAAGGACACCGACGCGCTGCAGCAGCTCAAGCTCGGACTGGTCGACGCCTACGGCACGACGCTCGAGTCGGCGGCCTACGCCATCAAGCAGCAGCCCGGCGAGTTCGCGATGGCGGGCGATCCGTTCGGAGAGATCGAGTGCGGGATCGCCACCCGCAAGGACTCCACGGACGTGCACGATGCCCTGGCAGCCGCACTGAAGGACGTCCAGGCGGACGGGACCTACGACAAGATCCTCGCCGAGTGGAACCTCACCGGCGACGCGTTGAAGGGCTGAGGACGGGGTGGCTCAAGGCGCCTGGCTGGCCGCGGCTGACGCCGGGCTCAACTTCGACTGGGACTTCCTGGCGCGATCGATCTTCCACCCGTCAGGGGTGTTCCTCCACGGCCTGGCACGGACCGTGTACATCTCGGTCCTGGCGCAGGTCCTCGGGACCGTCGGCGGCCTCGCCATCGAGCTGTCCAGGCGCAGCCGGTGGATGCCGCTGCGCCGGGCCGGGGCGACGTACGTCTGGCTGATCCGGGGTACGCCGCTGCTGGTCCAGCTCGTCATCGTCTACAACGGCCTGGCGGCGCTGAATCTCTACCGGTTCACCGACCTCACCCTCGGCCCCGTGGTCGTCCTCGGCGTGGTCCAAGCCGCGGTGCTCACCTTGGCCATGAACGAGGCGGCCTACATGGCCGAGATCATCCGTGCCGCGCTCGATGCGATCGACGTCGGCCAGAAGGAGGCTGCCGTGGCGCTCGGCATGCCCCCCGCGATGACGATGCGGTTGGTGCTGCTGCCCCAGGCCGCGCGGATCTGCGTCCCGCCGCTCGGCAACGAGTTCAACCTCATGATGAAGTCAACGTCGCTGCTCAGCGTCATCGGCCTGCAGGAGATGTTCCTGACCGCGCAGGCGATCAACTCCGCGACCTTCAAGACCTTCGAGATCTTCCTGGCGGTCGCCGTCTACTACCTGCTGCTGACCACCCTGTGGGGGTTCGTGCAGCAGTGGATCGAGCGGCGGTTCGCCGGCCCCGCTGCCGTGGTCTCGTCCCCGCGCCTGCGGGAGCGGCTCTTCGCAGGGAGTGGTGCGAAGTGAGCGCGGCCCCAGTCCTGCTCGAGGCTCGTGACGTCGTCAAGCGCTTCGGCCACCGCCCGGCGGTGGACGGTGTCAGCCTGCAGGTCCAACGCGGCGAGACCGTCGTGATCATCGGGCCGTCCGGGTCCGGCAAGACGACCTTCCTTCGTTGCCTCAACCACCTCGAGAGGATCGACGAGGGTGATGTCCTCCTCGACGGCACCAGCGTGGGCTACCGGGCAGGGCGGCGGGGACCGGTCGAGCTGTCGCCCCGCGAGGTGGCCGCGACCCGGCGCCGGATCGGGTTCGTCTTCCAGCGCTTCAACCTGTTCGCCCACCTGAGCGCGCTCGACAACGTCGCGCTGGCGCCGCGAAACCTGCTGGGTCTCTCACGGCCGGAGGCCGAGGCACGCGCCCGCCAACTACTGGCCAGGGTCGGCCTGGCCGACAAGGAGCAGTCGCGTCCCGCCCAGCTCTCCGGCGGGCAACAGCAACGAGTGGCGATCGCGCGAGCCCTGGCGATGCAACCGGAGGTGATGCTGTTCGACGAGCCCACCAGCGCACTGGACCCGGAGATGGTGGGCGAGGTGATCGCGGTCATGCGCGAGCTCGCCGACGAGGGGATGACCATGGTCGTGGTCACCCACGAGATGGGCTTCGCCCGCTCCGCCGCCGACCGGATCGTGATGATGGACGAAGGCAAGATCCTCGAGGAAGGCCCGGCGGCGCAGATGATCTCCGACCCGGTACACGACAAGACGCGCCGGTTCCTCACCGTCATCGCCCACTGAACCGCCCGATCAGGCGCAGGGTGAGCGCGTGCAGCTCGGCACGGAGGCTCGCCTGGGCGTCGAGCACGTGGGGCACCTTCCTTCAGCAGGACCGACGATGACGAACGAGGAACGACATGACCAACCAGTCCGAGCACGTCAACTCTGCTGCTGGTGACCGCGTCGCGGTGATCACCGGCGCTGGCAGCCCGAACGGCATCGGGGCGGCGTGTGCTCGAGCACTGGCACCGACCCACCGTCTGCTGGTGGCCGCCACGAGCTCGCGGATCGACGAGCGGGTGCGGGAGCTTCGCGAACAGGGGGCGGACGCAGCAGGATTCGTCGGAGACCTCACCAGCTCGAAGACGGCCGACGCGCTCATCGCCCTGGCACTCGAGCGGTGGGGAAGGGTGGACGCTCTGGTCAACAGCGCCGGCATGGTGGCGACCACGGGCGAGGAGGATCAGTCGCCTGCAGACGAGACCACCGACGAGCAATGGCACGACCTCATCGCGCGCAACCTCGACACGAACTTCTTCGTCACCCGAGCGGCCCTGGCGCCGATGATCGCTCGCGGCTACGGCCGCATCGTGAGCATCGGGTCTCTCTCGGGCACCGTGATGGCCTACCGCGGTGACGCGGCCTACCACGCCGCCAAGGCCGGGGTCATGGGTCTCTCGCGCTCGATCGCCGTCGACCACGCCCGTCGCGGGATCACCAGCAACGTCGTGGCACCCGGGTGGATCGCCACCGGCTCCGCGTCGGAGCGCGAGCGTGCCCTGGGGCACGCCACCCCTGCAGGTCGTCCGGGGACGCCGGAGGAGGTCGCCTCCCTGGTGGCCTACCTCGCCTCGCCGTCCGCTTCCTACATCACCGGCCAGGTCGTGGTGGTCGATGGTGGCAACTCCATCGACGAGGAACCCTTCCTCCCCAGCTAGACGTCTGACGCGACCGGACAGCCAGGGTTCCTGACAAGCGGCCCGTTCGTGTCAACTGGCGACGCGATCCCACTTCACCAGCCAAGCCACCGGAGAACTGCTCCACAGCGCAACGGGCGCACGGATCACGGCCGTTCGGAGCGGCCGGTCCCGACGCGGGAGACGTCGCTGGGTCTGCTGTACGTAGAAAGCGGATATTCAGGCTTCCTGTCAAAAATAGCCCGCCGAAGTCTTGCGCTGATGCGACGAACGGGTGCAGGATCCGTACGACCGTACGAGTTTGGTCGCGGGAGGGAAGCATGCCGGTCGATGACCGCTTCGTGGGCTTGGCCCCACGTGGAAGGCGTGACGACGAGATGTCAGCCGAAGACCTGCCGGACGACGTCATCCGCATGCCGCCCAGCCGGAAGGGGGTCATGCGCAAGACCGCCATCATCGACGCGACCCTGCGCATCATCGGCAAGGAGGGCATCGCCGGAGTGTCGATGCGCGTGGTCTCGGCGGAGGCGTCGGTGCCCCTGGGAACGGTGACCTACTACTTCAACGACAAGGAAGAGCTTCTCGAGGCGGCCTTCTCGCGTCACACGCAGCGCGAGACGGCCCGCATCGTCGACGCCGTTGCACGTCTCGGCAGCGCAATGACGAGTGCCGACCTCGCTCGCGGGCTGGCCGACTTCGTCATCGAAGGACTGAGCGACTACCGCGAACAGCTCATCACCGAGTACCAGTTCCTGGGTGAGTCGGCCCGACAGGAGAACCTGCACCGAGCGTCGACCGCTTGGTTGACCAGTCTGACGGCGCACCTCGAATCGATCGTCATCGACTTGTCTTCGTCCAGCCCCAAGACGGACGCCCGGTTGATCCTCGCGGTGCTTGCCGGCCTCGAGGTGGACAACTTGGGTGTCCGACCACGAGCGGCAACTCGGCGCGCCGTCCAAGCCGTGTTGGAACGACTCTTCGAGGGCCTGAGCGAGCTCTGGGTCCGCGAGTCCGGCTGACCATCGGCCCGGGCACACACGTCCACACACGGTCCAGCCAACACAGACACCACCACGTCCGTTCGAGAGTTCGCAGGCACGACCAATCCTCTGGAGACAACTGATGAGTACCCCCGACCAGGCGTCCGCACCGAGCGAGCTGTGGCAGTGGCCTGCGGTCTCGTTGCGTGACGCGATACGCAGCGGCGACCTCAGTGCCGCCGAGGTGGTGACGGCCCACCTCGCTCGCGGCGCGGCGGTCAACGATGCGATCAACGCCCTCACCGAGCTCTCGGCCGACGAGGCGCTCGACACCGCGCGCGAGCTGGACTCCCGCCCGCGCGAGGGGCGCGGGGGGCTCCTCCACGGCGTACCCATGGCGATCAAGGACAACACCGACCAGGCCGGCCACCGGAACACGAACGGGATCGTTGCGGCGGCTGAGAACGTGGCCGCTGAGGACGCCTCGGTGGTCGCGGCGCTGCGAACAAGTGGTGCCGTGTTCGTGGGACGCAGCAACCTGCCTGCCTTCGGCCTGCGTTGGTTCTCCGAGAACGAGCTTTTCGGGCGGACGCTCAATCCCTGGACCGAAGACCGCACGCCTGGCGGCTCGAGCGGTGGCGCCGCGGCGGCTGTGGCGGCCGGGATCGTCCCCATCGCCCATGCGAACGACATCGGCGGGTCGATCCGCTATCCCGCCGCAGTCTGTGGCGTCACGGCGATCCGGCCCACGGCCGGGCGCGTCCCGAAGTGGTCCGCACCGTCGATGGTGAACCCGGTGCCGTCGCTCGCCGAGACCGTCATGGCTGTCGAGGGGCCCATCGCACGCCACGTCAAGGACCTGCGGGTTGCGCTGGAGGCGATGTCGCAGTACGACCCGCGGGACCCCGCCTCGGTGCCGATCTCCTACCGCGACGAGCCGGCCCTGACCCACGCCACCAAGGTCGCTGTGGTCCGAGAGATCCCAGGCGTGGAGACGTGCCCAGCCAACCTCCACGCAGTCGAGGAGGCGGCAGGGTGGTTGGGGGACGCTGGGTACGAGGTGGTCGAGCTCGACGTCCCTGAGATCGCCGACGCCCACCGGCTCTGGCAGCTGCTCCTCTTCGAGGAGCTGCGCCTCGGCCAGGACGAGATCGCGGAGCTCGGTGGCGAGCAGCTGCGTGACTCCGTCGCCAACAGCTTCGCCATCGCCGAACCCGTGTGGGGACCCCGTCCGACGCTGGAGGACTTCATTCAGGGCTACACGCTCCGCAACGAGCTCCTGTCGCGGCTGGAGGACCGGTTCACCGACGTGCCACTGCTGCTGACCCCCTTCTCCGCCGCCCTGGCTCCGGTGCACGGCGCCGATCACGGGGGGTTCGAGGCCGCGAACGCGCTGATGCAGGCCCAGTGGCCCATGACGTTCGTTCCTTGTCTTGGCCTGCCAGGAGCCACGGTGCCTACCGGTGTGGTCGACGGTCTCCCAGGGTCGGTCCAGCTCGTCGCCGGCCGGTTCCGCGAGAGCTGGATCCTCGACGCGGCCCAGGCGATCGAGGACCGCGCCGGCGTGCTGACCCCGATCGATCCCTTCCCGACGCATTGAGGGACTGCCTTCCGAAGGCACCCCAGCCGCTGCTCATCCGCACCAACACTCCGCCGCTCCATCCATCTCACGACTCGAGGTCACGAATGTCCACAACCCCAGCGCAGGCAACCCCCTCGGTCTCGGGACCCCCTTCGTCCGCGTCCACCTCGACGAGGCTGCGCCCAGACGCCATCGGGGCCGTCGGGGTGACCGCCACCGTGATCTCGGCGGCAGCCCCCCTCACGGTCATGGCCGGCGTCGCCCCGGTGGCCCTGGCCATCGGGGGCGTCGGCGTACCCGGTGCCTACCTGTTCGCTGGAGTGGTGCTGACGATCTTTGCGGTCGGCTTCACGGCGATGGCGGCATCGATCCCGCGGACGGGCGGGTTCTTCGTCTACATCGGCCACGCCTTCGGGGGGACGGCCGGCTTCGGGGCCGCGGTGCTCGCGATCGTCTCCTACAACCTCCTGCAGATCGGGACCTATGGGCTCTTCGGAATCCAGACGCAAGCGGCGCTCGACGACCTCTTCGGCGTCAGCGCGCCCTGGTGGGTCATCTCTGGGATTGCCGTCGTGCTCGTCTTCGTGCTCGGGGCGCTGGGGATCGACGTCGGGGCGAAGGTCCTCGTCGTCCTGATCACCCTCGAGTCCTCGATCCTGCTGCTGATGGGGATCGCGATCATCGTCAAGGGCGGGGCGTCCGGGCTGGGCTTCGCGTCCTTCCACCCCGACAACGTCTTCCAAAGCGGGGTCCTGGCCATCCTGGGCATCTGCTTCGGGGCCTTCATGGGCTTCGAGTCCACTGCGCTGTACCGGGCAGAGGCTCGCGACCCCGCTCGGACCATCCCTCGAGCGACCTACGCCGCCGTCGCGTTCATGGCCGTCTTCTACTGCTTCATCACCTGGACCGTCGTCCAGGCACTCGGCCCCGACAACGTGCAGGCGCAGGCCGGCGCGCAGGGGCCGACGCTGTTCTTCGCAACCATCCACCACTACGTCGGCGGCTGGGCCGAGCACGCGATGTACGTCCTGATCGTGACGAGCGTCTACGCCGCCCAGCTCGCCTTCCACAACGCCATCAACCGCTACGTCTTCGGCATGGCCGAGAGCGGCGCGCTCCCACGCGTCCTGGCTCGCACCAACCGTGCGGGCAGCCCGGCCGTCGCTGGAGCCCTGCAGAGCGTGCTGGCGCTCTTCGTCGTCCTGCTGTTCGCCCTGCTCGGCCTGGACCCGTTCCAGGACCTCCTGATCAAGGTCAACACCCCTGGAGTCATCGGCATCATCCTGCTCCAGGCGATGGCGGCTGCCGCTGCTGCGGTGTACTTCCTGCGACGTCGGGACGTACCGCGGCGAGGCCTCCTGACAACGACGTCAATGATCGCCGCGGCGCTCATGGCCTGGGTGATCTACGTGGTCGTCAAGCACCTCGACGTGCTCACCGGCGCGCCCAAGGCGACGAACGAGGTGCTCGTGGGAGTCGTGCCGGCCGTCCTCGTCGTAGGTGTCCTGATCGGTCTGGTGCTGCGACGGGTGCGCCCGCAGACGATTGCACTGCTTGCCCACGACGACGCCGCCGTCGAGCTGCCGTCGTGAACGTCCAGCGCAGTCGCCGGTGCCGACCCGCATGATCGATACACGGCCGAGGTCAATCCCGCTGTTGAGCTTGCTGATGAGCCAGACCCGTCCTGGCAGGAACTGGCTCCAACGTTCCGCGTGTACATCCAGAAACGAAGGCGGCCAGTCCTGTCGACCTGTCCCGAGGCACAGCGACGTACGACCTGCGCGGAGTCGACTTCCAAGGTGCATTGCTGTGGGCGCAACGAACTGCTGGATCTGACGACGAGCTGGGAATCGCTGGTCCGCCCTTGGGGGTCGTGACCGGCGCGTTCGATCGCTGGCCGACTCGTTTCCCGCGGACAACCTCACACTGCGAGGCGCTTCGAACCACCGACGCGACACCTGCGGAAAAGACGAAGCCCCCGGATCTTGGACCCGGGGGCCTGTCACACGTGCGCGAGGGGGGAGTTGAACCCCCACGTCCTTTCGGACACACGGACCTGAACCGTGCGCGTCTGCCTATTCCGCCACTCGCGCGTGAAGCGGGCCAAGGTTAGCCCAGCCGCGAGGGGCCGACCAAAACAGCAGGCGGCAGAACTGAACAGCCTCCGGCGGCGTCCACGAGGGTGAACGGGTACCCCGATACAGTCGTGGGCGACCGCCGACCGGTGCCCAACCGAACCGTCAGTGCCACCGCGGCTGGTCCGCATGCCAGAAAAGAAACGCTGGAAGGAGGCGACGTGGGCGGGCTGCAACGGTTCGAGCAGCG
>Ga0075367_10000727_pt1 | contig 12785 bp, 8 predicted proteins | sample EndMethybrTD3032_FD_71399 | JGI IMG/M metagenome (GOLD analysis project Ga0075367, IMG submission 71399) | Populus endosphere microbial communities from Tennessee, USA - Endosphere MetaG P. TD hybrid TD303-2 | ecosystem: Host-associated > Plants > Roots > Endosphere | place: USA: Tennessee... | reverse complement strand
CCTCTTCCGTCAGTCTTTGGTTGATCAGGCCCTTTGTTAGGCCTCTCCGTCTTCTCCGGGGGAACAAGTCCATTCCGGTCCAACTAGGTGGGACGCGGTGAAGTATATCGAAAGTAGAAATGATCTCCTCTACCCGCCGAACCACGGAATCGCTATCTCTTGTCCCTTATCTTCTTATCTTATCTGATTGACTTTCCGCCCCCGTCACCTCTTTAGGGATTATGATCAACAACTGGCACACCATAAAGAATAGGCTTTTGTCTGAAAAGAAGAATAGCATTGCCTCGGTATACAACCATTCCATATTCATTGCCTCCTCGTATTACGTATTAGAAAAGGTAACCAGATCTACTCACTTGGGTTCTTTGCATTTGGCTCGCTCGGAAATAGAGGCAGAATCGATTTCTGAAGCTTGGAAGGAGTACCCTATCTCTTATCTTAGAAATGGCGTTCTGTCAGATAAAATATGTTATAAAAGAAGTCAAACTTGGTATAACATATTTTATCTGACAGAACGCTATGGATAAGAATTCTTGGTACCATTTTTTATATGAGATAGAGAACCTAAAAATCTTAAGCAGAACAAGCAGCGGGGGATGAACGCAGATAAGATTGGACTGATCGACTAGTAGGCACCATAAAGCAAGCAAAAAGGACGAGGGGTGATATAAAGAACTGAACACGTTTCCAAGATCATTGCCAATAGGATCAAGCCAGTCCTGCCCCACCGCGGATGTAAGCAGCAAACGGCATTTGTTGAGGGAAGGAGAATTGGGGACAACATTCTGCTTGCCCAGTCAGAAAGCTAGGCTCCATCTCAGGCGATGGGCGATATCTCAAGGAAGGAAGCCACTGATTAGAAATTGCACGAGTCTAGTTATAAAGGGGATTCCGCAGAAGGAGGAGTGGGTCAGATGGGGAAGGTAAAGAGAGAGTCTATTGAGCCACTTGGCACGGGATTAGTTCTGTGGCAGAATCAGTCGAAGTTCCAATGGAGTGATCGGTAAGTCCTCACTGAAGGAAGTCAGTAGCGAACCATGAGAGTCAGTCATTTTCTAGGGAATGTATTTCTCTGAAGGAAGTCAAGTATCTATCTAGTACTACGTGAGCCAGTCAACTGATTTTCTCACTCTTTCTAGGGTCCGGCAACCCTATGAAATGTGTTTTCTAAGCACTTCATGTTCTGGTGAAATATCTGAGCTTCATCCGAGACTTCCAATGCGGGTGAACCAGCCAAATTGGAATAAAGAAAATGAATAGGAATAGAAAGGTGTACTATCGATCAATGCCCGAGCCCAGCTAACATACCTAATGGGATTACAGAAATAGGCTATAAGAGATGGAAAAATGTTGTGGTAGGGTATTTCCTTGACCGAGCACTCCCTTTGAATCTTGTGAAAGAATGGGCTTCTAAGACTTGGGAGCAAGCTCTTGAAGATGTCATGCTCCTTGATAATGGCTTCTATGTTTTTAAATTGAGGAGTGAAGAAAATTGCAATGCTGTCCTAGGCGTAGGACCATACCATATAGCTGGGAAGCTTTTGATTCTTAAGAAATGCCAACCAACCGGGAGAGCATCTCTCCAAAAGCAGCTTTGCTAGTATCCCAATATGGGTTAAGTTTGATAATGTTCCTCTGGTTCTGTGGACACCGGAAGGAATGGAATACCTAGGAAGCAACATTGGGAATCCTCTCTACTTGGATAGTACCACCAGTACAATGAGGGTCTCTAACTTTGCTATAATTTGCATTGAAATTCAAGCTTCTTTCGTCGACACGCTGGATGGCGGAATGATAACCCGTGGCTGTGGAACTTCGGATGGTGGCGGAGACTTTATGATCTTGGAGGCCGGATTCACCAAATTATGCGGAAATGGCAATGCTGATGGCGGTGGAGATTGTACTGTGGTTGATGGTGCATTTCTGGCCTTCATCTTCTCAAGTGGAACAATGTATTGCTTTATCTAAAAATAAAAGGAGTCTTCGTCGAAGATGTCATCATACACGCATGCTGCCGTCTGCTTCTGGAGGTTCCTGTCTTCAACCATCGACTGTACTTGACATGTGGGTGCTTCTATCGGCCTTTGTACTTCCACTGTAGTAATGCTTTGAGCCTTTCTCACAATAAGCGGTTCCTGGACCGAAGAATTTCCATTCTCTGGTCTGTTTACATAATGCTTGGTGATCAAACTGGACGGATGAACCTGCTGATGCCTGACAATGTTGGCTGAAGTATTCTGTTGAACTGCCGGTTTCTGGTAATACAAGCGGTTGAATCGCTGGCTGAACAGGCTGCATAACAGGCTGCACGACCGGCTGTGCCTGCCCTCTGGCGTTGACTCCTTTCTGATTCGGAGTTGCTGACTGCAATGTACTGACTTGGTCCACATTTGCGGTCTTTCTGATCTGCCCTTTTTCAAAATCTCCTTCTTTGAAATTCACTCCTCATTAAGAAAAGCACTTCATCATAGCCGATAGCAATCTACGAACCCTTTAATGGCTGTCCCAGCAAGGACAGCGAGAATGACCGCAGAGAACAAGGCGGGGAAGCTCGCCTACTATTCCAACCCCCAAGAACCAGTGAAGGCGACGTCTCATGGTGGCAAAGAAAAAGAGGAAGCGCTCTTGTTGCGCGGACCCCACAATAAAGAAAGATGGAACACAAGAAGCTCAGTAGCAAGCCGTCTCATAGTCACCACTTGTCTGTCGTTTCAAGCTTCCAAAACAAGCAGAAAAACAATATACCGTTGTTCAATGCCCGGTTCAGCAGCTCGAAGTTCATCTTTGTTGTTTGCTAGAGGTACGATAGGACGGAGAGAGATCCACTGATAAGGCGGTTTTGGTGACATTTCTATTCTGTACCAAAACCATCTGTCTCGGTTCTGACCACAAGGCGAAGCCAAAAGGAGGGCATTTCTCAGCGACAGCGGAAAGAAGACCAATAAGGTGGGATCCGAAGGCTCAGTCCCTCAAAGCGTACGGGGAGGGTCGGCGTTGTCAGAAAGAGGCGAAGCCGAGAAAGCAGCGTGTACGGTACGGGTTTCGGTAGTGATCTACTTGATCTGGTAAGCTTAGGTTAGTGGAGGTTAATCTCGACAGGTTTCAAAGCTTCAAGCTTACAAAACAAGACCTAAGGAGTTTGGAGCCCTTGAGTTCTCCGCCGGTAATGGGAAGATGAGCTTCTCCATTGTAATGGTATCTGCTCGAGGAGCCTGTCCCTGCCTGCTTATCCAGACCAAACAGCAACCTTTGGTCCTTCGGGCTGAGGCTCAAGGCGGGAATCAAGGGTATGGGTTCAAGTCTACTTACTGGGAATGGGATCCCGTAAAAGGGCACATGACGAATGGGACCCCCGCCAATGGCATATGAGATGTGGATGATGGAGCTGGTTCGCGTAACTGGTACGTGTATAGAATCTTGCATCAAATAAGGAAATTCTTGTTCGCTAAGGAGTCTTGGTTTAGCAATTTTTCAATCATTAGTGGTTAAGTTGTTAAGGTTCATGTGGATTGGATTAGGAAGTTCGACTGAGCTGTGACTTTCATTCAGTTAAGGGAACTTCTCCCTAATAACTTTGGGAACGGCTTTGGTCGAGTCATCTTTTGCTTCCATCGTCGGCTGAGAAAGCCTTTGGAGGGAACAGTGTTTGCTGGGAGGATCCTTCCCCGTTGTAGCCATTGCACCTTCGTATTTGGCCTCCTCTTGTTCGTTTGTAGCTTCGGTAAGGTAAGTGATTGTCTGGAGAGGCTATGGCTTGCATTCCGTTAAGGGGTATATATGTCTTCCTTCGCTCGTCCTTAACTCGGAATCCCGGATTTCATAGTCTCTTTTCTTTCGTAGGAATGCTGTATGAATCCTCGTTTGATTGTATCAAGGCTCGGCGGATATTGTCCTTTGGTAGTAGGGCCTGAGGTTCTGCTCTGCCAGTAGACCTCCTTGCAAACCATCCTTCCCGGTTAGTCTTCGTAAGAACAAAGCGTATGCTTTTGTAATCATGCTATTGGTTTGGGCAAGTTCCCTATCTTCATTGCTCAGGGTGAAACTATGCTTTAACAATATCCTCGGGTTGCAGGATTTCTTTCTTTCTTTCTGGCCGCGTAGCCCCTTTGAATACCAGGAAATCGAAGATGCAGAGAATACGCTCTTGTTCTTACAGAATGCAACTAGTTGAATAGGTTGTTTTGTTTGCGACGAATACGCTCTTTGACACATCTATTAGATAGATGCCCAGAGGAGGATGCTAGTGAGTTGTTAAGGAACTTCTTGCATTGCACATAGGGAAGGTGCGGAGCGGTTCTTTATCTTATCATTGCCCTAAGGTAAGGCTTGGAACTGAACTGCAAGTATATAAGAAAGGATATTGCTAAGAGTTAGCAGTCGAAGGGAGTTTGAACTGTGAAGGAATTACCGGTGCGCACAGAGAAGGGGGAGAGAATACAGAAAATACGCCCTTGACTATACGGAGGATAAGAAATTAGGCAGGACTGATTTCCCTTCTTATCTTATTGTTGAGACAGGAAAGCAGTCAAGCGAGTCGACGCATCTATCAGCAGTAGGAGTAGGACGTAGCGCATAAGAGGGTCTTAGGAATCGATCTAGATGCCCAGAAGAGGATGCTATCGAATGCCCTCTTTGACGGGCTTGTGCAAGAAGCCGATTATTCTACCATCTTTTCCAATAGTGCCATTTTATTGATGCTATCGAAGAAGAACCAACAGAGGTGACTAATACAGACGAGGAGAAAGAGAAACCGATACCTAATACAGACGACGAGAAAAAGAAACCGAAACCTCCTTGAAAGAAGGAAAAATGCCACATCAGTAAGAGAAGTGGGCAAAAAAGCTGCTCTCCTATTTGGACCACCTTCCACCCTGTCTCCCTCTCCATACATACAGAACCGTAGTTTATGGTCTCTTGTGTTTACAGCCCATTCTTCACCTTTCCTATAGCCAGCAAATCAAGGAGATACGGCTTAAAAGCCTACGCGCGTCAGGTTGTTCGGCTTCGGCCCTTCCTACACGTGACTACACGGAATTCACTTTACTTTACGGTACGGAACTAGATATGAATTTCATCCTCTGTTGGCGAGATCAGAGGCAACGGTGGCAGCAGCTGTGGATTCTGTTGATTCTTCATCTCCTCGCTTGACGCTCTCTTCAATTGCAGATCCTGAACCTTCGGTCAAGTTGCTTTTCTATCCTGAACTTTCGGCTAAAGTGGCTTCCTCCTCTCTTCTCTTGAACTTTCGTTCAAGTGGCTTCCTGTAGGGGCCTTTGAACGGGCCTTGGTGGGGATATCTCAAATGGGGGCTTACAGCTCATAACAGCAAGACATATTTTAAGACAGTTTTTATCGCCTAGCTGGGGCCGTAGCCATTACTCGTGTGGGGCCGTCCCTTGCTCGGCTATTCGAACTCGCCTTAGGGTAGGGCATACTTATTAGATCTCTTGAGGTACTATTGGCAGAGGGGAAGCGCCACTTAGAGACTTTGAATCTGAAGGAAGGCAGTCGGGAAAGCCCTAAAGGTAAGAAGGTCTTTGTTCAAGTGACTTAGCTTAGAGAAAGAAAACCGTTAGTGAAGTGTCGGGAGATGCGTACAGTTTCGGCACTCGAAGAAAAGCTACTTCTTTGATTGTTCCGGGAAGTACTACTTGAAAGTCAAGCTCTTTGTTGCAAGCCAAGCAGAACAGAAGATAGAGGAAACTTTAGCTAGTAGACAAACTACTTTCGTTAGCAAGCGGTACTCTCATCGAGTAGGGCAAATATCATACCCAATCGAAAAAAAGGTCTTGGAATCGACTTATAGAAAACAACTGCTTTTCCGTTAGCGAGTACAGTTCAAGCGGAACTGAGACTTGAACCTGAGACTCAAGGTCAAGTGCCTACGTAACTATCCGGTCCGGTAAGTGAAAGTAAGAAGGCGTGTGGAAGGCAACTCTGTTTAGCCAGCAAGCATAGGAAAGAAATCCCCCCGGGGAACTGACTATTAATGCTAATCCATTAGTTCTAGCTCGAAGTTTGCCTGTCTCGAAGTTAGCTGCTTGGCATGAGTAGCTTGGGCAGTCTTAGTGAGTAGCTTGGCTTGCTCATGCGGGGCTTTGGAAAGAAAGTAACCAGGGAATTCATATACCTCGAGAAGTTTTTTGTTTAAAAGTAGATCGGGAGTTCAAGCAGATGTTAAATTAGGGTGAGGTTGACTATTCTAGTCTACAGGCCACTTAGCTAAACGAAATCCTGAGTATCGACTGTCGTGTGAGTCTCGACCAATGTGTAGCTGCCGTTAAAAGGCTATAAGTAACGGCATTCTCAGTTAAGATAACAGGATTCAAGCTTGCTTGTGTGTACGTGCTTGTTATAAGTAGATGTAGATGTGAAGGTGCCTAAGGTAAGGAACCCCCTTAAATACGTTGTTAGAGGCGTTGGCTATTCGTAGATCTGTTATACAGGCGATTTAGCTACTTTCAACCCTGAGTAGCGGGTATTAGGTGAGGGGATGGGGATACCTGCCGTTTCATTGTGGAACAAGCTACGCACGTTACATGTCCTTTAAAGCTACCGTTAAGGAAGTATCAAAGATAGGAGAACGAGATCCGGGCACTAGCGTTTTAAAGGAAACAGGGGTACTTATTAATGTGGGAAAAAGACGTATTAAATAAGTATGGAGGCGGTAGTGAATCTACTATTATATACGTATTTTCGGACGTGGGTGCGGGATGGATGGAAATTGGATAGTATGATCGCTATTTAAATTACGTTCCGTTCCGTCAGGGTCAGAGGAGGTTCATTTGCTCCATTTCCATATAGCTGACGTTTTCATGGGAAAGGCCTCTTTCCCGGCCGGTCGACATCCAAATCGATTGATTTGCAACCATTTTGCTGATATGAGGGAGCTAGTGCTTGCCTTAAGAAAGGCCCTCCTGAACCCACCGAATTCCATCCACATATAGCTGACGGTGTGTGCCCATCCAACTCTCCCTCTAAGCGGGCATCCGGAAGTCTACTTTTTCCATTTGGCCCATATGAAAACGGGTAGGATTTGGGTCGGGGGCAAGGTTCGAGAGCTTGGGATTCGATACCAAGAGATAGAGTAGAGGGTGGCAGGTTATCCCCTGCTTGGGGTTCAGGGATAGCCGGAGATGGATGGCATTCCTTTCTATATAGACTGGATTTCCAGCGATGGTGGATTCGGAGTGGAGCCGGTCGAGGGAACAAAAGCAGGACTGAGAGTCCATTGCCTTGAATCGAGAGGAGAGGAACGAAATCAAGGGGGGTGCTTTATTGGTGTTCTGTTTGATGTCCGATGCTCGGTCCAATTTGTGAATTATGATTGATTGGTTCGATTGGCTCGAAGGTTGCCCCTATCACCCCGCCTCAATGCAGAAAGAAATTACGGGTTTCTTTTCAGCGATAGTTGAGTTCCCGATCCCTTCATTCAATCTCACTCAATGAAAAGAAGGGATAGTGCCCTTTCTCCCGACTTTGATTTCTGAATTTCTTTATTTCGAACTTATCTGACGGACACAGCTTTTGCTGCCTGCCTTACAGTACAGCTTCCAACGAAATGCTCTATAGAAGGGCGGGTGGTGCAATAACCACTATGTTTCAAACTAAGTTCACCATCTTGATTCATACCGATATCCATATCGAAAAGACTACATCTATAGCCCTTCGCCGGGGTAGGTGCAGTCTTTCCCTCTTACGTAGCCAATCTCGATTAAAGAAAGATTACTACAAGCAACTACGAAAAAGAGAACAACCTCCGGCTTTGTCAGTTCATTCACACGTTCTTGCTATATAAAGATGTATAATAGTAGCCGTGACCTGTAAGCTCCCTGTGCCCTATGAGCTCTGATTGGATGTGAACCTCTTCTCTGTGAGCGTACCCAAGTTAAGGTCATCATTTCACTCTTGATCTGGAGTGAATTCAAAACAGGAACTTGCTTTCCACTGTTACCTTCCAGTCAACTTGTCCTACATCTGAGATAGACTTTCAGCAACCTTTCCGTCTCATTTAAGAAGTAAACAAAGAAGTCATTCTAATCTTGTTAACTGCTTCTAGCTCAACTCAGATAGATGGAGAAAGAGAAAGAACCGTAACCTTACTTACGAGTTTTAGATCAACAAGAGGAGTAACATAATGAAAATAGAAAACGGAAAGCTGCTCCTTCTTATTGAAAGCATAACATTAGCTCTTGCTTGCCATATGGTTCTGGCATACTGAACTTATTATAAGAAGCACCTCACTCTCGGCTCAAATAAGACCAAGCCAATTTCAATGAAATAAAGAAAAGGCTTTTCATGTCATACGGCTCCATCAATCAGTGGGATAGCGGTGTCATCCTAGCATAGATCTTTCTGCGTAGAGATGGATTCGATCCCAGAATTAGCTCTATCCCACCTCCCATGATATGTGTTAAGCATATGGTTTAGTGGCAGTTGAATGAAACCAGAAAGAGCGGCAGTGTTATCCTCTTTGACATGAAAAGCTGCTTATCAAGCAGTTCCCACTCCGAAGGAACGCTTTCCGCTCCAGACTGAAAGCGGGATCTATTAGGTCCTGAGACAAGTTGTTTGAGTTATTATGCTCCTTTCCTTCTTTGAGGAAATCTATCACGTCGGAAGATTTACGGCGTAGTAAACAAGAAAACCCGAGGGGTCGGTTGAGCTATAGAACAATTCCGTTTATTAGCAAGCCTTTCTCCCACGAAATCAGTTAGCAGAATCTATCCCAGAAGAGAAATTGGGATAAATTTGTATTGCGGGAATCCGCATTGAACTGCGCCCGGGCTTGATTGCTGGAGGCCCTACTACTTTCGATGAACTCTCTCAACGTGCTACTGGACTTGAGGAAGTCCTAATTGAACGGCACGCATATGGTAATGTCACAGATAGAAGTCGGAGACCTCCTAAAGGTAGCAAAGAAGAAAAAAAGAAAGTATTATTTATTATTTGAGGTACCCCCGTTCACTCCGAGGCCATTCAACGGCCATTCCACGAGGTAAGCCCGCTAACCCCGAAAATCATAACGTTTTCTTACGACTCCGCTCGTGAGAGCAGATTATTCATCTTATTCCTCCTGAGACTGAGAAAAGAGTTCAACACGAAAGAGGTTACGAGGAAGACTTTCCCCACTTAGATCCGCGAACACCTTAGCTCCTGAGTCAGAGAAACCAACTCTCGCATATTCCGTTTTCAAAAGCAAAATTTCCTAAAACGGAGATAGGCATAGCAGAACGAGGAAATCTTACTTACTTACTTACTTATTCGTTTAGGGTAGTGGTAAAGCGGCAGGACACGACGGTCCTGGAGTCGATGGTTCAACAAGCCCATCCCCAAATGTCGATGCGAGGAGAAAGAATCATTTTTCTATAGAAGGATTAGGTTTAAGGGTCCTGCTCTAATCCATTTTTTCGAGCCGGCCGAAGGCTATGAAGCAGCCAGCTCTGCTGAGTCAGGTTCCCCCCGGTTCATCTGGATTTGACTATTCATCTAAAAATGTATCTACGTCAGGGTCTGAAAGCCCAGTTGTTACACTATTGCCCCTGGAAACAGACAGCAAGATGGGAGCGGAACTCCTCCTTCTTTGTTAGGCCGATCTACTAAGAAAAGAGAGGTAAGAGGTGGGGTCCATCGTATCCCATAAGGTAAATAAATACCCGTTCTTCTTGGTAGAAAGGGCTAGCCGTCATGAACATTTACCTCTCCCTTTCTCTTGGCATCGGTATCCATTCTTTCTCGTAATTGTGATCTGTTATTATAGTTGAAATCTCTTCTCTTCTCCTTTCGTTCTCTTCGTATTTTGGTAACTCTCTAGGAGTCATGTTTAACCTTGAATGCTATTAATAAATTCTACAGCAATAGTCCCTCGGACTCGGAAAGTAATAACGAAAATGGCTAACCCAATAGCAGATTCCGCTCAATCTTTTACACCGATGTATCGTACTCTCTCGAGTAGGTCATCATAAGAAAGCAAAATCTTTCCGGTTCAAGTCCGTTGAGTGAAGAATTGGCTTTAGGAAGAAGAGAGCGATGGGGAATCATCTCTGTTCTGCTGCCTCTGCCGCTTCTTTTCTTGTCTTCCTATGCAACGCTTTCTCGTTTCTACTAAGATAGAGAGGGGTCAGGTTTGTTTGGCATCTATGCCCCCTGCCCTACACCAAACAGTATGGGAGCCTTTCCGCTCGTACTGCTCACACTTATGGAACTTGTGGATAAGCGTAGCAGAAAAGAATAAGAAGACCTAGTTCTCCCGAGCTTATAACACAATTATCTGATCTTCTTAAAGTGAAGAAAAAGGGATGAGAAATGGTAGTAAGAAAAAGCAGGAAAAAGATTTTTAGGTCTAAAAATCAAGCATCAAGGAGTTATGTGCGCGCTGCGCCCCTTTCGTTGGAGCGCTTTGCTTGACCTTATCGTTGTTCTCTAGAAAGAGTTGCTTTTAAGAGATATATCCCCCCGCTTTCCTCACATACCATGGCAAAGCCAAACTCAAACTTTCATTGGATCGAGAAAGGCAGTAGTAGTAGTAAAAGCTCCTACTGAGCAAAAGCGAATCTCCCCCTTCTACTGTTTCATAGACAGAGTCAGAGTCCTCAAGAAAGATTTTGGAACGTATTTAAAGGGGCATTGTGGGCGGAGATGGAAAACACTAATTTTCCGTAGTTTCCGGGATTCTTTCAGCTTAAGATTGTGATTGATCAAGTGATAAGTAATGTTATGAGGGGTTTGTTTCATTTTCCTCATGTCTTGAGACGCGCACATATGCTTGTATCGTTCCTACTATCAATCAATCCGTCATACAGAGGCATAATTCAAAAATAATAAAACGAACTTCCCCTTTTAGGTGTTTTGGTCACTGCGTCTCCGATCATTGATGGTCCGACTTTCCGCTTTCAATAAAGAGGGCTTAGCGAAAAGAAAAGGAAAAGAGTGACATCCCTTATGGTCGAGCACTCAAATCGACTCTATCGGTCGAGCACAAACTGTCGTTTCCCTCTCCCTTGTCACTCGCGTGATTCGAATCAATCAAGCTACTTTCCTTTAGTGGATCTATTCCTGCAATTGCGAAAGCGTACCAATATAAGATCCTCTATCCGGGGTCACTCTCACTAGAAGTAGGAGCAGCTACGCTATCGTATTTTGACCCTCTCCCGAGAAGAGTCATTGCCTCTTCCATCTATCTTGCGTCGTTCCCGCATTCTATTCTAGTTGGGAGTTTCATTGCAAATAACGCTATCTTTTGCTTAGGGGATAGGCATCTACCTCGAAAGCGAGAAGGTCGGACGCAATCTAATAGTAAAATATCTGTATGATTAAGCCACGGGTCTGATCTAAACGACTTCCATATATCTCTAAGAATCTTAAAAGTTGCTTCATATCTAGTAAAAAGCATTCTATTCATTTCGTCTCCTTCAAAGGAGATACCTGTTTACGGTACCATCGGAAGAGAGAGAAGCTTAAAGTAAGTAGGAGTCGATCGTAGCTTGCTGCTGAAAAACGTAATAGGCTAGCGCGGATCGCTTCCACAACAACTGATACTGAAGTCCACGCAAAATTCGATACCTCAGTTGACGAAAAGAGGGTTGGAAACTGATCCTAGTAAAAAAAAATGTGTAATTGGCAAGAGTCGGCTTGAATTAAAGCTCGCAACTACTCATTCTCGTAAGTACCTATTCTTTAGTCTACGGAAGGAGCCTTGACTTCACTCTTTTGTCTCAGTGAAGGCGGAAGAGAAGAGTGAGGGAGACAACATCTAAATAAAAATTCCGTTCCGAGGGGAAGAGTTACGCCTTCGGATCGAAGCCGCTGACAGCGCCTTCACCACTACCAACCACTACATTAGTTATACCATTCCCCAATTGGTTATATGCTGTCTTCTTATATCGTAATAAGTAGCTTTGGTTGTGAGGAAAGAAAGAGGTCATTGCCCTACATGCTCTTGCCTATATCATTATCTCACTAAACCAGAAAGAGATTGGGGTTCCGCAGTGCCGATACTCTACATATTCTTACTAGCCCCTTCTGCTGTCTCTACTATTCCGCTTATCCTGACGCTGAGAAGCTGTCTTCTTAAGGCATACCCGCCTACCTCCATTATTCTGCAATAGTTCTCCTTCAAGATGCTATGCTTGGATGAGCTGTGAGAACGTCTGGAAGTTAAGATTCACCAAGTGTACGCGATACTTGATGGCCCTCCCCTGCTTCTTATGCTCCACCTTGTAGGCATTCCTTGTTTATCTTACTAGCTAACCGAGGAACTGCGGGTCTTGATCGATCATAACGTATTCCTATCTACCTCTCGATCTTTTTTTCTAAGCCTGTACCCGAACTATCTAACTGAACCTTTTCAATGCATTGTACCGGGCACTACGGTGAGACGTGAAAACACCCCTGCGCATCTTTCACACAGCCAGCCTATTTCTTTCTATTCAAAAAGGATCGACGAAGGGCGATATACTAAGCATCTAAGGCGCGTTGAGAAAGCTTTTTTAAGAATGAAAGTACTCACTCCTCTACATTCAACACAGTTAGGAGCGACATCAATTACCTAATTCCCAGGGTGGCAGGCCTCCGCCTCCGCTTTTCTTTTCATTAATGGGTACTTATGCCGCGGGTGAAACTACTGGCTCTGGCTCCGTATATGGATCAATTGAAATGGGTTCCGCCTATACCCCTGCTACTGATGCTGCTGAGCCAACGGGGTCTAAGGCTATGAATTTCAAACTGGAAGGGATCCGGGGCGAGGTACTACCACCCCTGCTTCTGCTGGATCAACTGTATAAAGT
>Ga0075367_10000726_pt1 | contig 12787 bp, 12 predicted proteins | sample EndMethybrTD3032_FD_71399 | JGI IMG/M metagenome (GOLD analysis project Ga0075367, IMG submission 71399) | Populus endosphere microbial communities from Tennessee, USA - Endosphere MetaG P. TD hybrid TD303-2 | ecosystem: Host-associated > Plants > Roots > Endosphere | place: USA: Tennessee... | reverse complement strand
ATTCGCGTCAAGGCCCGCACGCAGCGGATTCCCAGTGCTTCCAGGTGCCGGCGCGGGCCGATGCCCGAAAGCATCAGGACCTGCGCCGAGTTGTAGGTGCCTGCGGAAAGGATGACCTCGCCGCTTGCGAAGGCTTGATGCACGCCATCGCCATCGCAATACTCGACGCCGACGGCACGCCGGCCTTCGAGGATCAGCCGCTGCGTGCGGGCCTTGACGCGAATGGTCAGGTTGGGCCGCTGGGCCGCATCCGTCAGGTAGGCGCGCGACGAACTCGAGCGCCGGCCGGCGCCTATCGTCGCCTCCATGCGGCTGATCCCGTCCTGTACTGCGCCGTTCGGGTCATCCGTCTCTCCGAAGCCTGCGTTGACGGTGGCTTGGCGCAGCGGTTCGTACAGCATGTCCTCGTGCGCCATGGGTGTCACCTGCACCGCCCGCCGCCGCCATGGAAAGGCCCCGCGCCGCGCCAGTGGGTCTCCATGCGCTTGAAGTAGGGCAGCACATCGTCGTAGCCCCAGCCTCGGAGGCCGCTCTCCGCAAGCCGGTCATAGTCGCTGCGATGGCCACGGATGCAGATCAGTGCGTTGATCGAAGAGGTGCCGCCAAGTGTCTTGCCGCGCGGGATTTCGAGCGTGCGTCCATTCAGCGCGGGTTCGGGCTCGGAGCGGTAGTTCCAGCTATAGGACGGATGGGCGAAGACCTTGCGAAAGGCGAGCGGCATGGCCAGGAATGGATGCTTGTCCGGCCCTCCGGCCTCCAGCAGCAGCACCCGCGTGTTCGGATCTTCGCTCAGGCGCGCGGCCAGCGCGGCGCCCGCAGACCCGGCTCCGACCACGATGAAATCGTAGCTGCGCGTCATCTCGGTCGATCGGGTTGCGATCAATCGCCCAGGTCGTTCACCAGCACGATCTTGCCGAACTGTTCGCCACGGTCGACGATGGCGTAGGCCTCGTTCGCGCGCGACAAGGGCAACGCCCGGTCGACGATGGGCTGGATGCCGCCGGATTCCACCAAGTCAACCATGGCGGCGAAATCCCGCGGCGATCCCATCTTTGTGCCAAGGATGCTCAGTTGCTTGCGGTAGATGGGCCGCACGTCCACCTGCACGTCACCGCCGGCCGTGAAGCCGAGGAAGGCAATGCGTCCTCCCGGGGCGGCCAGTTCGACCAGGTGCTGGAATCCCGGGCCCATCGCACTGTCGATGATGACGTCGAAGCCCTGCGGCACCTGTTCGCGAAGATGCGCGGGCCAGTTTGGATCGCGGTAGTTCGCCGTGCCCGAGACGCCGAGCGAGCGCACGCGCGCAGCCTTCTCGTCCGAACCGCTGGTGGCGTACACCTGTGCCCCGAGTGCGAGCGCGAATTGCATCGCGAACAACGCAACGCCTCCGCCCACGCCAGTGATCAGGACACGCTCGCCCGCCTTGAGCCCGGCACGTGAGCGGACCGCCCTGAAAGCCGTGACGCCCGACAGCGGCAATGCCGCCGCATGAACCCAGTCGAGGTGCGCCGGCTTTGGGGCGAGCTGCACTGCGGGGACATTGATGGATTCGGCGAAGGTGCCGTCGCGCGGGGATCCGAGAGGGTAGAAGTCCGGTGCCGCCCGATCTTCTTCGGGACCCCAGGAGAGTCCGGGGTTGATGATGACTTCCCTTCCGACCAGCGATGCGTCCACGCCTTCGCCTACCGCGGCCACGATGCCGGCACCGTCCGCACCGGGAACCACCGGATACTTCAGAACGTGGTAGTCCCCCTTCTGAATCCACACATCGCGGTGGTTCAGCGCGGCACAGCGAATCAGCACGGTGGCTTCACCGGGGGCCGGCGGCACGCCGGGACGATCGACGCACACCAGCGGCGTACCGGGTCCCTGCAAAAGCAGTGCCTTCATCGGATTCCCCCGGTGAAGAAAGCAGGTAAAGAGGGGACGGACAACATGCTCAATTCATTCTTCCTTGTGAACGCGCCGCTTCAGCGGCCGTAGTTGCGATCCAGCTCATCGAACAGGTCCTTGCGCACCAGGGCCTGGCGTTCAGCGAAAGTGGCGACCAGCGCCGGGTCTTCGGCTAGGATTCCCTGCTGTTGCAAGTGGCTCAGCGCCGCCGTCATTCCACGCACCGCGCCTTGCAGCGCCGCGTTTGCATAGAGCACCATGCCGAATCCCATGCGGGCGAATTCGGAGGCAGCAAGCGCAGGCGTCTTTCCGCCGATCACCACGTTCACCACCTGCGGCAGCGGCAGCTGCGCGATGCGTTCAAGGTCGCCGACGCGGGTCGGCGCTTCGACGAACGTCACATCGGCACCGGCCTCCGCGTAGCGTTGCGCACGTTCGAGCGCGTCGTCCAGGCCATGCACCGCACATGCGTCGGTACGCGCGATCAGCAGGAAATCGTTCGAGGTGCGGGCATCCACCGCCGCCCGGATCTTGCCGACCATCTCGCTCGCATCGATGACACCCTTGCCAGCGAAGTGCCCGCACTTCTTCGGCATGACCTGGTCTTCCAACTGGATCGCATTGGCACCCGCGCGTTCCAGTGCCCGCACGGTCTGCCGCACGTTCAGGGCATTTCCGAAACCGGTGTCGGCATCCACGATGAGGGGCAACTGCACCGCATCGCGCACCGCTGCCGTGTGCTGGACGACGTCGCCCAGGTGGATGAAGCCGAGGTCGGGAATGCCGTAGAAGCTGTTCGTCACGCCCGCGCCGCTCAGGTAGACGGCTTCGAAACCGAGTGTTTCGATGAGCCGTGCGGCCAGCGCGTTTGCGCAGCCCGGCACGAGCAAACCACGGCGCTCGTTGAGTTTGGCCCGCAGGACGGCGCCGGGTGATGAGTTCATTGCAATATCCAATCAGAGCGTGCCCGGCCCCGCGTTCACGGCGGCCTTGCGGAAATAGGCATGCAGCTTGTCCAGGTGACCGGCCATCAGTGCGATCGCCTCGTCGGCTGACCGGCGGCGAAGGCAGCGCACGATCTTGCGGTGCGTCTGCGTCGTGGTGGGCCGCGGCCCCACGTCGTCCTGAGCCATGAGCTTGAAGACGAGGTCGGTCAGCGCAGAAACCATGATCACGAGCACTTCGTTGCGCGTGGCTTCGGCGAGGAGCCGGTAGAAGTCCAGCAGCTGGATGCGCCGACCCGTGAAGTCGCCTGCCTTGGCGAGCTCCTCGGTCCGCGTGATGCTTTCGTCCAGCCGATCGAACTCCGCCGCGGTCCCGCGCTCGCAGGCGAGCCGCGTCACGGCGGTCATCACGATCGTTCGGCTCTCGGTCAGGCTGGCGATCGACACGGCGCCGCGGCTGATGACATCGTTCAGCGACTGGGTCACGAGCGCAGGGTCGGCACCCCGAATGAAGGTGCCGCCCTTCGGCCCTTTGCGCAGCTCGATCAGGCCGCCGCGCTCCAGGCTGCGGAGCGCCTCCCGCACGCCCGAGCGGGACACGCCGTAGTGCTCAGCCAGATCCCGCTCGGACATCAGCTTCTGGCCGGGCTTCAGTTCACCGCGCGCAATGCGCTCACGAATGTCGTCCGAAATGCCCTCGAAGAGGCGGGCTTCGCCGATCATCATGCTCACTCCGCAACCACGCCGGCGGCCTTGATCATGGTGGCCGTGACTTCCGCCTCCTTGGCGATCTCCTCGCGCAGCTGTCTGCCGTCCCCGGCAATGACGGTCAGCCCCTTGCTGATGACCTGCTGCTCGGCGAACTGGGGATCGGAGAGCACCTCGCGCACTGCCAAGCGGATCTGGTTGAGGATCTCGGGCGGCGTACCGGCGGGCGCGAAGAGGCCGTACCAGATCGACACCTTCGCATACGGATAGCCTTGCTGCGTCGTCGTCGTCACCTTCGGAAACTGCGAAATGAGAGCGTCGCCAGCGACCGCGATGGGCTTGATCTTGCCCGCTTGCACCAGTGGCATGATGACGCCTGCGCTGGCTGAGCCGAGCTGCACCTCGCCTGCGGCAAGGGCGGTCAGATTTGGCGTCACGCCGTTGTAGGGGATATGTGTGATCTCGATGTTCTCGCGATCTTTCAGAACCGAGAACAGCAGGTGCGGCTGGCTGCCGTTGCCGAAGGATCCATAGTTGATGGTGCCCGGCTTCTTTTTCGCCAACTCCACGACTTCCTTCAGCGTACTGGCAGGCAGCTGCGCGTTGGCGACGATCAACTGGTCGGCCTTCACCATCATGCTGATGGGCTCGAAGCTCTTGTCGGGGTCGTACGCCAGTTTCTTGTAGAGGAAGCGATTGCCGACCATCGTCTGGTTGACGGTGGCGAGCAGCGTGTAGCCATCCGGCGCTGCTCTGGCGACGTGCGCCGTGCCGATGGCCGAGCCGGCTCCCGTCTTGTTCTCCAGTACGACGGGTTGCTTCCAGCGTTCGGAAAGCTTCACGCCGATGGCGCGGGTCAGCACGTCGATCCCGCCGCCCGGGGCGAAGGGAACGATGATCGTGATGGGTTTGATCGGATAGCCCTGGGCTTGTACCGTAAGGGCGGCCGCGGCCAAGAGGCAAGCGGTGGCGAGGCGCCGAAGGATCATGGTAGCTCCTGGTGATTGTTTAGGCGTAGACATGCCCGTCGAACAGGCGGCGTGTGGTGCGATAGAAGGAGCCGTGGGCCACGTGCCAGCCTTCGGCGGTCTGGCCCACTTCCGCCGCCACGGTGAGGACACCTGACGGCATCGCGATGCGCAGCGCCGAGGGATCCCGGGCTGCGCTCGCGAGCCGGGCCGGAACGCTGCCCTCGATCTGCATCGCGACGGCGGTGCACAGAGAGCCGGTGAGGGGGAGGGCGCGGTGCGGCTGCCCGTTGGAGAGCATGCGCACGACGAGGTCGGCATCAGCGGCCTCGATCGTCTTCCCGCTGAGCGTGGTGCTGCGTTGGGGCGCGCTGACGATCGCGATGAGCGGGATCATCCGGATCGCGGCCGCGGCCTCGATGTCAGGAGCGATGCCCATCGCGACCGATGCCTGCAGGCGCAGCTCGGCCAGCGCGCTCATGGCCCGCACGTTCGATGCCAATTCGTCCGGCGACTCTCCGCCGGCCAAGCCCAGCTCGGTTGCGGCGACGAAGACGCAGGCGTTGGCGGCGTCCACCAGCGACGCGGTCACCCGCCCGACGCCGCGAAGCTCGAACTCCTGCGCCACCATGGCCGAGGGCAGCAGCTTGCCGGTGGATGCGCCGCCGGGCGAGAGGAAGTCCAGCCGCACCGGTGCGCCGGGGCCGTCCACGCCCGGGATGGCGAGCGTGCCTGTTTCGACACTTCGGCCCTCACGCACCTCGAAATGCGACGCGATGATCTTGCGGGTATTGGTGTTGTGGATGCGCACGCAGGCTTCGCCACCGGACGGCGCGTGCACCAATCCCTCATCCACTGCGAACGGCCCGATCGCAGAAGACATGTTCCCGCAGTTGCCGCTGTAATCCACCATGGCGTCCTGCACCTGCACCTGAGCGAAGGTGTAGTCCACGTCGGCACCGGGCACCGAAGGCGGACCCACGACGCACACCTTGGAGAGCGAGGATATGCCGCCGCCCATGCCATTGAGCTGGCGCCCGTAGCGGTCGGGGGTGCCCATCGCCTTCATGAAGATGTCGTCCCATTCGGCGCGATCAGCGGGCAGATCGCGGGCGTGAAACACCAGCGCTTTGCTGGTGCCCCCGCGGATGAACGCTGCTGGATAGCGGCGGCGCATGCCATCCACCTCGTCAGTAAGGCCGCGGCGCGCGCTGTTCGCACTCGCCCACTGCCAGTGCCATGCTGCCGACAGCCTCGATCTCGATGCGCACCTTGTCGCCGACAGCCAAGGGGCCCACGCCCTCGGGTGTTCCGGTGGCAATTACGTCACCCGGCTCCAGCGTCAGTACCGACGAGACCAGCTCGATCAGCTCCGCGATCCCAACGATCATCTCGCTGGTGTTGGCGTCTTGCTTCAATTCGCCGTTGACCCACAGCCGGTTCTTCAGCGAGGAGGGGGCAGCGACGGCGTCGGCCGTCACGATCCACGGGCCGAGCGGGGTGAACGTCTCGAACGACTTGCGCATCGAACGCTCTTCCTCGGCAACGCCCTTTTCGATTCGCAGGGTGGCGTCGATCAGGCATGAGTAGCCGAAGACGTACTCCATCGCCTGCGCCCGCGGCACGTTCCGCGCTCGCTTGCCAATGATCACCGCCAGCTCCGACTCGTGGTCGAAGCGGCGCTCGGAGCCTTTGGGCAACAGCAGGGCCCCTCCCGCGCCGACGAGGGAGCCGGGTGCCTTGAGGAAGAAGCCTTGCTCGCGCGCGGAGCGGCCGCCTTTGGTGACGGCGCGGTCACCGAGTTCGCCGATGTGCTTCTGGTAGTTTGCGGGTGCCGCGAAGACATGCTGGGGGGCGGGATTGGCAGGCAGCAGCTTCACCGAAGCAAGCGGCAGCGCCTGGCCGGCACTGCGATAGTCGGCGAACTTCGAGCGCAACTCTTCCCAATGGCCCACGAGCCAATTGACGCGCTGCCGGGGCAGCTGCGAAAGAAACTCGGGCAGGGCCGAGGTCATGTCATAAACGGTGTTGCCGTCGACGACGCCGATGCGGTGGTCGTTAAAGGATGCGATCTTCATGGTGAGAGGCTCAAAGCAGTTTCTGATGGCCACCGTTGTCGGTGAGGGCTTCTTCGAAGTAGTAGCCGAGTGCCGACATCGCCGGGAAGTCGTTGACCTGGAACAGTTGCGCGTCTCCGCTAGATCGGTTCAGGTGTTCGTGCCAGGCCCAAGGGTTGATGGCGAGGAAGTCGCCGGCACTCCAGTCATAGGTGCGCCCGTCCACGATGGTGGTGCCCCGCCCCTGCATAACGTAGTAGAGCTTGCTGCCGGTATGGCGGCGCGCTTGTGTGTGAACGCCCGGCCGCAGCGTCTGCAAGCGCATCCCCATCGTGCTCATGGCCGGCCCGCCGTTCGTTGGGTTGCGGTACTCCAGCACCACGTCGTCGAAGGGGTCCGCGGGCAGCCCGGCCGCCTGCTCCAAAGCTGCCTGGGCGATGGCGCGTGGATAGGCGAGCAGCGGGTTCATCGATCCTCGCGAGCACTCGCCGGGCGGGCTCATCAGCCCGCTGCCGTAGCGCCGCCAGGAGCTGTCCGGCACCGTATCGACCTGCTGCTGCAGTGCGCCGGCCGGCTCGAAGAACGTTGCGTTCATCGCCCGCATCAGCGAGATGTCCAGCACATCCAGCCAGACCATCGGCGAGTCGCCGTGATACTCATGGTCGTGCCACATCATGCTGGGGGTGAGCACCAGGTCGCCCTCGTTCATCGGATAGCGCTCGCCGTTGACCGTGGTCATGGCGCCGCCGCCCCTCATGATGAAGCGGAAGGCGTTTGCGGTGTGACGATGATTGCCCGCGATTTCGCCCGGCAGGATCACCTGGATGGAGCCCCAGAAAGTGTGCGTCGTCCCGTACGGAAGGCCCGGGTTGTGCAGCCGCAGCGTGCGCCTGTTGCCTCCGGGCTCCAGTGCGAGCTGCTTGCCCAGCCGATCGAGCAGCGGCTTCAGGTCGGACCACTTCCAGTGCACCGTCTGCATCGCTGACTGCGGTGTGCGGGTGAAAAGCGGCGCATCGTCCGGCTGCTGCACGCGGCAGTTGAATTTCGCAAGATCTTCCTTCAGCGCTCGGCGGGCAGCCTCGTCGACCATGGTGTGCTGTTCGGCCATGGCGTCAAGCCTCCGCGATCACCGGCTCGAAGGAGATCGACGGCCGCTCGCCCGCGATCGCGCCGCGCACGGTGTCGACCAGTGTGGCGACGTCTTCGGGAAGGGCGTCGCCGCGCCATGCCACCTGGCCGTCGGGGCGCACCAGCACCAGCCGGCGTTCATAGAGCTTCTCGGCGGCGTCTCCCACGAGGTCGACCACTTGCAGCGGCAGTCGCACCTCGGCGGCTGCCTGCACGAGCAGGTCGGCCGCTGGCGGGTTTGCACCGAAGCGCAGCAGCACGAACGTCTTGCCGAACAGGTCCAGGGTTGATTTGTTCTCGCCGATCCAGGCGTGGGGCGCGCGCGATCCCGGTCGCGATGTCGGCGTGTAGCTGGAGGTCTGCAAGGGTGGCCGTGGCGTGCCGTCCGGCACCACGACGGGGGACCCTTCATAGACGTAGGCGAGATGAATGCCGATGGAATGCCACTCCCGACGCATCATCTCCGTGTACCGCTGGCCGTACTCGCGCCGAGCGGCTTCTGCCGCGGGGTCGCTGCCGTCGAACATGCGTGCATCCGGCTGCAGGAGCCGCGGCGACAGCATGCGTCGCAGGTTCTCGGTGGCTTCGCCGACGTTGCGAACGGCCACCGGCAACTGCTCGACCTCATAGCTGTCCAACAGGTGCTTGCCGCCCCAGCCGTTGATCATGGCGGCCAGCTTCCAGGAGAGATTCACGGCATCGAGCACGCCGGTGTTCATGCCGAAGCCGCCGGTGGGCGAGGTGAGGTGAGCGGCGTCGCCGGCGATGAAGACGCGTCCCTTGCGGTACTGGCGCGCGACGAGCTGTCGCCTTACCCAAGGCAGCATCGAGAGGATCTCGAAGTCGAAGGGTTTGCCCACGGCTCTGATGATGGCGGCCCGGGCTTCCGCCTCGGTCAGCGTGCGCCTGTCCGCATCGCCGATCAGGGAGAACCGCCATTGGTCCCGGCCGTTGATTGCCACCAGCGTGGCCCAGGTGCCTTCCGGACCGATGAAGATGAAGCGGTAGCCCGGCTTCTTGTCGTGCAGCTGCTCCAGGTTGTCGCAGCGGAAGATGATGTTGGTGGTGTGGGTGAGCACGGCGTCGCCCACCATCTCGATGCCCAACTGATGCCGCACCACGCTGGCACCGCCGTCGCAGCCCACCAGGTAGTCGGCGCGCAGCATGCGCGTCTCGCCGGAAATGACGTCGCGCACGCGTGCTTCCACGCCGTCGCCGGTGTCCTCGAAGTCCAGCAGTTCCGTGTTGAATTCCAGCGCCACGCTGGATGAGCGGCGGGCGAAGCGCTGCAAGACCGGGTCGAAGAAGTTTTGCGGACAGCGCTCGCGCTTCTGCGGGCTGTGAACCGGCGGCTTCTCCTGGCTCGGGGGCAGAAATTCTTCGCGGCCGAACTCGTAGCCGTTGAGGTCGGTGACCCACGCGCAGTCCTGCGGGTAGTCGCGGTTGTAGCCGGCCGATTCGACCCAGTCCACGATGCCCCAGCGGCGGCAGAACTCCATTGATCGGATACCGACCAGATCCATCTTTGGCTGGGCAACGCTGCCGTCTCCTCTCTCGACCAGCGAGCAAGAGATGCCACGCCAACCGAGGTCGCCGGCCAGTGCCAGTCCCACGGGTCCGCCGCCGATGATGAGCACTGAGGGGGAGCAAGTCGTCATGGCGGTAAGGTAGCTGAAGGCATCAAGTTGGTAGGACCACAATGGTAAGACCAAAATTGGGACGATGCAAGGAGTGCGTTGATCACGCGGGGATCTCGTCACATGCGCATCGGTCGTATCGTTCGAGCCAGATCACCGGCCCGGCCTCGCGCAGGCAGGCAAAGAAGGCCGAGGCGATGACTGATGACCTGGTGGCGCGGGGCCATTTCGATGGCATCCACGATGCGGCCGAACACTTCATCATCACGGTGCTCCCGCCGACAGTGGGCGTCCGAGAACGCGCGGGCCATCGGCGACATGAACTTCAACGTCATGGGCGGCAACAACGCCCTGACACAGGCCGCCCTGGCGCGGGCGCAGCCCTACATGCAGTAGTACGAGGACAGCATGCAGCGCGCCGCGATGCAACCCGGCGGATTCGGCTAGATGATCCATGCGGCCGAGGACGCCGGCGACCTGCCCGAGGGAGTGGCCACGAACCTGACGCGCTCCTTCCCGCGAGGCGGCATGGACACGACGATCAGCGGCATCGGTGCGGCCCTGCACGGGCTGGCCAAGCATCCCGCGCAGTGGCATTGGCTGCGCGAAGACCCTGCACGCGCGCAGGGTGTTCGACGAGGCGATCCGCCACGAATCCCCGTGCAGGTGATGTTTCGCACCACCTGCGAGGCGGTCAAGCTCGGCGGGTGCCGCTGGCGCCCGACACAAACATGGCCGCCTTCATCGGGACGGCCAATCGGGACACGGACAAATTGCGTAACGCTGACCGCTTCGACATTCAGCGCACATCGGCTGGTGGCCAGCTGGCCTTTGGCCAGGGCGCATACGCTGCGGTTCGACGGCATGCCGAAGTGGCGGCCCATTAACACGCTGCGCATCCTGGATCGCCTTCCGCTGGCGGTTGAGGCGGGCTGAGCCCGCGCGTGATCTGCCCCGGCCGACCGCTTGGGTCACTCCGCAAGGGGACTGCGCGGGCTCTGCGCGCCACCTAAAGTACGACCATGAGTTCCACCTTCAACGTTCAGGCCGAATGGGTCCACCTGCAGTACAACGAGCAGGCCGCCTTCACCGAAACTTATGGCTTCTCCGGCAACCAGGGCGCCATCAACCTGGAAGCCATTCGCCTTCGGCCCGAAGGGCAGGCGAGTGACACACTGCTCGTCTTCATGCACCCGGCTTCGACGCTGCAACTGTTGCCGGTTCCGCGCGCCATGGCCGATACGGGGGCACACGTGCTGTGTGCCGCGAGCCGCTACGCCAAGAACGACACGGCATTGATCTTGGAGAAAGTGCTGCTCGATATGGGCGCCTACATCCGCCATGCCAAGACCGTCTGGGGTTACCGGCACGTGGTGTTGGTCGGTTGGAGCGGCGGCGGATCTCTGGCCGTCAGCTACCAGGCCGAGGCCGAAGACCCGCAGGTGACCGAGACGCCCGCCGGCGATGCGGTCGACCTCAAGGGGGCGGGGCTCATCCCGGCCGATGCGGTGATCTTCCAGGCCGCGCACCTCTCGCGCGCGCACCTGCTGTCCGAATCGCTGGATCCGTCCGTGAGCGACGAGCTGGACCCCGACACCCGGGATGTCGAGCTGGACATCTACGACCAGCGCAATCCGAATCAACCGCCCTACAGCGCCGAGTACATCGCGCGCTACCGCGCTGCCCAGTTGGCGCGCATGCAGCGCATCACGGCATGGGCGCGCCAGCGCCTGCAGGTGCTCAAGGAACGCGATACGGGCGAACTGGAGCGGGGCTTCATCGTGCACCGCACCTTTGCCGATCCGCGCTTCGTCGACCCGACGCTGGACCCCAACGACCGCCGGCCTCACTGGTCCTACATGGGCAACCCCGAGACGGTGAACACCGGACCGGTCGGCCTGGCGCGTTTCACCACACTGCGCTCATGGCTGTCGCAATGGTCGCTGGACGACACCTGTGCCAACGGCCTGAAAGCTGTGGCGCGGATGCGCGCACCGCTGCTCGTGATCGAGAACAGCGCCGACGACGCTGTACCGGCCACGCATCCGCAGACGCTCTTCGCCGCCGCAGCATCGCCCGACAAGCAATTCCACATCATCCGGGGTGCCACGCATTATTACGCGGGCCAGGCAGACCAGATGACCGAGGCGACGAAACTGATCCGCGTCTGGCTCGCTCAGCGCGACCTGCTCCCTGCGTGAGCCGGCAGCCCGCAGGAGTGATCCCGTGAGTCTTTTTTCACTGCTCGAGCGCAGCGCGCGCCGCTGGCCCGACGGCACAGCGGTTTGCGTGGGTGAGCGCCAGCACCAGACCTGGGGCGAGCTGAGCCAGCGCGCCCTGCGCCTGGCCGGCCGGCTGGCCTCAGGCAGCCGCATCGCCGTGGCCAGCGAGAACGCACCCGAGTTCCTGGAGCTGATGTTCGGCACCTGGGCCGCGCGCGCGGCGATCGTGCCGATCAACTACAAGCTGCATGCGCTGGAGATGGCGCAGGTCCTCGAGGACGCCGACCCGGCGCTGATCTTCGCCTCCCCCGGGCTGGCGCCGGCGCTGCGCCTGGCGCTGCCGGCAGGCGCCGTGAGCCGGGTGGTGGAGATCGGCTCGGCGGCCTACGAGTCGCTGTTCGAGGGTGCGACAACCACCGTGACGCATGCCGAACCCGAGGCGCTGGCGTGGCTGTTCTACACCAGCGGCACCACCGGACGCAGCAAGGGCGCGATGCTGTCGCACCGCAACCTGATGGCGATGACGCTGGCGCATCTGGCCGACCTGGAACAGCTGGACGTGAACGCCAGCCTCATCCATGCGGCGCCGATGTCGCACGGCTCGGGCCTGTACATTCCGGCCTCCGTGGCTTGCGGCGCCCGCCAGGTGGTGCCGGCCTCGCGTGGTTTCGATCCCGACGAATTCATCGCCCTGTGCGGCGTGCACCCCGGTTGCGGATCGTTTCTGGCGCCGACGATGGTTCAGCGCCTGCGGGTGGCGGTGGAGGCGTCGGGCCACAAGCTGCCCACTCTCCGCAGCATCGTCTATGGCGGCGGCCCGATGTACGTCGAAGAGCTGCGCAAGTCATTGGCCGTCTTCGGCTCCGTGTTTGCGCAGATCTACGGTCAGGGCGAATCGCCGATGACGATCACCGGCATGACGCGCGCCGACCACGAAACGGACGACGTGCAGGTGCTCGGCTCGGTCGGCACCGCGCGCACCGGCGTCGTGGTGCGCATCCTCGACGAGGAAGGCCGGCCGCTGGCGCCAGGCGAGATCGGCGAGATCGTCTGTCGCGGCGACGCGGTCATGAGCGGCTATTGGAACAATCCCGAGGGCACCGCCGAAGCGCTGAGGGACGGCTGGCTGCACACCGGCGACATGGGCATGCTGGACTCACAGGGCCGTCTCACGCTGCGCGACCGCAGCAAGGACGTCGTCATCAGCGGGGGCTCGAACATCTATCCGCG
>Ga0075367_10000725_pt1 | contig 12789 bp, 10 predicted proteins | sample EndMethybrTD3032_FD_71399 | JGI IMG/M metagenome (GOLD analysis project Ga0075367, IMG submission 71399) | Populus endosphere microbial communities from Tennessee, USA - Endosphere MetaG P. TD hybrid TD303-2 | ecosystem: Host-associated > Plants > Roots > Endosphere | place: USA: Tennessee... | reverse complement strand
CCGAAACGGCCGGAGAGCTCCGTTGAACAAAAGGTTCGTTCCAGACGCTCTCGTCGGCCCGGGCCGACGAGAGCGTCTGGAACGAACCTTTTGTTCAACGGAGCTCTCCGGCCGTTTCGGCGCCGCGCGACCATCTCTGCTTGACGACCCGCCACAGGAACACCGGATTGCCGACGACGTAGCGGCGCCAGAGCCGGCCCGGCTCGACCGCCAGCCGGAACAGCCATTCCAGGCGCATGCGGCGCATCCACAGCGGCGCGCGGGGCACCGAGCCACTCAGGAAATCGAGCAGTGCGCCGACCGCGACCGGCATCGTGCAGTGGCGTTCGTCGATGTGGCGGGCGATCCACAGTTCCTGGCGGGGCACGCCCATGGCGACCAGCAGCATATCGGGCCGCAGCGCCGCGATCCGGCCAATGATCTCCGGCTCCTGCGCGGCGGAGAAATAGCCGTCATGAATGACCACGAAATTGTGCTGCACGGCAAGGGCCGCGAGCTTGACCGACGCCGCCTCGGCGTTGACACGCGTCGCGCCAAGCAGGCCGACGGTCAGCGGCCGCGTCGAGGCCTGCAGGAAGGCCGGCACGAAATCGGTGCCGTTAAGATTGTCCGGAAAGGGCGCGCCATAGAGAAGCTGCGCGGCGAGATCGACGCCGATGCCGTCCGGCAGGATGAGGAAATCGTCGAGCGCCTCGGCGAAGACCGGGTCTGAATAGGCGATGTTGGCATTGTGGGCGTTGAGGAAACTGACCTTGGTGAAGCGCCGCTCGGCAATCAGGCGGGCAAGCAGGGCGATGGCATCGTCCCAGCGGATGGCGAGCACGGAGATGCCGAGGATCCTCTTCAAGCTGTCGAGCCCGAAGGCCGCGCGGGCGGTGTGCATATTCATGCAAACACCTCCTGCCTGACGGCCCCGAGTTTTTCCAAGCCATGCCGGATGGCGACATCCAGCGCCTTGACCTGCCGATGACGGAACGCGCCGCCATCGACGTCCCTGATATCGGCGGCCGCGGCCTCCAGGGCCCTGGCGAAGCCGGCCGGATCGTCGGTGACGACGCAATTGTCGGGGCGATGGTCGATGCCGCGCAATGAGCGGCTGGTGGCGACCGAAGGCAGGCCGAGTTCGAAGGTCTCGATGGTCTTCAGCTGCACGCCGCTGCCGGCGGTGCTGATCAGCGGGACGACGGCCGCGCCGCACACGAACGCCCTGGCATCCGGGACACGGCCGACAAACTCGACGCCCGGATGCGCCGAGGTGACGCCCGAAGGCACGTGGCCGGCGATGCGGATGCGGAAATCGGGCCGCAGATGCCGCACCACCTTGCCCAGGAACCAGTCAAGGCCAATGCGGTTCGGCTGCCAGGTCCAGGTGCCTATGAGGGCAGCGTCGCATTCAATCCGGCGCGGGCCGTTCCGGGTTGGCGCCTCGGCGCCGGTCACCAGCGGCAGCACCGCCGATCGGTCGGCGGCAGCGACACCGAGTGCCGCCCGGTCTTCCTCGGCCAGCGTGAAGACATAGCGTGCGCGGCGGCAGAGACGCTCTTCCACGACCTTGAGCAGCCTTGCCTCGCGGCGGAACAGCAGGCGCTGGAAGGGGCCGGCGGCAGCAGCCGCGTTCTCCCGCGCCGAGAGATGCTCGACATTGTGGGCGACGAAGATCGAAGGCTTGTCTTCGAAGAGCTTTTCGAAGGCGCCGGCGAACTGGACGGAATTCAGCACATAGCCATCGAACGGCCCGGCCTGTTCGAGAGCGGCCTGCACTTCGTGCTCGGATACCGCACGCAGCTTGACCGAGGCGAAGGTAAGGCCCGACAGCATCGCCTTGCCGACCCAAGCGAGCTTTTGCGGCGCCGAGGCGCTTTCCGTGCGCACGTCGATCGCACCCAGCACAACGGTGTTTTCCGGGTCGGCCGCGGCCTTCCCGGGCCAGGTGAAACCGATGACCGTGACGCGCGCGCCGGCCCGCCGCAACGCAGCGATGATCGCAGCATTGGCGATCTCGTAGCCCGAGGCGAGAGCGCCGTCGGGCACGATCGATGTGGCGAACAGCAGATGCATCTCACCTATCCTGTGGTGTAGCCGGTAGCAAAGCGCGGTGAACCCTTGATTAAGCGAGCACAATCAACGGCCGAAAGCCCCTGCCCGACGGGCCTCTCCGTGCAAGGTGATTAACGAAACCTTATCACCGTGGTGCTACCAGAACGCGACTCACCATGTGGCTGGACACGGATGATCCCTTTGCCATCGGATGGTTCGGTATCGATCGCTGGACGGTCTCCCCGGCTTAACGTCGAGGCTGTCGAAGCGGTCGTCACCTTGCCTACCTTCAAGCGGCCCGAACAGGTGCTGGAAACGCTGGTTTCGCTGCGCGCGCAGCGGACCGGCAGGCGCTTTGCCGTCATCGTCATGGAGAACGAAGCCGAGGCGCGGGAAGGCGCCAAGGCGGTGCTGCCGCTGTTCGAGCGTGGCGGGATGCCGGGCATGGTCATCATCGCGCATGAGCGCGGCAATTGCAGCGCCTACAATGCCGGCTGGCAGACGGCGATGCTGCACTTTCCGAACTTCAGGCATCTGCTGGTCATCGACGATGACGAGATCGCCGATCCGCACTGGCTGGAACGCATGTGCACGGCTGCCGAGACGCTCGGCGCCGATATTGTCGGCGGCCCGCAAGTGCCTGTCTTCGCAGACGCTGTCCATGCGAGATGGGCGGAGCATCCGGTGTTCGCGCCGCCCTACCGGGAAACCGGGCGCGTGCCGGCGCTCTATTCGTCCGGCAATCTTCTGGTCGGGCGCAACGTGCTGATCGCCATGGGGCCGCCCTTCCTCGATCTCAGATTCAACTTCATGGGCGGCGGCGATTCCGACTTTCTCAGCCGTGCGGCGCAGAAGGGCTTTGTGCTCGGCTGGTGTGCCGAGGCCAAGGTTCGCGAGACCGTCCCGGCGCGGCGCGTCGAGCCCGACTGGATCCGGGCCCGCAGCCTGCGCAACGGCGTGATCTCGACGCTGGTCGAGAAGAAGAAGCGCGCCGGCACGCCGCTGGCCGGCGCCAGGGTGCTGGCGAAAAGCCTGGCGCTGCTGGCCGCCGCGCCGTTTCGTGGCCTGGTCCGGCTGGCGCGCACAGGATCGCCGGCGATCGCCATCTACCCCGTCCATGTGGCGCTCGGCCGCGTGCTGGCCGAATTCGGATATGCCAATGAGCAGTATCGCCAGCCCGAGAAAAACTGAGCGCGCCCCGCTCAGCGACGCGTTCACGCGCGACGGCGTGGCGACGGCCGTCGCCGCACTGCTGTTCACCGTCATCATGGTGTCCTTCCGCCCGTTCCAGCCGGCCGGCGCCGAGCTGACCGGCGACGGCGGCGACATCGTCAACCAGCTCGGCTTCGGCTCGCTCGGCGCCGTTTCGATCTTCTCGTTGATGGCCTTTGCCGATCCGCGCATCGTGCGCTCGCTGCTCAGCCCGTCCTGGGCGCTGATGCTGGGCTTCTTCTTCCTGTCGGTGGTGCTGGCGACCGACCCGCCCTCGGCGATGCGCGCCGCGTCCTTCACCATGATCGGCATCCTGACCATGGCAACGATCCTGGCGCTGCCGCGCGATGCCGAGTCCTTCTCGAAAGTCATCATATTCACCGCCGTGGTGGTGATGGGCCTCTCCTATGTCGGCCTGATCGTCTTTCCGCACGAAGCGCTGCACACGGCCGATTCCCAGGAGCCCGAACATGCGGGCCTGTGGCGCGGCGTGTTCACCCACAAGAACATCGCAGGCCCGATCATGGCCTGCTTCAGTTTCGCCGGCCTCTACCTCTACCGGCGCGGGCAACGCTGGTGGGGCGCGGGTATCTTCTGCGCCGCGATGATCTTCATGCTGCACACCGGCTCCAAGACCACCGCCGGCCTGGTGCCGTTCTCAATCCTGATCGTCGTTCTGCCGAGCCTGATGGGCATGCGGCTCGGCACGCCGATCCTGTTTACGCTGGCGATCATCGCCACCGCGGTCGGCACGCTGGGCATCGTCTTCCTGCCGCCGGTGAAGCATCTGGCGGCGATCTATTTTCCCGACATGACCTATACCGGCCGCACGACGCTGTGGGAGTTCGCCGGCTCGATGCTGGCGAAGAAACCATGGACCGGCTACGGCTATGAAAGCTTCTGGGGCACGCCGCTGCTGCTCAACCAGGACCAGCCCTTCGACCGGCCATGGGATATCAGGACCATCGTGCACGGCCATGACGGCTATCTCGACATCGCCGTGTTGATGGGCATCCCCGCCCTTTGCGTGGCGGTCTATACTTTCCTGATCGCGCCGCTGCGCGACTACATGCGCATTCCGCTGCGCAAGGAAAACATCTATCTCGGCGACTTCTTCATGATGGTGGTGCTGTTCACCGCGCTCAACGCTTTCCTCGAAAGCTTCTTCTTCCATCGCGGCGACCCGGTCTGGCTGTTCTTCGTGCTCGGCGTGCTTGGCCTGAGACAGGTGTCGCTACGGCCGATCCCAGTGCGTAGCTCCAACCGTAACGTGCGATCGCCCGGTCCGTCCTGACGGGGCTTCCCCCCTGAACCGTGAGCGTCTATGTCAAAGCCTTCCTTCGGAGGGCTTTCGATGACGATCAGGCTTGTTCTCGCCGGCTGCGGCAATATGGGTTACGCCATGCTTTCGGGCTGGCTGAAATCCGGCAAGCTTGCACCCTCGGCGGTTTTCGTGGTCGAACCCAATTCCGAGCTGCGCCAGCGCGCCGCAACGCTTGGCTGCGCCACATCAGCGGATGCCAGTGAGATTCCAGGCGACGCCGTGCCCGACCTTGTCGTCATCGCGGTAAAACCCCAGGTGATCCGCGATGTCACCGCCGCCTACAAGCGTTTCGGCGACGGACGCACCACATTCGTCAGCATCGCCGCCGGCACGCCGGTCGCCACCTTCGAGGACATCCTCGGCGGCCGCGCGCCTGTCGTGCGCTGCATGCCCAACACGCCCGCCTCCATCGGCAAGGGCATGATGGTGGTGTTTTCCAACCCGCTCGTCTCGGATGATACCAAGCGCTTTGTCGCCGACCTGCTGTCGGCCAGCGGCGAAGTGGCCACCATCGACGACGAGGGTCTGATGGATGCGGTGACCGCCGTGTCGGGATCCGGGCCGGCCTACATCTTCCACTTCATCGAAGCGCTGACCGTGGCCGCCGAGAAGGCGGGCCTGCCGAAGGCAACCGCCAGGCTGCTCGCCATGCAGACGGTCTATGGGGCCGCCTCGCTGGCCGCCGAAAGCCAGGAGGAACCGGGCGTGCTGCGCCAGCAGGTGACCAGCCCGAACGGCACGACGGCTGCGGCGCTTGGCGTGCTGATGGGCGAAGACCGGCTGACCAACCTGCTGACGCAGGCCGTGGAAGCGGCGCGGCTGCGATCGATCGAGTTGGGGAAGTAAGCGCTCAGTACGCCCCGTACAGCATCTCGTCCTGCAGCCGGCGCAAGGCGAACAGCCTCGTCGTCTGGTCGGGCGCGGCGTTGTCGGCGGTCAGCAGTTCGCCCTTCCTGACCGGTTTCAGCACCTTGCCGCCCTCGAGCAGGCCGACCGGCACGGCGCGTTGGGCTCGGGCTTCGCCGACGGTCATGGTCCAGGAACGGTAGCAGGTCTCGCCGATCGCATCGAAGGTCTCGCCGGCCGCCAGGTCCCGCTTGGCGACCGCGCAGACCTCGGCGACCGGCCTTGGCAGCGGCACCATGTCGGGCTTGCCGGAAAGCACGATGCGGGCAGCGGTGAGCGGCACTTCCAGCGATGTCAGATGATAGGGCCGGAACAGGCTGTAGTAGGGACCATGGCCGATATGCAGATCGTCCATGCGCTCGATGATGCGCGGATGTGTGGCCTCGACGATGACGAAGACACCGGGCGCCACACCCTTGCCGATCGTGTAGTCGACGACGCCCTTTTTCAACAACAGTCCGCCATCCTCGCGCGGGATGAGCACCTTGACGAGATCGTCGCGGTCGGCCTTCGGGCCATGCATGCCGGGCACATCGGGCACCAGCCCGGTGGCGTTGGCGATGGCGCACATCTCGACCATGGTTTTGGAGCCGTCGACGAACTCGACCAGCATGCGCGGGTTCATGTTGCGGCGGATCGCTTCCTCGCGATAGTCGTCGGGCATGGCGTCGTGGTTGAGCGGGTTGTTCTTGCCCTTGCCGGCCGAGACGATGGTCAGGCCGAGGGCGGACGCGAACTCGATCAGTTCCATGCAGCTCGACGGCTCGTCGCCGGCGCCAACCGAATAGACGACGCCAAGCCGGTCGGCCTGCTGCTTCAGATAGCACCCGATGGTGACGTCGGCCTCGACATTCATCATCACCAGATGCTTGCCATGCTCCATCGCCATCAGGTCGAAATCGGCGGCGACGCCCGGTTTTCCCGTGGCGTCGATGACGACGTCGATCAGTGGATTGGTGACCAGCAGCTCGTTCGAGGTGACGGCGATCTTTCCTGCCTCGATGGCCGCGGTGACTTTCGACGCCGCGTCTGCCTCGACTGCCATCGCCTCGTCGCCATAGGCGATGCGGATGGCATCACGCGCGGTGTGCGGGCGCCGGGTGGAGACGGCGCAGACCGAAATGCCTGGCATCAGCATGCCTTGCGTGACGAGGTCTGTTCCCATCTCGCCCGAACCGATAACACCGATGCGCACCGGACGACCGTCGGCGGCACGGCTGGCGAGATCGCGGGCAAGTCCGGTCAAGGCGACATTGGTCATGCGTGAGATGTCCACAGTTTCTTGATTTTGGATGCGGCAATAGCAGGGAACCACCCGCTTTTGCCAACGAAACCGTTCGAACCTGGCTTCAGACCACCCTGACGTAACTCGTCATGCCCGATTTCTGGTGCTCGATGATGTGGCAGTGCAGCAGCCAGTCGCCGGGATTGTCGGCGACGAAGCCGAGCTGAACCTTCTCGTTGGGCTGGATAAGATAGGTGTCGGAAATCAGCGGCTGCACCGGCCGCGTCGAGGACGACAGCACCTTGAAGCTCATGCCGTGCAGATGCATCGGATGCGATTGCGGCGTCAGGTTCTCCATGTCGATGACATAGCTCTTGCCAAGCTTCAGTTCGGCCAGCGGCGCGGTCGGATCGGATGTATCGCCTGGCCACGGCACCTTGTTGATGGCCCAGAAACTGTAGCCTAGCGAACCGCAGATGCCGTCGCTCGGGACGTTTTCCGCCGTGGCGCTGAGCGCCAGGGAAATGTGCTGGGCGGCGGCGAGATCGACCTCCGCCACCGGATTGACCTCCAGCGGCGCAACGTCGCGAAAATCCCGCTTGAGCGAACTGCCCGTCGCCCGCACGGTCGCCAGGATTTTGGGCCTGGTGCCCCTGACATCGCGCAGGCTCACCACCGCGCCTTCCTGGTCTGGCATGCGGATCGCGAGCTCCATGCGCTGTCCCGGCCCAAGCAGCAAGGCATCGGGTGAAAAACGCTCGGGCACCGGATTGCCGTCCAGCGCCATCACGATCGCCTCGGCGCCGTCGACGCGAAAGGCATAGATGCGGGTGACATCGGTGATGGCCACGCGCAGCCGCACCAGGCCTCCGGCCGGCGCGTCATATTGCGGCTGGTCAAGCCAGTTGGCGGTGCGCACGGTGCCGTAGGTGCCGGTTTTCGCGGCGTCGCGCGGCCGGAACTGGTCGATGAACTGGCCGTCGTCGCCCAGGCGCCAGTCACGCAGATTGAGGACGAACTCGGCGTCGAATTTCGGATCGTTCGGGTTTTCGACAACGATCACGCCGGTCAGGCCGTGGCCCATCTGCTCCAGCGTGTTGCAATGCGGGTGGTACCAGAAGGTGCCGGCGTCGGGCGGCGTGAAGGCGTAGTCGAAATGGTCGCCGGTGTAGACGTAAGGCTGCACCAGGAAGGGCACTCCATCCATCTTGTTGGGCAGGCGAATGCCGTGCCAATGGATGGTCGTGGGATCATCGATGGCGTTGACCAGGCGCGCCGCGAAGGGTTCGCCCTTCCTCATCCTCAGCACTGGCGGCATTCCGGCATTGCCATAGGTCAGCACATTGTTGGTCGGGCCGATATCCATCAGCCTGGCCTGGATTTTGGCCGTCTGCAGCACCACCGGTTCCGGGCTGGCGGCGGCGAGGCTGCCAAGCCTGCCGATGGCCGAGAGCCCCACTCCGGTTGCGCCAGCGATGGCGGCCGTTTTCAAGAGCCCGCGGCGTGTCCATCCGGTCATTCAGCGCTCCAAATGCAAAGCCTGGATTTATCGTCGCCTTGGATCACGGGCGAGCCACCAGTGCAAATGCCGATATTGGCACACGGCGTCTGGCCAATGCCATGGCGACGGGTGGCATCCGCTCGGAAGCCTTCGCCCCCTATTTGAAACTGGCGATGGGCAGGAATTTCACGGCGGAACCTGTGAAGCGGCGGTGATCCGACGTCTGTCCCCGCGGCTGGAATCCGTCGAGATAGACCTGCTGCGGGGCCGTGCGGATGAAATTGGCTGCAATGACGGGCGCCGCTGCCGCGCCGGTTCCCCCGGAAATGCCGCGCTCCGCCACGGGCACAATCACGGCGGTGGCCTCGGGATCGAGGCGTGGCTGGACACGATCGGCCTTGGGGCTGGTCCTGACACGATCCTCGGATTTCGGTGCCGGAACGGCAACCCGCTGAGCGGCCGATCCATCAAGGACGGCATCGGGATGGTGCATGGCCAGCAAGGCAGCGACGGCATCGGCGGATTTGACCGCTTCCGGCTGACGCGCCAGGCTTGCCTCATTCTGCGGCCGCCATGTCGGCAAGGGGACGTTGAGCGCCACCACGTCCGGCGCGCTCGCGGCAGCGGCTTCCGTCTTGCCCAAGGGCATTTCGGCATTGGCCACCACCGGCTTGGTCACGGAGGGTTCGGCCTGCGCCGTGGACGCGCGAGCCATCGCGAACGGCGCGGTTTGCGGGGCCGGAATGCTGGCCGTGGCAACGGCGCGCGGGGCGAAGGCGGGCAACGGCACCGCGCTGGGCGCCATGGCCATGACGATCGCTTCCGGCGTCTTGCCCTTCTGCTCAGCGAGCGGTTCTTCGGCCGCACCGGCGGAAGCCATCTGGATGTCCGCCCGCTGGGCTGCCTCCGGCGGCACGACGGCGATGCCCTGCCCCGCGGTCTTGGGCTCAACGGACTTGGCCGGTTTGCTTGGCGCGGGTGCGGCTTCGGCGATATCCTCGGACTCGTCGGCGCCGCGACCGCCCAGAAGCGTCGCCAGCAGGCCGCGCGACTTGCGCTGACCGCCGTCGGCGGTTGCCAGCTCGATGTTGGGCGTGCCGGCGGTCTTGCGCGATTTGTAGGCGGCAAGCGCTTGGTCGTAGCCGGGCAGCGGCCTGCCGTCGCTCGGCACATGCAGCGTGTTGCCGTTCGGGAAGACCCTGGCAAGTTCCTGGCGGCTGATGCCCGGCCAATGCCGCACATTGCCGACGTCCATGTGAATGAAAGGCGAGCCGGAGGTCGGATAATAACCGACGCCGCCGCCCTGCATCCTGAGGCCGATGTCGCGCAGTTTCTTCAGCGGCACATCCGGCAGGAAGAAATCCATGGCGCGGCCGACCATGTGCTGGCTTTCCCGGGCCACGCCCTTCGAGCGGCTGCGCAGCATGGCGTTGGTCGCCGGCGAGCGATAGGCGCTGACGACATGGATATAGCCGCTCGAGCCGCTGGCGCGATAGGCCTGCCAGACGAGGTCGAGCAGGCGCGGATCCATCCTGGTCGGCTCGTTGCGGCGCCAGTCGCGCAGCATGAAATTGATCTTTTTCAATCCCGCCTGATCGTAGCGCCCGTTGCGCTTGAAGACGATCTCGGCCTTCTCGCCGGTATGGAGATGCTGGATCTTCAAGGCGCGCGTCTCGGCGAACGCACTGGTGACGCACAGGCAAAGCAACGCGACGACAATGGCCGGCAACCATGTCCAACGATGGGAGGCGCCGGGCGCGTTCTGTTCGCTTTCAGTCACGTTCATGCCTTGCACATTGTTCTTGTTTCGGGCGATTTGACGACTTCGCCGGAGGCGGAGCCTTCTTTTCGAACCCTGGACACGCAGGCTTCGCCGGCCAGGCGGGCATCCGTCCTACGAACTCGTCCTGTCGATGAACAGCATCTTGGTTAACGAATCGTGTTCGCGCCGGGAACGAACCTTCCCTACCCCGGAGTGACTTCAACCGACCGCTTCAGCGGAACAGATATTTCGAGACTTCCGGATTGCCGCGCCGCCACATCACATTGTCCAGGAAGTAGTGGTGCACGTTGATGAAGATCCAGGCGATGAAGAGGAAGAGCGACGAGCCGAGCACCGCCTTGTTGTAGGGAACCATGGCCGTCAGCGCCATCGGCACCAGCCAGAAACCGAGCGCCCCAAGAATCGCGCCGAAGACGATGAAGGCCAGCACCCGCAGCCTGTACTGCGGTCCGAGAATGGCGAAGACCTTCAACGGCGACTTCTCGACGGCATCCGCACGGTCGCGCTCGACATTGGTCTGGTAGCGCCAGACCACGGCCAGGTACTGCAACGAATGCATCGCCGGCACGACGAGCAGCCAGAGCGGGTTCAGCGTCACGAACAGGATCCAGGCATAGAGGGACACGACGTAGGCGACGACGCCATTATAGGGCAGCGCCCCACCATGTTTGCGCCAGCGGTTGATGAACATCACCGCGGTTGCCGCCGAGGAGGCGGCGGCGATCGACATGGCGATGGTGATGAGCCATGGCGGGACCGCGAAGGTGTAATAGTCCAGGCCCCAGAACTGCCTTTGGGTGATCACCACGTTCGTCTGAAGCCAGGCGAACAGCCAGACGGCGTAGCCGTTGAACAGCAACACCTTCTTGTCCTGATCGCTGAAGAATTTGCGCTTTAGCACGGCATCCACCATCAGCATGCCGTAGCCTTGCTTGACGTAATGCCAGCCGACGAAAAAGCCCATCGCGTTTGTCGCATTGCCCAGCAGGCGGGCGTTGCCCGTCAGCGCGCCGTAGGCAAAGAAGGCAATCATCGCCAGCGGGACGACGATGCCCGCGAGAATATAGCGGATCTGGAGGCTCCGGCCGTAGCCCTCGCCGCGCACCTTGCGCGCAAAATTGCGATAGAAGATCTGGTACGAATGACCGAAATGCGGCTGGTTTATCAGGTGCGAGAGCAAGAACATCGTCAGCGTCACGGTGGCTTCATACCGCAGCGGCAGGAAATACAGGACCGGCAGGATGAGAAGCGCGCTTCCGCCAAGCATGAAGAAGTCGATGAACGGCCCGAAGAGATATCTTTGCGGGGCGGTCGCGACTGAAGCCGGGGTGTCCGCCGAAAGGTGAAGTGCCATGATGCCTTCTCCCCCTGTGGTGGTCTATTTAGCCATCGACCCGCTTGTCCGGCAAGGTGTCGGCGCAGCTATCACGATCGTGACATCATCGAGCGTTCTGGTGCGGAACCATTTCACCAAAATGATCGCTGGGGCTTGCCTCTCATTGTTCTGGAAGCGTGGCGGTCTTATCACTGGCCAGGTGCTGGCACTTCCGAACGACGAAAACGCGGCAGAAGCATCGGAACGCGCCGAGCATATTCATCATATTCGGAGAACGTCTGTCGAAGGATGCCTTCCTCGTTCCGCGCACGTCGATACTGCAGAAGAAATTGGACCGCGCCTAACGCCACCATCAACACCGACAAGTGCGAAAGGATCATCCCAAGAATGAACGTCGCCTCGCAGATGTAAAGCGGATGGCGAACAATGGAATATGGGCCAGAGGTAACCAACTGCCGGGCCGTAGCCATGATGGAGAACGAGCGGCCGAGCCAGTAGAGGCAAAACACGGAGCCCACCATGCCGACGAAAATCAAGCACAGCGCGACCATTTGCGCTGCCTCGCTTTCCAGTGCTGGGGTCACGAACATTGCAACGATGATCAGGAAAGTTCCGGCTACAGAAGTGACCCTTGGCTCGATTCCCTGCGCGGTTCCTTTTGGCGGGAGGCGACCGACCGTCAGGAAAACCTGCAGGGCGGATATCACAGTCGCCAAGACTTGATTGACGATGGCCAGCGAATTTACCGATGCGTTCTGATGAAAATAGGCGAGCAGAGGAATCGCGCTGAGAACCGCCAGGACCGTCATGATACAGACGATCGCGATCCGGCCGAGAAAATCTTCATTCAACATTTCGCCCCCCTGCAAAGCAGCACTGAAGCATTCCTCGCGTGCGCCGACAAGCAAATGGTTTCCAAAGCGTTAACGGCCAAACTCGCTACCAATCGAGATGTGTCATCGAGGTCATCAAAGCGTCCCGGCTAGAAGGTCAGCGCGCACCGGTTAACTGTTTGGAAACCATTGCCTTGTGTGAGGGAGCATGAAGTGGTTCACTCCTCTGGTAAATGACATTGAGAGATGGAGCCGATGGACCTCTTTGGTCTGAAATCGCTGCTCATTTGCGCCCTGATCTTCGTACCGCTGGAGCACATGCTCGCCCTGCGGACGCAACAGAAGATCTTCCGCAAGGGCATCGGCACCGATGTGATCTACGCGGTCGTCAACGGCGCGTTCCTCAAGATCTGCATATTTCTTATGGCGGCGGCGGCAATGAGTGCCTCGGCGTCCTGGGTACCGGCGAGAGTAACAACGACGGTGGGCGGTCAAGCAACATGGCTCCAGGTCATAGAAATCATCATCCTGGCCGATCTCGGCGTCTACGCCTCGCACCGGGCGTTTCACGCGGTCCCGGCGCTCTGGAGATTTCACGCGATCCATCACGGCATCGAGGAGTTGGACTGGAT
>Ga0075367_10000724_pt1 | contig 12790 bp, 12 predicted proteins | sample EndMethybrTD3032_FD_71399 | JGI IMG/M metagenome (GOLD analysis project Ga0075367, IMG submission 71399) | Populus endosphere microbial communities from Tennessee, USA - Endosphere MetaG P. TD hybrid TD303-2 | ecosystem: Host-associated > Plants > Roots > Endosphere | place: USA: Tennessee... | reverse complement strand
TTCCGTCGGCGAGCTTGCCGAAGGGCTCCCGCACCGGCTTCCCGCCGGGCTTGCCGCCCTGTGAGGCGGCTTCCGCCGTTCCCGTGCCGAGGGTGCTCGCGGCGATGCCCGCGGCCGCGGCGCCCGCGATGACTGTGCGTCTGTTCAGTTCCATGTGTGCGGCTCCCGATGAAGGGGTGGGGCCCCGCCTTTTCCGGCGGGGCCCGAGCTGACTTACGAACCGGACTTGCGCTTGTTCCACACGTCGAAGCCGACCGCGGCCAGCAGGGCGAGGCCCTTGATGACCTGTTGCCAGTCGGTGCCGACGCTGAGGAGGTTCATGCCGTTGTTCAGCACGCCGAGGACGAGACCACCGATGATCGCGCCGAGGACGGTACCCACACCGCCGCTCATGGACGCGCCACCGATGAACGACGAGGCGATCGCCTCGAGTTCGAAGTTGAGGCCCGCCTTCGGAGAGGCCGCGTTCAGACGGGCTGCGACCACCAGACCCGCCAGGGCCGCGAGCACGCCCATGTTGAGGAAGACGTAGAAGGTGACCTTCTTGTCCTTGACGCCGGACAGCTTGGCCGCCGGCAGGTTGCCGCCGATCGCGTAGATGTGCCGGCCGAAGACCGCGTTGCGCATGACGTAGCCGTAGCCGACCACCAGCACACCGAGGACGATCAGGATGATCGGGGCCCCCTGGTAGCTGGCGAGCAGCATCGTCACGGCGAGGACCGCGGCGGCGATGGCGACGAGCTTGAGCAGGAAGGCGTTGCGCGGCAGCACGTCCAGCGAGAAGTCCTGCTCGCGCTTGCGGGCACGGACCTCCTGGCCCACCACGAACGCCAGCAGGACGAAGCCCAGCAGCAGCGTGAGGTTGTGGTAGTTGGTGTTCGGGCCGACCTCCGGCAGGAAGCCGTTGCCGAGCTTCTGCAGACCGTTCGGGAACGGGCCGAGGGTCTGGCCCTGCAGGAAGATCTCTGTCAGACCGCGGAACAGCAGCATGCCGGCCAGGGTCACGATGAACGACGGTATGCCGAGATACGCGATCAGGAAGCCCTGCAGCGAGCCGGCGACGGCGCCCACCACCAGGCACAACACCAGCGCCACCGGCCACGCCACACCGTGCTGCACTGTCAGCACGGCCGCGAACGCGCCCACGAACGCCGTCAGCGAACCCACCGACAGATCGATGTGACCCGCGATGATCACCAGCATCATGCCGATCGCGAGGATCAGGATGTAGCTGTTCTGCAGCACCAGGTTGGAGACGTTGCGCGGCAGCAGCAGGTCGCCGCCGGTCCACACCTGGAACAGCACCACGATCAGGCCGAGCGCGATGAGCATGCCGTACTGCCGCATGTTGCGGCGCAGACCGCCCAGAATCAGCTGCAGCAGGTTCTCGCCTGAGGCGGATCCCCCGCTCTTGCCGGGCGGCGCCGAGGCCGGGACCTTGTCCGTCACATCCGTGCTCATCGGGTTACCTCTTTGTCCTTCGTCATCTGGCGCATCAGCACTTCCTGCGTGGCCTCGGCCCGCGGAACCTCGCCCGTGAGCCGCCCGGCGGCCATGGTGTAGATGCGGTCGCACATGCCGAGCAGCTCGGGCAGCTCGGAGGAGATGAAGACGACCGCCTTGCCCTCGGCGGCCAGTTGGTCGATGACCGTGTAGATCTCGTACTTGGCGCCCACGTCGATACCGCGTGTCGGCTCGTCCAGGATCAGCACGTCCGGACCCGCGAAGATCCACTTGCTGAGGACGACCTTCTGCTGGTTGCCGCCGGACAGCTTGCCCACCGGCTCGAAGACGGTCGGTGCCTTGATGTTCATCGACTTGCGGAAGCGCTCGGCGACCTGCCGCTCCTCGTGCTCGTCCACCACACCGCGCCGCGCGACCTTGTCCAGCGAGGCCAGCGAGATGTTGCGGTTGACGTTGTCGATGAGGTTGAGGCCGTAGTGCTTGCGGTCCTCGGTGACGTACGCGATGCCGTGCTGGACCGCCTCGGCGACGGTCTTCGTCCGGATCTCCTTGCCGTCCTTGAGGACCGTGCCGCCCGCGTGCCGGCCGTAAGTGCGCCCGAACACGCTCATCGCGAGCTCGGTGCGGCCGGCGCCCATCAGCCCCGCGATGCCGACGATCTCCCCGCGACGGACGTCGATCGAGACGTCGTCGACGACCTTGCGCGACTGGTCGATCGGGTGGTGCACCGTCCAGTTGCGGATCTCCAGCGCGGGAGCCGCGTCCACCTCGCCCTCGAACGGCGTGCGCTCGGGGAAGCGGTGGTCGAGGTCGCGGCCGACCATGCCCGTGATGATCCGGTCCTCGGTGGTCTCCGGGGCCTTCACGTCGAGGGTCTCGATGGACTTCCCGTCGCGGATGATCGTCACCGAGTCGGCGACCCGGCGGATCTCGTTCAGCTTGTGGGAGATGATGATCGAGGTGATGCCCTGCTTCTTCAACTCCAGGATGAGATCGAGGAGTTTGCCGCTGTCCTCGTCGTTCAGGGCCGCGGTCGGCTCGTCGAGGATGAGCAGCTTCACCTTCTTCGACAGCGCCTTGGCGATCTCCACCAGCTGCTGCTTGCCCACGCCGATGTCGGTGATCCGGGTCTCCGGGTGGTCGGTCAGACCGACCCGGCGCAGCAGCTCGGTGGCGTGCTTGAGCGTCTCGTGCCAGTTGATGAACCCGCCGGAGGCGTGTTCGTTGCCGAGGAAGATGTTCTCCGCGATCGACAGGAACGGCACCAGCGCGAGCTCCTGATGGATGATCACGATGCCGCGCTGCTCGCTCGCCCGGATGTCCTTGAACTCGCAGACCTCACCCTCGAAGAGGATGTCTCCCTCGTAGGTGCCGTGCGGATGGACGCCGGAGAGCACCTTCATCAGGGTGGACTTTCCGGCGCCGTTCTCGCCGCAGATGGCATGGACCTCGCCCTGACGGACGGTCAGCGTGACGTCCGACAGCGCTTTGACGCCGGGAAAGGTCTTGACGATTGAGCGCATTTCCAGGACGGGTCCCGCCATGGTGTGCCCTTTCAATCCGTAGGAATGACCGGCCTGTTCACCGGGCGGGGACTACTTGAGCTCGTCGGCCGTGTAGTAGCCGGTGTCGACCAGTTCCTTCGTGTAGTTGGTCTTGTCGACGCTCACCGGCTGCAGCAGGTAGGCGGGGACGACCTTGGTGCCGTTGTTGTAGGTCTTGGTGTCGTTGACCTGCGGCTTCTTCCCCTTGAGGACGTCGTCGACCATGGTCGCGGCGACATCGGCGAGCTTGCGGGTGTCCTTGTAGACGGTCTGCGTCTGCTGGCCCGCGATGATCGACTTCACCGAGGCGAGCTCGGCGTCCTGGCCGGTGATGACCGGAATCGGCTTGCTGGAGGAGCCGTAGCCGTCCGACTTCAGCGCGGCGAGGATGCCGATGGAGATGCCGTCGTACGGCGACAGGACCGCGTCGACCTTGGCGCTGCCGTAGGTGGAGGTGAGGATGTCCTCCATGCGCTTCTGGGCGGTGGCGCCGTCCCAGCGCAGGGTGGTGACCTGGGTGAGCTTGGTCTGGCCGGACTTGACGACGAGCTTCTTCTTGTCGATGTACGGCTGCAGCACGCTCATCGCGCCGTTGAAGAAGTACTTGGTGTTGTTGTCGTCGTTGGAGCCGGCGAACAGCTCGATGTTGAACGGACCCTTGCCGCTCTTCAGGCCCAGCTTGTCGACGATGTAACTGGCCTGCAGCTCGCCGACCTTGGTGTTGTCGAAGGACGCGTAGTAGTCCACGTTCTTCGTGCCGAGGATCAGGCGGTCGTAGGCGATCACCGGGATCTTGGCGTCGGCGGCCTGCTGCAGCACGTTGTTCAGCGACTTGTTGTCGATGGCCGCGACGATCAGGCCCTTGACGCCCTGCGTGATCAGGTTCTCGATCTGGTTGACCTGCTGGTCGGGGTCGTCCTCGCCGTAGACCAGCTTGGTCTTGTAGCCCTTGGCCTGAAGGTCCTTGACGACGTTCTTGCCGTCCGCGATCCAGCGCTCGGAGGACTTGGTGGGCATCGCGATACCGATGGTGCCGCCCTTGGCACTGGCCGAGCTCTCCTTGCTGCCGCCTTCACTGCTCTGACCGCAGGCGGACAGCGTGAGGGCGAGGGAGGCGGCTCCGGCTATGAGGGTGAGGGCGCTTCTACGAGTGCGCATGATGATCTCTTCCTGTTCTTCTCGTCGTTGAGGAGGTGTTTCAGGCTTCGGTGGGGAAGCGGTTGAGCTTTCCGGGCAGCCGGGAGCCGAGCGGCGCCATGTCGCCGTCCGCACCGTGCCGGGCGAGCAGGTCGAGAGCGAGACGGCCGCGCCGCACCCGCTCCCGAGCGGTGTCCAGGGTCACGTCCCGCAGGTGGGTGCCCCACGGGTAGATGCCGGGAGCCTTGGACAGACCGAACTTCAGGTAGAGCGGTGCGCCGCGCCGGATCAGCTCGGCGACCTCGTACATCCGGATGTAGCCGCCGAGGTCGTCGGGGGCCTCGATGTACATGTCCATGGGGGCGGCGGAGACCCGCCGGATCTCGGTGAGGTGATCGAGCGTCAGATCGCTGGGCACGTTGAGCGAGTCGGCGCCGAGCCCCTCGTAGACCGCGTACGAGGCCGGGTTGACCGGCCCGATGAGCGCGGACACCTTGAGTGTGGTGTCGGCCGGGATGATCCCGGCGGCCCGCGCCCGGTGCAGCGTCCACAGCACGCCCTCGTCGGCGACGAGCAGGCACTTGACGCCCAACTCCGTCGCCCGGACGGCGTCTTCGACACACCCGGCGACGGCGTCGTGGCCCCGTGCGCGCAGTCCGGCCCCCCGCGAGTCGGAGCGAACGGACCCGCCGATGTCCCAGGTGCCGCGCGGGCCGGTGAACAGGCAGAGTTCGATGTCGCGTTCGGCGGCGGCCTCGACCATCTCGGTGATCTCGGCATCGGTCAGCATCCATACGCCGCTGCCCTGGCTGATCCGGTGGATCGGCACGTCCAGGCGCGAGGACTCCTTGAGGATGACGGCCAGCGCTTCGGGACCCTCGCACGAGGGGATCTCGGTGCGCCAGCGGCCGCCGCCGGGGAAGGTGTGCGGGGAGGCGTCGGCGGGGTCGAGGGCGGGCGCGCCCAGGCCGAGGGCGGCGAGCGCCTGCTCACCGGGTCGGCGGGCCGCCGTGGCGGAAGCGTCGGTCGTCACAAGCTGTCCTTCGTGTTCGATATTTCGGACAAGGTTCGCGGCTCGGGGTAGGGAAGGGCTTTGGTGTACGCCGGTACGGGGGCCGTCAGGTCGCCCCCGTACCGGCGTACGTCTAGGGGCGGAGCAGCACCTTGCCGACCTTCGGATCACCCGATCCGACCAGCTCGATGGCGTGCGGGAACTCGTCCAGTGGCAGCTCGTGCGTGACCAGCGGCAGCGGATCGAGCAGCCCGGCTCCGAAGACCCGCACCGTGTGCGCCCAGGCCTCCGGTGGGGCCCCGAAGACGGTGTGCACCTCCAGCTGCCGTACGACCAGGTCTGTCGGGTCGAGACCCTCGGCGCCCGGCGCCGGGATCCCAGTGAGGACCAGGCGTCCGCCGCGCCTGAGCAGGGAGGCGGCGGTGCGCGCGGCGGACGCGGACCCGGCGGTCTCGATGACGACGTCGAAGTCGTCGGGGAGCGCTGAGGCGCTCTTCGTACGGAAGTCGGTGGCGCCGAAAACTTTCGCAAGGTCGGCCCGGTCGGGCCGCGTACCGACGACCAGCAGCTCTGCCGGAGATCCTGCCTTCAGGAACTGAACGGCGAACATGCCCAGCGTTCCGGTGCCGACCACGGCCACCCGCTCACCCGGCAGCGCGTTGGCCTTGATGGCGGCGGCCGCGATACAGGCGGCCGGCTCCAGCAGGGCGGCGGCGGTCAGATCGGCGTCGTCGGCCAGAACGTGCAGCAACCGTGCAGGCAGCGTCAGCGTCGCGGCCATCGCCCCCGGCTGGGTGAACCCGGTCTCCTCGTACCCGGCGCCGCACAACGTGGTCTCACCGGCGTGACAGCGGTCGCACACCTGGCAGCTTCGGAAGCCCTCACCGACCACCTTGCGCCCGACGAGACTTGAAGGCACTCCGGCACCGACGGCCTCCACCGTCCCGGACCACTCGTGCCCCGGCGTGAGGGGGTAGCGCACGTACCCCTCGGGCCGGTTGCCCTGGTACACCTCGCGGTCGCTGCCGCAGATCCCCACGGCGTGGACACGGACGAGGGCCTCGCCGGCGCCGGGCTCACGAGGCGTGTGCTCGGCGAGCCGATGCTCACCGGGCGCCTCGATGAGGACCTCGACGGCGCTGCTCACTTCTGGGTGCCCTTCGGCTTGCGCTGCTCCCAGCCCTCGGCCCACAGGTCGAACCGGGCCTGCTGCTGGGGGAACTCGGCGGCGGCGTCGACGTCCAGCTCGACACCGAGACCGGGCTTGTCGGAGAGGTGGAAGTAGCCGTCCACGACCTCCGGCGCCCCCTTGACGACCTTCTTGATCTCCGCGTCCGCGAAGTCGTTGAAGTGCTCCAGGATCTTGAAGTTGGGGGAGGTGAAGCCGACCTGGAGGGAGGCGGCGGTGAGCACGGGGCCGCCCACGTTGTGCGGCGCGACGAGCACGTAGTGCGTCTCGGCGGTGGCGGCGAGCTTCCGCGTCTCCCAGATACCACCGATGTGGCCGACGTCCGGCTGGATGATGTCGACGGCCTGGCTCTCGAACAGCTCACGGAACTCGATGCGGTCGTGAATCCGCTCACCGGTGGCGACCGGGATGTCGACCTTGGCGGCGACCTTCTCCAGCGCCTTCAGGTTCTCCGGCGGGCAGGGCTCCTCCAGCCAGGCGGGCTTGAAGGGGGCGAGCTCGTGGGCGAGGCGTACGGCGGTGGCGGGGGAGAAGCGGCCGTGCATCTCCAGCATCAGCTCGGCGTCCGGCCCGATGGCGTCGCGCACGGCCTCGATGAGGGACACGGCGTACAGGGTCTGCTCGTGGTCGAGCTCGAAGTGCCCGGTCCCGAAGGGGTCGATCTTCAGCGCCTTGTAGCCGCGCTCCACGACCCCCTGCGCGGCCTTGTGGTACGCCTCGGGCGTGCGCTCCGTCGTGTACCAGCCATTGGCGTACGCCTTGACCTTGTCGGTGACCTTGCCGCCGAGCAGCTGCCACACCGGTACGCCCAGGGCCTTGCCCTTGATGTCCCAGCAGGCCATCTCGATCACGGCGATGCCGGACATCACGATCTCGCCGGCCCGGCCGTAGTCGCCGTACTTCATCCGCCGTACGAGGTCTTCCACCGAGAACGGGTCGGAGCCCAGAATGTGGTTGGCCTCGGCCTCCCGCAGATAGCCGATCAGCGCGTCGGTGTGGCCCAGCATCCGGGTCTCGCCGACTCCAGTGATCCCTTCGTCGGTGTGCACCTGGACGTATGTCAGGTTGCGCCACGGCGTCCCGACCACGTGTGTGCTGATTCCGGTGATGCGCACGGCAGTTGCCCCTTGTTGCGTCGTCTGCTTGCGTCGGCTCGGTGGGTGTGTTCGAAATCTCGTCACACGTTCGAAATGCTGGCGTGACAGTAAGGACGGGGCAAGGTGAGTGTCAATGGGTCGAACGCATAACGGTTTCGACACTGCTTTCGACACGGCTTTCGGAGTCGGTTTCGGTGTGATCGGGACGGATGCCCGAGAGGTGCTGCATCAATCCCTCAACTCGCCACGCCGTAACGGATGGTTCTGCACGCAACCTTCACAGGCGCGCCTAGGAACGTTACCGGCAGCGAACTTACTCTTCCCGCGTCATGGACTACTGCCACCCGTGCCGAAGGCACCTCAACGGCGCCCTCGCCTGCCCTGGGTGCGGCGCATCGCTCGAAGGACTCCGCGCGCAGGCGCACGCGGGGCAGCTTGATGTGCGCGGGGGCGCGTACGACGGCCAGGGCGACGAAGGCCGCCACGAGGACGAGGGGTCCTACGACGACGAGGGCGACGAGAGCGACGGGGACGAGGGCGACGAGGACGGCCGCGACGCCGAGCAGCCGCTCGGCCGGGCGGCGGCGCGCCGGGCGCAGAGCCGCGGGCGCGGGCGCGCTGGACGGGGCGGCCGGGGCGCCGAGGAGCCGACGGGGCCGTCGGGTGCGAGTGCGGGTTCCGCGAGCCGACGCGATCGCAAAGCCGCGGCGCATCGAAGGCGTCGGCGCAGGGTCCTGTTGATCACGGTGGCGGTGGTCCTGGCGGCCGGCGGCCTGAGCCTCGCCGAACTGGGGATGGACGCCCCCTTCTCCTCGCCCAAGACCTCCGCGGCCGACGACTCGGCCGAGGGCGCGGCATCGGCGGAGGCGGGCGGCACGGGCAAGCCGATCGCCGACAAGGCGGGCGCGACGGCCGCCTCTGCCGAGGGCGGGTCGCCGTCCCCGTCGGTGTCCAACTCCCCGAAGGACAAAGAGAAGAAGGGCGACAAGGACAAGCCGAGCAAGGGCGCCGAGTCGTCGACCGCGGGCACGGGCGTCTCGACGACGGCGCCGACGGCCACGGCCCCGGCATCGACGGCGACCCCGACGTCCGACCCGACGACATCCGACCCCACCCCGGCCCCGTCGCCTTCGGCGACGTGCACGCGGTTCCTTTGGTGGTGCACGTAGGGGCTGCGTGTGGTGGTGCGCTCAGGGGCTGCCTCTCGGCGCCGGCCGACTGTATGCGGCCCGGCGCCCGCGATCACGCCGCCAGCATCCGCCGGAGCAAATCCCGCAAACCCAGTCGCTCCTCGTCCGACAGCCCGGCGAGCGGCTCCCGCGCGAAACGCAGGCCCTCGCGCAGTTCCCGGGCCACCCGCCGTCCCTCCTCCGTCGCCGCCGCCAGCTTGACCCGCCGGTCGGCGGGATCGGGCCGCCGCTCCACCAGTCCCCGCGACTCCAGCCGGTCCACGATCCCGGTGACGTTCGACGGCTCGCACTTCAGCTTCTGCGCCAGCTTCCGCATCGGCAGCGGCTCCAGCGACAGCAGGCTCAGCAGCCGCGCCTGGGCCCCGGTCAGCGCGTGCTCCGCCGCCGCCTCGTCGAAGTCCGCGTAGAAACGCGCCACGACGTCGCCGATCAGCTCGACGACCTCAAGAGTCAGCGGATCGGGGCGATCGGTCTTCTGGCGATCGGTCTTCTGCGGAGTGGCCATGGCTCAAGACTACCCCCATTACTTGACAACCTGAAATATTCAGGAGCATGGTTGTTTCAGGTACTGAAGTAAATCGAAAGGCTCCGTCATGATCAACCGCGAGTGGCACCTCCTCTCCCGCCCCGTCGGCTGGCCCAAGCCCGAGGACTTCGCCCTGGTCGAGGCGGAGGTCCGGCAGCCCGGTGAGGGGCAGGTCCTCGTACGGAACACGTACCTGTCCGTGGACCCGTACATGCGCGGCCGCATGAGCGCCGCCAAGTCCTACACCGCCCCCTTCGAGCTGGGCAAGGTCATGCAGGGCGGCGCGGTCGGCGAGGTCGTCGCCTCGAACGCCGAGGGCATCGCGGCCGGCGACCACGTCCTGCACTTCGGCGGCTGGCGCGAGTACGCCACCATCGACGCCCGGCAGGCCGTCAAGGTCGACCCGGACGCCGCACCCCTGTCGACGTACCTCGGCGTCCTCGGCATGACCGGCCTCACCGCCTACGCCGGCCTGCTGCGCACCGCCGCCTTCAAGGAGGGCGACTCCGTCTTCGTGTCGGGTGCGGCCGGTGCCGTGGGCAGCCAGGTGGGCCAGATCGCCAAGCTGAAGGGCGCCTCGCGGGTCATCGGCTCGGCCGGGTCCGACGAGAAGGTCAAGCTCCTGGTGGAGGAGTACGGCTTCGACGCGGCCTTCAACTACAAGAGCGGCCCGGTCGCCGAGCAGCTCCGCGCCGCCGCGCCGGACGGTGTCGACGTCTACTTCGACAACGTCGGCGGCGACCACCTGGAGGCGGCCATCGGCTCCCTCAACGAGAAGGGCCGCATCGTGATCTGCGGCATGATCTCCGTCTACAACAACACCGAGCCCGCCCCGGGCCCGAAGAACCTCGCCCGCCTCATCCAGACCCGCGGCCGTATCGAGGGCTTCCTGGTCGGTGACCACTACGATCTGCAGCCGCAGTTCGTGGCCGAGGTCGGCCCGTGGGTGGCCTCCGGGCAGCTGAAGTACCGCGAGACCGTCGTCGAGGGCATCGAGAACAACCTGGAGGCGTTCCTCGGGGTGTTGCGCGGCGACAACACCGGGAAGATGATCGTCAAGCTGTAACGCCTCTTCGGCCGGCCGAGGTCCACTCGAAGGCGACCCGCGGGAACATCACCGTGACGCCGGTCCGACGTCAGTCGTTCTGTCACTGCGGAGGCCGCACCCCTGGACGTGGGGTGCGGCCTCCGTCATGGCCCGGCTCAGCCTCTCAGCGCCGCCGCGTGTACGGCCTTGACCAGCCGGTCGTTCTCCGGCGCCGCGCCTCCCGGGAAAGCGAGACGGCGCCTGGTGTAGCCGTAGGCCAGGCCGCTGCGCGGGTCGGCGAAGGCCTGGGAGCCGCCCGCTCCGCTGTGGCCGAAGGCACCCGCGCCCAGGAAGGGGTACCAGGTGTCGGCGGTGGCCTGGAAGCCCAGGCCGTACGACTTGTGGGTGCGGGCCACCAGGTCGTAGCCGACGGAGTGGATCTGACCGACCTCGGCGATGGTGTCCGGCTTGAGCAGCGGGGTGCGGCCGTCCACCTCGCTGATCGTCGCCGCGTACATCCCGGCGAGCCCGCGCGCGGCGGCGACACCGCCCGCCGACGCCGGGCCCTTGGCGCGTACGGTGCGGGAGTTGGCGTAGTCGACGAGGCTTCCGGTGCCCGCCACATGCGTGTTGAACGCGATCGAGGCCAAGGTGTGCGGCCCGGCCGGGGCCTCGTCCAGCGCCGCCTGCTGCACCGGCGTCGGAACCATCGGCTGCACGGACCGGAAGCGGGGTTCGAGGGCCATGGGCAGGCCGAGGTGGAAGTCCAGGCCGTACGGCGCCCGCACCCGTTCCTCGTACACCTCCTGAAGGGTGCGGCCCGTCGCCCGCCGGACCACCTCGCCCGTCAACGCGCCGATGACCAGCGCGTGGTAGCCGAAGGCCGTGCCGGGGCGCCAGAACGGCTTCTGGTCCGCGAGCCGTTCGGCGATCGCGCGGTCGTCGGCCATCTCCGCGGCCGAGAACCCCGCGTCGGCGCCGATCAGCCCCGCCCGGTGCGCCAGCAGATCGCGCAGGGTCAGCGCGCCCTTGCCCTCGGCCGCGAACTCGGGCCAGTAGTACGTCACTTTGCGGTCCAGTTCGAGCGTGCCGTCCTGCACGAGCAGCGCCACCACCAGGTGCGCGGCCCCCTTGGTGGACGAGTACACGCCATAGAGCGAGTCGGCGCCGACCCCGTCCCCGGCCCACAGGTCGACGACCCTGCGACCGTGCACATACGCGCACAACTGGCCCTCGTAGTCCGGCAGTTCCCCCGCCACGAACGCGGCGAACTCCTCGCGCACCGCCTCGAAGCCGTCGGCGACCGTGCCGTGGATCTCCTGAGTCATCCGCTCTCCTCACCTGAAGCGACGCTTGTGCGAGCCGCTGTGGCCGTCTGGCAGAACCTTGATCGTGGCGGGGCGCACATCCGGAGCAGAGCCTTCCCGTACCGGCGGTCCGGGATGGGCGTCGGCGGCATACGGGGTCAGCAGGAACGAGCCGGTCAGGGCCAGGGTGGCGAACACGGCGCGTTTCGCAAGGACGGTTCTCGTGGTGGGCACGCGTACCTCCTCCGGGGCTTCCTGAGATCGGTACGGCGAGGTGTACCCGTTCGACTCAACCGCAACAAGAGAGAGTCCATGTCACGGAACTCCCGGATGGCGCATACCGGGTGCCGTCGAGCGGGCATCCTGAGGGCGGACGGCCGGCTCGGGCCCGTGAGGCGAGGAGAGACCATGGCAACGATCCCTTCGCTCCCCAGCAGGGACGACGTGCTGCGCATGGCACGCAACACCACCGACATCACCGGCCAACTCCTGGACACGGCCGGGAACATCACCAGAATCGCGATCAACACCTTCGACCCGAGGGACGGTTCGGGAGCGGAGGTCCTGCGCGTCCTGCGCGAGACGACCGCGGAACTGGCGGAGGCAAGCGCGTCCCCCCAGGCCCAGGAGGCCTTCTACCGCATCGTCGACACCCTCACCCGCCTGGGCACGAGCGGGGCGCCGCTGGCGGTGCATCCCGTGAGCGAGCCCGCACAGGCCTTGCTGACGGTGCTGGGAGACAGCCTCCTCCCCGTGCTGGACGCGGTCGAGCCCGCGGTCGAGGAGTTCGCGGATGCGCTCGGTGACCTGGTCGAGGCGTCGTCACCGCTGCTGCCTGCCGCGGCCGGTGCGGTCGCGGGAGCACTGCTGGCGGTGACGCCGGTACTGAGGGCCGCGGCGGACGTCCTGCGGGACTCGTCCCCGGAACTCCGCCGCATCGCCGACGCCCTGACCGCCGCCCTGGCCCCGTTGATGCCCCTCCAGGTGGCCCTGGCGGAGCGCGCGGCAGCGGCCGGCACGGGCGTCGCCCGGGCAACACTGCCTCCCCTGGCCGACCTCACGGAAGCGGCGGCGGCAACGACCAAGGCGGCCCGCCCGGTCCTGATCGCAGGGGAGGAGCTACTGGTGGCAGGCCTGGAACAACTCCAGCCCCTGCTGATGGCAGCGGCTTCACGAGCGGGAGGCCTGGCAAGGGCGGCAGCGGTACGCATCTCGGCGGCGGTGTCCCCGGCGGCGGACCGTGGAGTGGTGGTTGCCGTTTCACCAACGTGACAGCCCGCAGCCCGCACCCCTCCGG
>Ga0075367_10000722_pt1 | contig 12799 bp, 8 predicted proteins | sample EndMethybrTD3032_FD_71399 | JGI IMG/M metagenome (GOLD analysis project Ga0075367, IMG submission 71399) | Populus endosphere microbial communities from Tennessee, USA - Endosphere MetaG P. TD hybrid TD303-2 | ecosystem: Host-associated > Plants > Roots > Endosphere | place: USA: Tennessee... | reverse complement strand
CTGGTCGCGTCTGTAGCAAACAACGCCGCCCGTCGCTTGAGAAATTGGTCGAATGCGCCGACGAACGCGTTGCAGGCGGCATCGCTGATCTCGAACGACAGCGCCGCCATGCCGCGCCGGGCCAGGTAAATGCCCTGCTCCAAGAGGTCGAAGAACATCAGCTCCTTGATGCGCTGATCCTGTGCCGTGATGTCGGCATTGGAGCGGATAGGCCCCGGTACACCGTGAATAGTGAACAGAGAGCCGATGCCGGTGACGCATATTGGGGCACTGTGCTCACGGCACAGGCCCTGCAGCCGCGCGCGAAGTGCATCGCCACGGCCGTTGACCGCATCGAGTCTTTCCTGCGTGACCACTTTCGTCATCGCTGCGATGCCGGCTGACATGGTCAGCACGTTGTTGTTGAAGGTGCCGGCATGCCCGAGAGCGCCTGCCTGGCGTGGATCGAACCGCTGCATCAGCTCCGCCCGGCCGCCGAAAGCTCCGAACGACATGCCACCCGCGACATACTTTCCGAGCGTCATCAGATCGGGGCGAATGCCATAGCGCGTCTGCAGACCGCCGGGCGCAAGCCGTGACGTCATCACTTCGTCGAACACCAGCAGCGCACCGACCTTCTCGGTCTCCTTGCGCAGGGTGTCGAGGAAATCCGGCTCCGCCGGAATGCAGCCGCCGGATCCTTGCATCGGCTCGACAATAACCGCAGCGAGATCGTCCTTGTGCTGCGCGATCAGTTTTGCGGCGGCGGCTGCGTCGTTGTACGGCGCAAAGACCCAGTCGAACGGCACGTTGACCTGGTTGACCGCATCCTTGAACACGAAGACGGACCCGTGATAGCCGCCGTCGAACGCCATCACCTTCTTGCGTCCCGTGGTGATGCGCGCGAGCGTCAGCGCCAGCAGCGTCGCCTCAGTGCCGGAGTTGGTGAAGCGCAACAGTTCCATCGCCGGAAAGCGCCGCGCGACGATCTCTGCAAACTCGGATTCGACGCGGGTGTGGCCGGACAGGCTGAGGCCGTTGTCGACCGCATGCTTGATCGCATCCGCAATCACCGGATTGGAGTGGCCGGCGAGGCCCGCGGTGTACTCGCCCATGAAATCGAAATAGCGGTGCCCGTCGGCGTCGAACACTTCGCAGCCCTGCCCGCGCAGGATCGTCAGCGGGAACGGATCGTAGAACAGCACCGTGCGCGTGTTGCCGCCGGGCATGACCTCGGACGCCGCAGCATGCTGCTTCGCGCTCGCCGGATTGCGCGCCACATAGCCAACGCGCGCCTCGCGCACGGCCTCGTCCAGCGCCTTGTCGGCGATCAGGTTCTCGACAACGTTCATCGCTGTTCCTTCTTGTCTCGCGTGAGACGCAAAGGATGCAATGGCCCTCTTCCTGACGCAAGCTTGCCGGGCAAAACTTTTCGCAGGGCGGAACTGGCTGCCAGCGCCGAGACATTTTGCTGCAAAGTCACGGCGAGTTTCCGCTTCCGCCAATTGGCACCCAGTCTTAGTGTTCGTGCGCCGCAGGCTGCCGCCTAGCGAGCGGACGGAAAACAGCCGTCAGGGAGGGTTCGATGTCGGCCGGTCGCTGGATCAGGTTAGCCGCGCTTGGCGCAGCTCTCGCATTGCCAGGCCTTGCCTTCGCTCAAGGCACAGGGAAGCCCCAGTACGGCGGCACGCTCGAGATTGCCACGATCTTCTCAACGCTCTCCGCTCTGAGTTTTGACCACAAGGACTGGGCCTGGAAGATCAACCACGACGCCGGCGGCATCTACGAGCAGCTTCTGGCCGCGGACCTGACGAAGGGCCAGCGCAACGGCGGCAAGCATGCTTTCACCGCCGACGCATGGATCCCGACCGACGCACTCAAGGGCGAGCTTGCGGAAAGCTGGGAGGTGCAGCAGGCCCCGCTTGCGGCCGTGTTCAAGCTGAAGAAGGGCATCATGTTTCCGGCCAAGCCCGGCGTGATGGAGGCGCGCGAGCTCACCGCCGACGACGTCGTGTTCAGCTGGTACTACCGCCACAACAGTCCGAAGCGGCAGGCGGGCGCAAACGAGGAGTTCTCCAAGGTCGCAGCGCTCGACCGCTACACCGTCGCCTTCTACATGAAATCGTACCTGTCCGATTGGCCTTATCGGCTGGGCTATCACTTCAACTCGGCGATCATGCCGAAAGAGGTCGCCGATGCCGGCGCCGCCGACTGGAAGAACCTCAACGGCACCGGCCCGTTCACGATCAGCGAATACGTGCCCGGCAACTCACAGGTCTACACGAAGCGGCCGGACTACTGGGACAAGGAGAGGATCGGCGAGGACGAGTTCAAGCTGCCGTTCGTCGACAAGGTCACCTTCCGCATCATCAAGGACGACTCGACGCGCGTCACCGCATTCCGCACCGGCAAGCTCGACATCCTCGAAGTGATCAGCTGGGAAAACCTGGAGGCGCTGAAGAAGAGCAATCTGCCGATCAAGTGGAAGCCGTGGGTCTCCTCATATGGCACGATGATGGTGTTGCGCACCGACCAGAAGCCGTTCGACGACATCCGCGTCCGCCGCGCGCTCAACATGGCGATCAACAAGGACGAGATCATCAAGACCTTCTACAACGGCAATGCCGAACTGTTCGGCTACCCGATGCATCCGTCGTACGAGGGCTATTATGAGCCCTTGAGCGCGATGCCGGATTCGGTGAAGGAGCTTTTCGCCTACAACCCGGAAAAGGCGAAGAAGCTGCTCGCCGAGGCGGGATATCCGAACGGCTTCACCTTCAAGGTGCAGGTCAGCGGGAGCAATAACCAGCATCTCGATCTGATGCCGTTGATCGGCGCCTATCTCGAGCAGGTTGGCATCAAGGTCGAGATCCAGCCGCTGGAATATGCGGCCTTTCTCTCGGTGATGACCAACAAGTCGCATGCGGCCGGCTACTTCATGAACATCGGTCACAACAACCCGATCAGCGCGATCCGCAAGAACTTCATCAGCGGCCAGCGCTGGAACCCATCGATGTGGTCCGATGCCGCCTTCGACAAGAAGATGGAGACGGTCGATCAGGAGCCCGACGAGGACAAGCGTAAGGCGCTGATCCGCGAGATGACGCGTGAAATCCTCGACAAGGCGCCGCACATCTGGATGCCGACCGCGAAGGCTCACACAGTCTGGTGGCCGTGGGTGAAGAATTATGACGGCGAGCACACGGCCGGCGCGGTCCGCCCCTGGCCGATCTACGCGCGCATCTGGATCGATCAGGGTCTGAAGAAGAAAATGGGTTACTGAAGCAAGCGCGAGGTCTTCCGCGCCGCACCGCATGGGCCTAAACTCACCGCCGACAACGCCGCCGAGAAGAGCGGCTGCCCCGCATCACGCTACGGAGGATCTCATGTCGCTCAAAATGGAACGCTTGTTGAAGGCCGGCGCATTCGGCGCAGCCTTGCTGCTCTCGGGCAATGCGTTCGCCCAGAACGCGGAGAAGCCGCAATATGGCGGCACGCTGGAGGTCGCAACGATCTTCGCCACGCTGTCGGCGCTGAGCTGGGATCACAAGGACTGGCCCTGGAAGATCAACCACGACGCCGGCGCCATGTACGAAATGCTGCTGACCGCGGATCTCAGCAAGGCCACGCGCAACGGCGGCAAGTATGCGTTCCATGCGGACGCCTGGATCCCGACCGACGCGATCAAGGGCGAGCTCGCCGAAAGCTGGAAGATCGAGAAGGAGCCGCTGGCGCTCGTCATCAAGCTGAAGCAGGGCATCATGTTCCCGGCCAAGGCCGGCGTGATGGAGGCGCGCGAGCTCACCGCCGACGACGTGGTGTGGAATTACAACTACCGGGCCGAGAGCCCGAAGCGGCCGCCCGGCATCCTGACCGAGATCACCAAGGTCGAGGCGCGCGACAAGTACACCGTCGTCTACCACATGAAGGACTTCATCTCCGACTGGCCGTTCTGGATCGGCTACGGCTACAACTCGTCGATCATGCCGAAGGAAGTGGCGGCGGCCGGCGCTGCCGACTGGAAGAACGCGACCGGCACCGGCCCGTTCACGCTCACGGACTACGTGCCGGGCAACTCGCACACCTACAGCAAGCGGCCGGACTACTGGGACAAGGAGAAGATCGGCGAGGCCGAGTTCAAGCTGCCGTTCGTCGACAAGGTCGTCTATCGCATCATTCGTGACGACTCCACGCGCGTGACCGCCTTCCGCACCGGCAAGATCGACATCCTGGAAAGCCTCAGCTGGCAGGACATGGACCAGTTGAAGACGAATGCGAACATCAAGTGGGTGCCGCGGGTCAGCTTCTACGGCACCATGATGGTGCTGCGTAACGACCAGAAGCCGTTCGACGACGTCCGCGTCCGCCGCGCGCTGAACATGGCCGTGAACAAGGAAGAGATCATCAAGACCTTCTTCAACGGCAACGCGGAGCTGCTGGCCTATCCGATGCATCCGGCCTACGAGGGCTACTACGAGCCGTTGAGCGCGATGCCGGACTCCGTAAAGGAGCTGTTCACCTACAACCCGGAGAAGGCCAAGAAACTGCTGGCCGAGGCCGGCTATCCGAACGGCTTCACCTTCAAGGTGCAGGTCGCGTCCGCCAGCTCTCAGCACATGGACCTGTTGCCGCTGGTCGCCGCCTATCTCGAGCAGGTCGGCGTCAAGATCGAGATCCAGCCGCTGGAATACGCCGCGTTCCTTTCGGCGATGAGCACCAAGACCCACGCCGCCGGCTACTTCATGAACATCGGCCACAGCAATCCGCAGCTCGCCATCTTCAAGAATTTCGTCGGCGGCCAGCTATGGAATCCGTCGATGTACAACGATCCGGAGTTCGACAAGAAAGTGCGCGCAATGCAGCAGGAGCCGGACGAGGACAAGCGCAAGGCCTCCATCCGCGAACTGACCCGCGAGATCCTCGACAAGGCGCCGCACATCTGGATGCCGACGGCGAAGGCCTTCACCGCCTGGTGGCCGTGGGTGAAGAATTATAATGGCGAGCACACCGCAGGCGCAGTGCGCCCGTGGCCGATCTACTCACGCCTGTGGATCGACCAGGACCTGAAGAAGAAGATGGGCTACTGAGCGGCCTTCGCTTCGAACAACTGGAAACGCCCGGCGCAGGCCGGGCGTTTTCGTTTGTCTCCCCTGCCCGGCCTCAACTGGCGACGACACGCGCTTTGCTGCATCATCTTCACGACCGATCCGGAGGACTCGCCATGCTCGACAATTCCGCACAAGCGCTGACGCCCGGCGTCCAGCGCAACTTCCTGCAGGAGCGTGTCGTGCACGGCCGTCCGGCAGCCGAGGTGATCGTCCAGGAGGCGCAAAAGCTCGGCAAGTCGCGCATCTTCATCACCACCAGCGGCTCGCTCGCCGGCGACAACGCGTTGCCGCGCGAAATCGGCCGGGCGCTCGGCGAAAAATTCGCCGGTCTCTATTCCGGCATCACCGCGCACACGCCGCGCAGCTGCGTGATCGAGGGCGCGGCAAAGGCACGCGAGGCAAACGCCGATCTGCTGGTCGCAGTCGGTGGCGGCTCTGTCGTCGACGCGACCAAAGCGATGCTGCTGTGCCTTTGGCACGGGCTGAACGACGCAAGCGAAATGGACGCCTATCGCGGCGGCCGGCAGGGCGATCCCAGCCACTATCCGGACGATGCCGCAAGCCGCATCCGCATGCTGGCGGTGCCGACTATGTTCTCGGCCGCCGAGTTCACCTGGTACGCCGGCGTCACCGAACCCGCGCGGCTGGTGAAGGAGTCCTTCGCCAACCCGTTGTTCGTGCCGCAGGTGGTGGTGCTCGATCCGGCCGCGACGCTGGCGTCGCCGCTGCCGCTCCTGCTCGCGACGGGCATGAAGGCGGTCGACCACGCCGTCGAGCGGCTATGCGCGCTGCAATCGCCGCCGCTGGCCGACGCCGCGTCGGTGTCTGCACTGAAACTGCTTTACACTTCGCTGCCAAAACTTGGCGGGCCGAATGACGATCTGAAACTGCGGATGGACTGCCAATTTGGCATGTGGCTGTCGATTTTCGGTGGCTCCAGCGGCGTGCCGGTCGGCGCGAGCCATGCCATCGGCCACGTGATCGGCGGCTACGGCGTCCCGCACGGCCACACCACGGGCGTCTGCCTGCCCTCGGTGCTGCGCTGGAATTATGACGCGAACGCCGCGCGTCAGGCACATGCTGGCGAGGTCGTCGGTGTCGCCGGCGACAAGCTTGCCGACGCGATCCTTGCGTTTGCCACAAAACTCGGCGTGCCGACGCGCCTGCGCGATGTCGGCATCAAGCGTGAGCAGCTCGACGATATCGCCGAAAAGTCCCTGCGCGACCCGCCGATGAAGACCAACCCGAAGCCGGTGACGAGCGCGGCCCAGGTGATGGAGATCCTTGAGCTCGCGTGGTGATGGCCTACGGCGCGATCGACAGCACCGCGCCGTGCGCAAGTTTGGTGTCCAGCGCCTTCGTCGCCGACCCGCGCAGCACGAGCGACATCGGCCCCTCGCCTCGCTTTGCAACGTGCGCCGCATCGGCCACGAGCTCAAACGCCGTAGCCCCCAGCGTGACGCGGGCACCACTCACCGCGCCGGCGCCGGCAAGCGCTGCGTAACGGGCCGCGCTCCTGGCCACATCGGCTACCGCGACCTTCAACGAAGCAATGCCGGTGACGCCGTTTGCGTGCGTCCGCATGTCACCTTCCGGAACGCGCAAGTTTCTCGGCGTGACGTCGCCGCACCAGAACGGCAAATCAGTCGTCTTCGGCCGCACGATCTGCCAGTCGAGCCGCGCCCCATCGAGACGTACCCGGCCGCCGGCCGTTGGCCCAACCAGATCGAGGCCCCGCCCGCGGGCATTATCGGCATCGCGCGCGGCGTTCTGCGGCAGCAGGGCGAAGTCGACAAAACCCTCGCCCGCCTTCGACAGCACCTGCCACCAGCGCACGTCCGGCGCAGCCTGGCGGTAGGCGATCAGCTCGAAGTACGAACCGTCGGCGAAGATCACCAGCGCGTTGTGCGACACCCCGCCGTGGTGCACGCCGCCCGGATAGACCGTAAAGCCAAGCGCGCGATAATCGGCGATCGTCGTCTCGAGATCGGAGACGGCGATGACCACGTGATCGAGCGAAAAAGCCATGTCTGCATTCCTTGTCGTCGTTCTTGCGCGACGGCCACGCCGCGCATCATTCGACCACAATCCAGCGATCAACGCACGCGGCTTTATTCCGGGCGTCCGCGACACATTTCAGCTGACGTCGCCCCTGCATGGCAGGGGTGAAGTCTGCTAGTCTCGGCCCAACGCCGGAACGGCAGGCCAATGGAGGCTGATATGGGTTTCCTGACCGAACAAGAGATCAACGAGCTCAACCCGTCGGAACTACTGCCGCACGCAACTCCGATCCCGACCCAGATCGTCTCCAGCGACGAATACACGCCACCACCGCAAAGCGAGAAGCAGAAGGAGGTGGAGACACGGCTGCTCTCGATGGCTGACGAGCTCGGTGGCAAACAGGGCTTCAACCGCCGCCAGTTCTTCCAGAGCGCAGCCGGTATGGCCGCAGGTTTTGTCGCGCTGAACGACACGTTTGGCGCAGTGTTCGATGCGAGCCGCGCAGAAGCGGCGACGCCGGCGATGGCGCAGGAGCGCGCCAATGCGCTGAAAGACCAGTTCATCATGGACATGCACACGCACTTCCTGCGCGACGACACGCGGCTGGAAGGTTTTGTGCGATCGCGCGAGGCGGTCGGAAAAGCCGGATGGAATCCGGCGCTGGTCGACAAGCCGCAGACGCTCGATGACCTGAAGTTCAACAACTACTTCAAGGAAATCTACCTCGACAGCGACACCAAGATCGCGTTGATCTCCTCGTCGCCTTCGGAAATCCCCCGCGACTGGTTCCTCACCAACGAGATGATGATCGAGGCCCGCGACAAGGTGAACAAGGAGGCCGGCGCCCGGCGCATGTTCGCGCACGCGATCTTCACGCCGGGCTGGGACGGCTGGCTCGAGCATCTGGAAGGCTCGCTGGCGCGCAAGCCGGAATCGATCAAGGGCTATACGGTCGGCGACAACACCAACAAGGACCAGGCGAAACATCCCTGGCGGATGGACGACGAAAAGATCACCTACAAGGGTTATGAGCTCGCGGTGAAACACGGCATCAAGAACATCTGCGTGCACAAGGGCCTGTTCCCGGAGGCGACGGCAAGACGCTGGCCGCACCTGCTCGCCTACGCCGACGTCAGCGACGTCGGCAAGGCGGCAAAAGACTGGCCGCAGCTGAACTTCATCATCTACCACGGCGGCTATCGCCATGCGGGCGGCGGCACGCCGGACGCGGGCTGGAAGGAATTCGAGCAGACCGGCCGCGTCTCCTGGGTCAGCGACCTTGCGGAGATCCCCGACAAGTTCGGTGTCAGCAACGTCTATGCCGACGTCGGCCAGTTGTTCGCGCAGAGCGTCGTCGCGCAACCGCTGCTCGGCGCCGCCTTGATGGGCATCCTCGGCAAGGGGCTTGGCTACGAGCGCGTGGTGTGGGGGACGGATGCGGTTTGGACCGGCTCGCCGCAATGGCAGATCGAGGCGCTGCGCCGCCTCGAGATCCCGGACGACATGCAAAAGAAGTTCGGCTTCAAGCCGCTGGGCGCAGCCGACGGACCGACCAAGAACATGATCTTCGGCGGCACCAACGCAAAACTCTACGATTTCGACATAGCCAAGCGCACCGACATCGGACCGAACCGCGACCGCTTTGCGGTGATGAAGGACGACTACGAGCACAACGGCCCTGCCCGCAGCAACCTGCGCTACGGCTATGTGCGCGGGCCCGTGGACTGGGACGCGTTCGCCTGACACGACCAACCGCCGATTGACACGGATGCCCCGCTGGATAGACAGGCCATGGGGCACAACAAGCATGACCAAATGAGGAAACGATCAATGACGTCCAAGTTGTCGGGTACGGTTGCAGCGGCGCTGCTGGGATTGACCGCGCTCACGGCACCCGCAGCCGCGCAGGAGCTCGTCGTCGGCATCACCATCTCCACCACGGGGCCTGCTGCGGCGCTCGGCATTCCCGAGCGCAACGTGGTCGAGTTCGTGCCGGCCGAGATCGGCGGCGTGAAGATCAAGACCGTGCTGCTCGACGATGCCGGCGACCCGACCACCGCCACCACCAATGCGCGGCGCCTCCTGACCGAGTCCAAGGCCGACATTTTGATCGGCTCCTCGACCACGCCGCCGACGATCGCGGTCTCAACCGTCGCCAACGAGGCGGCGATACCGCACTTCGCGCTCGCGCCGATGCCGTTCACGCCGGCCCGTGAAAAGTGGACGGTGGTCATGCCACAGCCGGTGCCGATCGTAGGCAAGGCGCTCTACGATCACATGAAGAAGAACAACGTGAAGACGGTCGGCTATATCGGCTTCTCTGACTCGTACGGCGATCTCTGGCTGAACGACCTGAAGACCCAGACCGGACCGATGAATATGACCGTCGTGGCCGAAGAGCGCTACGCCCGGCCCGATACCTCGGTCACGGGCCAGGTGCTGAAACTCGTCGCAGCAAAACCCGACGCGATCCTGATCGGCGCATCGGGCACCGGCGCGGCACTGCCCCAGGCGGCACTGCGCGAGCGCGGCTATGCCGGTCTCATCTATCAGACCCATGGTGCGGCGACCTACGACTTCATCCGCATCGCCGGCAAGGCTGCCGAAGGCGTGATCATGGCATCGGGTCCGGTGATGGCCCCGGAAGGCCAGGACGACAAGGCGCTGACCAGGAAGCCCGGTCTGGAGCTGAACGCGCTGTATGAGAAGAAGTACGGCGAGAACTCGCGCAACCAGTTCGGCGCGCACATGTACGACGCGTTCGAGGTGATGAAGCGCGTCGTGCCGATTGCCTTGAAGAGCGGCAAGCCCGGCACGGCGGAGTTCCGCGAGGCGCTGCGCACGGCGCTGAATTCGGAGAAGGAGATCGCCGCGAGCCAGGGCGTCTACAATTTCACGGAGAAGGACCGTTTTGGCGTCGACGACCGCGCCCGCATCCTGCTCACGGTGAAGGACGGCAAGTACGTGCTGGTGAAGTAGGCCTGGCGGCAGGCAAAGGAAAACTCCCGCGCATCGCTGCGCGGGAGTTTTTCATTGTATTGCGTTTTAGCGCTCGACGAACGCCTTCTCGATCACGAAGTGACCGGGGTGGCTGTGGTTGCCCTCACTGAAACCGCGCTGTTCGAGGATCACACGCAGGTCTTCCAGCATGCTCGGGCTGCCGCACATCATGATGCGGTCGGTCTCGAGGTTGAGCGACGGAAGGTCGGTATCGGCGAACAGACGATCCGTGGTGATCAGGTCGGTGATGCGGCCGCGGTTGCGGAACGGCTCGCGGGTGACGGTCGGATAGTAGACGAGCTTGTCCTTCAGCACCGGACCGAAATATTCGTCGTCCGAGAGATTGGCGACGAGCCGTTCGCCATAGGCGAGCTCGGACACCTGCCGGCAGCCGTGCACCAGCACGATCTTGTCGAAGCGCTCGTAGACGTCCGGATCCTTGATCAGGCTCGCGAACGGCGCCAGCCCCGTTCCGGTCGACAGCAGCAGCAGCCGCGAGCCGGCGAGCAGGTTGTCGGTGATCAGCGTTCCTGTCGCCTTGCGGCCGACCAGGATCGTGTCGCCTTCCTTGATCTTCTGCAGCAGCGAGGTCAGCGGACCGTTCGCGACCTTGATCGAGAAGAATTCCAGCTGCTCTTCGTGATTGGCGCTCGCCAGCGAATAGGCGCGCAGCAGCGGCCGGCCGTTGACCTCGAGGCCCATCATCGTGAACTGGCCGTTGAGGAAGCGGAACCCAGGATCGCGGGTGGTGGTGAAGGAGAACAGCGAGTCCGTCCAGTGACGCACGGAAAGAACTTGCTCTTTATTGAAGGCGCTCATGCGTTTCGTTTTGTCGGGATGAGTGTCAGGAGAAGATTCGTCTTGGCGGACGATATGCGCGACGTCGGATCGGAATCATGCACGCATTCGTCGTTCGTAACGGTGTGAAAGTTCAACGGATTAGCCTGTTTCACGCGCTAGATAATCTATCGACGGCAAATGTAAACACCGTGATTTTTGTCACTAAGTCGGATGCTGAATCGTTGCAGGCGCGCTTGAAACAAGGGCTTTGCGCCCATTTCACGGCTGCCGCCAACAACGGTAAAATGGAACTATTCCAGGGCCGAAAAACGGAAAATTATTCCGCTGCGCGCTCCAGCGGCGCGACACGCGGCAGCACAATGTGAAAGCGCGTGCCCTTGCCGACCTCGGAGCTGAGATCGATGCTTCCGCCGAGACGGTTGATAATGATGTTGTGCACGATGTTGAGGCCGAGGCCCGTGCCGCCCTTGTCGCGCCGCGTGGTGAAGAACGGATCGAACGCGTGCCGGCGCACTTCGTCAGTCATGCCGATGCCGTCGTCGGCATAGACGATTTCCACATGGTCGGCACCGGATGCGCGTGCCGTAATGATGAGCTCACCCGCCGCGTTGGTCGGGAACGCATGCGCGACCGAATTCAGGAACAGGTTGGTGACGACCTGCCCGTACGGACCCGGATAACTGTTCATGGCGAGGTCCGGCGAACAATCGACGGTGAGCGTCAGGTTGCGCGAGCGCAGGCCGGGGCGCAGGCTGGTGACGATCTGTTCGGTGATGTCGGCAAGGTTGAACTGCCGGCGGTCCGGCACGTTGCGATCGACGGCCACCTGCTTGAACGACTGGATCAGGTCGGCCGCGCGATTGAGGTTCGATACGAGCTGATTTGCGGCATCGACGTTGGCCTGAATGAACGCGTTGAGCGTGGAGCGCTTGAGTTCGCCGCGCGCGACCTCTTCCGCGAACAACCTGCAGCGCCGCTGCAGGGCGGTTGCGACGGTGACACCGATGCCGACGGGATTGTTGATCTCGTGCGCGACGCCCGCGACCAGCCGGCCGAGTGCCGCGAGCTTCTCGGACTCGACTAGAGAATTCTGGGTCGCACGCAGGTTGTTCAGCGCGTTCTCGGCAGACTCCCTCGCCCGCTGCGTTTCCTGCTCGCTGCGCTTGCGGTCGGTGATGTCGAGAGCCACCGTCACGATGTACTCGATCTCGCCCCTGGCGTTCTTCACCGGCACCTTGTTGGCCATCCAGTGCCGCAGGCGGTGCCCGGCATCGAAATAGGCTTCCTCGTAAAAGCCGAGCTCCTCGCCGCTCGCGAGCACCCGCTGATCGCCTGAGGTTTCCTTGGAGGCACCGTAGCGTGCCATGATCTCGTTGGTGGTGCGTCCGACCGCCTCGTCCGGATCGACGTCGAAGATGCGCGCCATGTACCTGTTCATCAGCAGATAGCGCAGCTTCGTGTCCTTGACGTTGATGACCGCTGGGACGGTATCGATAACCGTCTGCAATTGCCGCCGGCTTTCGGCCAATGCATGCTCGGTGCGGCGCTGCTCGGTGATGTCGCGCACCGTGCCTTCGTGACGCACCACGCGGCCGTGCTCGTCGCGCACTGCGGTCGCGCTGTCCGACAGCCACAGGACGTCGCCGTCGCGCTGACGCACCTGATACTCATACTCACGTACCATGCCGTCGCGACGCATGCGCAGCAGGTACTCCTCACGCGCGGCGGGATCGACGTAGATTGAATCCGAGATATTGGCGACGCCGTCGATCAATTGCTGCGGCGAGTCGTAGCCCATCATGCGGGCCAGCGCCGGATTGGCATTGATGACCTTGCCTTCGGGGGTCGTGACGTAGATGCCGTCGACCGAGCCTTCGAAGATCTTGCGATAGTCCTGCTCGGCCTGGCGC
>Ga0075367_10000721_pt1 | contig 12800 bp, 13 predicted proteins | sample EndMethybrTD3032_FD_71399 | JGI IMG/M metagenome (GOLD analysis project Ga0075367, IMG submission 71399) | Populus endosphere microbial communities from Tennessee, USA - Endosphere MetaG P. TD hybrid TD303-2 | ecosystem: Host-associated > Plants > Roots > Endosphere | place: USA: Tennessee... | reverse complement strand
CGACTGTACGGTGTTCTGGACCGGCGGCTGGCCGAGGCGCCCTACCTGGCTGGCGATTATTCGATAGCCGATATGGCGACCTGGCCATGGATCTCGCGCTTCGAGTGGCAGACGATCGATCTTGCCACCTATCCCAACGTGCTGCGCTGGTATAAGGCGATAGCGGCGCGTCCGGCCGTGCAGAAGGGCTATCATGTGCCGGTCCAGCAGCCGGGCATCCCGATGCCAGCTTGAGCGCGGGCGGATCGCAGCAACCCAAGGGAAGCGACATGGCAGACAAACGAAGGTTCTCAGGCGTCATCGCCCCAGTACTCACCCCCTTCGGCGAGGACGGCGGACCCGATACCGAGCGGTTCGTCGCCCACTGCGAGTGGCTGATGGCCGAGGGCTGTACGGGCCTGGCGCCGTTCGGCACGACCAGCGAGGGCAACTCGCTGGGGCTCGACGAGCGCATGGAGCTCCTGGAGGAGCTGGTCGACAGCGACATCGACGCGGCCAGGCTGATGCCGGGCACGGGCGCGCCGTCGCTGGCGGACACCATCGTGCTGACCAAGCATGCCGTCGAGCTCGGCTGCGGCGGCGCCCTGATGCTGCCGCCCTACTACTACAAGGCGCCGAGCGAGGAGGGGCTGTACCGCTTCTTCTCGGAGGTGATCGACGGCGTCGATGACGATGAGCTGAAGGTCTACCTGTATCACATCCCGCCGGTGGCCCAGGTCGGCTTCTCACTGCCGTTGATCGGCCGCCTGATCAAGGCCTTCCCCGATACCGTCGTCGGTCTCAAGGATTCCTCCGGCGATTGGAGCAACACCGCCGCCATCCTGGAGGCGCATCCGAATTTCGAGGTGTTCCCGGGCTCGGAGATCTTCCTGCTCGACGGTCTGCGCAAGGGTGCCGCGGGATGCATCTCGGCGACTTGCAACGTCAGCGCGGCCGCCATCCGCAACGTCTACGACAACTGGCAGGGCGCCGACGCGGACAAGCTGCAGGCCGGCATCACGGCGCTGCGCAAGGCGATCCAGGCTTTCCCGATGATCCCGGCCCTGAAGGCGCTGGTGGCGCACTATCGCAAGGATCCAGGCTGGGCGAAGATGCGTCCGCCCTTCACGGATCTGCCGGCGGCCGAGGCCGACAAGCTGATCAAGCAGCTGGCCGACGCCTACAACTTCAAGCTTGATTTCGCCAAGGCCGCCTAGCGATTGGCGACCCGTCATCCCGGCCGGCGCACTCGCGCCGAGCCGGGAACTTATTCACCCTGGCTGCGCGCCAGGCGCAAACTTCACCCGACGCTGCGGCGCCGCAGGTGATTGTTGATCTCCTCGTCCAGCAGGATGCCGTCGCGCCAGTCGCCGCGGTTGCGGACACTCAGGTTCAAGGCGATCGATTGCCGCGATTCCAGCTCTCGCGGTGGGCCCCGTTCTTCGCTCGGCAGCTGGTCGAGCTGTCGAGGAAATGCCCCCATCCGGCAGGCCAGGGCCTGCAACTCCTCCAGGATGGTCCCGCGCCGGGCCTCGTGCTCCTCGGCGAGTTCGACCACGTCATGCAGGAGCTTCTCGTCGGCCCGCTTCAGTGCGTCGGCCAACGCCGCAACGAGACGGCCGTCGCCCTTGGCGATCTCTTCCATGCGGGCACGCATTTGTTCGATCTGCTGAACCAGAGTGCTCATTTTTTCCCTCTAGATTTACTGTCTTCCCGAATCTCCGAGGTCGACGCTGCATTTTGATTCCAGGAAGGAATGAGGCGGCGACGACGGAATTTTCAGGTGTTGCAGCAACTTCCGGGATTCGGACAGATGTCGCCTGGCGTCGGGGCCGCAGCGCAGTGTGATGCAGGGCACAGCCGAGGCACTGATTCGGCCTAGGCCGTTTGGCCGTGGACCATCCACTATCCAGCGCATGATGTCTTTTTGCGCTTTCGGCCTTATAGTTGCCTTGAGTGATTCAGCCGGGGGGCGCGATCAACTTCTCGCGAATGCTTGCATGAGCAGGGTCAATGCGGGCGCGTACGTCGCTACGCAAGGCGCTCAGCCGGGTCCGGTTGATGTTCGCAGGGGCGTTGCACTTCGGGGTGGGCCAGTCGGCGGCCGCCTGAAGCGTGCGACGGACATCGTGCTCGCCACCGTGGCACTGGTGCTGCTGGCGCCCTTGTTTCTTGTCGTCGCCACGCTTCTACACCTTGGCCTCGGGCGCCCGGTCTTCGTAGCTCGGCAGCGGGTTGGGTTCGCCGGACGGCGCTTCACGGCTTACGCGTTCTCGACGGCGCCCACCGATGGCGTGCGCCAGCTGACCGGCGAATCTCTGTTTACGCCGTGCGCCGTTCGCTTGCTGCGCGATTCGGGCCTCGACCGCCTGCCCGAGTTGATCAGTGTTCTACGCGGCGACATGAGTTTCGTCGGTCCGCGACCGATCCAGGCTGGTTACGCGGGCTCCCATCGCCCAGACTACCTTGCGGCGAGGCCTGGCTTGATCGACGTCTTTCGGACCAGCCGGCCAGGCCGCTGGGGGGACCGCCGGCGCGCTGCCATGGATCGCTACTATGCGCGCCGCTGGACCATTTGGCTCGACCTTGCTGCGCTCGCGCGCAGTCTCGGCGACGCGAGCTGAAGTCCATCTTGAAATACTTGCACTTGAAATACTTGGAACAAACCGCCGTTTAGCGCGCGCCGGAATTGAATGCCCGACCCACGGCCGGCTCGTCATCATAACCAGGGCGTCCAGACCCGACTCGCGACCACGCATACGCGACCATCAGCCCTGCAAGATAGCCCGCCTGAAGCACGCTGAGCAGCAGCATCAGATTGCCTGCCGTCGCCAGGAAACCGAGATCGCTGAATGCGGCAATCGCCAGACCACACAGCACGGTTGCCGCTGAAGCAGCGATCAGCGCTTGCACCCGAAACCACAGTCCAAGCATGACCCCCGTCGCGACGGCTGCGAACATCAGTACCATGATGTGTCCTCTCCCCTCTCAGAATGCCCGCCACTCCCCGCGAGACCTGACAGCACTAGAGAACGCAACTTCCACGCAGTCATCGAGGCCCTAGCCGCAAATTGTGCTCGAATTTCGATGGCTGTGCGTGACCGTATTTTAGAGGCGTTCAGATCTCTCGATGCTCGCCGATTCGCTGCTTGGCCTCTAGCGTGCGTCAGCCAGCGGATCGAATCAGCGTTGGATTTCCTGTTGGCAATGCAACGCCCTCCCCACAGAAATGTTTCAACCCGCTGAAAATAAAGAGACCCCATCTCCGTGGGAGGGAGCAGGGGTCTCGGGGATACGCGTCTGGAGTAAGGTCGAGAAAGCTATAGGCGGGCAGGCTAGTTATCTGGCCCCTGATATGCTGGCAGCCAGTCCGTTGTCGCTTCCGCCCGGATGCGGTTGAGGAAGCAGGAGAGAGGCGACGAGTATACCGCCTGCCACCACAAAACATAGCAGCGCGCCGATTCGGGCGACGTTCCAATGCTTGCCGTGGCGTCTTTGTGCAGCGAGCAGGTCCATGAGCGTTGGTCCCGGCGTAATCGCTCGTCGTAATCACGAACGCGTAATACATGCTGTGAGGCGAAGTCTATTTGGCCATCGGGCCATGCTTAACTCTGGGCACTGAAACCGCTGAAAAGTGTTTCACTTCGCTGCATCGATTAACCTGTCGTTAGCTCTGCATACAAAAACGTGCGCACGCAGTGCTTTGGCGCAACCGCGGGCTGCAACTCGTGGCTTGCGATCTGGCGATCAGCCCTTGCGCTTCGAGGCCGCGCCCGCGCGCACCTGCGACAGCGTCTGGCGCACGGCCAGCGCCTCGGGATCGATCTTCAACTCGATGATGCACGGCTTGCCGACCTTCAGCGCGGCTCTCAGCGCGGGGGCAAAGTCGGCGGTCGACTCGATCGTGTAGCCGTCGGCGCCGAAGCTGCGCGCGTAGGCGGCGAAGTCCGGATTGACGAGCGTGGTGCCGACCACGCGGCTCGGATACTCGCGCTCCTGGTGCATGCGGATGGTGCCGTACATGCCGTTGTTGGGAATGACGGTGATGATGGGCAGCGAATATTGCACGGCAGTGGCGAGCTCCTGGCCGGTCATCATGAAGCAGCCGTCGCCCTGGAAATTGACGACCGGGCGGTCGGGGTGGGCGAGCTGCGCGGCAATCGCTGCCGGCAGGCCGTATCCCATCGAGCCGGAGGTCGGCGCCAGCTGCGTGCGGTAGCTCTTGTACTCGAAGTAGCGATGCAGGAAGGCGGCATAGTTGCCGGCGCCGTTGGTGACGATGGCATCGTCGGGCAGGATCTCGGACGTGATGCGGATCACCTCGGCGAGCTTCACCGCGCCCGGCAACGGGAGCGGCTTGAGGTAGGCCTCGCAGGCGGCGCGCAGGCCGGCGCGATGCTCGCCCCAAGCCACGCGCGCGGGCGGCCGCAGCGTGCCGAGCGCGTCGGCGAAGGCCTGAGCCGAGGCGGCGATCGGCAGGTCGGGCCGGTACACCGAGCCGAGCTCGTCGGGCGAAGGATGCACGTGCACGAGGAACTGCTGCGGATTGGGGATGTCGACCAGCGTGTAGCCGCTGCTGGTCATCTCGCCGAGGCGCGCGCCGACCACGATCAGCACGTCGGCCGTCTTGACCGCCTGGGCGAGCTTGGGATCGATGCCGATGCCGACGCAGCCGACGTAGCAGCGATGCCGGTTGTCGACATAGTCCTGATAGCGGAACGCGGAGGCGACGGGCAGGTCGAAGCGTTCGGCAAAAGTCTCGACCGACGCCTTGATGGAAGCGCTCCAGCCCGGACCGCCGACGATCATCAGCGGGCGCGTGGCCTTGGCCAGCGCAGCCTGCAGGGCGGCCATATCGGCAGCGCCGGGGTGCGCGACCGCGATGTTGGCGCGCTTGGCGTCGGTCGCCTTGCACTCGGCGGCCAGCATGTCCTCGGGCAGCCCGAGCACGACGGGGCCAGGCCGTCCCGAACGGGCCATGTGGAATGCGTGGCTGACGTATTCGGGAATGCGCTCGGTCTGGCGGATGACGGCCGCCCATTTCACGAACGAGGACAGCAGCTCCTTGGTCTCGAACTCCTGGAACGCTTCGCGGTCCTCATGCCCGAGGCTGGGCAGGCCGACGAACGTGACCATCGGGGTGGAATCCTGCTGGGCAACGTGCAGGCCGCTCATGGCGTTGGCCATGCCGGGCCCGCGCGTAACGAAGCAGATGCCGGGCTCGCCGGTGATTTTGCCCCACGCTTCCGCCATCATGGAGGCACCGCCCTCTTGGCGGCAAATGATAGTCTTGATGCGGTTGCTGTCGTGCAGGCCGTCGAGGGCGGCAAGGAAGCTTTCGCCCGGCACCGTGAAGGCCGTGGTGGCGCCCTGCGCTTCGAGCTGGTCGATCAGAATCTTGCCGCCGTGGCGCATTGCATCCTCCGCAGGGGTGTTCGGCGCCCATGTTTAGCGCGCGAACGACGCCTGCGGCGAGCAGCAATAATGCATACCGGATTCACCGAAGGGCGAGCGGACGCCTCTTGCAGGGGCGACCGGCTCGAACCGGGTGCATAGCCTGGCTGGCGATCAGGACGCCGGCGGAAGGAACAGGCAGAGAAGGCGCATGCCGCCGTCGCTGGTCGGGCGCATGCAGGCGTGCATCTGATTGTCCTTGGATTCGCGTCGGGGGAAGTTGGCGGGCACGACGACGGTGCCGTGCTTAGTGGTGATGCTCATCGAGCCGGGGCCCGAGGCGTAGGCAGGAGAACCGAGGATTCCCGCGATGCCGGGCGCCGGCACCATCTCCACTTTCTCCACGACTGCGCAGTCCATGCCAGAGCAGCATTCAATCGGGTACCAGTCGTGCGCGGCTGCGGAAGTTGCGGTTGCGGCAACGAGCAGTGCAGCCAAAACCCATTTCTTCGACATGTGGACCCTCGTCTGGTCAAAGGTTTTTCGTGCTCTCCTCCCGCCTCGAGTGAATTTCCGCCCTAGCCGTTACCGACGCGTGTGCCCGCCGCCGTTCCAGCAGACGCACACCCCACCCCGAACACTTCTGCAAAGGTCGTGCCTCTGATCCAAGCAACTCGGATGCGACAACTTCGAGTGCCCGAGTGTGGTGCGATTCGCCGGGACGGTCCCGCCGCGAGTGTGCCAATGCAGCATCACTCTGATGCAATTCTACCGGGCAGACGTGCTAACGCTCCGTTACTGGCATGAAAGTTACGCAAAAATTGCCCATTTCCTGGGCGCCCCTCGGCGTAGCACGGTGTGGCTTTCAGAGGTCGAGCACGATGTCGAAGGTGCCCTTCAGGGCGCCGGGCTCGATCTCGCCGGCCGCCAGCAACGGCACGATCACGCTCTCCCGGGCCTTGGCGTCACGGATCGAGCGCAACACCCCGTCGCGGGCATTCTGCGGCTCGCCTGCGACATACATCTGCGTGGTTAGGCGTCCGGCAGCCGGTGCATGCACCTTGAAATGGATGTGCGGCGTGCGGCCCGGGTAGGCCACTGGGCGGATGGTGCGGAAGGCGTAGCGGCCCTCGTCGTCGACGCTGGTGCGGCCGTAGCCCTGGAAGGCGGCATCGCGGCGCTTCTGCCCGTTGTCGCCGGGGTGATTGTAGATGCCGTTGGCGTCGCACTGCCAGATCTCGAGCATGGCCCCCTTGACGATGCCGCCGCGCTTGTCGAGCACGCGTCCAGAGACGTGGGTGACCCGGCCGACGGCCTGGGTGGCCTGGCCCTGTACGCGGACCAGGTCGGCGTCCATATCAGGCGGCAGCTTGACGGGGTAGAACGGCCCCTCGGTCTGGCCCGGCGTGACGATCAGGCTGGCGCTCGCCGCGGCCAGAGGCGGCAGGGCCGGAATGGCCAGGGAGGCAGCGCCGATCAGGAGTTCGCGGCGGGACAAGCGGCATGAAGGGCCTTCGATTGAGCGTAGCCGTAGTTGCGGCCCGTTAGAGGGGTGCATGCGGCAAGGCAATGCCGGCGGAACCGTCGGCAGGCCAGTCATTTTTCCGCGATCCGGGCGGTACGCAGGATCGCTTCGGACATACGATCGCCCTCTAGGCGAAAGGGCTGCCGGGGGGCATCGCCCGTGCTATGACAGCCCGCAACCTTGCTCCAGCGGAGGGAACCCATGACCATCAAGCGGCACGAGCCGTCCAAGATCTATTCCAAGGTCGTCGAGGCCAACGGCTTTGTCTTCACCGCCGGCATCGTCGCCGACGACATCAAGCAGGACGCCAAGGGCCAAACGCAGCAGATCCTGAAAGAGATCGATCGGCTGCTGAAGCTCGCCGGCACCGACAAGACCAAGCTGGTCTCGGCGACCATCTGGGTCACCGACATCCGCAACCGCGACGCCATGAACGAGTCCTGGAACGCCTGGACCGGCGGCGAAAACCTGCCCGGCCGCGCCTGCATCCAAGCAGCCCTCGCCGATCCGCGCATGCTGGTCGAGATCGCGGTCGTCGCCGCCAAGTAGAGCGGCGCGGCGCATCCGTAACCATAGGCCCCGTCGTCCCGGGCGTGCAGCAGCGCGCGTCCGGGACGACGCATTTTCGACGCACCTGATCCGGTAGTGCACGCCGGCCGTATCTCGTCGTGGCCGGCGTAATAATGTTGAATGCTGGAGTCGCCTTTTCGCGCAACTGTGACGCGAAAGCTGCGCCGCCCGAAAAATGTTGCGCCTGCGACTCCCAGCCCTTCGCACCCGGCATCGGAATCGGGCAGCAAGGAGTTCTCCGAATGGTATCGGACTAGCATCGCCTGACGGACAGGAAGGGCTGCCCATGAGACAATTCTTGACGCTTGCTGGTGTGTTCGCCTTGGCGGCCTTGCTCGCTCCGGGCGCGCCCGTCGAGGCTAGTGAGACCGGGGTCGCTGGCATCCACAGCTGGGTCAGGGTCGGCGGCAAGACCTGCTTGGTCGATCACTACCACGACGGCAGCGGTACGGGCTCGTCGCGGGCCGCCGCGCAGGCTTCCGCTATTCGCGCCTGGGCCGAGTTCACCGCTTGGGAGTACGGCAGCTCTTGGGGCCGCTACGGCTTGGCGGTCGGCAAATCCATGAACTGCGATCGCGGCATGGGCAGCTGGTCGTGCAATACATCGGCGCGCGCCTGCCGCGGCTGGTGATCGCCGCCATCTCTGCCAATACCGATCAACGCAACGCGCGGTCGACCAGCGGGCGCATCGCCATACTGGCCGGCCGCAGCAGCATGTAGCGTGCATACCAGCCGATCGCGCCGAAGCTGCCGAAGCCGCCGGCGCGGGCCAGGCGGCGACGCACCACCCGAAATAGCTGGCGGCTGGCGTAGGGCCCGCCCCCGCAGCGTCGGCGCAGGATGTCAGCCAGATCGGCATGTGGGCTGCCTTTGCTCCAGCGCCCGAGCGAGGGCATGACGGCGAGCAGGGCGCCGAGCGTGCTCCTGGCCCGGCTGGCCAGCGTCGCCAGCGTCAACACCGCCAGACCCGGCAGCATGGCAGCCACGGTGTCCTCGTTCACCCCGGCACGGCCAGCGATCTTTGCAGCGAGAGTGGCGCGCGCATCGGCCGGACCGATCAGGCGGTCGAGGATGCGATCGCCGTGCGCGCGCGCGGCGTCGTCGTGAAACATATTGCTGCCGAACTTGACCGTGTCGATCTGGCCGACCGCTTCGACAAGGTCGGCTAGTCCGCCACGGCTGAGACTGGCGGTCTCCAGCGCCCAGGCGAACGCGGGCCCGACGGCACGCACCACCGAGCGCGCCTGCGCCGCCGAGATGTCGTATGATTTAACCAGCGTGTCGGCGGCCGATCCGCCCTGCGCCTGGCGTAGGGCATCCTGCATCTGCACTGGCCGGAGCCTCCCCCAATCCCCTCGCGACGGCTCTTAGTGGCCGCTTGGCTCGATATCGGCAGGCGTATCAAGCCCGCGCCCCTCGATCCGCGCAAGGAAAAAGCGGCGCGGCGTGGCGGCGGGCTTAGGGGCCTAGTTTCCCGATCCCGAAGGTCGCCATACCTCGCCGCAAGTGTCCCGAAGGAACTTCGGAATCATGAGCGACCCTGTAACCATGAACTTGCTGGTGTGACTGAGATCGCTCGGACCCTGCCCCCGATGCAGGCGCATTTCTCAATCATCACACCACGTCAGAACGGGTTCCATGTCTGGTTCGGCGTGAAGCGGATGTAGCCGATGTTGGCTCCCAGCCGCAGGCCGATGCCTGAACGGATCGGCGCCATGATCACCTTGCCGTTGCCGACCAGCGTGGCGCCGACGCCGCCGACCAGATACGCCGAGCCGTCGATGCCGGTGAAGTTGGCAAACAGCTCGTCGGGCGCGTGCAGCTTGTAGATCAGGAACAGCGTTTTGGAGCCCTCGGCGCCGACATCGGTGCCAAGCGAAGGGCCATGCCAGAAAATCTTCTGGGTCGTGCCGGAACGCAAGTACAGCGTACCCTTGCCGTAGCGCACACCGGCCAGGAACGCGCCGCCGCCCTCACTGCCGAGCACGTAGGCCGTGGGGCGGCCGCTCTTGCGGAACAGGTGCTCGATGACCGCGGCAAGGTTGGCCGAAACCTTGCCGAACAGCCCCTCGCTGGCGGCCATGATTTCCTGGATCGAATAGCCCTCTTCGTCCGCCGTCAGCGGCGGCACGTACTGGTTGGTCGCTGAAGGCTCGACGACGGTACCCTCGCGCGGCGCGTGCTCCTGGGTGCGCGTCGACCAGGCACTGGTTTCTGTTTCTTTGGGGATAGCAGGCTTGGGCAGGGTCTGCTGCGCGGTCTGCTCCGGCTCGGTCCGTTCGGCGGAAGCGGGCTTCTTGGGCTCGGCCGCCTTCTTCTTCGGCTCGGTCTTTGGCTTGATATCGGCCACCGGCGCATCGCCCAGAATCTGGTCGAGCCTGGAGAGGGTGTAAGCGGCCTTGGCCTTCACGGTTGCCTGCAGCTCGAGGCTCGCCGCTGTCAGCTCGTCGAGCCTGCCGCATTGCGGCTCGGCGGAAGGGTCGACGGTGCCCAGTGCATCGATCTTGGCCAGCAGGTCGTTGGCCTGCGCATCGAAGCCGGCCATGCGCTCGTCCTGCAGGGTCTCGTAAGCCTTCTCGTCCTGCCAGCCCTTGCTCTCCTTGAGCTTGCGGATCTTGGCCTGCACCTGCGGGATCTGTTCGGCATTCAGCTTGCGCAGCTGCGCGCCCGCGCGATCGACGGCCTGCCCAAAGTCCTCCTTGCTGCAGGTTGCCGCGGTCGCAAGCGCTCGCCCGCCGCCCAGCAGGGCTGCGGCCACCAAGACCGTCGTGAAAAGACGTCGCATGGACTCGCTCGCTGTCGAATCGCTGGGCGCTTATCTGGGGCGTGACCTAGGCAAAAAAAGGCCTGCGTTCAACCATTTGCCGCAAAACCGTTAGCTGTGGCGATTAAATCGCAGGGTCCCTCCACAAGAAACCACCCAAGGCCTCGCCGGTTCCTTCCCGGGATGGCCCGTGCCAAGCTGGCCGCATGGCCCGATCGGACTTCAACATTCCCCGGCTGTCCCTGCCGGCAGCCCTGCTGATCTCGTTCGCCGTCATCCTGGTGACGGCCGGGGTGCTGTACGCGATGGGCCGGACGCCGATGTGCCCGTGCCCCTTCAAGCTGTGGGTCGGCAAGGACCAGCCGCAGCAGTCCCAGCAATTGCTGGACTGGTACACCTACACCCACGTGCTGCACGGTGTGGTGTTCTACTTCCTGCTGTCGGTGGTCCTGCGCGGGCGCCTCTCGGTGGCGGCGCGGCTCGTCATTGCCACGCTGATCGAGGGCGCCTGGGAGATCTTCGAGAACACGCCTCTGATCATCAATCGCTACCGCACGGCCACCATCTCGCACGACTACTACGGCGACACCATCATCAACTCGGTGGCCGACATCTTCGCCATGATCGTCGGTTTCCTGATCGCTGCGCGCCTGCCGGCCTGGGTGACCGTCTTCCTGTTCATCGCCGCCGAGGTGCTACTGTTCGTGCTGCTGCGCGACAATCTGCTGCTCAACGTGATCATGCTGGTCTACCCCATGGAGTGGATCAGGCAGCTGCAGATGCGCTAGCCTCCGGCGGGCGTCTGAACGTCCGGGTCAGGCACCTGCACCCTCGGGAGGAGATCGCGAACCATGCGTGCAGCATTCTACGAAGCCATGGGGCCCGCGCGCGATGTGCTGCGCGTCGGCGACGTTGAAACCCCCGAGCCTGGCCCCGGCGAGGTGCGCGTGCGTGTGCGCGCCTCGGGCGTGAACCCATCGGACGTGAAGAGCCGGGGCCTGCGCAAGCTCATGTTCCCGAGAGTGATCCCGCACAGCGATGGCGCCGGCGAGATCGAGGCCGTCGGTGCCGGCGTGCCGGCCTCGCGCGTCGGCGAGCGGGTGTGGCTTTGGAACGGCCAATGGCAGCGGCCGTTCGGCACCGCCGCGGAATTCATCTTGCTGCCGGCCGCACAGGCCGTGCCGTTGCCGGGCAATGTGAGTTTCGAGGCGGGCGCCTGTCTCGGCATCCCCGCCATGACCGCCTATCACGCGGTCGAGCTGGCAGTCGGGCACAATAGCAAGACCGTGCTCGTTTCGGGCGGAGCCGGCTCGGTCAGCCAGTATGTCATTCAGTTCGCCAAGGCGCGCGGCGCCACCGTCATCACCACCATATCGTCCGAGGACAAGGCAAAGGTTGCGCGCGAAGCGGGCGCCGACCACTACATCGACTACAAGCGCGAGGACGTCGGCCAGCGGGTGGCCGAGATCACCGGCAAAGGCGGCGTGGATTGCATCATCGAGATGGACCTGTCCACCAATGCCAAGTTGATCCCGGCGGTGCTGCGGCCGAAGGGCAGCGTGATCATCTACGGCACCGGCCCGGAAGCGACCATTCCAGCCTTCTTCTGCCTCTCCAATTCGATCCTGCTGCAGTTCTTCCTGGTGTATCAGCTCGATGCCGAGCAGCGCCAACGCGCGGCGGCCGGCATCACGCAGGCCCTCGCAGCCGGCAAATTGGTCAATCGCATCGGGCCGACCTTTCCGCTGGCGGAAATCGCCGCCGCGCACGAAGCCGTCGAGCGGGGCACGATCGGCAACGTCATCGTCAAGGTGAGTTAGCGGCGTCGCGAAGGGATAAGCTCAGCCAACTTGTCATCCTCGGGCTTGTCCCGAGGATCCAGCCATCCTCTAACGCCGGAGCAGGTGGATGGTCGGGCCAAGCCCGACCATGACACATTGACCCGTTGGCAGATTCCGAACGACTACACGTCCACCACCTCCAGCACGCCTGGTACGGTGGCGATGGCGCCCTTCTGGGCGGGAGAGATGTCGAACTTGCCGGGCATGGCGATCTCCACCTCGCGGCCCTTGTCGTCGAGCGGCAGGCTGATGGAGACCGTGCCCTTGCCGCCGGGCTTCAGCCGCGCCTTGAGCGCGGCGAGGCCGCTCTTGCCGCCCTGCAGGACGCGCCGGTCGAGCACCACCTTCAATCCGCGCTGCACGCCCTGGGCGGCCAGGTCGAGCGACTCGATGGCCTGCGCACGCAGTTTCAGAGTTTCTCCGTCACGCTCGCCCTCCACCGAGATCAGCACCGCGGTGCCCGGCTCCAGCAGGCTGCGCGAGGCAGCCAGCGTCTCGGAGAAGATCACGGCCTCGAACTGGCCGGTTGGCTCGGAGAACATGGCGAAGGCGAACTTGTTGCCCTTCTGCGAGCGCCGCTCGCGCGCGGAGACGACGATGCCGGCCACCCGGCCCGCCACCGCGCCGCGCTCGCCCTTGGCCTCGATCTCGGCGTAGGTCTGCACGCCAAGCTTGTCGAGCACGGTCTTGTAGGCATCGAGCGGATGGCCCGACAGGAAGAAGCCGA
>Ga0075367_10000719_pt1 | contig 12806 bp, 14 predicted proteins | sample EndMethybrTD3032_FD_71399 | JGI IMG/M metagenome (GOLD analysis project Ga0075367, IMG submission 71399) | Populus endosphere microbial communities from Tennessee, USA - Endosphere MetaG P. TD hybrid TD303-2 | ecosystem: Host-associated > Plants > Roots > Endosphere | place: USA: Tennessee... | reverse complement strand
ATCGCCCGTACGGCGGCGGGCCGGGCATGGTGATGCTGGTCGAGCCGCTCGAGCGCGCGCTTGCCGCGATTCGCGCGGCGCGCGCCGAAGCGTCGCCGCCCGCGCCGGTCGTTCATTTCACGCCGACCGGGCGCCGCATCGACCAGAACCTGATCCGCGAGATGGCGCAGGGCCCCGGCGCCGTGCTCGTCTGCGGCCGCTACGAAGGCATCGACCAGCGCTTCATCGACCGCCACGTCGATCTCGAGCTCAGCCTCGGCGACTTCGTGCTGTCGGGCGGCGAGTTGCCGGCGCTCGCGTTGCTGGACGCGGTGGCGCGGCTGCAGCCCGGCGTGCTCGGCGACGCGCAGTCGCACGAGCAGGACAGCTTCTCCGACGGCCTGCTCGACTGCCCGCACTACAGCCGTCCCGAGGTGCTGCGCGACGAAAACGGCGACGAGCGCGCCGTGCCGGCGCCGCTGCTGTCGGGCCATCACGCCGAGATCGCGCGCTGGCGGCGCCGGCGTTCTCTTGAACTGACGGCGCGGCAGCGCCCGGACCTGATCGCCGCGGCGCGGGCCGCCGGCCGGCTCAGCCCCGAGGATGAGGCCTACCTGGCGACGCTCGGGCTATAATCATCGGCTTTTCGATCCTCTGCGGCGCAGGAGCGCACGGTCCCGATCCCTTCAAAGGCGGGCGTGACTCCACCCCCAACCCTCAGAACGGCGCGCGCAAGATCGCTTGGAGAGCCCCATGGATCTGATCCAGACCCTCGAGCGGGAAGAAATTGCCCGTCTCAACAAGACCATTCCCCCATTTGCGCCCGGCGACACCGTGATCGTCAGCGTCAACGTCGTCGAAGGCACGCGCAAGCGCGTCCAGGCCTTCGAAGGCGTCGTGATCGCGAAGCGCAACCGCAGCCTGAACTCGAGCTTCATCGTCCGCAAGATCTCGAGCGGCGAAGGCGTCGAGCGCACGTTCCAGACCTACAGCCCGCTGATCGCGTCGATCGAGGTCAAGCGCCGCGGCGACGTGCGCCGCGCGAAGCTGTACTACTTGCGCAGCCGTTCGGGCAAGTCGGCTCGCATCAAAGAGAAGCTCGCTTGATGACGCGTTGACCGCGAAGGGTCAATCGCAAAGGCCGCCCCGATGGGCGGCCTTTTGCATTCCAATATCGGAAACGACACCATGGCCCTGAGCTTCGACCCCAAAGCCCTGCCGATCATCGGCATCGACGATCACTTGCCGCCGGTGGCCGGCCACGAACTGCTGAGCGCGGCGCTGCGCAAGCGCTTCGCCGCGCACCCTGAGTGGCACCCCGAGATCAAGACCGAACACCGCTACACCGAGCGCGAGCCGGCGCATGCCTCGGTGCTGGTCGGCCTCGTACCGCGCGACGACGAGATCACCGTGCTGCTGACCCAGCGCACCGACCACCTGACCGACCATCCGGGGCAGATCAGCTTCCCCGGCGGCCGGGCCGAGGCGTTCGACGCCGATGCGGTCGCCACCGCGCTGCGCGAGGCGCACGAAGAGATCGGCCTCGAATCGCGCTTCGTCGACGTGCTCGGCGAGCTGCCGACCTACACGACCGGCACCGGCTTCATCGTCACGCCGGTCGTCGGCTTCGTGAACCCGGGCTTCACGGTCGCCGCCGATCCGTTCGAGGTCGCCGAGGTGTTCGAGGTGCCGCTCGCGTTCCTGATGAACCCCGCGAACCACCGGCGCCACGCGGTCGAGGCAAACGGTGCGAGGCGCGAATTCCTGTCGATTCCCTGGGACGGGGTCGATGCGAACGGCGTGCCGCGGCACTACTTCATCTGGGGCGCCACGGCCGCGATGCTGCGCAATCTCTATCGATTTTTAGCGGCGTAGCGGCGCGGCGGCGACATCCACGCCGCAGCATCGCATCACGTCAGTATCATCGTGGTGCATGAATTTCTTCGCTGTCCTGTTCGCGTTGCTGATCGAACAGCTCAAGCCGCTGCCCCGAAGCAATGTCGTCCATGACGCGCTGACCGGCTGGATGCGCTGGACCGGCCGCAACTTCGACGCCGGCCGCGATCACCATGCCTGGATCGTCTGGGGCGTCACGGTGCTGCTGCCGGCGCTGCTCGTGTTCGCGGTGGACGCCGCGATCGCGCACTTCTCGCTCGTCGCGGCGCTCGTCTGGAACATCGCGGTGCTGTACCTGACGCTGGGCTTCCGGCAATTCAGCCACTACTTCACCGACATCCGCGCCGCGCTCGAACGCGCCGACGAAGCCGAGGCGCGGCGGCTGCTCTCCGAGTGGCGCCATCTGGACGCGAGCGAGCTGCCGCGCACCGAGCTGCTGCGCCACATGATCGAACACTCGCTGCTGGCCGCGCACCGCCACGTGTTCGGCGTGTTCTTCTGGTTCGTGCTGCTCTCGACGCTCGGCCTCGGCCCGGCCGGCGCGGTGCTGTACCGGATGGCCGAGTACGCGAGCCGCTACTGGGCGTTCAAGAGCCGCACGATCGACGCGCCGCTGAACGAGCGGCTGATGCAGATCTCGCAGCAGCTCTTCAATGCGCTGGACCACGTGCCGGCCCGCATGACTGCGTTCGGCTTCGCCGTCGTCGGCAACTTCGAGGAAGCAATCAACTGCTGGCGCCGCGACGCGGGCCTGTGGAAGTATCCGAACGAAGGCGTGATCCTGGCCTCGGCGGCCGGCGCGGTCGGCGTGCAGCTTGGCGGCAGCGCTGCGCCCGGCGTCACGCCGGACCGTTCGAAGACCTTCGAGGCCGGCGCGTCGCCTGAAGCGGTCGGCGCCGAGGGGTCGACGCCGGGGCTGTCGCCCGAGCTCGGGCACCTGCGCAGCGTCGTCGGGCTGGTGTGGCGCTCGGTGGTGCTGTGGATGCTGCTGCTGGCGCTGCTGTCGCTCGCGAACCTCGTGGGATGACGAGGACGGCGATCCGGTATCAGCGTCGCTGCCCGAGCTCGCCGAAGATCTCCGCGTAGATGCGGTAGCGCGATTCGCTGATCTCGCCGCGCTCGAGCGCGGCGCGCACGCCGCAGCCCGGCTCGTGCAGGTGCGTGCAGTTGTAGAAGCGGCACGCATCGGCGTGCCGGCGCAGATCGGGCATCAGCATCGCGAGCTGCGCGGCGTCGATCTGGCGCAGGCCGAATTCCTGAAAGCCGGGCGAGTCGATCAACCCGGATTGGTGCATCTCGTCGATCCAATACCACTGCGTCGTCGTCGTCGTGTGGCGCCCCGAATTCAGCGCCTGCGAGATCTCTCCGACCTGCGCGCGCGCGTCGGGCGCGAGCAGGTTGATCAGCGTGCTCTTGCCGGTGCCGCTCGGGCCGAGCACCAGCGTCGCTTTGCCGTCCAGCAGCGGCGCGAGGCGCGCGCGCGCCTCGTCGGGGCGGGCCTTCAGCGCGAGCTCGACGACCTCGACGCCCATGCGCGTGTAAGCGGCGAGCCGGGCGCGCGCCGCGGCGATGCCGGGCAGGTCGGCCTTGTTCAGCACGATGCGCGCGGCGATGCCGGCGCTCTCGGCGGCGATCAGCGCGCGCGCAAGCTGCGATTCGCTGAACACCGGCTCGGCCGCGACCAGGACCAGCAGCTGGTCGAGGTTGGCCGCGAACGACTTGGTCTTCCACTCGTCCTGCCGGAACAGCAGGTTGCGGCGCGGCTCGACATGCTCGATCACGCCTTCGTCGCCCGAGGGCTGCCAGCGCACGCGGTCGCCGACGACGCAGTCGCTCTTCTTCCCGCGCGGGTGGCAGATGAGGCGCTGGCCCTCGGGCGTTTCGACGATGTAGTGGCGGCCGTGGCCGGCCACGACCAATCCGACGTCGAGCGCGACGGTCTTGCTCAAAGGCAGGCCGCCGCCGGCGTCGTCATCGGCATCGGCTTGCGTCAGGCGGTGAACGAGATCAACGCATCGGCCCGGGCGGCGCAGATGAAGTCGTTGATCGAGATGCCGTTCACCGAATGCGTGTTGAAGCGCACGACGCAGCGGCTGTAGCTGACCTGCAGGTCGGGATGGTGATCCTCTGCGTTGCAGATCCACGCGAGCGCGTTCACGAACGAGATCGTCTCGTGGTAGTTCTTGAACGAGAAGGTCTTCTCGATCGAGCCGTCGTGCAACGTCCAGCCGCTGACCTGTTGCAGGTGGCTTCGGATCGTCGCGTCGTCCATTGCCGAGCCCGGATGGGCCGCGCAGCGTTGATGCAGCAGATTGCTCATGATGGGGAGGCAGGCGAGTCGTCTCAGCCCGGTTGCGGTGAAGGATCGTGGCGCGGCAGCGCGGCGAGCCGCTCCGTTGCCGGCGGGTGCGAGTAGTAGAAGCGCGCGTACACCGGGTCGGGCGTCAAGGTCGAGGCGTTGTCCTCGTGCAGCTTGAGCAGCGCCGCGGCGAGGTCGCCGCCGTTCGCCTGCCGGCACGCGTAGGCGTCGGCCTCGAACTCGTGCTTGCGCGAAACCCGCGCGAACAGCGGTGACGCGAAGAAGCCGAACACCGGCACCACGAGCAGGAACAGCAGCAGCGCCAGCGCATCGTTCGGCGCGGTCAGCGACGGCTGCACGCCCAGCCCCAGGTAGAACCACGGCCGCGTCGAGAGCCAGCCCAGCAGCGCGAAGCCGACGAGGCTCAGGCCGAACATCACGACGGTGCGCTTGATCACGTGGCGGTGCTTGAAGTGGCCGAGCTCGTGTGCGAGCACCGCTTCGACCTCGCCCGGCGACAGCTTGGTCAGCAGCGTGTCGAAGAACACGACCCGCTTGGCCGCGCCGAAGCCGGTGAAGTACGCGTTGGCATGGGCTGAGCGCTTGCTGCCGTCCATCACGAACAGCCCCTTGGCCGCGAAGCCGCAGCGCGCCATCAGCGCCTGCACGCGGGCCTTCAGCGACTCGTCGGCGAGCGGCTCGAACTTGTTGAACAGCGGCGCGATCACGGTCGGGTACAGCACCAGGATCAGGAGGTTGAACGCCGTCCACGCGCCCCAGGCCCAGAGCCACCACCAGGGGCCGGCCGCGTGCATCAGCCACAGCACCAGCGCGGCGATCGGCGCGCCGATCAGCACGCCGACCAGCGCGCCCTTCAGCATGTCGGCGACGTACAACTTCCAGGTCGTGCGATTGAAGCCGAAGCGCTGCTCGAGACGGAACGTGCTGTACAGGGCTAGCGGCAGCTCGATCACGGCGCCGATCAGCGCGAACGCGCCGAGCAGCGCGAGCTGGTAGGCGAGGTCGCCGAAGCGCGGCTGCAGCGTGTCGCGCAGCGCGGTGTTGAGCGCGTCGATGCCGCCGAGCAGCGTCCAGCCGAGCAGCACCGCGGCGCCGACCGCCATGCTGATCAGCCCGAAGCGGCCCTTCGCCAGCGTGTAGTCGGCAGCACGCTGGTGCGCGGCCAGGCTGATGGTCTGCGCGAACGCCGGCGGCACGGCGTCGCGGTGCGCGGCGACGTAGCGCATCTGCCGGCTCGCGAGCCAGAACTTCACGAGCAGCGAGGCGAGCAGGGCCGCGGCAAAGGCAATCGTCAGGACCAAAGGGTGCATGGGTTCGAAGTGTAGGGGCCCGGACCGAACTGCGAGAATCCGCACCAGGAGAAGAACCATGACCGACATCAGTACCCCCGCCCTGACCGCCAACGACCAGAACCTGATCTGGATCGACCTCGAGATGACCGGCCTGTCGCCGGAGAACGACCGCATCATCGAGATCGCCGTCGTCGTGACCGACGCGCAACTCGCCCTGCGGGTCGAAGGCCCGGTGTTCGCGGTGCACCAGAGCGACGCCACACTCGACGCGATGGACGCGTGGAACAAGGGCACGCACGGCAAGAGCGGTTTGATCGCGCGGGTCAAGGCCTCGGCCGTCGACGAAGCGTCGGCCGCCTCGCAGGTGATCGAGTTCCTGAAGCAGTACGTGCCGAAGAACACCTCGCCGATGTGCGGCAACAGCATCTGTCAGGACCGGCGATTCCTCGCGAACCACATGCCGCAGCTCGAGGCGTTTTTCCACTACCGCAATCTCGATGTCAGCACGCTGAAGGAGTTGGCCAGGCGCTGGAAGCCGGGCATCCTCGCCGGATTCAAGAAGGCGCAGGCGCATACGGCGCTGGCCGACATTCACGAGTCGATCGACGAGCTTGCGTACTACCGCGAGCATCTGCTCGCGCTGTGACACGCGGGGGCTTTCGGGGAAACCCGAAGTCGAGGTAGAATCGCAAGCTCGCCGGCCGCTCGGGTATTTGCTCTGGTATTTGCTCGGGTATTGCAAGGCCGGCGTTTCGTTCATCCCCACTGACCTCATCGAGGCGCTTCGGCCCCTCGAATCCTTCGGGAACGGTTGGCGGCGATGCCGTCGCTTTGACTGTTCACGAGACCGGCGCACCCTGCGCCGGTTCGGATCTTTCTCTCCAGCGACTTCACGGCCTCCGCGCGCATTCGTTGTGTTGCGAGCGGCGGCGCTGACCTGCGCGTGCTTGCAGCATGCGCGGGGCAGATTTCCATGTTGGAAGTTCTCCGATGAGTTTCGAATCACTGGGCCTGCACGAAGCCCTTACCAAGGCCGTCGCCCAATCCGGCTACGACAACGCAACCGAGGTGCAACGGCACGCGATTCCGCCGGCCCTCGAGGGCCGCGACCTGATGGTCTCGGCCAGCACCGGCAGCGGCAAGACCGCATCGTTCATCCTGCCGGCACTGCAGCGCGTGCTCGCTGCGCGTGGCGACAACACGAAACGCCGCGAAAAGGGCGTCGTGCACGGCCCGCGCGTGCTGGTGCTCGCGCCCACGCGCGAGCTCGTGCTGCAGGTGGCGAAGGCGGCAGTGACCTACGGCCGCTTCGTGCCGGGCGTGCGTGTCGCGACGGTCGTCGGCGGCGTGCCGTATCCGGCGCAGATCGCCGCCTTGCGCGGCGCGCTCGACATCCTGATCGCGACGCCGGGCCGCCTGCTCGATCACCTGCAGACCGGCCGCGCCGTGCTCGACAACGTCGAGATGCTGGTGCTCGACGAAGCCGACCGCATGCTCGACATGGGCTTCATCGACGACATCCGCACGATCGCCGAGCACGTGCCCGCCGCGCGCCAGACCGTGATGTACAGCGCGACCTTCGCCGGCAACGTCGGCAACCTCGCGCAGAACCTGCTGCGCGAGCCGCAGCGCATCGCGGTCGCGTCGCACACCGACACGCACGAGAACATCGAGCAGCGTCTGCACTGGGCCGACAACGTCAGCCACAAGAACGCGCTGCTCGACCACATCCTGACGCAGCGCGAGCTCGACCAGGCCGTGGTGTTCACGAGCACGCAGCGTGATGCCGACTGGCTCGCCGACCGCCTGGCCGAGATGGGCCACGCGGTCGCGGCGCTGCACGGCGGCATGCCGCAAGGCCGCCGCAACCGCGTGCTGCAGAGCTTGCGCAACCGCCAGCTGCGCGTGCTGGTCGCAACCGACGTCGCGGCACGCGGCATCGACGTGCCGAGCATCAGCCACGTGATCAACTACGGGCTGCCGATGAAGGCCGAGGACTACGTGCACCGCATCGGCCGCACCGGCCGGGCCGGCCGCAACGGCCTCGCGGTGACGCTGGCCGAGCGCATGGACGCCGGCATGATCCGCCGCATCCAGCAGTTCACGACGCAGACGATTCCCGCCAGCGCGATCGTCGGCCTCGAGCCGAAGAGCCCGGAGCCGAAGATGTTTGCCCCGCGCGGTGAGGGTGCAGCACGTTTCGGCGGCCACGGCGCGGGCAACCCGGGTCGCCCCGGCGGCAAGCCTTTCGGCAAGAAGCCGTACGCGCCGCGTCAGGACGGCTTTGCGCCGCGCGGCAACCCGTTCGATCGGGCGCCTGCCAGCAATCAGGATCGCGACGCCCGCGATCATCGCGACCGCAACGACCGCGGCGGCAGGCCGGCGACGTTCGCGCCGCGCAAGCCGGGCGCGCCGGCAGGCAAGGGCGGCTTCAAGCCGCAGCGTCCGCGCAGCGGCGGTTTCAGCCGCTGAGCGAAAGCACGGCAAAAGTGCCGGGATCGGTCAGCGCCGCTTCACGGTGACGCTGACCGTCATCCCGAGGTAGTCGTCCGGCTTGCCGAACCAGCTGCCCGACACCGGCGCGGCCTGCGACGGGTCGCGCGCGACGCCGACGCGGATCAGCTGCGTGCCGCCGAGCAGGTTGTTGGTCGGATCGAACGGCACCCAGCCGGCGCCCGGCAGGTACGCCTGCAGCCACGCGTGCGTGAAGCCGGCGCCGACCGTCGGGCTGTCCTCGGCATCGACATGCTTGTCGTCTTCGTCGAGCGTCGGGTCGTACAGGTAGCCCGAGACGAAACGCGTCGCGACGCCCAACCGGCGGCCCGCCTCCATCATCAGCAGCGCGAAGTCGCGGCACGAGCCGGCACCCAGCTCGAGCGTGCGGTGCGGCGGCTGCGTGCCTTCCTCGTCGCGCGCGACATAACGGAAGTTGTCGCGGATGTGCTGATTCATCTGCACCAGCATGTCGCGCGTGTGCGTCGGGCCGTCGGTGCGCAGGAACTGGCGCGCCCAGGCGGTCAGCGTGCCGCCCGGGTCGTCGTGATGCGGGCGCAGGTACTGCTCGAGGTCGAAGCGCTCCTCGACGCCGTACGCGAACGGAAAGATCTCGGCGCTCGGCGACAGCGGCAGCTCGAGGTTGTTGCTGTGCGCATGCTCGATCGTGAAGCTGCAGACGATCTTCAGTTCGGTCGCCGGCTCGCTCGGCTGCACCAGCGCGACCGAGTTCGAGTGCGCGTCGAGGATGAGCCGGATGTCGGCCTCGGGGCTCACCTCCAGGTCGGTCGCGAGCACGCGCTGGTCGTGGCTGTCGCGCGGCCGGAACATCACGCGATGCTCGCCGAACGTGACCGGCTGCTGATAGTTGTAGACCGTCGTGTGGACGATGTCGTACTGGATGGCCATGGACGTGGGTGTCGGGTCGCGCTCAGACCCCCAGCAATTCGACCTCGAACAGCAGCGTTGCGTTCGGCGGAATCACGCCGCCGGCACCGCGCGCGCCGTAGCCCAGTTGCGGCGGGATCACGAGCAGCCGCGTGCCGCCGACCTGCATGCCCTGCACGCCTTCGTCCCAACCCTTGATGACCATGCCGGCGCCGAGGCCGAAGTCGAACGGATCGTTGCGATCCTTGCTCGAATCGAACTTCGCGCCTTTGTTGTCGGCCTTGGCGACGTCGTGCAGCCAGCCGGTGTAGTGCACGCGGACGTGCTGTCCCGCCTGGGCGGCGGCGCCGGTGCCGACGACGGTGTCTTCGTACTGCAGGCCGGATGCGGTGGTGATCATGTGTGTGCCTCTCGTGTCGGGGGTTTCGTTTCGGAACCCGGCATCATGCCATCGGCGCTTTGGTCGGGCTTGCGCCGCCCCACGCCGTGCGCCAGCGTGCGACCGCTTCGTGCAGCCAATCGTTCAACGTCGTGGTCGCGCTGTCGCCGGCGACCTCACCGAGGCCGAGCGCGCCGGCGGCTTCACGCAGCCGCTCGAACGGGGCATCCGCGGTATCCAGCGCGAGCGGCACGGCGCCGTTCTGTTTCGACAGCTTGTCCCCGTCCGCGCCCAGCACCAGCGGCGTGTGCAAATAACGCGGGGTCGGCAGCCCGAGCAGGCGCTGCAGATGGATCTGGCGCGGCGTGTTGTCGGCAAGGTCGGCGCCGCGCACGACGTCGGTGACGCCTTGCTCGGCATCGTCGACGACGACGGCGAGCTGATACGCCCAGAGCCCGTCGGCACGTTGCAGCACGAAGTCGCCGACCTCGGCGCTCACGTCCTGCGTCTGCGTGCCCAGGCGGCGGTCGCGCCAGGTGATCACGAGCGGGTTGCGCTCGTCGGCCAGCCCCGAATCGAGCAGCGACGGCAGCGCCAGCACGCGGGTTGCGCGTGCCGTTCGGCCGCGCAGGCCGCCGCGGCAGGTGCCCGGGTAGACGAGCTCGCCGTGGCGCTCACGGGCATGCCCGTGCCGCGCCAGCTCGAGCTCGATGTCCTTGCGCGAGCAGGCACACGGATACGCCCAGCCGGCGCCGCTCAGATGCGCGAGCGCGCGGTCGTAGGCATCGTCGCGCGTCGATTGCCACAGCGGCGCTTCGTCGGGCAGCAGCCCGCAGGCGGCCAGCTGGCGCAGGATGGTCTCGGCCGCACCGGGCACGCAGCGCGGCCGGTCCACATCCTCGATGCGCACCAGCCAGCGCCCGCTGTGCGCGCGTGCATCGAGCCACGACGCGAGCGCGGCGACCAGGGAGCCGGCATGCAGCGGCCCGGTCGGAGACGGCGCAAAGCGCCCGACGTAACGATCCCGGTCGGTGGCGTGGGCCATGCTGTTCGGTCCGTTTTCACATTCCCGCGAGCGGAACTCCCGCGTGATGCTCGAGCAGCGCTGCGCGGGTCGTCGGGCTGTCGAGCTGATCGAGCCACCAGCGCAGCGCGAGGCCTTGCTGCGCCGCCTTGCGGGCGCTGCCCGGCGCATGGCCCGGATGGGTGCGCCAGGCATAGGCCAGGCGCGGGTGCGCGGCGCCGCGCTGCGTTGCCTTCACGACCAGCCGGCCCGCCGCGATGTGCTCGCGCACCAGCGGCTCGGGCACGAAGCCGCAGCCCATGCAGCGCAGCTGCGCTTCGATCTTGAGCTGCATGCTGCTGACGGTGAGCACGTCCTGGCCGGGCAGCAGGTTGACGGTGAGTGGCGCCAGGCGCTGCGCCGAATCGGCGACCGCGACGGCGCGGTGGCGCAGCAGCTCGGCATCGCTGATCGGCGCGGCGGCCGATGCCAGCGGGTGATGCGGCGCGACCGCGAACAGGAACTCCATCGTGCCGAGCTCCTTGAGCTGCACGCCGGGGTGCGTGCCGCGATCGGAGCCGACGCCGATGGCCAGGTCCGCCTGGCCGCTGGTCAGCGCCTCCCAGGTGCCGTTCATCACCTCGGTGCGCATGCGCAGCCGCGTTCCCGGGCTGCCGAGCGTTGCCGGGATCTGCGCACTGGTACCCGGGCGTGCCGCGGTGACCTGCGGGCACAGCGCATAGAACGATTCGCACAGCTCGAACATCGTCAGCCGCGAGATCACGCCGTCGACTGCGAGCGTGAGCTGCGTTTCCCAGCCGGTCGCGACACGCTTGACCCGGTTGGCGACCGCGTCCATCTGGTCGAGCAGGCGCCGGCCTTCGTTCAGCAGTTCCTCGCCGGCGGCGGTCAGCTTGGCCTGGCGCGAGCGGCGGTCGAACAGCAGCACGTCGAGCGCGTCCTCGAGCTGGCGCACGCTGTAGGTCAGCGACGACGGCACCTTGCCGAGCTCGCGCGCCGCCGCGGCGAAGCTCCCGGTGCGGGCAATCACGTCCATCATCGCGAGCGACTCGGGTGTCAGGACGTTTCGGCTGGAACTGCTCATGAAGCGGGGGCGTCGGAAGGCACGGCGTAGTCGGATTGCCGTTCATCTTATTTGAATGATCACTTCAACGCTCGATGGATGGCGATCAACGGGGCGCGGCCTAAAGTTCCGGTCAACGAAAGGAGCGCCACATGATCACCGTGCGCAAATCATCGGACCGCGGCTACGCCGATCACGGCTGGCTGAAGAGCTATCACAGCTTCTCGTTCGCCGACTATTACGACCCGCAGCACATGGGCTTCGGCAACCTGCGCGTCATCAACGAAGACCGGATCGCCCCGGGCACCGGCTTCGGCACTCACGGCCACCGCGACATGGAGATCGTCAGCTACGTGCTCGAAGGCGAGCTCGCCCACAAGGACAGCATGGGCAACGGCGCCGGCGCGCAAGGCAAGGCCAGCGGCGTGATCCGCCCCGGCGACGTGCAGCGCATGAGCGCCGGCAGCGGCGTGATGCACAGCGAGTTCAACCACGCAGCGAACGACACCACCCACTTCCTGCAGATCTGGATCGAGCCGAACGTGCGCGGCATGGAGGCGAGCTACGAGCAGAAGCATTTCGACGTGGCGTCCAAGCGCGGCACGCTCAAGCTCGTGGCGTCGCCCGACGGGCGCGACGGCTCGGTCACGATCCATGCCGATGCGGCGATCTACGCGGGCCTGTTCGACGGCGATGCGACGCTCAAGCGCACGCTCGACCCGAAGCGCCGCGCATATCTGCACGTCGTGCGCGGCGATGTGGAGGCCAACGGCCAGGCCTTGCACGCCGGCGACGCACTCCGCCTCGAGCACGAAACCGAATTGACGATCGCGAAGGCGGTCGATGCCGAAGTGCTGCTGTTCGACCTGCAGTAGCCGATCCTTTTATCGTCAGCCCTTTCATCCGCCAGCCCTTTCATCATCAACCCGAGAACCCACGAGGACTCACTTCCATGCCCACGCAAACTCAAAACACCGTCGCCCTGATCGGGCGCATCCTGCTCGCCGTGATCTTCATCCTGTCCGGCTTCAGCAAGATCGGCGGCTTCGCCGGCACCGCCGGCTACATCGCGTCGAAGGGGCTGCCGATGGCCTCGGTCCTGGCGGCGCTGACGATCGTCGTCGAGCTCGGCGGCGGCCTCGCGCTGGCGACCGGCTTCCTCGCGCGCTGGGCTGCGCTCGCGCTCGCGGTGTTCAGCGTGCTGGCGGCGATCATCTTCCACAACTTCTGGGCCGTGCCGCCCGAGCAGGTGATGATGCAGAACATCAACTTCATGAAGAACATCTCGATCGCCGGCGGCATGCTGATGGTGTTCGCGTTCGGACCGGGTTCGCTGAGCCTCGCGGGCAAGCGCGCGAGCTGAATCCCGCTCGCTTCTTTCCTGCCGCGGCGGCGGCGAACGGGCGAATGCCGGCGTAACAGCCGGCATTCGCCTTGCTACATTGCGGCCATGGATCTGGTGTTGAAGGTGT
>Ga0075367_10000718_pt1 | contig 12810 bp, 10 predicted proteins | sample EndMethybrTD3032_FD_71399 | JGI IMG/M metagenome (GOLD analysis project Ga0075367, IMG submission 71399) | Populus endosphere microbial communities from Tennessee, USA - Endosphere MetaG P. TD hybrid TD303-2 | ecosystem: Host-associated > Plants > Roots > Endosphere | place: USA: Tennessee... | reverse complement strand
GTGCGGGGGCGGTGGGCTGATCGAAGGGTGCTAGGTCGGCGGGCGGCGCGACCAGGGCCGGTGAGTCGACCGGGACCGGCGGCGCCGCGGGGATCGGGGGCGGCGGCATTTCGGGGGCGGCCTGCGGCTCGTACGACTGCGCCGAGGGCGCTGACGCGGGCGCGCGCGGCGGCGCCTCGGAGGCGGCCAGCGGCTCATGCGACGACACCCCGGAAACGGCCGACGGCTCGTACGGCCTCGGCGGAGCCGGTCGCGCGGTCGGCTCCCGCAGGGACTGCGGGGCCGGCGCCTGCGCGGGCGCCGGTGCGCCCGTGAGGTGGCTTGAGCCGTCCGGGTTCACCTGGAGGGGGACCACGCAGCCGTGGCGTTCGTCGTGGATCGTGGCGTGAACCGGCTGACAGGTGGCGAGGGCGATGCGGTGGAGGTGGCTCAGGACCGCCTGCTGGACGTCCTCGCCGTCGGCCACGGCGACCGGCACACCGCCTATCGTCGCCCCACCCGCATCCGGTCCGGCAGCGGTGACGAGGACCTCGATCGGCGCCGCCGCCAGTGTGGCCGAGGACTCCGAGTGCCGCTGTTCCCGGTTCTTCTCTCGGCTGGGTCGAGACATATGTGCCCTCACTCGGATCTGCCGAAAAACCGGCGGTCAGCGCGTCACGATCCGTTCATCACGCTCATGGTGGAGTCTCTCCGCTCACCCACAGTTCTCATGTCACCACGACGTCACAGCCTCGTTCCAGTGGTCCGGGCACCAGGCCCGCCCGGACCAGGCCCTGGACGGCCTCGGGCAGCTCTCGACAGCCCTGGACAGATGAATGCATGCGCATATAATGCAGGTGCTTGTTATTGCTTCACGCCGTTTCTTGTACCTCGCCGTTCATCTGGGGGATCTCATGACGCGCCGCTTTCTGTTCGTCCTCGGCAGCAGCCGCACCGACGGCAACACCGAGCTGCTCGCCCGACGCGCCGCCGAGCAGTTGCCCGCGGATGTCGAGCAGCGGTGGGTCGGCCTGGCCGAGCAGCCGTTGCCGGACTTCGTCGACCTGCGGCGCGACAGCGACCACGTGCGGCCGCCCACGGGAAGCACCCCCGACCTCCTCCTCGACGCCACCCTCGAGGCCACCGACATCGTGATCGCCTCCCCGCTGTACTGGTACGCGGTCTCCGGCCTCACCAAGCGCTACCTCGACTACTGGTCCGGCTGGCTGCGCACCCCCGGCCTCGACTTCAGGGCGACCATGGCCGGCCGCACGCTGTGGGGCGTCACCGCCCTCGCCGACACCGAGTTCTCGGTCGCCGACCCGCTGATCGGCACCCTCAACAACTCGGCCGCGTATCTGGGGATGCGCTTCGGCGGGGTGCTTCTCGGCAACGGCAGCAGGCGTGGCGACGTACTGAACGACGCCGAGGCGCTGGCCCACGCCAAGACCTTCTTCGCCCAGGAGGCGCCGCTCGCCCGCTTCCCCCACCAGCCGTCCGCGGCCGCCTGAGGCGCACCGGGCAGGCCTAGGCCGTGATGTCCTTCGTCGTGAACCTCGCCCAGGCCGCCGACCCGAACACCGCCGCGTACAGGGCCTGGAGGCCGAGGTTCTTCTGCAGGTCGTCCCAGTAGACCGGGTCGCGCATCAGGTCCGCGAAGGACAGCCAGTAGTGCGAGAAGAAGTACGGCTGGATGGTGTGGAGTTGGGGTATCTGGTCGAGGATCTGGATGGTGATCAGCAGGCCTACGGTCGTCGCCATCGCCGCGATACCGCTGTTCGTGAACGTCGAGATGAACAGGCCCAGGGCGGCGATGCCTGTCAGGGAGGCGGCGACGACCAGGGCGATCAGGAGAGCCCGGCCGAGGCCGTCGGCGAAGCTGATCTGGGTGCCGGAGATCGTGGTCAGGTCGCCGAGCGGGAAGAGTATGGCGCCGACGGTGAGTGCGGAGACGGCCACGATGAGGGTGGCGACCAGGCAGAACGCCATCACCGTCGCGTACTTGGTCAGGAGGAGGCGGGTGCGGCCGGCGGGGGCCACCAGGAGGTAGCGCAGGGTGCCGGCGTTGGCCTCGCCGGCTATCGCGTCGCCTGCGATGACGCCGATCGCCATGGGGAGGAAGAAGGGGAGGGTGGCGGCGAGGGCGGTGAAGACCAGGAAGAGGCCGTTGTTGGTGATCTGCGAGATGAAGGCGGGGCCTCCGTCGCCGCCGCCTCCGCCGGGCCCGCGTGATGAGTCACCGTTGGTTTCGATCTTCACGGCGATGCCGATGAGGATCGGGACGGCTGCGAGTACGGCCAGTAGGGCGAGGGTGCGCCAGCGGCGGAACGTGGTGAGTAGTTCGTTGCGGAAGAGGGCGCCGAGGAAGGTTGTTCGGCCGCTTGCGGTGGGAGGGGGCTGGTCGCGCCGTCCCCCGCGCCCCTTCAGGGCGTTCGAGCTAGCCTGCGACATCGAAGCCCTCCCCTGTCAGGGCCACGAAGGCGTCCTCCAGGGAGGCGCGTTCGATGCCGAAGCCGCGGACTCGGACGCCTGCCTTGACCAGTGCCGCGTTTACGTCGGCCAGGTCGCGGTCCGGGGGCTCTGCTGTCACCCGGTCCTCCGTGACCACGACATCCGCGGCGCCCTGTTCCTTCAGTACTCGGGCCGCGTCGGTCGGGTCCGGGGTGGTGATCGCCAGGCGGCCGCGGGTGCCTGACGCCAGGTCGGATACCGCGCCCTGGGTGATGAGGCGGCCCTGGGCCATGACCGCGGCGTGGGTGCAGACCTGTTCGATCTCGTCGAGGAGGTGGGAGGAGAGGAAGACGGTGGTGCCGTCGGATGCCAACTCCCGGACCAGGGAACGGATTTCGCGCATGCCCTGGGGGTCGAGACCGTTGGTCGGCTCGTCCAGTACCAGGAGTTTGCGGGGCTGGAGCAGGGCCGCGGCCAGACCCAGACGCTGCTTCATGCCCAGCGAGTACGCCTTCGCCTTCTTGCCCGCCGCCGCCGACAGGCCCACCCGGTCCAGCGCCGCCGCGACACGGGCACGCCGGGTGCGCGGGTCGGCGGTCGGGTCGGCGGCGTCGTAGCGGATGAGGTTGTCTCGGCCGGAGAGGAAGCCGTACAGGGCGGGGCCTTCGATGAGGGCGCCCACGTGCGGGAGGACGGTGCGGGAGGCTCGGGGCATGGGGCGGCCGAGGACGCGCGCCGAGCCCGATGTCGGCTCGATCAGGCCCATCAGCATGCGGATGGTGGTGGTCTTGCCCGAGCCGTTCGGACCGAGGAAGCCGAAGACGCTGCCCGCCGGGACGGTCAGGTCGAGGCCGTCGACGGCGAGCTGTCCGCCGCCGTAGCGCTTGGTGAGCGCCCGGGTGGCGATGACGCTGTCACCCGGCTCGCTCTGTTCCGGCTCCGGGGTGGACGGTTCCTCGTCCATCGGCTTCCTCGATTCGTGCTCGTACGGCGGCCTCGGGTGCCTCGCGCGGCTGCGCGGCGACCCTGCCTCGCTGCGATTACTCACAGTGATGACGAAGGGGCGCCGCGCGAGGTTCCCGGCCGCTCCGCGTTCACCCGGGCGGGTGACACTAGCCCGCGTTCGCCGCCTTCACCAGGGCGTCCTTGGTGACCGCGCCGACGTAGACCTTGCCGTTGTCGGTGATCAGGGCGTTGATCAGGCGGGTCTTGAAGATCGTGCCCGAGCCGAACTTGCCGGTGACCTTGTCGCCGAGGGAGTCGAGGAAGCCGCCGAAGTTGCCGCCGGCCTCGGAGCCGGACGGGACGCCCTTGCCGCCGGTGTCGAAGGTGGCGATGGAGTCCCAGCCCTTGCCCAGGACGTTCAGCCCGTCGGGGCCCTTGGCGTGATTCTCGCCGGACTTGCCGGACTTGCCGCTCTTACCGCTCTTGTCGTCGCCCTTCAGGCCGCCGTCGATCCGGCCGTCCTTGTGGGCGGACGGGCTGTCCTCGGTGACCTTCGCGCCCTTGGGTGCCTTGAAGTCGAAGGTCGAGGCGGCCGGCTCGGCGAAGCTGATCTGGGTGAAGCCGACGTCGATCACGGCGGCGCCGCCGCTCGCCGGGGTCAGCGTGAACTTCAGCGGGAGCCCGGTCTTCGAGTCGACGGCGACGGTGATCTGTCCGACCGTCGAGCCGGCGTCCTTGGGCTTGATGACCAGGCGGTAGGCGTCCCGGCCCGCGACCTGCGCGGTGCCCTGGACGGTGATCGAGGTGGTGTCGTCGGCCGCCTTGAGGGCGTCCTTGGCGAGCTGGTCAGGCGTGGCCGGCGACTCCTCCTGCTTCTTCTTCGCGGAGGCGCTGTCCGGGGCGGTGGAGTGGTAGACCTCGTTGGACTGGCTGTCGTAGCCCCAGACGTCCTTGCCGTTGTGGATGAGGCTGTACTCCGCCGCGTTCTCCAGCAGGGACAGCTTCTGCTTGTCCGGGCCGTCGGCAGCGACGCGCAGGGTGTGGGTACCGGAGGCGAGTTCGGTCAGCTTGGCCGTGGGGTCGGCGGAGGATCCGTCGCCGGAACCCTTGGTCGCGCCGGACATCAGGCTGTTCTCCAGGCCGCCGAGGTCGGGCAGGCCCAGGTCCGTGGTGATCTTCACCGTGCCGGACATCTGCTGTACGTCCGACTTGGCGATCTTCTCGATGAGTTGCTGTGCGCTGATCTTCGGCAGGCTGGGGTCGCCGGAGTCGGCGAGCGCGGGGACGAGGCCGATGGTCGCCGCCGCCACCCCCACCACCGCGACCGGGACGACGTACCGCGCGGCCTTGCGCCGCCCGGCGCCCAGGTCGTCGACCTCCCCGGTGCTCGTGCTGTCGTCGGATTCGTACGGTGCCATGTGTGCGCTACCTCCGTCGTCGGCGGCGGCTTTCAACTCCCGTGCATCCACCCGTAGCCGCCATTCTCACCCGAATCGGTGAGGAGTGGTGTTTCCCGTGGTTTCCAGTTGACCAAATCGGCCAGAGAGAAGCGTCAGACCGCGGAGGCAACTCCATGTACACCTGGGGTATGACATGAGAGGGCGGCGCCTCCCCCGACCCGTAGGGGTCGGATGGGGAAGACGCCGCCCGAGCAGGCCTTTCGGCCCTCAACTCCCTTGTCAGCCCTGCACGAACACGTAGTCCGCCGAGTACGGGACGCCGACGATGGTGCCGGGCTCACAGGAACCGGTCGGGGCGACGCCGCCGACGGTGTTCAGCCGCAGGATCTCCGCGGTGCCGGCGAGCAGGCCGTGGTGCTTCCCGGACTGGGTGGCCTTGAGGTCGAGTTCGGGGATGTTGCCGTCTCCGTTCGGGGTCTTGGACTGGACGGCTCCGGTGACGGCGCTGCCGTCGGGCGCGACCCACTGCGGTGTACCGGAGTTGGGAGCGACGAAGGAGTGCCGGATGCCGCCGCCGAGCAGGGCGCTGACGTCCCGCTGGGCGAAGGCGTAGCCGCCGGCGTCCGTGGGCTTGCACTCGTAGATCTGCTTGCCCTTGACCACGGACGCCTGGAAGTTGTCGAAGGCGTCACGGAAGTCGAAGGCGGCGACGGTGACCTTGTGGAGCTGACCGCGGACGGCTCCGCCCGGGAACTCGGCCGTGTGCAGGTTGGCGTAGAACGAGCCGGGGTCGTTCTTCAGCGCGTCGAGCAGGGCCGGGTCCTCGACCTTGACGGTGCCGGTGACGCTGTGCCGCTTGCTGTTCTTGAGCAGCTTGCTGAAGTCGACCTTGACGCCGCCGTTGGTGCCCTTGGCGCCCTGGTGGATGTGGAGCATGGTCGGCTTGCCGGTGCCGCGCCAGGTGACGGCGACGGACACTTTGTCGTCCTTGACCTTGATGAACTCGAGCGCGGCGCCGTCCTTGTCCCCCACGGCCGGGCCACCGGCGACGGGCACCTCGTTGGCACCGCGCAGGCTGGTGGCGAGAAGGGTGCCTCCGGTGCCACCGGAAACGGTCCCGCTCTGTGTGACGATGCCCTGCCCACTCATGCCGGCGTGTCCCGCGTGGTCGGTGCGGGCACCTCCGGCGGCGTAGGCGGGAATCACCATCGCGGCGACACCGCCCGCGGCGGCCACCGCCACGGCGGTGACGATCAGGCTCTTACGGCGCTTCGAGAACGTCGCGTTCATGCCCATGATTCTGTTTTCTCCCCGTAGACCGGCCGACACCCCCTGCGTCGACCTTCTGGGTATGAGTACGGAAGGGATCTTAGGTTGGACTCAGTCCAGTCTTGTGACGTGTATCACAAAGGACCGGCCACCGGTCAGTGATCAACACCGGCCCGGCAATCCCAGCCGTCCCAGGGGCCGAGGACAAGGTCCTTTCGGGCCATCAGGGGTGCAGGGCAGAAGCCTTCGGGGGGACTGAAAGGGCAGCGATGAGGAGGGGTGGGTCAGCCCGCTCGGTGGACCACCGCGTCGCACATCTCCGCCAGGGCGGCCTTCGCGTCGCATTCCCGCAAGGGGGCCAGTGCGGAGCGGGCGTCCTCCGCGTAGCGCACCGTGTCCCGGCGCGCCTGCTCCAGCGCGGGGTGCGCCCGGAGGCCGGCCAGCGCCTCCGCGTGCCTCGCGTCGTCGGTGAGGTCGGAGTCCAGGAGCTCGCGCAGAGCGATGTCCTCGGCCAGCCCCAGCCGCTCCGCCCGCTCCCGGAGTCGTAGGACCGGAAGGGTGGGGATGCCCTCGCGCAGGTCCGTCCCCGGCGTCTTGCCCGACTCGCGGGAGTCGGACGCGATGTCCAGTACGTCGTCGGCGAGCTGGAAGGCGACACCCAGGCGCTCCCCGTACTGGGTGAGGACGTCCACCACCGTCTCGTCGGCGCCCGACATCATCGCGCCGAAACGGCACGAGACCGCCACCAGGGAGCCCGTCTTGCCGCTCAGCACGTCCAGGTAGTGCTCGACCGGATCGCGGCCGTCCTGCGGCCCCGCCGTCTCCAGGATCTGCCCGGTGACGAGGCGCTCGAACGCCTCGGCCTGGACACGGACCGCCTCCGGGCCCAGGTCGGCCAGAATGTGCGACGCGCGCGCGAAGAGGAAGTCGCCGGTCAGGACCGCCACCGAGTTGCCCCAGCGGGTGTTCGCACTGTCGACCCCGCGCCGCACCGCGGCCTCGTCCATGACGTCGTCGTGGTACAGCGTCGCCAGGTGGGTCAGCTCCACCACCACGGCCGACGGCACGACTCCGGGGGCATAGGGATCCCCGAACTGGGCAGCAAGCATCACGAGAAGCGGCCGAAACCGCTTTCCACCCGCTCGCACCAGGTGTTGGGCGGCCTCCGTGATGAAGGGGACCTCACTCTTGGTGGCTTCGAGCAAGCCCTCCTCGACGGCCGCCATTCCGGCCTGGACATCGGCTTCCAGAGCCTGGTCCCGCACGCTCAGCCCGAACGGCCCGACGACGGTCACGAGGGGTCTCCTGTCTGCTGGTGTCTACTGGCGGTTACACGGTTTGTCGATAGGTCGCTGCCATCACTCAAGTCAGCGTATCCGGTCACCTTTCGATCACCGATGCCCCCCACCCGTCCAGGAGGGGCGGTACCGGATCACGCCCGGTATGTTTCTGATCACCTGATAACACCAGATATTTACCGACTTGCGCTGTCCACCTGGAGGGAAGCAGCGGCCCGTGTCCCGAACAGAAGTCGACGTCGAGCCCGGCAGCGGGCCGCCCTCCGAGGACGATCACGCCTCCTTCGGCCCGCCCGAGGGCCTGCTCACCCTCTCCGGCCTGGAGGTCTGGGAACGCTTCTCGTTCCTCGGCATGCAGGCGCGGTGGCCGCGGGCCTGGCCGTGATGGCCGCGGCGCCCTGGCTGCGCCGCACGATGCATCCGGTCCACTGATGCCAACGGGGTCCCGCTCATGCACATCCGTACGTCCTTCCCCTACGACACCGCCCACGAGGACCTCTGGATCCCGCTCCCCGACGGGACGCTGCTGTACGCGCGCGTGTGGCGCCCGCTGACCGACGAGCCCGTGCCGGCGCTCCTGGAGTACCTCCCGTACCGCCTCTCCGACTGGACCGCGCCCCGCGACCACCAGCGCCATCCCTGGTACGCGGGCCACGGCTACGCCTCCGTCCGGGTCGACATCCGAGGGCACGGCAACAGCGAGGGCATGCCGACGGACGAGTACTCGGCGACGGAACTCGCCGACGGCGTCGAGGTGGTCAACTGGCTTGCCGCGCAGCCCTGGTGCGACGGCAAGGTGGGCATGTTCGGCATCTCCTGGGGTGGGTTCAACTCCCTCCAGATCGCGGCCCTCGCGCCCGAGCCGCTCAAGGCGATCGTCACGGTCTGCTCCACGGACGACCGTTATGACAACGACGCGCACTACACCGGAGGTTCCGTCCTCGGGGTGGACATGCACGCATGGGCGGCGACCATGCTCGCCTTCGTCTCCCGCCCGCCGGACCCGGAGTACGTCGGTCCGATCTGGCGGGACATGTGGCGGGGACGGCTGGAGGCCGTCGACCCGTTCATCCACACCTGGCTCGCCCACCAGACCCGCGACGACTACTGGCGCCACGGCAGCGTCTGCGAGGACTACGGCACGATCGAGGCCGCCGTCCTCGCGGTGGGCGGCTGGCACGACTCCTACCGCGACACGGTGCTGCGTCTCGTCGAGCACCTCCCGGCCGACCGCGTCCGCGGCCTGATCGGCCCCTGGTCCCACCGGTACCCGGACCGCGGCCTGCCGCCCGGCCCTGCGATCGGCTTCCTCCAGGAGACCCTGCGCTGGTGGGACCACTGGCTGAAGGGCATCGACTCCGGGGCGATGCGCGAGCCCTTGCTGCGTTCCTACATCAGCGACTCGCACGCGCCGGCGACGGTGTACGCCAAGCTGCCGGGCCGCTGGGTGGGCGAGCCGGCCTGGCCTTCTCCCCACGTGACGGCGGTGTCGTACGGTCTCGGGGGCAGTGCTATGTCACATACCACTGCCCCCGTGCCGGTCCGCTCACCGCAGCACACAGGCGTCGACGCCGGCCGTTTCTTCCCCTTCGGCAACGACGCCGACCTGCCGCCGGACCAGCGGGAGGAGGACGCGCGGTCGGCGTGCTTCGACTTCGAGGTGGGTGAGGAGACCTGGGTGCTGGGGCGGCCGAAGGTGCGGTTGCGGGTGACCTCCGAAGTGAAGAGCGGTCAGATTGCCGCACGGCTGTGTGACCTCGCACCGGACGGCGCGTCGACCCTCGTGACGCGGGGCGTGCTGAACCTGTCGGCCCGTCAGGGACGGGGCAGGGACGTGCCGTGGCCCCCCGGCGCCACCGAGGACGTCGAGTTCGAACTGAACGGCATCGGGTACGCCTTCCCGGCCGGCCACCGCATCCGGTTCGCCGTCTCCTCCGCGTACTGGCCGTGGGTGTGGCCGCAGGCCGACTCGGCGGCCGGGTTCGCCCTGGACCCGGCGGGCAGTTCACTGGAACTTCCGGTACGCGCGCGTGCGTCGGACGAGCGGGCGATCACCTTCGAGGAGCCGGAGCAGGCCGAGTCGCTCGGAGTGACCCGCGGCGTAGCCGCTGGTGGATGGAGCCCCGCCACGCTGGACGAGCCGCGCCCCGAGCGGCTGGTGGTGCGGGACGTGGCCAAGGGCGAGTGGCGACTGGAGGTCGACCCGCGCTACGGCGGCACGCGCGTGTACCCCGACGGCCTGGAGTTCACCGAGGACGCGCTGGAGACGTACACGATCCGGGAGAACGACCCGTTGTCGGCCCGCACCCGCTCGGACTGGTCGATCCGGCTACACCGTCCGGATGCGGCCTGGGACACGACGATCCGTACACGGTCCGAGATCACCTGCGACCGGGAATCCTTTTTCACATCCAATGAGGTGATTTGCACGGAGGGTGGGGAGGTCGTCTTCCATCGGACCTGGGAGAAGCGGATTCCACGGACAGCCGGTTGACTACGAGTTGGGCCCATTGCCCGATTTACCACTCTTGCGAAAGCTCGTGACTTGGCTCACTCGGCGCCATGATCCACATTCCTGTACATTTCGACCGATCCGCCTTCTCCGGCATGCCAGTTGAGGTTGGCACCCGCAAAGGATCAAGCACCTCAAACGCCTCATATCTAGGTCAACCGGCTTGATGAGTGAATCCGGCACTTGTTCCGGACATGTGCTCTCGCATACGTTCCCGGCCTGTCGGGCGGACGCCGAATCCTGCCGCCGCCCGAACCGTCTACCGAGAACGCACGGCAGGAGCGGGGAACCCAGGTAAGTCGCCGGGTCGGGATGTCTTCGGACATTCCGATCGGCTCGGGGTGAAGTCGTGTCGCCTTACGGCGATGCGGCCGGGCAGCTCCCGCCCGAACCCGACAGCTCACCTCGCAGGCGCCGGAGAGGAAACCCCGTCATGCCTGCTGCCGCTCAGCCCCGCCGCCTCAGAAGCTCCCGCCTCGCCCGCAAGCTCGCCGTCATCGGTACGGGCGCCGCCGTGCTCGCCCTCCCGGTCATCGGCGCGACCAGCGCCTCCGCGGCCCCCACGTCGGTGGTCACCGCCTCCTCGCTGGGCTATGCCAACAACCTCGACGGCTGGATCCGGGCCTCCCTGCAGGTCATGGCCCAGCACGGCATCCCGGGGTCGTACAACGGCATCTACCGCAATGTGATCCGTGAGTCGTCCGGCAACCCGTACGCCATCAACAACTGGGACTCGAACGCCCTGGCCGGCACCCCCTCCAAGGGCCTGCTCCAGGTGATCGACCCGACCTTCACCGCGTACCACGTCAGCGGCACGTCGTGGGATCCGTACGACCCGGTCGCCAACATCACCGCCGCCTGCAACTACGCGGCCCATCGGTACGGGTCGATCGACAACGTCTGGGGCGCCTACTGAGGCGCACGAGCCGCCTGTCTACCGGGCGCCCGGGAAGAGTCTTTCGAGGACGACGGCGATGCCGTCGTCCTCGTTCGACAGGGTGATCTCGTCGGCCACCGCCTTGAGTTCGGGATGGGCGTTGGCCATGGCGACGCCGTGCGCGGCCCAGTCGAACATAGGGATGTCGTTGGGCATGTCCCCGAAGGCGATCGTCTCCCGCGGGCCCAGGCCCAGGTGTTCGGCGGCCAGAGCGAGGCCCGTCGCCTTGGTGATGCCGCATGGCTGGAGTTCGACGGTGCCGGGCCCCGACATGGTGACGGTGGCCAGAGAACCGACCACCGCGCGCGCGGTCGCCGCCAACTCGTCGTCGGACAGGTCCGGGTGACGCAGCAGCACCTTGCTGATCGGCTCGCACCACAGGTCGTCGCGCCGGTCGACCCGTACGGCGGGCAGCGTGGGGTGCGGCATCAGATAGCCCGGCTCGATGAGCGTGAGGCCGTCCACGCCGTCCTGGTCGACGGCCGCGTACACCTGGCCGACCTCGGCCTCTATCTTGCCGAGGGCCGTCTCGGCCAGCTCCCGGTCAAGGGTGACCGACCACAGCAGACGGTCCGCGTCGGCGTCGTACACCTGCGCGCCCTGCCCGCACACCGCGAGCCCCCCGCTGCCCAGGTCGTCGAGGAGCGGACGCACTCTCGGGGCCGGGCGGCCGGTCACCACGAGGTGCCGGGTGCCGGCCTCCGCCACGCGCGCAAGGGCGGCGACGGACCGGTCGGAGAGCGTGTCGTCGCCTCTCAGCAGCGTGCCGTCCAGGTCGGTGGCGATGAGTGCATACGCGGTGGGTGCGGCCATGATCAGAGAATACGGACAGGACGCACCACCGACTCATCGCGAACCGGACGACCGCCCCGTTCACCGTCGTCCCACCGTCAACTTCCGTACCGCCGTTGACTTTTGATCACCAGGGCGGCCGGTTGTCAGTGGCGGGTGCGACGCTTGTTCTGTCGCACCCACTGGACCGACGGATCGGGGGCCGTTGTGGTGAGGGGATCAGGCGTGCGCCGCCGCCAGGTGCTTGGCGAGCCTCGGCGAGGCGAACTCGGTGCCGCACACGAAGCGCATCACCGGGCCGTACGAGGCCGCCGCCGGAAGGCCGGTGAAGTACAGGCCCGGGACCGAGGACACGTATCCGGCGCCCAGCCTGGGCGTGCCGCGGCTCACGGCGACGTGGGTGCGCAGCTCGGGGCCGAGGAAGTCCATCGCCGCGATGTCGACCCGGTAGCCGGTCGCCGCGATGACGTGGTCCGCCGACAGCTTCTCCGTCTGGCCGCCGTGCGTGCGCACCGACAGCGTCGGGCCGGCGCCGTCCGCGTCCGTGCGCACGATCCGGTCGACCTCGCTGACCTGGACCTTGCCCTCGAAGCGGTCGCGCAGCCACCAGGCGCCGAGCGGGCCCAGGACCCGGCGGACCAGGTAGTGACGAGTCTGGGCCGGGAGGTAGCGGTAGGGCTGCGGGTAGTAGCTGAGGGCCCACAGGGACCAGGCGCGGCCGAAGGGCGACTCCGGGCGCAGCCTGGGCTGCTTCCAGGGCGGCGCGCCGAAGGCGACCCTGCCGCTCCCGCGGGAGACCACCCGTACCTGTGCGCCCGCCTCCGCGGCGAGCGCCGCCGTCTCCAGCGCGGACTGGCCGGCGCCGACGACGATCAGGTCCTTGCCGGAGTAGCGCGTGAGGTCGTGGTGCTGGGAGCTGTGCGAGACCGGGCCCGTGGGGGTGGGTCCGTCCGCCGCGGCCGTGGCGAGTTCGGCGGGCACATGGGCGAGGCCGGACAGGCCGGTCGCCACGACGACCGCTCGGGCGGTGAACAACTCGCCCGAGTCCAGCTTGAGTTCGAAGCCGCCGCCCTTGCGGCGGTCCACCGACACCACCCGCACCCGCTCCAGCTCGGGCACCAGCTTCTGCTGGAACCACTCGCCGTAGGCGATGAAGGTCTCGACCGGGATGATGTCCTCGTCCGTCACCAGGCGCTTGATGCCTGCGGCGTCGCAGTAGTCGGCCAG
>Ga0075367_10000717_pt1 | contig 12816 bp, 11 predicted proteins | sample EndMethybrTD3032_FD_71399 | JGI IMG/M metagenome (GOLD analysis project Ga0075367, IMG submission 71399) | Populus endosphere microbial communities from Tennessee, USA - Endosphere MetaG P. TD hybrid TD303-2 | ecosystem: Host-associated > Plants > Roots > Endosphere | place: USA: Tennessee... | reverse complement strand
GCAGGGGGAGTGTTCAGCACGTCCGAAACGCTAGGCCGAGGACCCCGCGGATCGCATCGGGCGTCGGGACCAGCCGGGACCTAGGACCATCGGCGGAACCGATCAGCCGCCTTCCCGTACCCTTCTGCGGCATCTTGTGCCATCTCCACATCCGCACAAAGTTTGCGTTCAGGAAAGGCACAGGGAAAACGCAGAAACCCCACTCAATTGTTCATCTTTAGTTGTGACTTGAGTCACAAGGGACATTAATTGTTGACCCTGTGTACCGAGTGGGCTTCACGCTGTGATTCAGTGGCTGGGAAGCTGCCAGAACGATACGCCGATGAGAACCCTTGATTCGCTGCGAGGTCTCGGGGGGAGGGCGAGCATGGAGACCGAGTCGGAGCCCTACGTCCGCCTTGCGACTCTGCGACAACTGCACCAGGTCATGGCTGACATGAACACGGCCCGCAGCCTGGCGGACACCCTGCAGACCGTCGCCGACGGCGTGGTCAACGGGCTCGGGTACGAGCTGGCGTGCGTCAACCTCGTCCGCCCCGACGGCGACCTCGTCGTCGCCGCCTTCGCCGGAAATCCGGCGGCCGAGGCGCTGATCACCGGCCGGGTCGGCTCCCGCGACTCCTGGGAGCGTCGGCTCACCATGGGGGAGCACTGGGGCGACCTGGTGTTCATACCGCACACCGAGGGCTGGATCCTCGACGACGACGACGTCCCGCAGTGGTACACGGACGGACCCGCGCCCCGGTTCGAGGACGAGTGGCATCCGTCGGACCGGCTCTTCGCGCCCATGTACATGCCCGCCGCGCCCGGCGGCACCTGCGGCGAGCTGATCGGCGTCCTGTCCGTGGACCGGCCACGCAACGGCCGGCGACCGGGCGCATGGGGACGCGAAGCGCTCCAGATGTACGCGTTCCAGGCCGCGATCGCGATCAGCAACGCTCGCCTGAGGGCCAACATGCAGCGCGCACTGGTCAGGCTCGAAAGGGAGCAGCAGGCCCTGCGGGCCAGTGAAGAGAGCTTTCGGCAGGCCTTCGAGTACGCCCCCTCGGGCATGGCCATCGCCGAGATGGGCGGCGACCAGCACGGCCGGATCCTGCGGACGAACGACGCCCTGTGCCGGCTCCTCGGCCGCCCCGCCTCCGCGATGCGCCGCTACTCCTTCTCCGACCTGGTCCACCCCGAGGACATAGGGACGTTGCTGAGGACCTCCGCGGAGGGCGGGCGCGCGGAGCTGCGTCTCGGGCGCCGGGACGGCACGTATGTGTGGGTCTCGCTGCGGAACTCCGTCGTCGCGGACGCCGCCGACGGCCCCCGCTTCCTTCTCACCCACGTCGAGGACATAGAGGAGCGCAAGCGCCGCGAGCTGCAGCTCGCCCACCGCGCCTCGCACGACTCCCTCACCGGCCTGCCGAACTCCGCCGAGCTCCGCTCCCGCCTCTCCTCCCGCCTGTGTCACCGCCCCGCGCACCCCGGCGCCCTGGAGACCCTGGACGCGGCCTACGGCCACCCCGCGTTCGACATAAACGGCCACGGCTTCGACTTCCGCCCGGGCGGCGCCGACGCCTACGACGCCTTCGACCACCATGTGCACACCGTCGCTCCCGAGGGCGAGCGCGACGACGGCACCAAGGGGCTCGCGGTCCTCTTCTGCGACCTCGACGGCTTCAAGTCGATCAACGACCGGTTCGGGCACAACGCCGGTGACGCGGTCCTCATCGAGGTCGCCCGGCGGCTGACCCGCGGCGTGCGCGACGGCGACACGGTGGCCCGGCTCGGCGGCGACGAGTTCGTGGTCCTCGCCGACGGGCTCGGCCGCGCCGACGCCCAGGACCTGGCCGTACGCCTGCGCAACGAGATCATCCAGCCGATCCGCGTCGACGGACGGGCCATGCGGGTGGGCGCCAGTTTCGGCATCGGGTGGGCACACTGCGGAATGACCGCGGACGAAGTGTTGAAGTCAGCCGACGAGCGGATGTACGTAGAGAAACGATCTCGTCCCAAACAACATCGACGGGCCGGCTGATACCCCAGGTCAGGGCCAGGGGCGGCGGAACGATGCGATCCGAGTCACCCGTTTGCGGCACGTGGAGCGGGTAGGCTCGCCATTCTGACCCCCCGTATCGCGTTCGATCCGCACCGCTGAGGAGTACCCAGGGATGACGTCCGGCAACAACGGCGCCAGCACGCCCGAGGACGACGACCCGTTCGGCTACCTCTACGCCGACGGCCAGGCCAACGGCGCCCAGCCGCCGTCCGGTGGCGGTGGCTACGGCTACCCGGGCTCCGTCAACCGGAACCGCGCGGTCGGCCAGCGCCAGTACGGCCAGCCGGCTCAGGCCCAGCAGACGGCCGCCTACGGGCAGGTCCCGCAGCAGCAGGGGACGTACGGCCAGCCGAGCGCCCACTACGCGGCCCCGGAGACCTTCCCAGGCGGCGGTGCTCCCACGGCCCCGCAGCAGCCGGCGTACAGCGGCGGCGGTGGCGGTCGGCGCGGGCCCAACACCAAGGGGCTGCTGATCGGTGCGATCGCGGTGGTCGCCGCGGTCGTCATCGGCATCGGCGTGGCGATGATGGGCGGCGACTCCTCGGACAACAAGGCGGGCGGCGACGCCTCGGCCTCGACCTCCCCGAGCTCCGAGCCGAGCCAGTCGTCGAGCGCCAGCGCGGCCGGCACCGAACTGCCGAAGACCGACGCGAAGGCCCTCAGTCTGGACGGCGGAGCCACCACGGCGTCCGACTTCAAGGGTGCCAAGGCCGCCGGCGGCGTCTATGTGACGGGCTTCAACCAGGTTGGGGCGAAGGTCACGTGGACCGTCAACGACATCCAGAACGCCGGCACCTACCGACTGTACGTGCGCTACGGCGTCCCAGGCGCGGACGCCAACGCGACCCTGCTGGTCAACGGCAAGGCGAACACCCAGCCGCTGAACATGAAGAACTTCGGCAACACTCCCGCAGGCGACTGGGAGAAGGGCTGGAAGACCACGTGGGCCAACGTGAACCTGAAGAAGGGCACCAACTCGATCGTGGTCGCCTGCAATGACGGCAACCAGTGCAATGCCGTCCTGGACCAGCTCTACATCACCAAGTAGCGGCCGATTCGTCCGTCAAGCGCGACAGCCGCCGGAGGTGTTGATTTCCGGCGGCTGCCGAACATGGTGAGCTTCAGGTCGAGCGCTTTTGGCGCACCTCAGCCGTAAATCTCAACCGAGTTGGCGCTGCCGGGGTTGTCCGAGTAAGTGCCCGGCTTCAGAGTGACCAGCTTGGTGCCGGTGGCACAGCCGAGGGTGGCCTTCCAGAAGACCAGAGTGTAAGAAGTCTGGTTCGAGACGGACCGGGCGATGTGGTCGAGAGGGATACAGCCGGGCGTTTCGGAGTAGACCGTCCTGGTCCCGGTCCTGTTCTTCCCCGACCATCCGCAGAACTTGCCCTTCGGGCAGGTGTTGGGATCGGCCGCCGAGGCCGGTGTGGCAAAGGTGCCGCCCAGCAGTGCGCCGGTCACGGCGATCGTTGTCAGGCTTTTCTTGAGTACGCTGACAGGTCCCCGATTCTGAATTGTTCGCTTTTGGGTCGATGCGGCGAACAGATGATCACATGATCACTTGGCTGTCACGAGGGGGAGTCGTTTCTCGGCCAAATTGGCAGGTGGGCATATCCGGGCAAGGGATGCGCAGCCTTCACGCCGCCGTGACCGACACTCGCGCCAGGAGTTTCTCGTAAGCCGTGCAGTCGAAATCGCCCGCTGTCGGGGACCATACGGTGGCTGTCGACAGGGCGACCGCGCGGGCCAGGCGGCCCGGCCAGGACAGCTGCTCCACCAGCCCTGACAGCAGACCCGCGACGGCGGAGTCTCCTGCGCCTGTGGGGTTGCCGGGGACGCGAGAGGGTGGCGCCGCGCGCCAGTGGCCCTCCGGGGTCGCGGCCAGCAGGCCCTTCGGGCCGAGGGAAGCGACCACCGCGTGGGCGCCGCGGCGGCGGGCGTCGCGGGTGGCGCGCAACGGGTCGTGGGAGCCCGTGAGTTCGGCGAGTTCGTCGGCGTTGGGCTTGAGCAGGTCCGGGCGGGCGGCGACACCGCGGCGCAGGGGTTCGCCGCTGGTGTCGAGGAGGACGGGGACGCCGGCTGCCTTCGCCGCGCGGACCAGGACCGCGTACGCCCCCACGGGCACCCCCGGCGGCAGGCTGCCGCACAGGGCGACCGCCGCCATCGACGGCAGCAGGTCCTCGTAGACCTCCTGGAAGGCCGCCCACTCGGCCGGCGTGATCGTGGGGCCGGGCTCGTTCAGCTGGGTCGTGTCGCCGGTCCCTTCGTCGACCACGGCGATCGTGCGCCGGGTCGGGCCCGTGACCGGGACCAGGGCGTCCACCACGCCGGGCGTGGCGGTCAGTTGCTCCTGGACGATGCGGCCGGTCGCGCCGCCCGTGAAGCCGGTGACCGTCACCTCGTGGCCGAGGGCCGCCAGTACGCGCGCCACGTTCAGGCCCTTGCCGCCGGGGCGTTCCGTGACCTCGGAGACCCGGTGGGAGGAGTGCGGCCGCAGGGACCGTACGCGATAGGTGATGTCGAGAGCGGTGTTCAGTGTGACCGTGAGGATCACCTGGGCCGACCTCCCCCGAAGACGAATGCAGAACGCGCTTGCCGTATCTGTCCGTCCGGGCGGCCGATCATGCCGGACGGACGGTGGTCGTCCCAGTTTCTCAGGACAACCACCGCCCTCAACAGCCGGACACATCACCCCAGTTGGGGATCGACCACCCATTCACCCCGGCGCAGCACGCCTTTGAGGTCGAATTGATGGTCAAGAACCACCAGGTCGGCGTACTTTCCGGGCTCCAGCGAGCCGATCGAGTCGGCCATGCCGAGCAGCCGCGCCGGGTTGGCGGAGATGGCGGCGACGACGTCCTCGACGGGGAGCCCGTCGACCGTCACGGCCCGCTTGAAGGCGCGGTCGAGGGTGAGGGTCGAACCGGCGATGGAGTTGCCTTCGACCAGGCGGGCGACGCCTTCGCTGACCTCGACCTCCAGGGGGCCGAGCATGTACCTGCCGTCGCCGAAACCGGCCGCGTCCATGGCGTCCGTGATGAAGGCGACTCGACCCGCGCGAGCGTGATGGAACGCCAACTGGAGGGAGGCCGGGTGCAGATGCGTGCCGTCGTTGATGAGCTCGACCGTGATCCGCTCGTCCTCGAGGAGTGCGGCGATCGGGCCGGGGGTGCGATGGCCGAGGGCCGGCATCGCGTTGAAGAGGTGGGTCGCGACGGTGGCGCCCGCGTCGATCGCCTCGACCGTCTGCTCGTACGTCGCGTCGGTGTGGCCGACCGCCGCGATGACGCCGTGTTCCGTGAGCAGGCGTACGGAGTCGATGCCCCCCGGGAGTTCGGTGGCGAGGGTGACCATCTTGGCCTTGCCTCGCGCGGCGTCGATCAGCTTGCGGACCTCCGCCGGGTCGGGGTCGCGCAGGAGTTCCTCGGAGTGGGCGCCTTTTCGGCACGGTGAGATGAACGGGCCCTCGAAGTGGATACCGGCCAGGTCGCCCTGCTCGGCGAGTTCGCTGAGCAGACCGGCCCGTTGGGCGAGGAAGTCCATGTCGCCGGTGACCGTGGAGGCGACGAGGGTGGTGGTGCCGTGGAGGCGGTGCGTGTGGATGCCGTGCAGCACGTCTTCGACCGTGCCGGATGTGAAGGAGGCTCCTCCGCCCCCGTGGTTGTGGAGGTCGACGAACCCGGGCACCACCCAATGGCCGCCGACATCGATGACCTCGGCGTGGTCGGAGGCCGCGCCGGCGATCCGCGTCCCCTCGACGACGACACGGCCGTTGTTCACGATCCCGGTGGGAAGCACCACCTGGCCACCGGCGAGAACCTTGCTAGAAGCCATCAGGTAGTTACCTCCGTGCGGTCAGTTGTAGTGAGGAGGTCCCAGGCCAGTAGGCCGGCACCGAGGCATCCGGCGCTGTCGCCCAGGGCCGCCGGCACGATCTCCGGCGCCTTCTGGAAAGTGATCCGGCGCTCGACCGCTTCCCTCAGCGGTGTGAACAACGTTTCCCCCGCCTCGGCCAGGCCGCCACCGATGATCAGGGTGCGGGGGTCCAGCAGGGTGAGGGCCGTGAGGAGGCCGTCGGCCAGGGCGTTCACGGCCTCCTGCCAGACCCGGACGGCGTTCGGGTCGCCGGACGTGACGGCCTTGGCGCAGTCGGCGGCGTCCGCGTTCGGGTCACCGCAGGCCTGGGCCCATGCCTCGCTGACGGCGGCCGCGGAGGCGTACCTCTCCAGGCAGCCGATCTGGCCGCACGGACAGGGAGCCCCACCGGGCCGTACGACGATGTGGCCGATCTCGCCAGCGAAGCCGTGCGCGCCCGACTCCACCCGGCCCGCGATACCGATCGCGCCCGCGATACCGGTGCCGAGGGGGACGAAGAGGAAGCGGTCGGCTCCCTTGCCCGCGCCGATGCGGCCCTCGGCCAGACCACCGGTGCGGACGTCGTGGCCGAGGGCGACCGGGACGCCGAGGCGGTCGCCGAGCAGGTCGCGCAGGGGTACGTCGCGCCAGCCGAGGTTGGCCGAGTAGGCGGCGACGCCGTGTTGCTCGTCGACGATGCCGGGGACGGCGACGCCGGCCGCGGACGCGGGCTCGCCGAGGTGCTCGGCGCCGTACGCGCGCAGCTCGGCGGCGAAGTCGAGGATGCCCTCGACCACCGCGTCCGGCCCGCGCTCGCGGCCGGTAGCGCGTCGGGCGCGGTGGAGCAGCTCGCCGCTCGCGCCGACGAGGGCGGCCTTCATCCCGGTGCCGCCCACATCGAGGGCGATGACATGTCTCACGGGGGTAGTGTGGCCCGCCGACCCATGAGAGGTCTAGTCCACTCACGTGGTGTAGACCTTATGGAGTCCACATATTGAACGGCGAGACAGTTGGGGCGAGTAGTGCAGCGGCGTAGGACGGGAACGGTCGCGGTGGTCTCCGCACTGGGGATGACGGCGGTACTGGGAGGCTGCGGCCTCACGGGTGGCTCGGGGGACGTGACGCTCAGGCTGGTCGCGGCGGACTATGGCGACTCGGCGTCCGACGGCTCCCAGAAGTACTGGGACAAGCTGGTCGAGGAGTACGAGAGCAAGCACTCCGGCGTGAAGATCGACGTCAGCGTGTACTCGTGGAACGACGTCGACCGCAAGGTCAAGGAGATGGTCGCCGCGGGTGACGCGCCCGACATGGCGCAGATCGGGGCGTACGCCGACTACGCCGACAAGGGCCTGCTCTACTCGGCCGACGACCTGCTCTCCATCAGCACCCAGGCCGACTTCGCCTCGCAGCTGGCCACCGCGGGCGAGGTGAAGGGCGTGCAGTACGGGATGCCGTTCGCGGCCTCGACGCGGCTGCTCTTCTACAACAAGACCCTCTTCAAGGAGGCCGGGCTCACCGCGCCGAAGACGTGGAAGCAGCTCGCCGCCGACGCGGAGGTGCTCAAGGGGCGGGGCGTGAAGTACCCGTACGCGCTGCCGCTCGGGTCGGAGGAGGCGCAGGCCGAGACGATGCAGTGGATGCTGAGTGGCGGGGGCGGCTACACGGACACCGTCGGCACGTACGGCATCGACTCCACGGAGAACGTCGCCACCTTCGACTGGCTGAAGAACGACCTGGTCGACAAGGGCCTCACCGGTCCGGTCGCGCCGGGCAGGCTCAACCGCGCGGACGCGTTCGCCGCCTTCGCCAACGGCGACGTCGGCATGCTGAACGGCCACCCCTCGCTGATGAAGATCGCCGCCAGGAAGGGCGTGAAGTTCGGCATGGTGCCGATGCCGGGCGTCGACGGGCAGAGCAAGACCGCGCTGGGCGTCGCCGACTGGATGATGGCCTTCAAGAAGAACGGCCACGCCAAGCAGACGGGCGACTTCCTCGACTTCGTCTACGACGAGAAGAACGTCCTCGCCTTCTCGCACGAGTACGACCTGCTGCCGGTCACCAACTCGGCCTCCGAGGCCATGAGTTCGGACGCGGAGGACGCCGACCTCAAGCCGTTCCTGGACGAGCTGCCGGAGTCCGAGATGTATCCCGTGGACAAGATGTCCTGGGCGGCCGTGAGCGCCGAGGTGAAGAAGCGGATAGGACAGGCGGTCGCTTCGGGCGGAAACCCGGCGGCCACGCTGGCCCAGCTGCAGGCCGCGGCCTCGTCGGCGGAGAACGCGGACTAGTTCGTTGTCAGTGATCGGGGTTACGGTCGGTTGCATGAGTCAGGAGCAGCTGGGGGAGCGCGAGCGGGCCGTACTCGCTCTCGAGCGCCGTGGTTTCTCCGGTCCCGGCGTGAAGGAGCGGGCGATACGGGAGGAGCTGGGGCTGCCTCCGGTCCGCTACTACCAGCTGCTGAACGCCCTCCTGGACGACGAGAGGGCCCTCGCTCATGATCCGGTGACGGTGAACAGGCTGAGAAGAGTGAGGGAGCAGCGGCGGGGAGACCGTTAAGGTCGCGGTATGGGTAGCCCTACGGATCCTCTGCCGGTGCCGTCCACCCAGGCTGGGCGTGACGGACTCGCCGCCATCCTCGCGAACCCCGCGAAGTCGGTGCTCGCCTTCGACTTCGACGGGACCCTCGCCCCGATCGTGCCGGACCCCGAGCAGGCCCGGGCGCACCCGGACGCCGTGCCGGCGCTGGCGGGGCTCGCGCCGAAGGTGGCGTCCGTGGCGGTCGTCACCGGTCGCCCGGCCGGGGTCGCCGTCCGGCACGGGGGCTTCGCCGGGGTCGCCGGGCTGGAGCACCTGGTCGTCCTGGGCCACTACGGCGCCGAGCGCTGGGACGCGGTCAGCGGTGAGGTCAACGCCCCCGCCCCGCACCCGGGTGTCGCCGCCGTCCGCGCCGAGCTGCCCGGGTTCCTCGACCGGATCGGGGCCTGGCAGGGCACCTGGATCGAGGAGAAGGGGCGCGCGGTCGCCGTCCACACCCGCCGGGCCACCGACCCCCAGGCCGCCTTCGAGGCCCTCCGCGAACCCCTCACCGACCTCGCCACCCGGCATGGGTTGATCGTCGAGCCCGGCCGTATGGTCCTGGAGCTCCGGCCACCGGGGATGGACAAGGGCGTGGCCCTGCTGGAGTACGTCCGCGAGATCGACGCGACGGCCGTCCTCTACGCCGGCGACGACCTGGGAGATCTTCCGGCCTTCGCCGCGGTGGACAAGCTCCGCTCCGACGGCACCCCGGGCCTGCTGGTGTGCAGCGGCAGCGACGAGGTGACGGAGCTGCGGGAGCGGGCCGACCTGGTGGTGGACGGGCCGACGGGTCTGGTGGAGCTGCTGCGGGGGCTGACCGCTCAGCTGGGCTGATCGGTCACTTCGCGCAGGGCCTGCAACTGGTCCAGGAACCACTGCGCCGGCGGCAACGCGGTCGCGGCGGCCGCGAGCCGCTTCGTGCGCTCCGCCCGCTCCTCCACCGGCATGCCCAACGCCTCGTGCAGGGCCCGCGCCGTCCCGATCACGTCGTACGGGTTCACCACGATCGCGTCCTTGCCCAGCTCCTGGAACGCCCCCGCCTCCCGCGACAGCACCAGCACGCACCCCTCGTCGGAGACGACCGGCATCTCCTTCGCGACCAGGTTCATGCCGTCCCGGATCGGGTTGACCAGCGCCACGTCGGCCAGCCGGTACGCCGCCAGCGAGCGCGCGAAGTCGTCCTTGACGTGTAGTACGACCGGGGTCCAACCCGGCGTCCCGTACTGGGAGTTGATCTCGTCCGCCAGACGCTGCACCGCCGCCGTGTAGTCCCGGTAGACGGCGAGGTCCTGGCGGGAGGGGTAGGCGAAGGCCACGTGCACGACCCGCTCGCGCCACTCCGGGTGGTCGTCGAGGAGCTGCCGGTACGCCAGCAGCCCACGCACGATGTTCTTCGACAGCTCGGTGCGGTCCACCCGGACGATCGCCTTGCGGCCCGCGCCGATCTCCTCGCGCAGGGCCGCCATCCGCTCCTCGACGTCCGCCTCGTGCGAGCGGGCGTGCAGGAACTCGGCGTCGGCGCCGAGGCCGTGGACGCCGATGAACGTCTCGCGGGTGCGCCGCCTGCCGTCGAGCAGGTGCTCGATCGTCCGGGGGGCGCCCGACGGCCACGTGACCTCCCAGCGACAGGGGTCGAGCCCCTGCACACAGTTCTGGAACGCCGTAGCCCACCGCCAGGTCAGGAACGCCACCCGGTCCGCCCCGAGCATGCCCTCCATCAGCCGCACCTGAATGTCGTCCGGCAGCATCCGGAAGTAGTCCGGCGGCGCCCACGGCGTGTGCGAGAAGTGCCCGATCCGCAGGTCCGGCCGCAGCTCCCGCAGCATCCCGGGGACGAGGCACAGGTGGTAGTCCTGGACCAGGACCGCCGCGCCGTCGCCCGCCTCCTCCGCCAGTGCCTCCGCAAAGGCCCGGTTGTAGGTCTCGTACGACTCCCACTGCCGGCGGAACTCCGCGTCGAAGACCGGCTCCAGTGGCGTCTGGTACAGCATGTGGTGGACGAACCAGAGGACCGAGTTCGCGATGCCGTTGTACGCGTCCGCGTGCACGTCGGCCGGGATGGCGAGCATCCGCACGCCCTCCTCGCCGACCCCGCGCCGCACGGCCTCGCGGTCGCCGTCGCTCAGGGCCGAGCACACCCACAGGGCGCCCGCCTCCGGCCCGATCGCGGACAGACCGGAGACCAGCCCGCCGCCGCCGCGCTTGGCGGTCAGCGAGCCGTCCTGCTGGAGGGCGTACGAGACCGGGCCGCGGTTGGACGCGACCAGCACCTGATGGGCAGCACCATGCGTGGAAGCCATACGCCTCAACCTAGCCCGGCCCGGAAACGCTCAAACGTTTGGTTGCGCTCTGCGGGTGCACCGTATACAGCACGTGACGCGCACCCGTCAGGCGACCTTCCGCGAGGCGTACTCCGCGATCTCCGCCATCGGCGGCCGCTCCTCCGTGTCCACGGAGTAGGTACGCGGCTCGAAACCGTCATCGCCCCGTTCGAACTGGGTGAGCGAGGGACGGATGAGATGCCCGCGCGCCAGCCGCAGCTGCGCCGTGCGGTAGATCGCCGCCGACATCCGGCCCAGCGCCTGCCCGTCCTGGTGCCGGTGCTTGCGCACACCGACATCGACCTGGGCGAGCGCGTCGAGGCCGACGAGATGCAGCGCGTCGACGAGCATGCCCAGCTCGACGCCGTACCCCACCGGGAAGGGGAGCTGTTCCAGCAGGCTGCGGCGGGCCGCGTACTCGCCGCCGAGCGGCTGCACGAAACCGGCCAGCTGCGGCCAGTGCATGTTGAGGAGCGGGCGCGCCATCAGCTCGGTGACCCGGCCGCCCTGGCCGCGCGCGCCGCCCAGGGGACGGTCGTACATGCCCTTGACCAGATCGATCCCGGGGTCGGTGAGCAGCGGACCGACGATCCCGGAGACGAAGTCGGAGGAGAACTCCTTCAGGTCCGCGTCGATGAAGCAGACGATGTCCCCGGTCGTGACGAGGATGGAGCGCCACAGGACCTCGCCCTTGCCGGGGACCGCCGGGAGGCGGGGCAGGATGTCGTCGCGGTGGACGACCCGCGCGCCGGCCGCCGCGGCGACCTCGGACGTGCGGTCGGTGGACCCGGAGTCGACGACGACGATCTCGTCGACGAGCGGGACCTGCTGCATCAGGTCATGGCGGATGACGGCGACGATGTCGCCGACCGTCTCCTCCTCGTTGAGTGCGGGCAGGACGACGGAGACCGACTGACCGCTGCGTTGCTTCGCGGCCAGGATCTGGTGGAGCGGGCGATCGGTGACAGACCAGGAGCGGGTGCTCAGCCAGCGCTCGACTTCTTCCAGCACGTAGGCGGCTCCTCACTTTTGTCTCGCGGTTCGGACGACTATCTCAACTGTCCTGGCCTTCGGTTACAGTCTTGAACAACGACGATGACCATCGCATGTCCGAGGTCGTCGGAGGGACAACCGAATACCGCTCATCCAGAGGGGCAGAGGGACACGGCCCGATGAAGCCCCGGCAACCCTCCAGCCGGCTCTCGTAGATCAGTGTTGATCATTTCCGCGAGGCTCCCCGGCTAGGGAAGGTGCCAAATCCGTCTCACGGCGAGATGCGTCGTGAGGAAGATGAGGAGAAAGGGCCTCGCCTCACATGGCTGCGCAGACTGTTGCAAGCACCACGGACTCCACGACGACGGTCGACCTCGGTCCCGCCGCGGCGCTCTCCTGCCGCGAGTGCGGTCACCGGGTACCGCTCGGTCCGGTCTTCGCCTGCGAGGAGTGTTTCGGCCCGCTCGAGATCGCGTACGACTTCTCGGCCTACGACACCGAGGAGCTCCGCAAGCAGATCGAAGCGGGACCCGCGAACATCTGGCGCTACGCGCCGCTCCTGCCCGTCCCGGCGGACGTGGCGGACAAGCCCAACATCAACCCCGGCTGGACCAAGCTCGTCAAGGCCGACAACCTCGCGCGCGAGCTGGGTGTCGACGCCGGCAAGCTCTTCGTGAAGGACGACTCCGGCAACCCGACGCACTCCTTCAAGGACCGCGTCGTCGCCCAGGCCATCGAGGCCGCCCGCGCCTTCGACTTCACCACCCTCTCCTGCTCCTCCACCGGCAACCTCGCCGGTGCCGTGGGTGCCGCCGCCGCCCGCGCCGGCTTCCGCTCCTGCGTGTTCATCCCGCACGACCTGGAGCAGGGCAAGGTCGTCATGGCCGCGGTCTACGGCGGCGAGCTCGTCGGCATCGAGGGCAACTACGACGACGTGAACCGCTTCTGCTCCGAGCTGATCGGCGACCCGGCCGGCGAGGGCTGGGGCTTCGTCAACGTCAACCTGCGGCCGTACTACGCGGAGGGCTC
>Ga0075367_10000715_pt1 | contig 12829 bp, 17 predicted proteins | sample EndMethybrTD3032_FD_71399 | JGI IMG/M metagenome (GOLD analysis project Ga0075367, IMG submission 71399) | Populus endosphere microbial communities from Tennessee, USA - Endosphere MetaG P. TD hybrid TD303-2 | ecosystem: Host-associated > Plants > Roots > Endosphere | place: USA: Tennessee... | reverse complement strand
GTGCTGCTGTCGGACCTCGTCGACTGCGGGGCGGTCACCACCAAGCCACCCGAGTTCCACCACAACCCGACTGACCGGGCCCTTCTGGAGGCAGTGCTCGATGGACTACGACGACAGCTCTGACCCCTTCCCCACCGCACTGAAGATCCTGGTCGCGGGAGGGTTCGGAGTCGGCAAGACGACCTTCGTGGGCGCGGTCAGCGAGATCGCGCCGCTCAGCACGGAGGAGCTGCTCACCACGGTCGGCGCCGCGACCGACTCTCTCGACGGGATCGAGAACAAGGTCGAGACGACGGTGGCCATGGACTTCGGCCGGATAACCCTCGACCCGGAACATGTGCTGTACCTGTTCGGCACGCCCGGCCAGGAGCGGTTCTGGTTCATGTGGGACGAGCTCTCCGAGGGCGCGCTCGGCGCGGTCATCCTGGCCGACACCCGGCGTCTGGAGGAGTGCTTCGCGGCGGTCGACTTCTTCGAACAGCGGGGCCTCGGCTTCATCGTCGCCATCAACGAGTTCGACGGCTCCTACCGCTACGACCCCGAGGAGGTCCGCGCCGCCATCGACCTCTCCCCGGAGATCCCGGTGGTGCGCTGCGACGCCCGTATCTCCAGCTCCGGAGTCCAGACCCTGCTCACCCTAGTCCGGCACCTCATCGCCCACGCCCCGGCGCCCGCGCCGAGCCACCGCGCCCACATGTGATCCCCGAACACCCGCCAGGGAGCCCGTATATGACCTGCGTCCACAGTGACGGAGCCCGCCCATGAGGTACGACCCGTCGCGCCCGGCCGGTCGTCTGCTGCTCACCCCGGAGGACAAGGAGGCCCCCGCCCGCGCCCGTCGCCTCGGCGAACTGCGTCTGGGCGAACACCCCGACCCCGACCTGGACGGCTACGCCGACCGTCTCGCCGAGCAGACCCGGGCGCCGTACGCCATGGTCAACTTCATCGACGAGCGGCGGCAGTTCTTCGCGGGTCTGCATCTGCCGGACGTGCTGCCGGCCGCCGTGGTGAAACCCGACGGCACCGCATCGGTGCCGGGCCGTGAGCTCGCCCGGGACCACGGCTTCTGCCCCCATGTGGTGGTCCGGCGCAAGGCCCTGGTGCTGGAGGACGTCCGCGACTATCCGAGGTTCGCGGGCAACGCGGTCGTCGACGAGTTCGGCATCCGGTCCTATCTGGGCGCACCGCTCATCGACAGCACGGGGATGGCGCTCGGCACGGTGTGCGTGGCCGACGTCGAGCCGCGGCCCTGGGGGAAGGCGGGGCTGGAGACCATCAAGGCCTCGGCGGCGGAGCTGGTGGCCCGGCTGGAGCGTCGCGAGGCCGACGGGCTCCCGCTGCTGTGACCATGGGAGCGGCCCGTTTACCAGCCGACCGGTCTAGTACTTTCGTACACTCGCCGTATGGGACGCACGGGTGACGCCAGGCAGAAGATCCTCGGTGCCGCGCACTCGCTGATCGAGGGGCGCGGCTACGCGGCGCTGGGCGTGGCCGAGATCTGCAAGGCGGCCGGGGTGCCGAAGGGCAGCTTCTACTACTTCTTCGAGTCCAAGGAGGCCCTCGCGCTCGCCGTCGTCGACGAGCACTGGACGGCCCAACGGCGCGACTGGACACGGGCGTTGGGCGGTGACGCGGAGCCCCTGCGGCGGCTGCGGCGGCTGTTCGAGGAGACGGAGGCCGGGCAGCGCGCCGTCCAGCAGGGCTGCGGCACCGTGTCGGGTTGTCTGTTCGGGAACCTCACCCTGGAGCTGAGCAACCAGACCGAGCCCGTCCGCGAGCGGCTGCAGGAGATCTTCGACGCACAGGTCGACATGGTCGAGGGAGTCGTCGCCGAGGCCCGGGAGCGCGGCGACGTCACCGTGACCGACCACCGGGAGGCGGCGCGGGCGGTGGTGGCCCAGCTGGAGGGCCAGGTGATGTTCGCCAAGCTCTACAACAGCACTGAGCGGCTGAGCCCGCTGTGGAACAACTGCCTGGCCCTGCTGGGCGCCACCGGCTCCTAGTGGCTCGTCTCGCATCGCGCGAGGCGCGGGGGATTCATCGGTCTCAGGCGGAGGCCGCGGGGAGCGCCTCGTCGAGCGAGGCCGGGCACGAGTGCGTGCCCGGGTGCGTGGCGAGATGGATCAGCACGTCGAGTCGGCGGCCCGCTTCCTGCAACTCGGCGACCTTGTCCCTGATGCGGACGCGCTCGTCGAGCACGCGCTCCAGCAACTCGGGGCCGACGTGGCGGGCGTCGATGGCGGGCAGCAGGGTCGCGATCAGACGGCTGCCCAGTCCGGCCGTGTAGAGCTGCTGGATGAGCCCCACGCGGTCCACGGCCGACTCCGGGTAGACGCGCTGACCGCCGGCCGTGCGCTCGGGGCACAGGAGGCCCTGCTCCTCGTAGTAGCGCAGGGCGCGTGTGCTGACTCCGGCCCTTTGGGCCAGTCCGCCGATACGCATCTCGCCCCTGCTGCTCGTGTTGTCGCCTGTCACGACTTGCCCTTCACGCCGACGTCAGGTTTTAGCGTAAGCGGCGCAGGGCGGACGCGAGTCTCCCACCGCCCACCGGAAGGGAATGAACATGGACATTGCCGGTTCCACCGCGCTCGTGACAGGAGCCAATCGCGGGATCGGTCGGCGCTTCGTCGATCAGCTGCTGGCCCGGGGAGCCAGGAAGGTCTATGCCACCGCTCGGCGCCCGGAGCTGATCGACACGTCCGACGCGCGGGTCACGCCGCTGTACCTGGACCTGCTGGACGAGAAGTCGATCCTGAGCGCCGCCGAAGCGGCACAGGACGTCACACTGCTGATCAACAACGCCGGCATCGCGACCGGGGCCAACCTCGTGACCGACGACCTGGACACGATCCGGCAGGACCTGGAGACCCACCTCTTCGGCACACTCCGGGTGATCCGTGCCTTCGCGCCGGCCCTGGCCGCAGGCGGCGGAGGAGCGGTGGTGAACATCCTCTCCGTGCTGTCGTGGGTGGCCACCGAGGGGACGGGGTCCTACGCCGTGGCCAAGGCGGCGGAGTGGAACATGACCAACGGTGTGCGCCTGGAGCTCTCCGGTCAGCGGACCCTGGTCCAGGGCGTGCACCTGGGCGCCGCGGACACCGACATGATGGCGGGACGCGACGCACCCATGATCGACCCGACCGACGTCGCACGAGCCAGCCTCGACGGCGTGCAGGCCGGGGCCATCGAGGTGTTGGTCGACGACCCCAGTCGCTTCGTCAAGGCCGCGCTCTCGGGCGACCCTGCCGAGCTCTACGGCCCCCCGCCCGGGAACTGACCGTTCCCGGCGCGCCGGAGGCAGCCTGTCGCCCGCCGTACGGCACGTCGATCACCTGGCCGACGCTGCGGGGCAAGCCACTAGTAGCCCCGCCAGACGTTGTCGAACGCGGCGTCCTCGATCGCCTTCCGCTGCCGTACGCCCTCCAGTTCCATCACCGCGTCCCCGACGGCGGCCAGCACGGCCGTGGCCGCGTCACCCGCCAACTCCTCGGTGTCCTCGGCCGGTTCGTCGCCGATCCCGGCGGCCGCGGCCAGGGCGGTGAGGACGGGCTCGCCTGCCGCCCAGCGGTCCGTGGCGGCGCTCCGGGCAGCCGAGTCGACGAGTACCGTCCGGCCGGTCGGCAGGGGAATCCGGCGCCCCTTCGACCGGGTCGTCAGCCCGATCCGCTCCATGTCGTCGACGTAGGCCGAGGACAGCCCGCGGCCCCGACGCCACAGCCACTCCTCGACCGACTCGTACGGCTCCTGCCGTACGAGCGCCGCGGCTGCCTGGTCCAACAGGCGGTCGCCCGTGGGGGACTGGGCACTGGGCCGGATGCGGTCGTCGTCCAGGACCAGGGCCTTGGCCTCGATGAGGTCGAACACCTCGGCTCCTGCGAGTGCGAGCGACAGGTCGCCCTGCTCCACCGGCTTGTCGGCCGCCACATCGAGGGCGACGATCGCGAGGTCCCGTGCGGTGGTCATGTGCGGCTCCACGTCAGTCGGACGAGTGGTGCGGGGCAAGAACGCCCGCCTCGTTCGATTCTCGCTGCCTTCCGGGTGTCGTGTGTCGTACTACGACCATGTGGTGCGGGAAACCGATCCGCAGCACGGCGGCGGCCGCGGCCGCGGCGAGCACCACGAGGGCGGCCAGGAAGAGGGCCCGGTGATAGCCGTGGTGGAGGAGCGGGGCCACGACCAGCGGGCCGAGGATCTGGCCGACGGAGTATCCGGTGGTCAGCAGGGCGACCGAGCGGGGAAAGCCCAGATGGGCCCCGGTGGCCAGGGCGAGCGTGCTGACGCCCAGGAACGTACCGCCGAACAGCACCGCCGAGACGAGTGCGGCAGCCGTTCCGCCGATCAGGGCGGGCAGCGCGATGCCGGCCGCCTGGACCACCAGCGCGGCGACCAGCAGACCGGGGCGGGACCAGCGGCGTCCCAGCCGCGCCCACAGCGCCGGGGACGGCACCGCGGCCAGCCCCACCAGCACCCAGGCGCCGTTGCCGACCCAGCCGGGGGAGCCCTGGCCGATCGCCGCGACCAGGAAGGTGCCGGCGACGATGTAGCCGATGCCCTCCAGGGTGTAGCTGACGAACAGCGCGCCGAACCAGCGGTGCGTACGGGGCGCCGTACCCCCCGATTTCTCGCCGCTCGGCGACGGGGCCGACTCCGGCCGCAGGTTCCAGGAGCCGACGGTGAGCAGCGCGGTGAGCGCGGCCGAGGCCCACCAGGCCGCCCGCCAGTCCGCGACGGACCGCAGGACCAGGAGGAGCAGGCCGGACAGTGCGATGCCGGCGCCCACGCCGCCGATGGCCCAGCCGGGCAGATGCGACGGGTGTCCCCGCAGATGGTGCAGGAGGGAGCTGGCCGCGACGACGAAGACCAGGGCGCTCGCCGCCCCGGCCACCAGCCGCAGCGCGCCCCACACCGCGGCGCTGTGGGTGAGCGGCATCGCCGCGAGCGTCCCGGTCAGCACGAGCAGGGAACCGCGCAGCGCGGCACGGGAGCGGACGAGCGCGGGGGCGAGGATGCCCGCGAGCGCTCCGCCGAGATAGCCGACGTAGTTGGCGGTCGCCAGGTTGGCGCCCGGGCCGGTGGAGAGGCCGGCCTGAGCGTGCATCAGGGGGAGGATCGGGGTGTAGACGAAGCGGCCGACGCCCATGCCGGCGGCGAGCGCCGCGGCGGCCTGGGCGACATGGAGCCAGGGGGACGGGGTCCGGGCGGAAGGGGTGCTCATCGCGTGCCGTCGACCTGCCCCGGGTCATTGGGGTGGGACTCCAGCGGGGTGACGTTCAGCGTCATCCAGGGGCGCAGCGGCAGCGTGCCGAGGACCTTCTCGTGCAGCTCCTCCTCGTCGGTGGCGCGCCACACGCCGATGCTGCGCACCTCGCCCACCGGGCGCCACAGTCGGGCCAGATGGCCGGTCGCGGCCAGTTCCTTCGCGCGGACGGCCTCGGCGGCCCGCCGCCGGTCGACCTCCTCCTGGCTGGTGCCCTCGGGGACGGTGGTGGTGATCTCGACCAGGAACTCCTTCATGACGCGCTCCGTTCTTGGCGGCCGGTGAGCCCATCGTGCGTCCGCGACCAGCACGGATGCCACGACCGGCTTCCTCGCTGCTGAGAGGCGCGGCCTTCCAGCGCGCGTACCATGGCGCGCGTGGAACTGCGCCAGCTGCGGTACTTCGTCGCGGTCGCCGAGGAGCTCAACTTCGGCCGGGCCGCCGAGCGGCTGCTCATCGCGGGCCCCTCGCTCTCCCAGCAGATCAAGGCACTCGAACGCGACCTGGGAGTACGGCTCTTCGACCGCGACCGCCGCTCGGTCTCGCTCACTCCGGCCGGCGCCGCCCTGCTCCCGCACACCCGCGCCCTGCTGGACCGCGCCGACGACCTCAAGCGCCGGGCCGGCCGCCTGTCGGGCTCCGAGTCGGTGCGCCTCGGATACGTCAACTGGCTGCCGCCGGACCTGAGTTCGCGTACGGCGGCGGTGGCCCAGGTACATGTCGACGCCTGGGTCGCCCCCTCCCACACCCAGGTCGCCCGGGTCGCCGACGGCAGCCTGGACCTCGCCGTGTGCTGGGTGCGCACCGAGGACCTCGAACGGCTCGGGCTGCGGGCCCGGCTGATCGGCGCCGACCGGCTCTACGCCGTCGCGCGGGGCGGCGACAGCGCTGACGTACCGGACGTGGCGGCGCGGGACACCGACGTCCTCGTCGACGACGACGTCACCGCCTGGGCTGCCTGGAACGTGTACGCCGAGGAGGTCGCGGAGTCCACCGGGGCCCGCGTCGCGCGCATCTCCGACGGCGGCATCACCGGCCCCGCCTTCTTCGACCATGTCCGCCGCAGCCGCCGCCCCGTCCTCAACTCGCCCAAGGGGCAGACCACTCCGATCCCACCCGACCTGGTCCGCCGTGAGATCGTCGCCCCCCGGATCTACTGGACCTGGTCCCTCGTCCGGCGCGAGAGCGAGGACCGCGCCGGCGTCCTCGCCGTCGTCGACGCCCTGTGCGACGGCGTCGGCGACCTCGGACTCCACGCCGCGGACGCCTGGCTGCCGGCCGGCGACCCGCACGCCCTGCCGCGCTGATCCGCGCTGCGAGCCCGAGCCTTCCACACGGGAGGAAGCCGGTCCTTCCGTCGCCCGCTGGGCCGACCTACCTTCCAGATAGTCGACCGGTCGGCTAGTAGCCGGTCATCCACTTCGGAGAAGGTCACCATGAGCACGCAGAACCAGAAGGTCGCGATCGTCACCGGCGCCTCCCAGGGCATCGGCGCCGCCCTCGTCGAGGGCTATCGCAAGCTCGGCCACGCCGTCGTCGCCACCTCGCGCACCATCGCCCCCGTGGACGACGCGGACGTCCTGACCGTGCAGGGCGACATCGCCGACCCGGCCACCGCCGAGCGCGTCGTCACGGCCGCCGTCGAGCGGTTCGGCCGCATCGACACCGTCGTCAACAACGCGGGCGTCTTCGTCGCCAAGCCCTTCACGGACTACACGGCGGAGGACTACGCGACCGTGACCGGCATCAACCTCACCGGCGTCTTCCACCTGACCCAGCAGGCGATCCCGCACCTGCTCGCCCGGGGCGGCGGCCACATCGTCAACATCACCACCAGCCTGGTCGACAACGCGGACGCGAACGTCCCCTCCGTCCTGGCCTCGTTGACCAAGGGCGGTCTGCAGTCGGCGACGAAGTCGCTCGCCATCGAGTACGCCACCCGTGGCATCCGCGTCAACGCGGTGTCGCCCGGCACCATCAAGACCCCCATGCACCCGGAGGAGACCCACGAGTTCCTCGCCGCGCTGCACCCGGTCGGCCGGATGGGCGAGGTGAGCGACATCGTCGACGCCGTGCTCTTCTTGGAGACGGCGCCGTTCGTCACCGGCGAGATCCTGCACGTCGACGGCGGCATGAGCGCCGGCCACTGACGAGTCCGAGGAGCAGCGATGACCCACACGACTGACAACGAGACGATCCTCCGCGGCGTCCTCGACCAGTGGAAGGGCGCCGTCGACAAGCACCAACCCGAGCTTGTCGCCTCCCGCTTCACCGAGGACGCGATCTTCCAGGGGCTGCACCCCTACAGCGTCGGACGGCAGGGTGTCGCCGAGTACTACGACTCCCAGCCCCTCGGGATGACGGCCGCGTACCGCGTCCTCGAGACGCGTCGGCCCGCCGACGGCCTTGTCCTCGGGTACCTGGATGTCGAGTTCTCCTTCACGGACCGGCCCGCCCTGGACGTCAAACTCTCGGTCCTGGTGACCCGAGTGGAGGACGAGTGGTACATCAGCCACTACCAGGTCTCCCGCCTCCACTAGGTCCGTCCTCCCGAGCGGCAGCGTGAAGCGGAGCTGCGGCGCGGGTTAAGAAATCCTCGATGGACCCGGGGCGGTGCCGTACGGCAGATTGCTGCACGCACCCACCCCCCTCCCCGGCCGCGGGCCTGCTCGGCATGCCCGCGGCCGGGACCTCACCCACAGGAGCCGTAGCGTGAAGGCGCTGGTCAAGGAGAAGGCGGAGCCCGGGCTGTGGCTCGCGGACGTCCCGGAGCCCGCCGTCGGACCCGGCGACGTACTGATCAAGGTGCAGCGCACCGGTATCTGCGGCACCGACCTGCACATCCGGTCCTGGGACGGCTGGGCTCGGCAGGCGATCCGCACCCCGCTGGTCGTCGGGCACGAGTTCGTCGGTGAGGTCGTGGAGACCGGGCGGGACGTCACCGACATCGCCGTCGGCGACCGGGTGAGCGGCGAAGGCCACCTCGTCTGCGGCAAGTGCCGCAACTGCCTTGCCGGGCGGCGCCACTTGTGCCGCGCCACGGTCGGGCTGGGCGTCGGACGGGACGGGGCGTTCGCGGAGTACGTCGCCCTGCCCGCCGCCAATGTGTGGGTGCACCGCGTCCCGGTGGACCTCGATGTCGCCGCGATCTTCGACCCGTTCGGCAACGCCGTGCACACCGCGCTGTCCTTCCCGCTGGTCGGCGAGGACGTCCTGATCACGGGCGCCGGTCCGATCGGCTTGATGGCGGCGGCAGTTGCCCGCCACGCCGGTGCCCGGAACGTCGTCGTCACCGATGTCAGCGAGGAACGGCTGGAGCTGGCCCGCAAGATCGGCGTGAGTCTCGCGCTGAATGTGTCGGAGGCTCAGATCGCCGATGGCCAGCGGAAGTTGGGGCTGCGCGAGGGCTTCGACATCGGTCTGGAGATGTCCGGACGGCCCGAGGCCATGCGGGACATGATCGCCAATATGACGCACGGCGGCCGTATCGCCGTGCTCGGCCTGCCCGCCCAGGAGTTCCCGGTCGACTGGGCCCGGATCGTCACCTCGATGATCACCATCAAGGGTATCTACGGCCGTGAGATGTTCGAGACCTGGTACGCGATGTCCGTGCTGCTGGAGGGCGGCCTCGACCTGTCGCCCGTGATCACCGGCCGCTACGGCCACCGCGACTACGAGGCGGCGTTCGCCGACGCGGCGAGCGGCCGCGGCGGCAAGGTCATCCTCGACTGGACCGCGTAACTCCCTTACGGCGAAGGCATTTTAGGAGCCCCCTCATGTTCGACTCCGTGCGTGACGACCTGCGTGCCACCCTCGACGAGATCCGCGCCGCCGGGCTGCACAAGCACGAACGCGTCCTCGCCACCCCGCAGTCCGCGACCGTGAACGTCTCCTCCGGCGGCCGACCCGGCGAGGTCCTCAACTTCTGCGCCAACAACTACCTCGGCCTCGCCGACCACCCCGAGGTGATCTCCGCCGCGCACGAGGCCCTGGACCGCTGGGGCTACGGCATGGCGTCCGTCCGCTTCATCTGCGGAACGCAGGAGGTGCACAAGGAGTTGGAGGCGCGCCTCGCCGCCTTCCTCGGCCAGGAGGACACGATCCTCTACTCCTCCTGCTTCGACGCCAACGGCGGCGTCTTCGAAACCCTGTTGGGCCCCGAGGACGCGGTGATCTCCGACGCCCTCAACCACGCGTCCATCATCGACGGCATCCGCCTCTCCAAGGCCCACCGCTTCCGCTACGCCAACCGCGACATGGCCGACCTGGAACGGCAGTTGAAGGAGGCCGCGGGTGCCCGACGCAAGCTGATCGTCACCGACGGCGTCTTCTCGATGGACGGATACCTGGCCCCGTTGCGCGAGATCTGCGACCTCGCCGACCGCCACGACGCCATGGTCATGGTCGACGACTCCCACGCCGTCGGCTTCGTCGGCCCCGGCGGCCGCGGCACCCCCGAACTGCACGGCGTCATGGACCGCGTCGACATCATCACGGGCACGCTCGGCAAGGCGCTCGGCGGCGCGTCGGGCGGTTACGTGGCGGCCCGCGCCGAGATCGTGGCCCTGCTGCGCCAGCGCTCACGCCCGTACCTCTTCTCGAACACCCTCGCCCCGGTGATCGCGGCGGCCTCCCTGAAGGTCCTCGACCTGCTGGAGTCGGCGGGGGACCTGCGCGAGCGGCTTGCGTCCAACACCGCCCTGTTCCGCCGCCGTATGACCGCGGAGGGCTTCGAGATCCTCCCCGGCGACCACGCCATCGCCCCCGTGATGATCGGCGACGCGGCGAAGGCGAGCCGGCTCGCGGAGCTGCTGCTGGAGCGGGGCGTGTACGTGATCGGCTTCTCCTACCCGGTGGTGCCGCAGGGGCAGGCACGCATCCGCGTGCAGCTGTCCGCCGGGCACTCCACGGACGACGTGAACCGGGCGGTCGACGCGTTCGTGGCCGCGCGCACGGAGCTGGAGGCCGAGCGGGCCTGAGCGGGCGCGCAGGGGGCATTTGAGACAATCGATCCCATGATCGAAGCGCGGCGGCTCCACATCCTGCGTGCGGTGGCCGACCACCGCACGGTGACGGCGGCTGCCGCCGCGCTGTATCTGACCCCTTCGGCGGTCTCCCAGCAGCTCACCGCGCTGGAGCAGGAGACGGGCCACCGCCTGGTCGAGCGCAGCGCCAAGGGCGTACGGCTGACCCCGGCCGGCGAGATCCTGCTCGGCCACACCAACGCCGTCCTCGCCCAGCTGGAGCGGGCCGAGGCCGAGCTCGCCGCGTACGGCTCGGGCGCCGCCGGCACGGTCACCGTCGCCTCCTTCGCGACCGGCATCGCCCAGGTCGTGGCCCCCGCGGTGGCCCGCCTCGCCGAGTCGGCACCGGGCATCCGCATCCGCGTCCAGGACGCGGAGGGCGACGCCAGCCTGCCGATGGTCCTGGACCGGCAGGTGGACGTGGCGGTGGCCGTCGAGTACCGCGGGGCCCCGTCGGCCGACGACCCGCGGCTGACCCATGTACCGCTGTACGCGGAGCCGTTCGACGCGGTCGTGCCCGTGCGCCACCGCCTGGCCGAGGCATCCGAGATCCCGCTCGCCGAACTGGCCAAGGACGCGTGGATCGGCCCCTACCCCGGCAACCCCTGCCACGACGTGGTCGTCCTGGCCTGCGAGAGCGCCGGCTTCCAGCCCCGCCTCGAACACTCCTCGGACGACTTCCGGGCCGTGGTCGCCCTCGCCTCGGCCGACGCGGGCGTGGCGCTCGTACCGCGGTCGGCGCTGAGCGGGATGGACCTCACGGGTGTGGTCGTGCGGCCGGTCGACGGCGTCGCCCCGACGCGGCGGGTGTTCGCGGCGGTACGGAGAGGGGCGGAGGGGCATCCGTTGATCCGCCCGGTGCTGGCCGAGCTGCAGGAAATCGCCCGCATGTAACCTGCCTGTTTCATATATGGGCTAACTTCCCGGATATGACACAAGCGGAAGTCGAGGCCCGCCCCGACCCCGTCGACGCCCGGCTCGGCACCCGGCTGGCCGAGCTGCGGGCCGAACGCGGCTGGTCCCTGGGCGAGTTGGCGGAGCGCAGCGGGATCAGCAAGTCCACCCTGTCCCGGGCCGAGCGCGCGGAGATCAGCCCCACCGCCTCGCTGCTGAACCGTCTGTGCGGCGTGTACGGACGGACCATGTCCCGCCTGCTCAGCGAGGTCGAGGCGGAGCCGGTGCCGCTGGTGCCGGCCGCCGAACAGCCGGTGTGGGAGGACCGGGCCTCCGGGTTCGTACGACGATCCGTGTCGCCCCCGCACGCCGGGCTGCGTGGCGAGCTCGTCGAGGGACGGCTGGGCGCGGGTGCCGACATCGCCTACGACCGGCCTCCCGTGCCGGGCCTCGAACAGCACATCTGGGTACTGGAGGGGGCGCTCGAGGTGACCGCCCAGGAGACGGAACACCGTCTGGAGACCGGGGACTGTCTGCGACTGCGGGTGTGGGGGCCGACACGGTTCCGGTGCCCGGGACCGGACAGTGCGCGGTACGTGCTGGCGGTGGTGCTGCCGTGATCGTCGCCCGGCTGGACGAGGCCCGACTGCTGGAACGCGCCGAGGAGTTGGCCGAGCTGCTGGCGGACACCGTGGACGGGGGCGCCTCGATCGGCTTCCTCGCTCCCATGGACCGCGATGCGGCCGTGGCGTGGTGGAAGGAGCGTGCGGACGAGGTCGCCGCGGGACGGCTCGCGGTGTGGGCGGCCCACGACGGGCGGCGGACGGTCGGCACCGTCAGCCTGGCCTTCCCCGCGAAGCCCAACAGCCGCCATCGCGCCGAACTGGTCAAGCTGATGGTGCACCGGGACGCGCGCGGACAGGGCCTGGGGCGCGGGCTGCTCACGACGGCGGAGGAGTCCGCTGCCGCTCTGGGGATCACGCTGCTCCATCTCGACACCGAGACCGACAGCCCCGCCGAGGGCCTCTACCGCTCGGCCGGCTGGACCCGGGCCGGTGTGATCCCCGACTACGCGGCGGACCCGGCGGGGGTGCTGCGGCCGACGACCCTCTACTACAAGCATGTGAGCACAGGCGCTCCCACCAGGTGATTGTCAGTGGCGACGGCTACGGTGCCTGTCATGCCGGATGCCGAAGACGTACGCCGCATCGCCCTTGCCCTGCCGGACACCACGGAGAAGATCGCCTGGAGCATGCCCACGTTCCGGGTCGCGGGGAAGATGTTCGCGACGCTGCCCGAGGACGAGACCTCCATCGCCGTGCGCTGTCCCAAGGAGGAGCGGGACGAGCTGGTGCTGGCCGAGCCGGAGAAGTTCTGGATCGCCGACCACGAGGCACAGTTCGCCTGGGTGCGGGCCCGGCTCACGGCGATCGAGGACGAGGGCGAGCTGCGCGCCATCCTCGCCGACTCCTGGCGCCAGGCGGCCCCGCCCCGACTCCTCGAGGCCTACCCGGAGTTGGGGCTTCCGCCCGTGGACTGAAATCCCCTCGGGGCATTGTCAGTGCCGGGTGGCATGATCCGGAGACGAGAGTGGGAGCCGGGGCGGAGGGGGCTTCGGCTCCCACTCTCGTCTCCGGATCATGCCACCCGGCAC
>Ga0075367_10000714_pt1 | contig 12831 bp, 16 predicted proteins | sample EndMethybrTD3032_FD_71399 | JGI IMG/M metagenome (GOLD analysis project Ga0075367, IMG submission 71399) | Populus endosphere microbial communities from Tennessee, USA - Endosphere MetaG P. TD hybrid TD303-2 | ecosystem: Host-associated > Plants > Roots > Endosphere | place: USA: Tennessee... | reverse complement strand
TCCCGCGGCTGGACCGACACGGTGTGGAGCGGGGCGGGCTCCGGCTGCTCCGCCTACGACGCCAAGCCCAGCTGGCAGAAGGACTCCGGCTGCGCCAACCGCACGGTCGCCGACGTCTCCGCGGTCGCCGATCCCAACACCGGTGTCGCGGTGTACGACAGCTACGCCCAGGGCTCCGGCTGGATGGTCTTCGGCGGCACCAGCGCCTCCTCCCCGCTGATCGCAGCGGTCTACGCGCTGGCCGGCGCCCCGTCCACCGGCTCCTACCCGGCGTCCTTCCCGTACGCCCACACCTCGGCCCTGTACGACGTCACCAGCGGCTCCAACGGCAGCTGCGGCGGCTCCTACCTCTGCACCGGAACCACCGGGTACGACGGCCCGTCCGGTCTCGGCGCCCCCAACGGCACCGGCGCGTTCACCGGCTGACCCTTCCATTCCGTGCACCGCGGAGGACCGCCGGATCCCGTGCCACGGCACTCCTGGTCCTCCGCCACCGGGCCGGAGCCGACGACGATGTCGGCTCCGGCCTCCCGAGGCTCGATGGGGCCATTGCGGCTCTGTACTTCAGGGTGCGGCATGTCGCCGCCACGGCGCGTTGCATGTGCAGGCTCCTCTGCGCATGCTGTGAGCGACTGGGCCCGGCCATACGGTCGGAGTTCTTGCAGGGCCATGCGTCCATACTGCGCGGGCGTTGTTCTCAAAGGCGCCCCGCAGCAACGAGTACTGACCGTGGGTGTGGAGCGTGCTCGACACCTCGTTGCTCTGCAGCCGGGTGCGCTGACTGCTGGGCGGTGAGGCGCCGGGCAATCATGGTCGCCTCAAGGCAACGTTATTCCGTCCAGCTTGCCTGCCTTGACGTCGGCGACGATCGAGGAGAACTGGTCGGCGCTCATCTGGACGCGCTGGCCGAAGTCGTCCGTCAGGATGATGCGCTGTTCGGCCGGGGCGTTGGGGTCGACGAAGAGCTGGGGACAGCCGCAGTCGCAGTTGCCGCAGAACGTCGCCACGGGGTCGAGTCCGTTGATGTCGGTCATGGTTCTCCGCCTTCGTGGGCCATGGGCGCGGCAGCTGGTACATGGTCTGTGGCCGCGGGGACTGCCCGAGGGACACCCGGATCGTCGTCGGTGGACGCGTGCTCCCGCTGTGTGTCGGTGCGCGGTGGGTGGATGGTGTGCGTTCGCGCCCTTCGGCGCTCCCCTCGCTTCGACTTGGTCAGCGCGGCCGGGAACTGAACGGTGTCTGTCTCCGACTCCTGTTTGCGCCGTGAGGCGCTGTTGGTTCGAGTGGAGGTGAAAGACCTGCACCAACCTCCTGTCGCAGCAGGCAGGTTGAAGCTGAGGGCAGCCTGATCCGGGTGATGCCGGGGAGGGCGAGAGCGGCCCTGACAAAGCCGGGACGTGACCAGTACTGCCAGATGGGGCGGGTCCGGCGAGCGTGATGGAGAGGAGTACGCGAGGAACCGGCGTTTTACGTCTCTTAAAGAGACACCGGCTCGAACCTGGCGGATCTGGGCCGGAAGCGGTGCGTATGCAGGTCATCCTTTCGGGCGGTCTGCCAACTCTTGGGCCGGTATATAGAAGCTGGCCGGGAGGCCACGAGGAATGCCTGCGGCGTACTCGTGGCGATGCCGCAGGGACACAGTCGGGCTCCTACTCCGTCGAGCGAACCACAGTGAACACGGGAACTGTCCCGAACCTCGCCCTGCTACCTGTCTCCAGCAGGCCACCGGGGCTGGGCGCATCGACTGCCGATCGGTCCGGGACGGGGCGGAGCCGCCGTAGTACTCCGAGGCCGGGAGAGCCGGCCGCATGGGGAAGGGCGGCAGCGGTCTCGAGAAGGGAAGGACGCTGCAATGCCGGAAGATGCCCCGCCGAATGGCGGAGCCCCGGGCCCTCGGGCCCGGGTACTGGAGATGCAGGCCAAGCTTCACCCTTGGGCGGTGGCCGATCCCGGCCGCCGGTTCGATGACCTGTTCAACTTCGTGCACGATCCGGCGACGCTGCTGGTGGCGTTCGACCGGGTCGCGGCCAACCGGGGAGCCCGGACTCCCGGCGTCGACGGCTTGACCGTTACTGACGTCGAGGAGTCCATCGGTGTCCCCGGATTCCTGAACGACCTGCGGGCCGCCGTCAAGGGCGGTTCATTCCGTCCTCTGCCGGTGCGGGAACGTAGTATTCCCAAGCCGGGAGGCTCGGGGAAGGTGCGCAAGCTCGGGATTCCGACGATCGCGGATCGAGTCGTTCAGGCGGCGCTGAAACTGGTGCTGGAACCGATCTTCGAGGCCGACTTCAAGCCGGTCTCCTATGGGTTCCGGCCCCGACGGCGGGCCCAGGACGCGATCGCCGAGATCCACTACTTCGGCACCCGGGGATATCGCTGGGTGCTGGATGCGGACATCGAGGCGTGCTTCGACTCGATCGACCACACGGCCCTGATGGACCGAGTGCGTCTCCGAGTGAAGGACAAACGTGTCCTGACGCTGGTCAAAGCCTTCCTCAAGGCCGGGATTCTTACTGAACTCGGCGAAAACAAGGAGACGTTGACCGGCACCCCGCAAGGCAATGCCGCGAAGTTAAGGGGCGTCGGATGATGACAAGTCCCCGTGAAGAAGCATCTTGTAGGCGCCGCGGGCGATGCGTTGCAGGAGGCCGAGGCGAGCCCAGGTTCCCAGCTGGGTACTGATTATCTTGATCGTCTTCGGATCGGTGGTACCGAGTCTTTCGGCTATGTCCCTGGCTTTCCAGGTCCGGGCGGGTGCGCTCTCCATGATCTTGACGATGCTCTGTCGGCGGCCCAAGCGTTGCTGGTCAGAGGGATCGATCGCGGGCGGGGAGGGCAGTGAGGGTGGATGGACAGAGACGTTGATCGCGGTGAGACGGACGCTCTTCAACGGGCGGCCGTCATGGTTCCAGGTGTGGTAGCGGGATATCCCGCGCTTGACGATGCGGGCCGAGATGCGGGCGCGGCGGCGCGGCAGCAGGTGGTCAAGAACCGCTGAGCCGATCTTCCCCGCAAGATCAACCATGTGTGGCCCGTGGGGTGTTGAGGATGTCGTGATGGCGCGGACGACGGTGTCGCGTGCAGCTTCCAGTGCGACGGTGAACGCGGCACGGTCCGGATCGCATCCCTTCACGGTTTCCACGGCGGTGGTCATCGCCGAGCGCAGGGCTTGGTAGACCACGAGGAGGGCCCACATCTCCTGGGTGAGGCCGGCCGGGTCCTTCGAACGCAGTACGCGCCCCCTGAGCAGGGTGTGACGCAGAGCGAGGTAGGTGGTCTCGATCTCCCATCGCTCGTGGTACAGCCGGATGAGCCGGGCCGCCGGGTCGACGTGGTGGTCTGTGAGCGTGGTCAACAGGCGATAGGTGCCGTGGATCCTGCTGCCGTCGGCCGCCGCAGCGGTGATCTCTGCCTCGATGACCCGTACGGAAAGGTCCGCTATCCGGCTCAGATACGTGCCGTCAGGCAGCAGAGCGAGGACCGGAAGGCGTCGGTTCGCCTTGCTGCGGACCAGGAACTGCGCACCGCGCCCGGCGATGTCGGCCAGCAGGCTGCCGTCGTCGAAGGCGCGGTCGGCCAGCACCAGCATGTCCGCGGTCAGTCGATCGCTCAGGCGCCGGGCCACGGCGGATTCGCCCTCGTCACGGGGGCCGAAGCACGCGGCAAGCAGACCCCGGGTGCCTGTCTCGCACAGCGTCATCAGCTGGAGGCTGGGATAGCTCTGCGCACCGAAGCGGTACGAGACACTCCCCAGCCAGGCCCGATTGCGCTCGTGATCGGGGACGGCGAGGCTGTTGCACCCGTCGAAGGCCACCGTGCGCCATCGGCGGTAACGCACTCCCGGAGTGGTCGGTTGCCCCAGTGGACCGGCGATGACCTCGAACAGTCGCCTGATCGGGGCCGTGCCGATCCGGCGGCGCAGATCCCGAAGGGCCTTCTCGGACGGGGCGGGCACCCTGCCCGCCAGGCCGGCGGTCAGTTTCGCCCAGACCAGACGCGCCCCAAGGTGCTCGAACAGGCCCAGGGCCAACAGGAAGTACACCCCGACCCGGGACGGCAGGCTCCGCAACCGCCGCTCCAGCGACCGGGTTTCGTCGAGTACTGCATCGATGAGCTCCGCCGGGAGGATCTGTGTCAACTCGCCGATATCACCGGGAGCGAACACGTCAACATCGGGCGGACTGCCTGCCATGACAGACTGGGACACGCGGGGCCTCTGCTCTCAGGAAGATCTTGGTCGATCCCTGAAACAGCACAGGTCCCGCCCCTTCTTCCCCGCTCATCGCCCCCTTGACGTCGCCCAACAGCCCTTAACTTCGTGGCATTGCCCCGCAAGGCGGCATCCTCTCCCCGCTGCTGGCGAACATTGCTCTGTCGGCGCTCGATGAGCACCTGCACGAGTCGTGGGAGCAGGGCGGGACGATGTCCACCGAAGGAAAACGCGCCTACCGGCGCCGCAAAGGTCAGCCGACGTGGCGGGTCGTCCGCTACGCGGACGACTTCGTCGTCCTGGTGCACGGCACCGAGACCGACACCGCGGCACTGCGCGAAGAAGTCGCTGACGTGCTCGAACCTATGGGATTGCGCCTGTCGCAGGCGAAGACCCGGATCGCGCACATGAGTGATGGGTTCGACTTCCTGGGCTTCCGCATCCAGTGGAAACGCAAAGGAGGCACAAACAAATGGCACGTCTACACCTTCATCGCAGACCGGCCCATCCGGTCCTTGAAGGCGAAGGTCCGTGCTCTGACAGGCAGGACATCGCAGCAGGATCTTTCCACCGTGCTGATCAGACTCACTCAGATCATGCGCGGTTGGGCCAACTACTTCAAGCACGCAGTCGCCAAGCATGTCTTCACGAAGCTTGACGCCTTCGTGTGGTGGCGCCTTATCCGCATGCTGCGGGAACGTCACCACTGGAGTTGGGGCGACGTCCGCCGCCGGTTCACCACCCCCACCGGGCGGTGGATACCGATCGCGGCAGACGGGATCGAACTGTTCCAGATCGCATCGGTCACGGTCAGCCGATACCGATACCGGGCCAGCACGATCCCCAACCCATGGCACCCTGCGAACCCCGTCTGACGGCAGAGACCGTGGAGAGCCCGTTGCGCTGAGAGGCGCACGGCGGGTTCGGCGAGAGGTCCGGAGAAACGGACCGGGAGCAATCCCGGCACCGCGCTCCGGGCCTACTCAGCGGAGGAGGCAGGTCGACCAGGCAGTTCACGGACGGTGGTGCGCAGGCGTAGACGAGGGCGAAGGTCCTTCCATTGCGTGGCAGCATCAGGTGCCCGCAGGCATCCCTGGCGGTACGGAGCGTACGAGCGGCGGTGTTCGCCGTGCTGTGCGTGCTGCTTGCCGAGATACGGGGCCGGGAGCTGGCTCGGCTGCTGCTGCAGGCCCACCTCGATCTGCGCGCGAGCCGGGAGGAAGCACAGTTCAGGACGCTGGACGGGCCCCCTCGCGCGGCTCTGGCCGACGGGCACACCCGTCTGGATTGAGGGCACCACCGTGCACTGGCCACCGTCATCGGGACAGTGACCGTGAACCGGTGCGCACTCACCGCGCCGGGCCAGGCCAACTGCTACCCGGCCGACGCGGTTCTCGGCCTGCCACGCGAGCGGCACAGTCTGGGGCTGTGCCGGCTGGCCGTGCTCGAGGCGGTGCGCGGGTCGAATGACACCGCGCTGAAAGCGATCACCCGCGTGTGCGGCACAGCGGTGGGCAAGCGCCAGGTCGAACACCTCGTGCGGGCCGACGCGGTGGACGTGGCCGCCTTCTATGCCGCCCGCACCCCGGTGCCCCAGGGTGCCGCCACGTTGCTGGTGCTGACCGTGGACGGCAAGGGCATCGCCATGCGCCCCCGGTCACCTGCGCGAGGCCACTAGTAAGCCAGCCGTGCTCGTCCCTCTGCCTGCTTCCGTCAGCCGCGGCGACCAGATCGACAACGCCCACGCCTACGCCAGCCGCCATCCCGGCCGGTGCCTTGTCATCCCCGACGACGAAGCGCTGACGGATGGCTCCAAACTGGCGGAAGCGTGCATGCGTCTGGCCGCCGCCTCCGGCGACACCCAGCAGCCCGACCGCGCAGAAGTCCACCGCGCCGCCGGCCTGGTGGCCACCGAGACTCTGACGGTGGCCAGGCCGCAGCGCTCACGCGGAAGCCGGTAGCGCTCAGCCGTCGTGGTGCCCGTACATCGACAGGATCTCCTTCTCGGTCTCACCCCGGTGATAGACGTGCCAGTGCATGTGCTTCGACTCCTGGTACAGGCCCTCGTTCGTGGTGATCGAAGCAGCACCGTGCTCGGCCCTCACCTTTCCTGCGACTTCCCGCACGACGTCCATGACCTCAAGGAGGAGGTCGGCGTTTTCATCCCCGAGGTCTACCAACGACGGGACGTGTTCCTTCGGCACTACCACGATGTGCACCGGATGTGATGGCCTGGTGTGGCGAAACGCCAGCACTCTGTCCGTCTCCGTCACGACGTCGATGTCCACCAGCCCAGGGATGGCCTGATGGCAGTAGAAGTCTGAGATCGCGGCGGGAACGGCAGCAGCAGTGGTCACGGTGAGTAACTTTCTGTTTCACGCAGTAGTGGGGACGCTAGATTACCGTCAGCCTCTGCTGTCCCATTGCTGATCGAGAGAACCATGCCTTGCAGAAGCGGGAGACGCACCCGATGACTGCTGCCCGCACTCCCCACGAGCTGTTCGTCTTGGCCGCGCCCTATTACGCGCGCTTCCGCCCTGACTACGACCCGGCTCTGTACGACATGCTCGCCGCCCGGTTCGCTCTCTACGGCACACAGCGCATCCCGGATCTGGGAACCGGCACCGCCTAATCGCCCTGTCGCCCTCCCCCTGGCCCGGCTCGTCGGCCACGTCGCCGCCATCGACCCCGAGCCCGGCATGCTCGAATTTTCCGGCCGGGAGCGTCCGTAGAATCGACGCAACCTGCTGCTGAACATAGCGAACATGTCCGGGACGCTCGCGGGAGACACATCGCTGGCCGCTCTGGCGAGTGAATAACTTGGCGGTCGTAACCTCGGCCTGTCTCGTTACGGGCTGTTCCCAGCGTCGATTGCTGCGGCGCCGCTGTGCACATGGTCCCGGAGTGCGCGTTGCGGTACGGCGAAGGAAACTGCGATTACGGCTGCCAATAGCGCCCCAACAGCAAACGCTGCATGCGGCTCGATCACGGCCACAACTAGCGAAAGGGACACTCCGGCTACGTGACCGACTTGTTGCCAGCCCTCCATCACGTCATCGGGCTGTGGATCAACGCCATCAACACCACGTACGCCGGCATCTGGAGGGCGATCCCGTCGACCGGACCCGACCTCCGGCTCGGCGGCCCGGACGACCCGCTGGTTCAGGAAATCGCCAAGCAGGCACGTCTGCTGCAGGCCAGCCGGGTGAGCTACCGCAAACGCGACACCCTATACGAGGCTTACATCCCCGACGGCACGCGCTTCGGAGGCCGCTCGCTGCCTCCCATCCGCGGCCTGAGCCCGGAGGCGAGCCGCCGTGCCAACCTGCTCCTGGGTCGTGGCAGCAGCATGCGGGTCCAGCCCGGCCGGGACGAAGAGTTCGACCAGCTGCACACCGACTACTTCGCCGTCTGGGACCGATCGCTGATGAGGCTTCGTGAAAATCCCCAGCCCCGCTCTTCGTTCCCCACTTCGTTGACCGATCACCAGTAGGTCCAAGCCAGCCGCCCCGAGATCGTCAGGGCGGCCACTCGCTGTCTGGGAGCCGGTCCCGTCGCAACTCGTGAACAGAGCCGCCCCCGGGAATCACCCGTTGACCGGTTTTGCGGCGGCCGTCGTGGCCGTAGTCGTCTGCGCCGCTCGCTCAACACGCCTTCGCTCCTACCGGCACCGCTTCTATCCGCCCGAGTCCTCGGTGATCAAGCGCGGCATCGGACTCGTCTGGTGTTCCGATTGCCGGATCCACCCTGGCAGCGTGGGCCCATCCCGCGGAGGCGACTTCGGTCGACCGCTGGAGGGATCAGAGCGCCAGGCCGTCCGTCGTGGACCCGCCCCGCCGTTGGTTTCGGCGGCCCGGCAGGGCTCGCCAGAGGCGGCCGCAGGCGACCGCGCCGCCCAGCAGGATCACGTAGGTCAGGGGCGTCCAGGCTCCGCCGACGTGGGTGGTCTTCCCCTCGTGCAGGACGAAGGTCAACGGGCTCTGGAGCCAGGTGACGCCACCCCAGGTGTAGCTGCCGTCGGCGTGCGTACCCGTGGCGGTGAGGGCCTGCTGGTAGGCGTTCGCCGCCTCGCTGAGGAAGAAGTTGAGCACCAGCGGAGTGGTGAGAGCGAAGAGCGCGGCGGCGAGCCACGAGTGCCGCGGGCCTTCGCCGAGCTCGGCGTCGAGGTACTGCGCGGCCAGCTCGCGGGCGCTGCCGAGCCGGCGCAGCGCCTCGCCGGCGCCGACTTCCGCGGTGGCGGCCAGCAGGTTGGCGCGGACCTCGCGCCGGTGGGCAATCCGGGTGCGTTGGGGCAGGTCGTAGAGGCGCTGGTCGAGCGACCAGACGAGTCGTTCGACGCGCAGCCGGTCGAGCCAGGTGACGGTGTGCGGCATGTCAGGAACCCTTCTGCGGTACGGCGGACAGCGGACGGGACAGGACGGCATCGACACCGGCGACGTGCCGGGCCCAGCTGGCGGCACCGGCGGCCAGGGCCTCGTGCCCGGCGGCGGTCAGCCGGTAGTACTTGCGCGCCGGGCCGCTGGAGGAGGCGACCAGCCGGGAGGCCAGCCGCCCCTCACGTTCGAGCCGGGCCAGGGCGGGATACACCGTGCCCTCCAGGACGTCGGTGAATCCGGCGCCCTGCAGGCGCTGGACCACCTCGTACCCGTACGACTCCTGTTCCGCCAGCAGGTGCAGCAGGAGGAGCGACAGGACGCCCTTGAGCAGTTGCGGGTCATGGCTGGAGGTCACAAGTATCAGACTGTCTCTGGTACTCGACGATGTCAAGTAGGGACACGTGGCGGACGCCAGTCGACGTCAAACCCGCAACGGGCACCTGGCCGTCGACCGGGGCGCCGACTTCCGCAACGGCGGCGATCGCCTTCACTTCCCGGTGAGAACCGTCCCGCCCTTGGCGCAGTGCAGGTCACGCGCCGGGTTCCACCGCATGCCAGGCGGACCCGCGGTGTGCAGGCCGTATTCGCCGAGCGTCGCGGACGTCTTCGCGCCCACGCCCGGCAGCTCCCTTACAGGGCGGGGCCGCAGGAACGCCAGGACGGCCTCGGGAGAGTCGTCGAGGACGGTCCGTCGGCCGAGCGGGGTGAGGGCGCAGGCCATCGCGGCGAGCATCCGGTTGCCCGCACACCCCGCAGAACTGGGCAGGCCGAAATGCGCGAGCGCGCGCAACTGGACCAGTTCGGTCAGTCCACGGGCGTCACGCTTCCAGTACGGAATCGCCCCGGTGAGGTCGAGCACAGCCATGTCCGGCTCGATCATCTGCACGCGCGGCGTGATGTCTTCCATCAAACGGCGCAGCCGCTCGGGGAGTTCGGCGTCGTGGTCGGCCGTGAGGCTGAAGCGCAGGTGGAGGATGCGGCGAACCGTAGCGCTCATCCCGCGCTTCCCTGGCTCCGGTGACCGAGCCGTCGCAGGTCCGCCGAGCGGGTCCCGGCGGGCTGGAGGTCGGCGTACGGGTGGAGCCGAGCCCCGGCCGTGCCGTCGGCGAGCGTGCGCTGGGGCGTGTTCGGCTGTGCGGGGGTGGCGGCCGGGCCGGTGCGGCCGAGGAGGTCGAGGGCGGCCTGGGGGCCGTGGTCGCGGCGGGCGGCGGCCGCCGCCATGACGGCCGGGGCCTTCAGCCAGCGTTCGCCGCCATCGAGATGCCGGCGGTCGACGGGCCGCAGTAGCCGGGCCGCGTCGAGCACGTCGGCCAGCCGGTGCTGATCGGGGTCGGCGTAGCGGACCGCGTTCGTCAGCACCGTACGGACGCCGAGCTGGTCGGCCTGGCCCACGGTGCGCGCGGCCAGCCGCAGCGAGCCCGCGCCGGTGCCCTGCCGTCCCAGGTACACGGCTTCCAGCCGCAGCCGCTCGCCGGCCAGCTCCCGCCACGGCGCGAGCAGTTGCTCGGCGACGTCGGGGCGGCCAGCGGAGAGGGCCCGCACCGGTTCGGAGGCCGGGCCGAGCAGCACCACCAGGTCCTGGTCGGCGTGCGCGCGCAGGGTGGGCCAGGACACGACCGGCGCCGCGCCGCCGGCCTCGGCATGCGCGGCGGACACGAGACGGCACAGCCGCGCCCACCCAGCCGCGTTTTGCGCGAGCAGCGTGATCCGCAGCGGCGGCTCGATCACGTGCGCGCCGCCGTGCACGGGCGTACGCGACCGGCTGGCGGTCGGGCCCTGGGGGGTGAGGGGGGCGACGGCGACGTCGACACCGAAGACGGGCCGGATACCGGCGGCCGCGGCGGCGGTGGCGAAGCGGACCGTGCCCGCGACGGTGTCCCGGTCGGTCAGCGCGAGCGTGGTCATCCCGCGCTCGGCAGCGCGCTGTACGAGGGCGCCGGGGAGGGAGGCGCCGTAGCGAGCGCTGTAGCCGGAGGCGACTCGCAGATGAGTAAATCCACGGCTTGCACCTCCTGTCGTTCGCTGCCCCTCCTTGACCTGCGTCCTCTCCTGGTATCCACCATAACTCGAAATCGCACAAGTGTGCGAACGAGTGTTTCGATGCTGTCCCAGCCGTTGTGACTCGCAGCGCTACTTGGCCACTCGCAGCGCTACTTGGCCACTACCTACAACCAGGCCAACACGGTGCCCACGAGTTTGTACTTCCTGCTGATCGGCGGCGCACTGAACTCCGTCCTGGTGCCCCAGTTGGTCCGGGCACGGGCGGAAGACGCTGACGGCGGGGCCGCCTTTGAACAGCGCCTGGTCACCCTGGTGCTGTGCGTCCTCGGTATAGGGGCCGCGGCGGCCACGTGGGCCGCCCCTGAGATCATCAGCGTCTACCAGCGCGACACACCCGCCACGCACGACGCGTTCGAGTTGACCGTGGTCTTCGCCCGCTTCCTGCTCCCGCAGATCTTCTTCTACGGTGTGTTCAGCATCTTCGGCCAGGTCCTCAATGCCCGGAACCGGTTCGGCGCGATGATGTGGACCCCAGTCCTCAACAATCTCGTCCTGATAGCCATGTTCGGCCTCTATCTCGGTCTCATCACCGCCCCCGAACAGGTCTCGGACATCACCGGCTCCGAGGTCAGGCTGCTCGGGGTCGGAACGACACTCGCGTTGGCCATCCAGGCTCTCGCCCTGATCCCCTACGCCCGCGCTGCCGGCTTCCGGTTCCGGCCGCGCTTCGACTGGCGAGGCACCGGACTGCGCAAGAGCGTGAACGCGGCCCGCTGGACGTTGCTGTTCGTGCTGGCCAACCTCGTGGCGAGCACCGTGGTCACCCGTCTGGCTTCCGCCGCCGACGCCGCTCTGCCCCAAGACGGCGTCGGCTACACCGCCTACAGCTACGCCCAGCAGATCTGGATGCTGCCCCAGTCGATCGTCACGGTCTCCCTCGTGACGAGCACCGTCTCGATGACCTGCGCGCCGACCTGTCACGGGCACTGCGGGTCAGCGGCGTCATCATCGTCCCGGCCGCCTTCTTCTTCCTCGCCTTCGGCCCGCAGATCGCTCAACTGCTGTTCGCCCACGGCGCCGCCGACACTGCAGCCACCGTCCCCCTGGGGCACATGCTGCAAGCCTTCGGTCTGGGACTGATCCCGTTCTCTGCCCAGTACCTCCTACTGCGCGGCTTCTACGCCTTCGAAGACACCCGCACGCCGTTCCGGATGGCGTTGTGGATCAGCAGCATCAACATCGCCCTCGCCACGGCCTGCCACCTCCTGCTGCCTCCGCACTGGGCCGTGACGGGGATGGCCGCCGCCTACGCTCTGTCCTACGCGATCGGCCTGCTGCTGACCGCCTCGCGCCTGCGGCGACGCACGGAAGGGCTGCTCGATGGCCGGCGGATCAGTCGCACCTACGCAAAACTGACCACGGCCGCCACCGCCGCCGGGGTGCCGGGTGGCTCATCGCCCGCTCCTGCGACCAGAGCCTGGCATCGGCCTCCTGGACGCCGGCGCTTTCGCTGGCTGCGGGCGGCATCACCATGGTCCTTCTGTTCCTGCTCTTTGCGCGGATCTTGCGGATTGGGGAGCTGCGCAGCCTGCCGGGACTGGGATGAACCTCGCGCCACGCCGCGCCCCACCTCCCGGCGGAGTCGAGACCGCGGTGGCCAACTATCTCTGAGTGGGCGTTCACATAGCTTTTTTTCGGTATGCGAGTTTTACCCATGTCGCACTTTGGGCGTCTTCGCCGGGTAGAAGCTATTCGTACTCTGCGGGGCCGAGCACTCGACTGTCCGTCTTGTGTGGCTTCACACCCGAAAACCCGTCTGATTTGAAAACACCACAGAATCGCCCGAGTTCCAGCGGAACCCGCCCCTCCGCCGTACTCATGATCACGCTGCGCCGTGAGCGAGCGCAAGCCGTACCCCAGCGACCTGTCCGACGCCCGATGGGCCCTGATCGAGCCGACGTTGACGGCCTGGAGAAAGGCCCGCCTCGAACGCCGGCCGACGGGACAGCCGGCCAAAGTCGAACTGCGCGACGTATTCGATGCACTCCTCTACATCAACCGCACCGGAATCCCCTGGAAGTACCTCCCGCACGACTTCCCGGGCCACGGCACCGTCTACTTCTACTACGCCGCCTGGCGCGACGAGGGAATCCTCGCCCAGCTCAACCACGACCTGACCGGCCTGGCCCGCGTCAAGGACGGCCGCAAGCCCGAACCGACCGCCTCCGTGATCGATACCCAGAG
>Ga0075367_10000712_pt1 | contig 12857 bp, 8 predicted proteins | sample EndMethybrTD3032_FD_71399 | JGI IMG/M metagenome (GOLD analysis project Ga0075367, IMG submission 71399) | Populus endosphere microbial communities from Tennessee, USA - Endosphere MetaG P. TD hybrid TD303-2 | ecosystem: Host-associated > Plants > Roots > Endosphere | place: USA: Tennessee... | reverse complement strand
TTTCCTCAGGGCGGATCAGTGTGGCAGTCATGGACCAGAGCTGTCGAGGTCCACCGCTGCCGCGTGCTGTCCGACCGACGCCTTACGCGTCCTGCGGCGCCTGGTGAGTGCGACTGCCGCAACGATGCTCGCGACAACCGCCGTGCCCACGCCGATCAGTGCCCAGAGCACCCAGCGATTGCTCGTCTCGACGACGCGCAGGGCCGGTCCGTTGGAACGGACAGTGATGTTCTTGGCGACGCCGCCGGCGCCGGCCACCACCACGTCACCGCGCAGATCGCGCCAACCACCGGGACGGGTTGCGAGATAGTCGAACACGGGGTTGACCAGTGACCAGTCACCCGACGTCGTCACGAGCACCACAGTGCGGTTGCCGTCGGCGAACGCCTGCATGCTGCCGAGCCCGTCCGGAATCTTGGCGACCACGTCCGGCGGCAGATCCACCTCGACGGCGTCCTTCTCGGGCGCGATCGGCGGCTTTAGACCGGTGCCCTCGATGGTGTTCGAGTCGGCGACGATCAACGCCCCGGATCCGCTGTGCGCGGCCTGCTTGACATCCACGAGTGTGGGCATGAGCTCACGAGAGGTCAGCTTCTGCACCGCGGTGATGACCGCGATCGCACGGGACAGGTAGTTCGTGTCGTACCCGCCCAGCGCCACCTGGAATGTCGGGGCGAATCCGACCGGCAGTGACTCGAATCCGCCCATGGAGACGTTGCCACCCACTGCGGTGACGGTCGACGCGTCGTCGATCTCGAAGGTCAACGGCACGGTGCGCGGGTTGCAGGGTCCCGGCGCCGGCTCGTAGGTGACGGCAAGCTCCAGGCCGGACCCACGGCTGCCCAGATCGCCGGGCACGGAGAAGTTGGCGTCGATGCGACCCGACTCGTCGAGTTCGGCCGAGTACAACGCCTGACCGCCGGAACGAACCACCAGGGTGCCCTTCTCGGTGTCCTTCACCGACGAGTAGTGCGCCAGCAGGTGCACGTCCAGCTTGCCGGGATTCGCGAGGCCGAACACGGCGGTGTCGAATCCGGTGTACAGGGATTGCTGGCCAAGCACGGTGATCCGTCCGCCCGCACCCAGCTGCTCGAAATTGGCGGTGTTGGTGCCGCGGACCGCCATGGGCTCGATGGAATCAATTGCGGCGGTGGGTGTCTGACTGATGGTCAACAATTGCGACCTGAACAGCGCAGTCTGGTCGACGAGGCTGTCGCCCTTGCCGGTCACCAAGAGGTATGGCAAGCCGGGCTGGCCGCTGATAGTCACTGCGCCAACACCCTCATCTTTTTCGTCATCGCGGATGACGACGGCACGGCGCATCGCATTCCATTCGGCGGGCGGTTCGACCGTACGCGGCAGCGGGAGAACTCTGAAGTCGATCGGAATCTTTTGGTATTGCTGCGTCAAGAACGCGGCCAGCGTCACCGCCGCCTGGCTCTCCGACGTCGTCGGAGCAGGATCGACGTACAAGTCGATGCCGGAAAGCAACGGCGGGAAGAACTGGTCGATCGTGGTGGGCAGCATGATCGGGCCGGTGAAGTCGACACCGAGTCGACTCATCGTCACGTTCGGCGTGCTTCCGCAGATCGGGTCCGCGCCCATTTGGCGCAGCACGATGTTCATTCGTGCGGTCTGATCACGGATAGCCAACGTCGAGATGTCGATGGCGAACGGCACAGTGGCCTGACCCAGAGTCACATCGGGAATCGGGACGGAACCGAGCAGGCTCCCGTCCTCCCTGGCGATTTCGATATAACCGGCCGTGATGTTGACGATCGATTGCAGTTCTCCGTAGAACATCCTCGGCTGGGTGCCGACCGGCACCGGAATCGTCACTGTCTGTGGGGCATTCGCGGCGGTGAACCCGATGGTGGGGCTCATACCGAGCTGTTCCCAGGACAAGTTCAGCGGCGGCGTCTCTTCGGTCTGGACGGCGGCGACCTCGGGCTGGGCGCTACCGACCGCAGGTGATATCGCGCCGAGAGTGACCAGCAGTCCGAGTGAAACGAGCTGTAGTAGAACCTTTTTAACCATCATGCCTTCCCCGACACGGTCAAGCCGTGCACGGTCTTCTCCCAATAGGAGGCCTTGTAAACCAGTTGAACCACAGCCTTTACGGCTGCGAGGGCCTGGAGGAACCAGTACCCGGGAACCAGGAGGGCGGCCGTCGACAGATAGGGCTTACCCATCGCGCGCGTGGCGACCAGGCCGGCCATGATCGTGACGAGATTGCCGACGGTGAACAGCAGCAGGCACAGGTAGTACACCGGCCCCGCGTAGAGGTCGTCGAGCATATGCGACTTGCCGAGGTACCACATGATCATCAGCGTCCAGAAGGCCAGATTCATCATGCACGCGATCGGCATGCCGGCGGTGAAGTTGATGAGCCGCAGGGTCGGTTTGAGCCCGAGCTGACGAGACGCGGCGATGGGCCTGCGGAAGTGCACGAAGAAGGTCTGCAGATAGCCCTTGTACCAACGGGATCGCTGCCGCACCCAGTTCACGACGTCTGCGTTGGCTTCCTCGAGAGTCACCGAGTCGAGGACAAGCGTCTTGTAATCCGACCGCGCCAGCAGAACCCCGAGATCGGCATCTTCGGTGACGTTGAACGCATCCCAACCACCCAGATCGCGCAGCACCGAGGTGCGCACGTGGTTGGACGTACCGCCCAACAGCACCACGCACCCGCTCTTGGCCAGTGACGACAGCACGTAGCTGAACCACTGGTCGTACTCGAGTGAGAACCACTTCGTGAGGAGGTTCTGCCGTTCGTTGAAGAAGGCGAGGCGGCATTGGACAGCAGCGACCTCTGGGCCGTGCTTCTTGAAAAGTGCGACCACGCGCCGCAGTTGCAGTGGGTCGGGAATGTCCTCGGCGTCGTAGATCGTGGTGAGCTCGCTGTCGAGAACGTGATGCGCCAGCGCGTAGTTGCACGCCTTCGGCTTGGTTCGCGGATCGCTCGGCGGCACCAGAACCGGTGTGATCCAGTCGAACTCGGCAGAGTGGAAGGCATTGATGGTGGCTTCGTCATCAGCCTCCATGATGAGCAACACCTCGAGTTTTTCCCTCGGGTAGTCGATCTGCCCGATGCCCTGCACCAAGGTCTCGACGATGTCGGGCTCGTCGTACACCGGCAGCAGCAAGGTGTACTTCGGCAGGTCCTTCTCGGGAAGCGCGAGCGCTTCTTCGTCCGAAATCCGAAGCACCGTACGACCATCGAGCGCACGCAGCATCAGCACCACGCGATCGGTGGTGGACACCACGAAGTAGACGGCAGACAGGCCGAGCATCGCCGTCGCTGTCAGGCGCCAGTCGAGCACCGCTCCGGCCACGATGACGGCCAGGATCGAGCCGAAGAACCATGCTTGCCGATTCGTGAGGACGCGGTTCGCCGAGAACTCCGCGGGCCGGGACTGACTCTCTGTTGTCGTCACGGGCGCGGTTCGCTAGCCGTCGTCGTGATCTGGCGTGCCAGATCCGTCAACTCGGTGCTGAGATACGGCGCGATATCCGGTGCCTTCGCCTCGGCCCTGATGAGCCAGGCAATCGGCAGCACGACGGTGTCGATGAGGCCGGGAGGTTCGGGCGTCGGCACAGTGTCGGGTGCGTCTGCGGAACGCGACGTGACGAGGTACATCGATTGGTAGACGGTGTCGGGACCCTGGCCGTAGCGCCAGTACCAGCCTCGGGCTGCCCAGACTGGGTCGTCGGGCGACTTGATCGTCCCCATCCGGTTGTCGAGGCTGGTGAACGCCTGTATGCCGGAAGCGCGGCTGCGGAAGACCTCTTCGATGTGTGCCGGCGGCGCTGCTCCGTACCAGACGCCGACCCGGGTCGATGCGAAGCGGCCGAGGTCGCGGGTCGAGAAGACATCGAGGTACGCGACCATTCCGTCGTGGTCGAGGCGGAAGCGCTGCGCAGAGCCGCCGTCACCCAGCACGCGGGGACCCCAGTCATAGGTGGTGTGCGCGGAGACCTTGATGTCCGAGCTCTGCAGGCTGTTGATCCAGTCGGGTTGCACCCGAATGAGATCGGCGGCGTCGATGTAGGGAGCGGGACGCGGCGCGATGAACACCGTCAGTACCGTCGCGAGCACCGTGGCGATGACGTAGGCCTTCGAGCGGGGCGGCAGCGTCAGACGGAACGGTTGATGCGAGGTACGCACCGACAAGGCGCCGAGCACGGTCACGACCCCGGCGGGGACGAGGTACACCAAGGCCGGGTCGGCGCCTTCCAAGGCGAACACTCCAATCGCGCCGGCGACCATGAGGATCGGCGGTACGAACCATTTGCGCTTGCTGCGGCGCAGCGCGATCGTGACGGCCGCGACCGCGTAGCCCACGGTGAGCAATCCGAACGCGACGGTCGACCCGCCGATGAAGCCCCCCATGATGAGGAAGATCGGCGGGAAGCAGGCAGCTATGAAAAGCCAAGCGGGATAAGCGCGGAACGCCCGCCGCACCCCGAACGACGCGATGGAAAGGCCGAAAATCCAGATCATCGGCAGCACCAACTCGGCATGCCAGAACGCTGCGGCCGCCGGGATGCGCGGGAGTGCGAGGTTGCTGGAGAATCCGGCGACGCTCATGATCACGACCGTGAGGATCATGTCGAACTCGGCGTCGTTGATCTCGCGACGGCGGGGTTCGTAGACGACCGAATACGCGACGATCAGTGCCCAGAGCGGCGCGAGGACCAGATACGCCGTCGGGGAGCCGTCGATGATCGTGCGGAGGTTCGTCCAGATTGCCGGACCGAAGGCGATCGCGGTCGAGAGCGTGATCAGGGCTACCCGGAAGGCGGCCGATATCCCGCCGGAGCGGCGGACGTAGGTGCCCGCGGTCTCCGGACCGTCCTGCCGCTCGGCGACGAGTCGGATGGGCTGAGTTAACGCCTCGGAATCCCAGCCGATGAGTGGAGCAACTTCGGCTGAACCGCGGCCCACCGGTGCCGAAATCACATCTGAACCGCGGCCGATGGGCGGAGCGATCGTCATCGGATGCAACCCCGCCGGGCGACAGCAATCGAACTGCGTGGCGCCGCCGCGACTGGAGCAAACGGACGCGTTCTAGTGACGAATGAAGTTTCCAAGATTCACCTCTATGACGCCCCGGATGGGGGCGTTCAGTTATGAGATTTGCTAAGGCAACCACGGGACTGATGGCGTGTTTGTGCTGTTTTGCACAGTAACAGCAAATTCCGTAACTGGGCGGTACATATGAAGCAAATCACACGACCGTCAATATTTGGCAAACGCTCACAGCGGGTACTCCACGCAGTGCGAGCTGACTCACCGGCCCCCCGCGGCCGTGCTCGCAATCGTACGCGATCTTGATGACGGGCACGTCAATGGCGGTCCGGCATGCGCGCGCGCCCGCCGCGCGGTGCGTGCCCTAGGCTTGTCCCCGTGCCCGCTGAGCCAACTTCGGCGATCTACATCGCATCCCCGGAAGGCGACACGGGCAAGTCAACAATCGCCCTGGGCATCCTCCACCGGCTCGCGACCAACGTCGCAAAAGTTGGCGTCTTCCGTCCCATCACCCGCCTCGGCGAGGATCGCGACTACATCCTCGAGCTGTTGCTGTCGCAAGCAACGGCGGGCCTGCCGTATGAGGATTGTGTAGGCGTCAGCTACCAACAGCTGCACGAGGACCCCGATGCCGCGATCGGCGACATCGTCGACCGCTATCACCGGGTGGCCGATCAGTGCGACGCCGTGCTGATCGTCGGCAGTGACTACACCGACGTCGCCGCGCCGAGCGAGTTGTCCACCAATGCCCGTATAGCGGCGAACCTCGGGGCGCCCATCGTCCTGGCCGTCAAGGCGAAAGACCGCAGTCCCGAGCAGGTCGCCGTGATCGTCGACGTGTGCCTGGCCGAGATCGGTGCCCAGCACGCCCACACCGCGGCGGTCGTGGCCAACCGCTGCGACCCCGACGGGATGGCCGCCATGGCCGCCGCGCTCGAGCCGTTCGGCCCGAAGTGCTACGTCGTGCCCGAGGAGCCGGTGCTGGTGGCCCCGTCGGTCGCCGAACTGCAAGCCGCCGTCGAGGGCACCGTGATCGCAGGTGACCCCGCACTCCTGTCCCGCGAGGCGATGGAGGTGCTGGTCGCGGGGATGACCGCCGAGCACGTGCTGGAACGGCTGAAAGAAAGCGTCGCCGTCATCACGGCAGGCGACCGCTCCGATGTCGTGCTGGCGGTCGTGAGCGCGCACGCCGCCGAGGGCTTTCCGTCGCTGTCGTGTCTGATCCTCAACGGTGGTCTCGATCTGCACCCGTCGATCGCATCGCTGGTGTCTGGGTTGGGCCTGCGGCTGCCGATCATCGCGACCCGGTTCGGCACCTTCGAAACGGCCAGCCGGGTCGCGTCCGCGCGCGGCCGGGTCACCGCCTCATCGGTGCGCAAGATCGACACGGCACTGGCTTTGATGGACGCCCACGTCGATATCGGGGACCTGCTGGCGCAGTTGACCATCGCGATCCCGTCGGTCGTCACCCCGCAGATGTTCACCTACCAGCTCCTGGACTGGGCCCGTTCGGACCGCAAGCGCATCGTGCTGCCCGAGGGTGAGGACGATCGCATTCTCACCGCGGCGGGCCGGCTGCTGCAGCGCGGCGTCGCCGACCTGACGATCCTCGGCGAAGAAGCTCAGATCCGCGCGCGTGCAGCCGAACTCGGTCTCGACCTGTCGGCCGCTGCGGTGATCGACCCCAAGACCAGCGAGCTGTGCGACACGTTCGCCGAACAGTACGCCGAGCTACGCAAGCACAAGGGCGTCACCGTCGAGCAGGCCCGCGAGATCATCCACGACGTCTCGTACTTCGGCACCATGCTCGTGCACAACGACATGGTCGACGGCATGGTGTCCGGCGCCCGTCACACCACCGCCCACACCGTGCGGCCGTCGTTCGAGATCATCAAGACGCTGCCGGACGTGTCCACGGTGTCGAGCATCTTCCTGATGTGCCTCGCCGACCGAGTGCTCGCCTACGGCGACTGCGCGATCGTGCCGGACCCGACGTCGGAACAACTCGCCGACATCGCCATCTCGTCGGCCCGTACCGCTGCGAGGTTCGGGATCGACCCGCGGGTCGCCATGCTGTCGTACTCGACCGGAACCAGCGGCACCGGCGCCGACGTAGACAAAGTCAGGGCCGCAACGGAACTCGTACGTCAGCGCGAGCCGGAACTCCTGGTCGACGGACCCATCCAGTACGACGCGGCGGTCGAACCGTCGGTGGCCAAGACGAAGATGCCCGACTCGAAGGTCGCCGGTCACGCCACTGTGCTCATCTTCCCGGACCTGAACACCGGTAACAACACGTACAAGGCCGTGCAGCGGAGCGCCGGTGCGATCGCGATCGGCCCGGTGCTGCAGGGCCTGAAGAAACCGGTCAACGATCTGTCCAGAGGTGCATTGGTGGAGGACATCGTCAACACCGTCGCAATCACGGCGATTCAGGCGCAGACGCTGTGAGCCGCGTCCTGGTCGTGAACTCCGGCTCGTCTTCGCTGAAATATGCAGTGGTGGATGCAGATTCGGGCGAGATGATCGCCGACGGCATCGTCGAGCGGATCGGCGAGGGTGAGGTGCCCGACCACGCGGTGGCGCTGCAGGTGGTGTTCGACGAGTTGGCCGACGACATGGAAGGACTGGTTGCCGTCGGCCACCGGGTGGTGCACGGCGGGCCGGACATCTACCGGCCGACATTGGTCGACGACGCTCTGGTCGCCAAGATCGATGAGCTGTCTCCGCTTGCGCCGCTGCACAATCCGCCAGCGCTGCTGGGCATCGAAGTGGCGCGCAAGGCACTGCCCGACCTTCCCCATGTCGCCGTGTTCGACACCGCGTTCTTCCACGACCTGCCGGCCGCCGCGGCCACCTACGCCATCGACCGCGACATCGCCGCGGAATGGAACATCCGGCGCTACGGCTTCCACGGTACGTCGCACCAGTACGTGAGCGAGCAGGCCGCCGAATTCCTCGGTGTGCCTGTGGATTCGCTGCGTCAGATCGTCCTGCATCTGGGCAATGGAGCGTCGGCGTCGGCGATCGTCGGCGGCCGACCGGTGGACACGTCGATGGGGATGACACCGATGGAGGGCCTGGTCATGGGCACCCGCTCCGGTGATATCGACCCCGGGATCATCACCTACCTGTCGCGGACCGCCAAGATGAGCGTGGACGACATCGAGTCGATGCTCAACCGCCGCGCCGGAATGCGCGGCCTCGGCGGTGAAATCGACTTCCGAGTCGTGCACCAGCGCATCGAATCAGGCGATACCGCAGCACAATTGGCATACGACGTCTATATCCACCGGTTGCGCAAATACATCGGCGCGTACCTTGCCGTGCTGGGCTCGACGGACGTCATCACGTTCACCGCGGGAGTCGGCGAGAACGACGCCGCGGTCCGTCGCGACGCCCTGAGTGACATGTCGGCGCTGGGCATCGAACTCGACGAGCAGTTGAACGCCGCGCACAGCAAGGAGGCTCGCCGTATTTCCGCGGCGACTTCGAGGACCACCGTGCTGGTCATTCCCACCGATGAGGAGCTGGCGATCGCCAGGGCGTGCGTCGCGGTGATTACTGAATCGAGCTGAGCTGCGCGGTCTTCTCCAGCGGCAGCGCGCCGTCCGGATCGCATATCTCGAGGAGGCGACGCACTTGCCTGCCGGCCTGCAGCACCCACGTGGCTTCGCTTCCGCAACAGATCACGTTGATGTTGTGCAGTGCGGCGAAGCCGGCGGTGCCCAGGAAGTCGACGAGCCGGAGGTCCAGGACGACGTGCGTTGAACCCATGATGTGGCGCTGGACGTAGCCGGCGAGTTCGCGGCTGTTCGACGCGTCGATCTCACCTTCGACGACGACGGTGACCGTCGACGGGGCATCACGGTGTGCGCTGAAGACCCCGCGGTGGTGCTCTTCGCGCTTGCCGACCGATTCGGGGTCGGGTCTGAAGACCCGGGAAGTACTGATAGTCACTGTGGGCCTCCTCAGGCGGGCCCTAGTTCTCAAAGCCGCTTTGACGTCACTGGTCTGGGTGGGCTGCAATCTCAACCTGAGTGAACGCTACTACGAAATTCGTGCAATGACTATGGCAGCTTGATGAGGGAATTTTTGCTCGAGCTGGTTCCTGCCCCGGCCAGGACCTACGGAATTCGTAGCTGCGCTTCAGAACGTCGACGTCGGCCGCACGCTGTTGGCCAGGTCGACCAGCGCATAACGGTGTGCCTGGGTGGGTGCGACCCGCGCGAGGCTACGTAGCGAGGATTCGACGCCGAGTTGTAGTCCGTGTTCGGTGAACGGGAAACCGAGGATGTGATTGGTGCTCGCGGTGTTGTCCGCCAGCCAGTCCATCGCCGTGCCCAGGACCAGCGCCCGGATCTGCAAGACCCGGGGTTCGGTGTCCGGCAGAGCCTCGACCCGTCGTGCCGCGTCGCGGATGTGCTGTTCGGTGATCTCGCTCGTCGACCGCCCGGAAAGCAGCGTCACCGCGCTTGTCAGCCGCGCCGTCGTGAAGTGCCGCGACATCACAGGCACCTGGTCCAGCGTCCGCACGGCGCCGTCGCGGTCGCCGGCCGCCGACTGCGACCGCGCCAATCCGAATCCGGCCGAGATGACGCCGTTGTCGGTCGACCACACGGTGTCGTAGAACTTGCGTTGCGGTGCCTCGTCGATCTGGGCGCCGGCCAGTTCGGCGGTCGCGGCCAGGGCGAGCTTGGGTGCCAACTCACCGGGCAGGGTATCGAGCACCTCGGTGAAATACTTTGTGGCCGAATCGTAGTCGGAGGTGAGCATCGCCGACACAGCGCGGAACCACACCAGCCGCCAGCGCCAGCCGACCCGCTCGGCCAGATCGTCGAGCTTGCGCGTGGCCTTGGCGACGTCGCCGAGGTCGAGCAGCGCGCGCACCTCCATCAGCGGCAGTTCGACCGACTCCGACAGGTCGATGCCTTCAGAATCGAGCGAACCGTGACGCGCGGCGCGCAACGAATCCAGCGTCTGCACGGGTTGCGTCAGCACGCTCGCCGACAACACGGTCGCCCCGACATCCGCCGGATCGACCAGAGGCACCTGCAGCGCCTTGACGATGTCCTGCGCGGTCAGCCGCTCCGAATGGACCTGTCCGTCGAGGTAGACGTCGGTGTGGGCGACCAGCAGATCCACTCCGAACGTCGAACGCGAGGCGGAGAACACCGTCGACAGGCCGGGGCGTGGGACACCGGTGTCGGAGGCCACCACCTCGCGCAGGACGCCGAGCAACTGGCTCGTCATCTCCTCGGCGCTGGCGAATCGGCGTCGCGGATCCGGGTCGATCGCGCGGCGCAACAGCCGGGCGAACGAGTCGTACTCGACGAGCACCGGATCGTCCTCGGGAAGGCCGTCGACGTAGCGGCCCTTGCGGGTGCGCATGTTCAGCGTCAGCGCGGCGAGCGTGCGACCCACGGTGTAGATGTCGGTGGCGACCGTCGGCCCGGTGCGCACGATCTCCGGTGCCTGGTAACCCGGTGTGCCGTAGAGGTATCCGAACGAGTTGAGAGTCGACACCGCACCGAGGTCGATCAGCTTGAGCTGCTCCTCGGTGATCATGATGTTCTCAGGCTTGAGGTCGTTGTACGCCAGCCCGATCGAGTGCAGATAGCCAAGTGCGGGAAGGATTTCCAGCATGTAGCCGATAGCCTGGGCGACGGGCACCTTCTCGCCCTTGGCCTGTTTGAGCGAGGTGCCGCCGACGTACTCCATGACGATGTAGCCGACCGGGTTGCCGTGCTTGTCGTCGTGCTCGACGAAGTTGTAGATCTTCACGATCCCGGGGTGGGTGACCTCGGCGAGGAACTGGCGCTCGAGCATCGCGATCTTCTGGGCCTCGGCGTCACCCGAATGCACGAGACCCTTGAGGACGACCGGCCGTTCGTTGACGTTGTGATCGAAGGCCAGGTACACCCAGCCGAGCCCGCCGTGGGCGATACAACCCTTGATCTCGTACTGGTCGTTGATCATGTCGCCCGGACTCAGCTGCGGCAGAAAGGAATACGAGCTGCCGCAGTGGGGGCACCAACCCTCGGACAGCGCTTCGCCGTCGCTCGACGACCGGCCGACCGGACGGCCGCAGTTCCAGCAGAATCGCTTTCCTTCGGCGACAACCGGGTTGGTCATCAGCGCTTCGAGCGGATCCTTCGCGCGAACCCGCGGGATCTCGACGAGGCCACCGCCGAGGCGCCGTGTCGGCGACAACGCCCGCGTCGCCGTCGTGTGCTCCTGGGGTTCGGTCTCGCCGGTGCCGACGGAGGACCCCTCGGAGTCGTCGTCGAAGTGCGGACGGAAGACGGCCTGGGTGGCCATCGGCCGCATCGTGGCGGCACTGTCGAATTCGAGATCGTCGAGGCTGGCCGGCTGGGTACCCGGGTCGGCTTCGTCGAATTCGCCGGACTGTACTTCTGCCATCAGTCCGAATACCTCGCCACCGGTGGTGTCGGGGCGGGCCCCAGCACCGTCAACCACTTGCGGTACAACGTGTTCCACGTTCCGTCGCGGCGGATGCGCTCCAGCGTGCCGTTGACGAAGCGCACCAGCCCGGTGTTCTGCAGATTGATCCCGATGCCGTAGGGCTCCTCGTTGAGGCTCGGTCCGACGATGTGCAGATAGGGGTCCTGGGCGACCAGGCCGGCCAGGATGGAGTCGTCGGTGCTGACCGCGTCGGCCTGCCGCTGCTGCAGCGCCACCAGACAGTCGGCCCACGCGACGACGCCGACGATGATCGGCGGCGGCGTGATCTCCTGGATCCGCTGCATCGACGTCGTGCCCTTGGCGACGCACACGCGCTTACCGGACAGGTCCGCCGGCTCCGAGATCGTCGAATCGCGGGCCGCGAGGATCCGCTGGTTGGCGTTGAAGTACACCGTGGAGAAGTTGACGAGCTTCTTGCGTTCGCAGGTGATCGTCATCGTCTTGACGACGACGTCCACCTGGTTGTTCTGCAATCCGGCGATCCGGTCGGCCGACGACAGGATGCGGTACTCGACCTGCGACGGGGTGCCGAAGATGTCGCGCGCGATCTCACCGGCGATGTCGACGTCGAACCCTGTGATCTCGCCGGTGATCGGATCGCGGAAGGAGAACAGGTTGCTGCCGATGTCGAGCCCGACGATCAGCCGCCCGCGCGCCCGGATGTTCGCGACGGCCTCTTCGGCGTCGGAGCGATTGTTGAACGGCCGCAGGCTCGCGGTGCGGTCGCACTCGTCCTGCGAGTCGTCGGGGATCCGCACCGGCTCCGGCGGCATTTCGTCCATACCCGCCGGAGTCGGGGGCGCAAGCGTGACCCCCGGCGTCTGCACCACCGACGACGCCTGCGCGCAGCCCGCCAGCACCACGGACGTGGCGAGGATGGCAGTGAGCTTTCTGAGCTTCGGCATCATCGGTATTCACTCAACCTAGGCCACAATCCAAGTGCCACTGCCAAAGCCGCGACGACGGACAGCACCGCTGCGCCGACGGTGGCGCCGGACAGCACGCGGTGGGCGTTGACGATGTCGCTGCGCAGCTGATTGCGGCTCTCCGCGATGCCCTTGCCGAGCGCGTCGTCGAGCTTGTTGAACGCCGGGGTCGAGTCGTCCTCACCGGTGCCCAACGCCACCTGCGTGGCGGCCTGATAGTTGCCGACCGCGATGTAGGCGTTGATCCGATCGTCTGCCGCTCGCCACCGCTTGAGCAGCGCTTCGGCATCGGCCAGGTCGGTCTTGTCGATGACGTCGTCGCGGGCGAGGTAGTCGGACAGCTGCTGCTGCATGACGTCGATGCGCTGGTAGTACGACTGCTTACGCACGTCCTCGTCGCCGCGGCGAATCAG
>Ga0075367_10000711_pt1 | contig 12870 bp, 8 predicted proteins | sample EndMethybrTD3032_FD_71399 | JGI IMG/M metagenome (GOLD analysis project Ga0075367, IMG submission 71399) | Populus endosphere microbial communities from Tennessee, USA - Endosphere MetaG P. TD hybrid TD303-2 | ecosystem: Host-associated > Plants > Roots > Endosphere | place: USA: Tennessee... | reverse complement strand
CGAGCTGGCCCGGCCGCAGCAGCTGCGAGTCGCCGAACTCGACAGCGGCCAGGTCCGACGCGCTGATGCGGATGACCGCCACGTCGGTATCGCGGTCCTGACCAATCAGGTCCGCGGCGCACTCGCGCCCGTCGGGCAGCGTCACATCGATGTGGGAGGCGCCGTCCACCACGTGGCTGTTCGTCAAGACGAGGCCGTCGGTGGCGAAGATGAAGCCGGATCCGCTCCCGGCTTGCGCAGGGGAGCGCTTGGCGGATCCAGTCTTGCGAACGTCAATGTTGACGACGGCCGGTCCGACGCGATCCGCGGCGTGGATGACGGCCCGTGAGTACGCGTCGAGCAGTTCGTGGTCGGGTGTTTGCTGTTTGGAGACGGAAGAGAAAGCCATCTGGGGTTCCTGATGAATAGGACGCAGGGGCTGCGGATGCGGGTTCCACCTTTATACTGAGATGCTCAGCCAGAGCCTTGGTCCGGCATGCCGCTGATCCTTCCGCGCTCGAGACGCGACATCTCAATCGTCTTCGCCACGACGAAGGTCTCCTTCGCGCCGCTGTCGCGCGCGGCGGCGCTCGCGTTGGTGGACGTCGGGTTGGCGGCGGTCTTCATCAGCGGCAGCACCCTCGTCACGCTCGGCTCGAGTGCGCCCTGGTTCATTCTCGCGGCGGTCCTGCTTGGCGTCGCTGCGCGCGCGATCGACATCGAGAGCTGGTCGCTGTTCATCCCTCGCGGCCTCGTCGGCCGTGTCCATGAAGCCTTCGGCGCTCGGGTCGCAACGGTCGCGTCGGCGGCGGTCATCCTCGAACGCGTGTTTCTCGCCGGCCTCGCGTGCCTCGTCTTCGGCAACTACGTCACGGCATTCCTGGTCACCGGACTTGGCGTCAGGCTGGTCGAAGCCGACCGCGACCTGGCGACGTTCGTCGGGATCTCGCTCCTTGGATTCCTTTGGATTCGGGCCCGGCTCGGATACTCGGCGCGCACGTCGCAGATGGCTCGCGACGTGTGGATCGGCGTGGGTGTGCTGGCCGTGCTCGTGGTGTGGGGATTTGCCACGGCGGTCGTCCGATCGCAGTGGCCAACGCGGCCGTCGCTCCCAGCGATGGTCCAGCCGCCGACGGTGTGGTGGCAGCATGCGCTGGCGGCCTGGTGGATCGTCGCCGCCTTCTTCAGCGGCCTGGGCTACTCGATGGGCGCGCTCGGGACGACAGAGGCATTGACCCGCGGGGCCGCCGAGCTGCCGCCGCCGCGCATCCAGAGCCTCCGTCGCGTCGGCTTGATTGCTGCCGCCCACGCGATCCTCGTCGTCGCCGGTTTGGCGTTCCTGTTTTCGTCGGTCGTGCCGCTGACGGCGCGAGTGACGTGGAACGATGCGCCATTGGTCGGGCTCGCGCGGTATCTCGGGGGACCGGGCTGGCTTCGGATCGTGATCGGGACGGTTGCTGCGGTGGTGATCGCGATCGTCGCCGCGCATGCCGCCGGATCGGGGTTGACCGAAGCGAGAAATGCGCTGCTGCGCGTCTCGGAAGAACGTCGCCTGCCCGAGCGCTTGCTGCGGGCGCACCCGCGCTTCGGCACCCTGTCCAATCTGATCGATTCAGTTGCGGCCGCCATTGTCTTGGTGCTGCTGGCGAGTGGCGGGCGCTTCGAGTGGATGGCGCGCGCGTTTGGCGTGATGGTTGCGGCGACGCTGCTGTTCAAGGGCGCGTCGCTCATCAAGCTCAGACGAACGCACCCTGACGCGCCGTTCCGCGTGCCGTTGACCTGGCGATTGCGTAGACGCGAGTGGCCGATCGGCCTCATGGCGATTTGTCTCCTCGTCGCGGGGTCGATGCTGGCGATGATCGTGCGGGCCGACGCCGCCACGCTGGCGGGCTGCGGCATGTTGCTCGCGGTGACGCTGCTGTTTCAGGTGTCGCCCGAGCGGGGAACGGTCACGCTCGACCCAGAAGACCTGGATACCGAGCAGCTCTTGCCTCCGACGCAGCTCTCGCTCGAGCAGCTCGAGGCAAAACCGGGCACCGTGCTCGTACCCGTTCGCAACCCGCACTCGCTCGGTCACGTCGTGGCCGCGCTGCAGACGACCCGGGATCGCGAGATCGTCGTCATGTCCGTCCGGATGCTCGGTGTTGATGCCGAGGATGATGGGAGCAGCGACGCGCGGCCGACGGCCGCGGAGCGTGCGATCTTTTCTCGCGTGTCGGCGATTGCCGAGCGCTACAAACGGCCGGTTCGCTTGCTGGTCGTCCCTTCGCGCAACGTCTTCGACGCCATCGTCCAGACCGTTCTTCGTCTTCAAGCCTCCGAGATTTACGTCGGCGAGTCCGTCACGTTATCCGCTGACGCGCAAGCGCGTCTCCTCGGCGATGCCTGGGAACGCGCCCCCAAGAGCGAGGGACACGAAGTTCACCTCGTCATCCACCACAACACGGGACGGAGCGACACCTATCACATCGGCGCGCATGCGCCGTCGCTCACCTCGCGTGATCTCGACATGATTCATCGCCTCTGGCTCGACGCCGTGAAATCGGTCGGGCCCCAGGTTCATCACCACGACATCGTCAGAGCCGCATTGACGCAGATGGCCGATCAACTAGACAGTCCCAATCGGGACGCTGCGCTTCGCGCGATTCAACTCGCTGCGAAGCCGGCGGACGAACTCGCCGAGGTGGTCCGCGCCCGCGACTACTCGAGGCTGCGCGACATGGTGCGCAATCAACCGCCAAGCGATTTGGCGGCGTTGCTCGCCGAACTTCCCCTCGAGGAGCAAGTGCTCGTGTTCCGGCTGCTGCCGCGCAAGGACGCAGCCGCGACGTTCGAGTATCTCGAGACCGAGCCGCGCGAAGAACTGCTGCGCGCGATGGCCAAGGAAGATGTTGCCGCGCTGTTGAACGACATGGCCCCGGACGACCGGACCATGTTCCTCGAGGAGTTGCCCGCCACCGTTACACGCGAACTGCTCGCCTTGCTCTCGCCGAAGGAGCGTGCGGTTGCACTGACGCTCCTCGGCTATCCGGAAGGCTCGATCGGGCGTCTGATGACGCCGCACTACGTCGCTGTCCGCGAGGACTGGACGGTACAGCAGGTCCTGGATCACGTGCGCGCGTACGGACGCGACTCCGAAACGCTCAACGTCATTTACGTCATCGACGAGCGGGGCTTGTTGATCGACGACATCCGCATTCGTGAGTTCTTGCTGACGTCCACGACCAGCCCCGTGACGGAGCTCATGGACCGCCGGTTCGTCGCACTGAAGGCGACCGACGACGAGCAGACGGCTGTTGCCGCGTTCAAGCAGTACGACCGGTCCGCATTGCCCGTCACCGATAGCGCCGGCATGTTGATTGGCATCGTCACGGTTGACGACGTGCTCGACGTTGTCGAAGCGACGGCGACGAAAGACATCCAGCGGATCGGCGGCGTCGAGGCCCTCGACGAACCGTACATGCAGGTGGCGTTCCTCAGCATGATCCGAAAGCGCGCCGGCTGGTTGACGGCGCTGTTCTTGGGCGAAATGCTGACAGCGACGGCGATGGGTGCTTTCGAGCGCGAGATCGAACGCGCCGTTGTTCTGGCGCTGTTCGTGCCGCTGATCATCTCGAGCGGTGGTAACTCTGGGTCACAAGCATCGACGCTCGTCATCCGCGCGCTCGCGCTCGGTGAGGTGACGCTCATCGACTGGTGGAGAGTCATTCGTCGAGAGTTCGCCGCGGGCATGGCCCTTGGCGCAATTCTCGGGTTGATCGGCTTCCTGCGGATCAGTGTCTGGTCGGCGTTCTCGACCATCTACGGCGAACATTGGCTGCTCGTCGCCATTACCGTTGGCGTGTCGCTGTTGGGGATCGTGCTGTGGGGAACTTTGGTCGGATCGCTCTTGCCATTCATCCTCAGGCGCCTCGGCTTCGACCCCGCCACGTCGTCCGCGCCGTTCGTGGCGACACTCGTTGACGTCACCGGGCTGATCATCTACTTCACCGTCGCCTTGATCGTCCTGCGAGGGACGCTGCTGTGAATGTGGGGTCAGACCCCGGTCTGACCCCGCCCACTGTCTCCGAGCGGGACGACCTGCACGGCAGCGTCGCGGACCTCCTCCAGAAACCGATTCAGCGTCGATCCCTTCAGCAAGATCTCCCATCGCGACCGCGCCGTCTGCCCGAAGATCACGTGCGTAATCCCTTCACGCTTGGCAAAGGCGATGAGGCCGTCGGCAGGCTTGTCGGCCGTGACACGCACGATGGTGGCGCCAAGCTCCTTCGCGAACGCCATGTTGCGGTGCAGCGCTTCCTGATCTTCACGACGAATGTGACCGGGTGCTTCGCGCGGTGTTTCGACGTAGACCGCATACCAGTGCGCGCCAAGTCTGCCGGCGATCCGCGCGCCGGCGCGTAGGACTCGCGGAGCATCCGCGCTCGAGCTCATACAGACCATGACGCGCTCGGGAATGAGCGCAGGCTCGAGGCCGTGGCGCTGACGGTGTGAGGCCGCCTTCTCGCCGATTTCGTCAGCCACCGCGCGGAGCGCCAGCTCGCGCAGCGTTGACAGGTTTGTTTCACGAAAGAAATTCGAGAGCGCTTGCTCGACTTTCTCCGGTTTGTAGACCTTGCCCTTTCGGAGCCGGCTCTGTAGCTCCTGCACCGTGACGTCAACGTTGACCACTTCGTCCGCGCGATCGACGAAGGTATCCGGAACGGTCTCCCGTACCCGCACGCCGGTTACGCGGCTGACGGCGTCGTTCAACGTCTCGAGATGCTGGATGTTGACCGCCGTCATCACTGCGATCCCCGCATCCAGGAGCTCCAGCACGTCCTGATACCGCTTGTCGTGCCGGCCGCCGGGTGCATTGGTGTGGGCCAATTCGTCCACAACGCACATCTGAGGCCGACGAGCGAGGATGGCCTCTACGTCCATCTCCTCGAGTGTCACGCCGCGATAGTCGATCTTGCGGCGGGGCACGATCGGGAGATCGCGCAGCAAGGCCTCGGTGTCCTTGCGTCCGTGTGTTTCGATGAACCCGACGACGAGGTCGAGGCCCTCCTTCCGAAAGGCGTGGGCGTCTTCGATCATCGTGTAGGTCTTGCCGACGCCAGGTGCGGCTCCGATGTAGATGCGAAGGCGTGCGCCCACGAGGCCCATCGTAGCGCGCTCAGCCTGAAGCGCTTGCGGTCTTTATGACTTCTTTATTCCTTTTTGACGACGGTGTTATGCGCAGCGAGCGTACGGTTGTCTCGTGATGCTCGATGTTCTCTTCGTGCTGGTCACACTCGCGTTCTTCGCGCTGAGCGTGGGCTACGTGGTGCTGATCGATTGGCTGGCGAAGTAGTCATGACACGGAATGGCTGGTTGCAAATCGGCGTCTTTCTCGTCGCGATCTTCGCCGTCACGCCCGTGCTCGGCGGGTTCATGGCGAGGGTCTTCACGCGTCAGCCGACGTGGCTGGATCCGATGATGCGGCCGGTCGAGCGCCTGATCTACCGATTGACCGGTGTTGACGAGACCCGTGAGATGCGGTGGACCGAGTACGCCGTCGCCGTCTTGATGTTCAGCGGTGTGTCCCTGCTCGCCTTGTACGCGATGCAGCGGGTCCAGCATCTGCTGCCGTTCAATCCGCAACGCTTCGGACCGGTTGCACCAGACCTCGCGTTCAACACCGCGGTGTCGTTCACGACCAACACGAACTGGCAGGCGTATAGCGGCGAATCCACCATGAGCTACTTCACGCAAATGGCGGGGCTCGCGTACCACAACTTTGTGTCCGCCGCTGCCGGCATGGCGGTGGCGATTGCGTTCATCCGCGGCATCGCGCAGCGCGAGAAGGAGACGCTCGGCAACTTCTGGGTGGATATGGTCCGCGCGACGTTGTGGGTACTGCTGCCGATCTCGATCGCCGGCGCCCTGTTCCTCGTGTCGCAGGGGGTCGTGCAGAACCTGAAACCGTACGACACGGTGACGACCGTCGACGCGGCGGCCATGCGCGAGCAGACGATCGCGCAAGGACCCGTTGCATCGCAGGAGATCATCAAGCAGTTCGGCACGAACGGTGGGGGCTTCTTCAACGCGAACAGCGCCCATCCCTTCGAAAACCCGACGCCGCTGACGAACTTCCTGTCGATGTTCGCGATCTTCGCGATCTCGGCTGGGCTCACCTACACACTCGGATCGATGACCGGGTCGCGCGCGCACGGCTGGGCCGTGTGGGCGGCCATGGCGTTTCTCTTCGTCGCTGGCGTGACGGCGGCCTACTGGGCTGAGGCGCGCGGCAATCCGCTGCTCACGGCGGCCGGAGCGGATCAAGTGGCATCCGAGGCATCGCCGGGCGGCAACATGGAAGGGAAGGAGGTCCGATTCGGCATCGCCAACACCGCACTCTTCGCCACGGCGACGACCGACGCCAGCTGCGGCGCGATCAACGGCTGGCTCGACTCGTTGACACCGCTGGGCGGTCTCGTGACGTTGGCCAACCTGCAACTGAGCGAAGTCGTCTTTGGCGGCGTGGGCGCGGGCATGTACGGCGTGCTCGTCTACATCATCCTGTCAGTCTTCATCGCCGGACTGATGGTCGGCCGCACGCCTGAGTACCTGGGCAAGAAGATCCAAGCCTTCGAGATCCAGATGGCGATGGCGACGGTGCTGATCTTTTCATTGGTGATTCTTGGGTTCACCGCTGCAGCGTCCGTGTCGCCCACGTTTGGCACATCCAGCGTGTTCAACCCTGGACCGCACGGCCTGTCGGAGATGCTGTACGCCTACTCGTCGGCAACGGCGAACAATGGCTCGGCGTTCGGCGGCATCAGCGTGAATACGCTTTGGTACAACACAACGCTCGGCGTGGCGATGCTCTTCGGCCGGTTCTTCATGATCATCCCGCCGTTGGCCATTGCCGGCAGTTTGAGCCGCAAGAAGATCGTCCCGCCCTCGCTCGGCACCTTCCCGGTGACGACCCCACTCTTCACGGTTCTCCTCGTCGGTGTGATTGTGATCATCGGGGCGCTGACGTTCTTTCCAGCCCTGAGCCTCGGTCCGATCGTCGAGCACTTCATGATGGAAGCAGGGCAGGTCTTCTAATGGCGACCGAGACACGGTCAGTGTGGGATCCGCAGATGGTTCGGCGCGCACTTGGCGATGCACTGCGGAAACTCGATCCGCGGGTGATGGCGCGCAACCCGGTGATGTTCGTCGTGCTCGTCGGCAGCGTGCTCACGACGCTGCGGCTCGTGCAGGACGCGGCTACGGGCAAGGGATATCTGCTGTTCGAGAGTCAGATTACGTGCTGGCTGTGGCTGACGGTGCTGTTCGCGAACTTCGCCGAAGCGATGGCTGAAGGGCGCGGCAAGGCACAGGCCGACGCGCTTCGCCGGGCGAAGACGGATACCGTGGCGAAGCGCGAGCGAGCGGATGGCGCGCTCGAGAGCGTGCCCGCACCGGCGTTGCGCAAAGGTGATGTGGTTCGCGTCGAGGCGGGGGACATCATCCCGGCAGACGGCGAAATCATCGAAGGCGTGGCTTCGGTTGACGAGAGCGCGATCACGGGGGAATCGGCACCTGTCATCCGCGAATCGGGCGGCGATCGTTCGGCCGTCACCGGCGGCACGCGCGTGCTCTCGGACTGGATCCGGGTGAAGGTGACGGTGAATCCGGGCGAGACGTTTCTCGACCGCATGATCGCGCTGGTCGAAGGTGCCGCGCGTCAGAAGACGCCGAACGAGATCGCGCTGAACATGCTCTTGATTGGGCTGACCGTCGTCTTCTCGATCGCCGTGGTGACGCTGCGGCCGTTCGCGATTTATTCCGGCGCGCCGCAGTCATTGTTCGTGCTCGTATCGCTGCTTGTCTGCCTCATTCCGACCACGATTGGTGGTTTGCTGTCGGCGATCGGGATTGCGGGCATGGATCGACTGGTGCAACACAACGTGCTCGCGATGTCCGGGCGGGCCGTCGAGGCCGCGGGCGACGTTCATACCTTGCTGCTCGACAAGACGGGCACGATTACCCTCGGCAATCGCCAAGCGACGGAGTTCATCGCACTGTCGGGCGTGAGCGAGGCCACGGTGGCGGATGCTGCGCAGCTCGCGTCGCTCGCGGATGAAACGCCGGAGGGCCGATCGATCGTTGTCCTCGCGAAAGAGACACACGGTCTACGGGGGCGTGAGCTCGCGCCGCGTCACGCGACCTTCGTGCCGTTCACCGCGCACACGCGGATGTCAGGGGTCGATCTCGTAGATGGCCCTGACCTGCGCGAGATCCGCAAAGGCGCAGCGGAGGCGATTCAGAAATGGCTCGTTTCGAAGGGCGGCACGGTGCCCGACGAGCTGAGCGCTATCGTGCAGCGCGTCGCGCGTGCGGGGGGAACGCCCCTCGTCGTCGCCGAAGGGCGCCGTGCGTTGGGCGTCATTCACCTCAAAGACGTCGTCAAGGGTGGGATTCGCGAACGGTTCGCGCATCTTCGGGCGATGGGTATTCGGACCGTGATGATCACCGGCGACAATCCGCTGACGGCCGCGGCGATCGCGTCGGAGGCCGGCGTTGACGACTTCCTCGCGCAGGCGACGCCAGAAGACAAGATGGCGCTGATCAAGCGCGAGCAGGCCGATGGCAAGCTCGTGGCGATGACCGGTGACGGTACCAACGATGCGCCGGCGCTGGCGCAGGCCGACGTCGGTGTGGCGATGAACACCGGTACGCAAGCGGCGAAAGAGGCCGGCAACATGGTCGATCTCGACTCGAATCCGACCAAGCTGATCGAAGTGGTCGAGATCGGCAAGCAGTTGCTGATCACGCGCGGCGCGCTGACGACATTTTCGATCGCGAACGACGTGGCCAAGTACTTCGCGATCATCCCGGCGATGTTCCTCGGGACGTTCCCGATGCTCGGAGCGCTGAACATCATGGGCCTGCGGACGCCGCAGTCGGCGATTCTCTCCGCGGTGATCTTCAACGCGCTGATCATCGTTGCGCTCGTGCCGCTGGCCCTCCGCGGCATCACGTATCGCCCCGAAGGCGCGGCGGCCCTGCTGCGGCGCAATCTCCTCATCTACGGCGTCGGCGGCGTGATCGTCCCGTTCATCGGCATCAAGGCCATCGACGTGGTCATCACCCTGCTGCATTTGGCGTAATTCGAGGCCAGACCTGGGTCTGACCCCTTGAGTCGGAGCGCATGATGTTTATCGTTCGAAATATCGGTACGGCGGTGTTGATGACCCTCGTCACGACCGCACTTCTCGGCATCGCCTATCCGCTGACGGTCACGGGAATCGCGCAGGTAGCGTTTGCCGACAAAGCCAACGGGCAGTTGATGGCCCGCAACGGAAGACTCGTTGGATCCAGGTTGATCGGCCAGGGGTTCTCATCCCCCGGATACTTTCGTTCGCGGCCGTCTGCGGCAGGGACCGGATACGATGCGGCCAACTCCGCGGGATCGCAGCTTGGACCGACGAACAAGAAGCTGATCGACAGCGTGAAGGCACGCGTCGACGCCGCGCGGAGAGAGAATCCGAGGACCCCGGTGCCTATCGATCTCGTGACGACCTCGGCGTCGGGAATCGATCCGCACCTGTCACCCGCCGCTGCGGACTTTCAAGTTCCGCGCGTTGCGCGCGAGCGCGGCATCTCAGAAGCGGATGTCCGCGCCCTGGTGGCAGCGCATACGGAAGGGCGCCAGCTTGGCTTTCTCGGCGAGCCGCGCGTCAACGTGTTGGAACTGAATCTCGCGATGGATGCTCACGCGTCCATGAAGCGATAGCCGACCCACGGTTCCGTCAGGATGTACTGTGGCGTCGAAGGATTGGGTTCAATCTTGCGTCGCAACGACGCGACGAGGACGCGCAGGTGCTCGGGTTGATCGAGGGCGTGCGGGCCCCAGATCGCTTTGAGGATCGCGCGGTGGGTGAGCACGCGTCCCGGATGCTGCGCCAGGTAGAGCAGCAGCTCGAACTCTTTCGGGGTCAGGCGAACTTCTTTGTCGTCGATCATGACGCGAAAGCGCTCGCGGTCGATCGTCAGCGCGCCTCTGACGATCGGTTCGTTCGACGGCAACGCCTCGATGCGCCGCAGCGCGACGCGGATGCGGGCGAGTAGTTCCTCCGTCCCGAATGGCTTCGTCACGTAGTCGTCGGCGCCGGCATCGAGCGCGCGAACCTTGTCGTGTTCGGCGCCCCGCGCCGAGAGCACGACGATCGGCGTGTTATGCGTTTCGCGAATCTGACTGCAGACGACGACGCCATCGATGTCGGGCAACCCGAGGTCGAGGAGAAGCAGGTCTGGCGCATCACGGTCGACGGCCTCGAGCGCGGCACGGCCGGTCATTGCCGTAAATACTTCGTACCCGCGCGCCCGGAGCAGAGGCACGACGCTGGCCAGAATGTTTGGCTCATCGTCCACGACGAGGATTCGTCCCGGCACTAGCCCTCGATCTCCAAAGGCTGGCTCGGCAACGTCCGAACAGGTCCTGGAACGACGATAGAGAACTTGGCGCCCGCGCCTGGCACGTTCTCCGCCCAAACACGTCCACCACCCGCCGCGAGCAACCCGCGAGTGATCGCGAGGCCCATACCGGTTCCCGGCGCGATCTGCCGGGCCACGCGCCCGCGATAGAACCGCTCGAAGAGATGATCGAGCTCGCTCGGGTCCAGCCCAGGGCCTTGATCCGTCACGGAAAGATGAAGGCCGTCATGCCCCGTATGGCCCGTCACCATGATCTGGTGATTGGCCGGTGAGTACTGCGCAGCGTTTTCCAGCAGATGTGACAGCGCGCTCGAGGCGAGGCGCGGATCGATCTCGACGCTCATATCCGACTCAGCATCGACGTTGATCGTGTGTCCGTCGAGCACGGGGCGGACGTGCATCATGGCGGCATCGATGACTTCGGCTGGCGTGACCCATTGACGTTCGACAACGATGGCTGCGGCGTCGACGCGGGCCATGTCCAGTATGTCTTGAAAGAGGCGCGTTAGCCGGCCAAGCTCCGTGGCTGCAAGATCGGCTTGCTGACGTCGATCAGTGGTCGAGAGATCACTTCGAAGATTCTCGACCGCAACGCGGATGGCGGTGAGCGGGGTCTTCAAGTCGTGGCTCAACGAAGCCAACAACGTCGATGCGAGATCGGCCTGTTGCCGCATCAGCGCCGCGGCGTCGCGTTCGGCCAGGAATTCCGCGCGCTCGATCGCGATGGCGACGACGCCGCCGAGCGCATCGAGCGTTCCGAGATCCAGGGCCGGTGCGCCCGCGGCAAGCAGGCCGACGGCTTTGACGCCATGACGAAGCGGCAGGACCGTGAGGCCGGTGGCGGCATCGCCAATGCGCACGTGGCCGCCGTAAGCGCGCTGGTGCGCGTCGAATTCGAGCACGCCGCGCGCACGCGCGAGCGCGGTGTTCAGCGTGTCGTTGTCGATCGTGACGTCGCTGCTGCCGCCTTGATGAATCGTCCATCCATCGTCGGTCGGAAGGCAGATAGCGACTGCCGCGAGATCGAAACGCCGCGCCACCTGCCGCGCCAGGATGTCCATCGCTCTCGCCGTATCCGTCGTCAACAGCACGTCGCGCGTCAGGTCGAACAGCCGCGTGACTTCGTTGCCACGAGCGACTGCGTCGCGCTCGCGGTTCTTCGCGCGTGCCGACAGGTTGCTCGCGATGATCGCCACGATCAAGAACGCGAAGAGCGCAATCCAGTTCTGCGGGTTGGCAATCGTCAGCGTTCCGACCGGCGGCAAGAAGAAGTAATTGAAGAACATCATCGCCACAAGGGACGCGACGATGGCCGTACCGAGTCGTGCACGCGTGGCGGTGCCAAGGACGATGAGGAGCATTGCCAGCGCAACGGTCGTGGCGCTGACGTCGGGGATTGCTTTCAGGAGGGTGGTGGTGACGGCGATCGCGATGACGCTGGCAGCAAGATCGAGAGCATCGCGAGCAGTCAGGCGGCCAACCATAGCGCTGTTGCCATTGTGCCACTCGGGTCGATCTCCGCCGGTGCTTTTATGACTTTCTTATCACCTGAGGGTCAGACCCAGGTCTGACCCCGGCGACTGCGTCATAATTGTTGACGCGAGTGTTTCCCGCTCTTCGTTACCGCAACTTTCGTCTCCTCTGGTGGGGCCTCCTCGTCTCGTTCTCCGGCAGCTTCATGCAGACCGCGGCGATCCTGTGGCATGTATCGCTGCTCGTACCGGAGGATCGGCGCGCGTTGGCGCTGGGCATGGTCGGTCTCGTCCGGGTGGTCCCAGTCGTCTTCTTTTCGCTCGTGAGCGGCGTCGCGGCGGATGCCCTCGACCGGCGTCGCTTGATGCTCGTGACGCAGTCGGCGATGGCGTTTCTCGCGCTGATTCTGACCGTGCTGACGTTTCGGGGTCTGTCGGCGGTCTGGCCGATCTACCTCCTGGCCGCCTGTAGTTCCGCAGCTGGCGCCTTCGACCTTCCCGCGCGCCAGGCGCTACTGCCGAATCTCGTGCCGCGCGAGCACCTGCCGAATGCAATCAGCTTGAACACGATCATGATGCAGGTGGCCTCGGTCGCCGGTCCCGGACTTGGAGGCACGGTCATCGCCTGGGGCGGCGTCGGCGCGGTCTACGCGTTCAACACCGTCTCCTTCCTCGTCGTCATCGCCGCGCTCTTGATGATGCGAACCGAACAGGGTCAGAGCGGGGTCGAAATTGAGTCAGACCCAGGTCTGACCCCAAAGCCGAAGCAGCAGGCCGCCGATCGCGGCAACTTCACGGTGGCGGCGGCGATGGAAGGGTTGCGGTTCGTTTTCCGTGCCCCGTTGATCCGATCGACGATGCTGCTCGATTTCTTTGCGACGTTCTTTTCGTCGGCGACGGCACTGCTGCCAATCTACGCGCAGGACATCTTGCATGTGGGCGCGCATGGTTACGGCTGGCTCTATGC
>Ga0075367_10000710_pt1 | contig 12870 bp, 10 predicted proteins | sample EndMethybrTD3032_FD_71399 | JGI IMG/M metagenome (GOLD analysis project Ga0075367, IMG submission 71399) | Populus endosphere microbial communities from Tennessee, USA - Endosphere MetaG P. TD hybrid TD303-2 | ecosystem: Host-associated > Plants > Roots > Endosphere | place: USA: Tennessee... | reverse complement strand
GCGTAGAAGGGGACCAGCCATCGGGCGCCGGGCTTCCCGGTGGTGGGCACGGAGGGCAGCGTCAGGAGAGTGGCGCGAGACCGGGAACGCCGGGCGTGGCGCCCAGGCGGCTGGCGGCCTTTGCTCCGAGGCTGGTGTCGATGTGTTGCCGCATCACCTCAGCTGCCGCGGCACTGTCACCACGGATCACCGCATCCAGCAGCTCTGCGTGCTCGCGGGCCTTGATGTCGCGCTCTTCCTGGCTCCGCACCACCTCGAGGCCCAGACGGCGGTACCGGTCGGCCTTGTCCCACAGACCGTCGAGCGTGCTGATCAGGAGGTCGTTGTGCGACGAGACGTAGATCGCCTCGTGAAAGCGCCGATGAGCAACAAGGTCGACGACCGTCGGATTGCTCAAGAGTGGTTCCACGGTCAGTGCTGCCTCGCGCATGACCCGGATGTCTTCCTTGGTGCGTCGTTCAGCGGCGAGCGCGGCCGCGAGAGGGTCGAGAGAGCGTCGTACCTCGAGCAGGTCGCGGGCCTCCTCTGCCGTGAGCGTGGAGACTCGCGCGTCGCGGTGGGCGTCGAGCTCGACCAGCCCTTCGGACTTGAGTCGCCGCAACGCCTCGCGCAGCGGAGTGGTGCTCACTCCAATGGTCTTGGCCAGCATCGCCTGGTTGAGGACGCTTCCCGGGCCGAACTCACCCATCAGGATGCCTTCCCGGATGCGGGTGTAGGCGTAGTCGCTCTTGGTGACATACAGCCCCACGGGCTCGCTCATCGCAGTCCTTCCTCCAACGTCAGGCTATAACGTACACCGAAATCCATTCGAGTGGGCGCCCACCGGCCGCGTACACCCTCGATCTGCCAAAGTTTTTTCGGACACGTGAGCACATGTTCATGCAGGTCAGACTGTGTGTTCAAACGTCGAACCTCTCGCGCCAAACAAATCGAGACTTGACGGTTACAGGTTATAACCTCCAGAGTGTGGCTCGTCACATAGCCTTCTCGCTCTTCCAAAGGAGCCAGCACGATGCAAGCACTCAAGTCCAGGTTCACGGCACCCGGCTCCGGCCGTCGCCGCCTCGCTGTAGCCGTGGTGGGAGCGTTCGCGCTCTCGTCTCTTGCCGCCTGTGGTGGCGACGACGAGTCTCCGGTCGCGGAGAACAAGATCACCGTCGAGGGGGTGCCGGACTACTACCCGGCCGAGTACCAAGACGTCATCGACGCCTCCAAAGAGGAGGGCGGTGAGCTCGTCATCTACTCCAACACCAGCGAGGAGAACTGGGCCCCGATCTTCCGTGACTTCAAGAAGAAGTTCCCATGGGTCGAGGACGTCTCCGCCAACGACCTCGACAGTGACGAGGTCTTCCAGAAGATCCTCTCCGAGCAGTCCACCGGCGGGTCGCCGGCCGACCTGGTGGTCTCCAACGCCGCCGTCGCCTGGGCCGACTTCGCCGAGCGGGACGGCACTCTCATGGACTACGAGTCGCCCGAGCTCGGCGAGCTTCCCGACTTCGCACAGCTGCTGCCGAACGTGTACGCGATGTCGACCGACCCGATGACCATCGCCTACAACACCGAACTGATGAGCGAGGCTCCCACTGGCATCGCCAGTCTCGCGGACATCGCGGAGGCTGACCCCGACACCTATCAGGACAAGATCACGGTTCGCGATCCTGAGAGCTCCTTCGGGTTCACCGTCACCCACGCCTTCACCGAGGCCAATGCCGACGGCTGGTCCGAGCTGGAGCGGGTCTTGCCCTTTACCAGGGCCGAGACGTCCTCAGGGACGCAGATGGAGAAGATCCTTGCAGGCGAATACCTGGCTGGGTTCTTCATCAGCGGTGGGCCCGCGTTCCCCGTCGTGGACGACAGTGATGGCCTGGTCGATGTGGTCTACCCCGAGGACGGAACCCCCATCCTCCCGCGCGGGATCGGCATCGCCGCCGACGCTCCCCACCCGGCCACGTCCAAGCTGTTCGTCGACTTCCTGATGTCCGAAGAGGGCCAGTTCGCGGTCGCCGAGGGCGGCCTGTCCGCCTACCGCGACGGCGTCGAGGGCGAAGGCCTCCACACCTACCAAGAGGTGATCGACGCGGTGGGCGAGGAGAAGACAATCTTCGTGAACTACGAGGCCGTTCCCAAGGACGAGATCCAATCATGGCTCGACCAGTTCTACTCCTACGTCGAGCCCGCCCCCGAGGACAGCTGACAGTCCTCCTAGGGACGATCGGAGCCACACAGCATGTCGACCATCACAGACGCACCCCGGACGCCTGGGAGCGAGCAACGGGAGACGTTCGAGCCTCCTCGTTACCGCCGCCCCCTCGGTATCGGACGCGACCAGCTCGTGCAGTACGGGGTCCTCGCGTTTCTGGCCGTGCTGGTGCTGGCTCCGATCGTCCCGACTCTTTACCAGAGCTTCGTCGACCGGCCGCTGTACGAGGACGGCCGCGTCTTCACCGTCGAGGGCTACAAGGCACTGTTCACCGACGCAGGGTTTGGTGAGGTCATCCTCAACACGCTCCTCTTCGCCGGGCTCACCACCGTTCTCACCCTCGTCATCGCTATCCCGATGTCCATCGTCGTGGTGCGCACCCGGCTGCCAGGTGGGCGGTTCATCGCCCTGGCGATGCAGTGGCCCTTCTTCATCTCGTCCCTCATCCTGGGTTTCGGATGGATCCTCATGTACGGCCCCGCAGGGTTCGTGAGCGTCCAGTTCGAGAAGGTCTTCGGCGGGGTTCCGTGGAACCTCTACTCCATCCCCGGGATGGCCGTCACCGAGGCCGTCGCTCTCGCGCCGATCGCCTACCTGTTCTGCGCCAACGCGCTACGACAGTCAGATGCCTCACTGGAGTCCGCAGCCCAGGTCTGCGGCGCAGGTCCGCTGCGCATCCTGATGCAGGTCATCATCCCGATGCTGCGTCCCCCGGTCGTCTACAGCTCGATCCTGGTGTTCTCGATGTCCATCGAGACGCTCAGCGTGCCGCTGCTCTACGGCCAGCCCGTCGACATCGACGTCTTCTCGACGTTCCTCTACCGCAACGGGTTGCAGTCCGTTGACCCCGACTACACCGTTCTCGCTGCGGCCTCGACGGTCATCCTCGCAGTGACCATCAGCCTGGTGGCCATCCAGGCCAAGCTGCTCAAGGACGCCGCACGGTTCGTCTCCGTCCGAGGCAAGGCCACGCGACCGCGGAAGCTGGAGCTCGGCTGGGTGAAGTGGGTCAGCGTCGTCTTCATCGCGTTCTACATCGTGTTCGGAGCGCTGATCCCGATCGGGGGTCTGGTCTTCCGGTCCTTCACGCTGATCTTCACGCCGCTGCGGAACCCCTTCGACTTCCTGACGATGAAGAACTACGAAACCATCTTCACCTTCGACACCTACGTCCAGTCGATCTGGAACAGCCTCATCGTCGCCGGCGTGGGTTCGGTGCTGGTCAGCAGCCTGGCTGTGCTGGCGGTCATGGTCGCGCGTCGATCTACCTTCCGCTTCGGTAGAGGTGTCGAGTACCTCGCCCTGATCCCGCAGTCCATCCCGGGCATCATCATCGGCATCGGGTTCTTCTGGGCCTTTGCCTACGCCCCGTTCGGTATCGGGACCCTGTTGCAGGGCACGCTCGGAGCGCTGGTCATCGCCTTCGGTATCCGGGCCCTGCCCAGCGCCTTCGGCTCCGTCGCGCCCTCGATCATGCAGATCGGTGCCGAGCTGGACGCCGCCGCACGGGTCTCCGGGGCGGACTGGCTGATGACGTTCTTCCGCGTTCTGAGAGTGCTCATCACCCCGGCGTTCGCCGGAGCGCTGATCCTCACGTTCGTCATCATGCTCAAGGAGTACTCGCCCGCAGTCTTCCTGAGCTCCGCCGACAGCAACATCCTCGGCACCACGATGCTCGAGCTGTGGGCCCAGGGCCGTACCGGCTCGGTCGCAGCGCTGGCGTCGATCCAGATCCTGATCACGGCGGTCTTCGTCGCGCTCGCAGGTTTGCTCATGAGAGGGAAGCACCGTGCCTGAGGTAACAGTCAAGAACCTGTCCAAGACCTTCGGCGACAACGCCGTGCTCAAGGACGTCACCTTCACCATCAAAGACGGGGAGTTCTTCACGCTCCTCGGCGCCAGCGGCTGCGGCAAGTCCACGACGCTCAACTGCATCGCCGGGCTCGAGCAGCCGACGCAGGGCGCCATCAGCGTGGGCGGGACGGCGTTCGTCGACACCAAGGACAACATCTTCCTCCCTCCGGAGGAGCGCAACCTCGGCATGGTGTTCCAGTCCTACGCGCTCTGGCCCCACATGACGGTCGCGAAGAACCTGGCGCTGCCTCTCAACATCCGCAAGGTCCCCAAGGACAAGCAGAAGACGCTCATCGCCGACGCACTGGACAAGGTCGGGCTCGCCGACCTCAGCCACCGCTACCCCCACCAGCTCTCTGGTGGTCAGCAACAGCGCGTCGCCTTGGCTCGAGCACTGGTCTACTCGCCGTCGGTGCTGCTCCTGGACGAACCGCTGTCCAACCTCGACGCCAAGCTCCGCGAACAAGCGCGGGCCTGGCTGAAGCGACTGCAAGAGGACCTGGGCATCACCACCGTCTACGTCACCCATGACCAGGACGAGGCGCTCGCGCTGAGCGACCGGATCGCGGTCATGGCCTCCGGCAACATGATCCAGGTGGGCACGCCCCACGAGATCTATGAGTCGCCGGCCGCACCTGAGGTTGCGGCGTTCATCGGACGCTGCAACTTCCTCACCGGCAAGGTCGTTGAGCACCGCGGCGCGGTCTACACCATCCGCCTTGACAGCAGCGACGACACCGTCACGGTCGAGAGCGAGCAGCAGGTCGAGGTCAACGCCGCAGTGACCGTCGCCATCCGCCCCGAACGGCTCGAGGTCATGCCCTTGGGCTCGAACCCGGAGGGACAGAACCGTCTGCGCACCGAGGTGCTCACCAGCTCCTACGTGGGGTCTCGCTACGAGTACGACGTCCGGCTGGGCAACCAGGTGGTGCAGGTGCTCAGCGGACGCAGCGGCCTCACCGGAGAGGCCGTTCTCGTCTTCGAGCCGGCGCAGGCACTCCTCTTCCCGGAGCAGGTCGAGCTGTCCGAAGAGGAACGCGACCTCCTGATCGTCTCCTGACCATCCCGACATCTCAGATCTTCACGAAAGGCTCCACCGTGTCCAACGTCCCCACTCGCAACTACCGCCTCGGCGTCCTCCACGGCGACGGCATCGGGCCCGAGATCGTCCCCTCGTCAGTCGAGATCATCGACGCAGCCTTCGCTGCTGGTGGGCTCGCGCCCGTCGACTGGGTCGAGCTTCCGCTCGGCGCATCAGCGATCGCCGAGCACAGCGCCCACACGCCGGACTCCACCCTCAAGGCCCTTGAGGACCTCGACGGCTGGCTGCTCGGACCCCACGACAGCGCGGCGTACCCAGAGCCCTACCGGTCAGAGCTGAACCCCAGCGGCACCATCCGCAAGCACTTCGGCCTCTACGCCAACATCCGCCCGGCCAAGTCCTTCCCCGGAGGCAACGCCGTCGTCGAAGGCACCGACCTGGTCATCGCCCGTGAGAACACCGAGGGCTTCTACGCCGACCGCAACACCTTCCGGGGCACCGGCGAGATGATGCCGACCCCTGATGTGGCGATCATGCACGGGATCATCACCCGCGCCGCCACCGAGAAGATCGCGCACTCCGCATTCAAGCTCGCCCAGCGTCGGAGCAACAAGGTCACGATCGTCCACAAGGCCAACGTGCTCAAGATGACGACCGGCCTGTTCCGCGACGTGTGCCGTGAGGTCGCTGAGCAGTACCCCGACGTCACGGTCGACGACTTCCACATCGATGCGATGACCGTTCACCTCGTCAGGCGCGCCGACAAGTTCGACGTCATCGTCACCGAGAACATGTTCGGAGACATCCTCTCCGACCTCGCCGGAGAGATCGCAGGGTCGCTAGGCATCGCACCCTCGCTCAACTCATCGGACACGCACGCCATGGCTCAGGCCGCGCACGGTTCGGCCCCCGACATCGCGGGTCAGAACATCTCCAACCCGATCGCGATGATCCTGTCCTGCGCCATGCTGCTGGACTGGCTCGGCGCGAAGAACGACGACGAAGCCGTGCGGGCGGCCGGCGCCAACATCGAGGCCGCGGTAGCCGCGGCGGTGGCCGGCGGTGTCGCGACCAAGGACCTCGGAGGATCAGCCTCGACGACGGACTTCACCGCAGCCGTCGTCGCCCAGCTCGCCTCCGCCAACTGAACCGAAAGGACCGCCGACCCGATGTCGGAGAAGCGACCAACCGTCGCCCTCATCCACGCGAGCCCCGCTTCCGTCGCGCCGGCGAAGGAGGCCTTCGCCGCGGACTTCCCGGACGCCCAGCTCTGGAACCTCCTCGACGACCGCCTGGTGGTGGACGCCGACGCAGCCGGCGGTCTGACCCGGTCGCTCCGCGACCGGATGACCACCCTCATCACATACGCGATCGAGGGAGGCGCGGACGCAGTGCAGCTGTCGTGCTCGATGTACGGGCCGGTGGCAGTCGAGGTCGCAGGTACGCAGACAGTCACGGTGCTGGCCTCAGACCAGGCGATGTTCGACCACGTCGCATCGCTGCGTCCGCAGAGCGTGGGCGTCATCGGGTCGCTGCAGTCCGCGACTTCCGACAGCGCGGAACGGCTCGCGGCCGCACTCTCCTCTCAAGGCCTGGACGTAAGGATCGAGACTGCGGTGGCCGACGGGGCCGCCCAAGCCGCGAACGCGGGCAACGGCGACCTCTTGGCCGAGCTGGTCGCAACAACTGCCCAGACCCTGGGGCAGAGCGTCGAGCTCATCGTGCTGGCCCAGTACTCGCTGGCGCCAACTCTCGACGTGGTCCAGGTCGTGAGCCCGGTTCCGGTACTGAGTCCTCCCCACCTGGCGGCCTCGACCCTGGCGAAGATCCTCGGCGGCGGACCGCAATGATCGCCCTCGGCTGTATCGCCGACGACTTCACCGGCGGCACGGACGTCGCAGCTGGTCTGCGGCGTGGCGGGATGTCGGTTGCACTTCTCTTCGGTGTGCCGGAGGCAGGTGCGGAGGTGCCGAGCACCGATGCGGTGGTGATCGCGCTGAAGACGCGGACGGTGCCCGCGGCTGCTGCTGTCGATGATTCGCTCAGGGCTCTGTCCTGGTTGAAGTCTCATGACGTCGGGCGGGTCTACTTCAAGTACTGCTCCACGTTCGACTCGACCGACGAGGGCAACATCGGACCGGTCGCAGATGCGCTCCTTCGCGACCTCGGCGAGTCGATGACGCTGATCTGCCCTTCGTCGCCCGAGCACGCGAGAACGACGTACAACGGCTACCACTTCGTGGGGCATGACCTCCTCTCGGAGTCGTCGATGCGGTTCCATCCGCTGACCCCCATGACAGACGCCAAGCTCGCACGAATCCTCCAGCCCCAGACCGACGGACCGATCGGCCATCTCGCGCTCAACACCGTCCACGAAGGGATCGACGCGGTCGCCGGCTTCCTCAAGGAACTGGAAACGGGGGGCGTGCGCCACGTGGTCGTCGACTCGGTCACGGACGCCGACCTCTACACAGTGGCGGCGGGGTCGCGCGACCTTCGGCTCCTCACGGGGGGAGCCGGCCTGGCTGCCGCCCTGGGGTCCAACGGTGGGGGTGCCGAAGAGTCTGAGTCTGTGGCCGAACTGCCGAGCGGCCCAGGCATCGTGCTGGCCGGGTCGTGCTCAGCTGCCACGATGCAGCAGGTCTCGAACGCTGCGGGTGTGTTCCTTTCCTACCGTCTTGATCCGTCCACCACTCCAGACCCGGTACAGATGCAGGATGCCGCGGTCGGGTGGCTTCGCCGGAACTGGGAACAGGCTCCTGTCCTCATCTATTCGTCGGCGGGACCTGAGGATCGTGAGCGTGCGCGCGCCGCGATGGGTTCCCAGACGTCCGAGATCCTCGAACGCACGTTGGGAGCCCTGGCCGCCGAGGCGGTCTCCTTGGGTGCTCAGCGTGTCGTGGTCGCAGGGGGCGAGACCTCTGGTGCGGTGGTTCAAGCGCTAGGGATCTCCACCGTGGTCATCCAGAGCGAAGCAGACCGAGGAGTCCCGTGGTGCCTGACCACAGGCGAGCCGACCTTGGCGCTTCTGCTGAAGTCCGGCAACTTCGGATCGGCAGACCTCCTGGTTCGCGCCATGTCTGAAGGAGGGTCATGACCTCAGCTGCTCAAGCCATCGTCGAGCTCGGCGCGTCCCTGTTTGCGCGAACACTGACGTTCGGTCGCACCGGCAACCTGTCGGTGCGAGTTGACGACCATGTCTTGGTGACACCCACCGGGGTCAGCCTCGGCGCGCTGTGCGCCGACGAGCTCTCGGTCATCGATCTCAAGGGCCGGCACATCTCAGGCGCCAAGCCCTCGAAGGAGGCCTTCCTGCACGCGGCCGTCTACCGTGCGCGCCCGGACTCCGGAGCCGTCGTTCACCTTCACAGCACTCATGCCGTTGCCATCTCCTGCCTCGCGGACGTGGACCCCCAAGACGTTCTTCCGCCGTTGACCGCCTACTACGTCATGCGCGTCGGCATCCTCCCGCTGCTGCCGTACCACGCTCCTGGAGACGCAAGCCTCGAGCCCCTGGCCGAAGCGACCGCGGTCAACCATCGATGCTTCCTGCTCGCCAACCACGGGTCGGTCATCTCTGGCGTCGACCTCGCGGCCGCAGCAGACGCCGCCGAAGAGCTCGAGGAGACCGCCCGGCTGTTCCTGATGCTGCGCGACCACAAGACCGCACCCCTCGACGAGACTCAGGTCGAGGAGCTCCGCCAGCGGTTCCCGGCATGACCACGATCGTCGACGCTGAGCGTCTCGCAGAGTTCGGCACCGGGGTCTTGGCCTCGTTGGGGGTGCCTGAAGCCGATGCAGTCTTGGTGAGCGACAGCCTCGTCACCGCCGACCTCTGGGGGCATGCGTCCCATGGCATGCTGCGACTGCCCTGGTATGTCGCACGTCTCCGGTCCGGCGTCATGCGCCCCGACACGGTCACGGAACTGGTCATCGACGCAGGAGCCGTTGCTGTGCTCGATGGCCGCGACGGCATAGGCCAAGTCATCACCGATGCAGCCTGCTCCGAGGCGGTCGCCCGAGCACATTCCCACGGTGTCGGAGTCGTCGCTGTGCGCAACAGCAACCACTTCGGCACGGCCGCCTACTGGACCCGGCGGATGACAGCCAGCAACTGCGTCGGCATCCTCACCACCAACGGCAGCCCTGCCATGGCCCCGTGGGGCGGCACGGCCAAGACTGTTGGAGCGAACCCCTGGTCCGTAGCCACTCCGGGCGGAAGCCACCCGCCAGTCGTGCTGGACATCGCGAACACGACCGTCGCGCGCGGCAAGATCTACGCCGCCGCTCAGCGAGGTGACCAGATCCCCGCAGACTGGGCACTGGACACGAACGGAGTGCCGACAACCGACCCGGACGTGGCAGTTCATGGGCTACTTGCTCCCATGGGTGGGCACAAGGGCTACGGCATCTCGTTCGTCATGGACGTCCTGTCCGGCGTGCTCACCGGCTCGGGCTTCGCGACGGACGTCGTAGGGCCCTACGTCCATGACGAGCGGAGCCGATGCGGACACCTCGTCGTGGCCCTGAGGATCGACGCGATGATCTCCGACGACGACTTCGGGTCGCGCATGGATCGCCTGATCGGCATCACCAAGAGTGTCCCGAGAGCGGCGGGCGTCGACGAGATCTTCTACCCGGGGGAGATCGAAGCACGGGCGGAACAGGTAGGACGAGCGACCGGCGCGACACTTCCGGCGAAGACCGTCGCCGATCTGCGAGAACTTGGAGAGTCCTGCGGCGTGCCCTTCGACCATGTCGAGGGACCTCTCTGATGTACACAGTCATCGTCCACCTCACCGTTCGCCCAGAGCGGCTCGACGAGTTCATGGAGGGGATCCGTGCCAACGCCCAGGCGTCCCTGCGCGACGAGCCGGGTTGCCTACGCTTCGACGTGCAACGCAGCACGGAGCACCCGAACGAGTTCATCCTCTACGAGATCTATGCAGACCAGAACGCCTTCCTCATCGACCACCGCGAAGCCGCCCACTACGCGGACTGGCGTGAGGTCGCGGCGCGCTGCGTCCAGGACGGCGGCCACGTGAACATTTTCGCCGTCCCGGCGTTCCCTGAGGACATTCCCGAGGCCGTGCGAACAACCAGGGCAGGCGACTAGCGCGTGGTGCTACCCAGCCAGGTCCGATCACGCGACAGCTTCGCCACCCGCGACGAGCTGCAGGTCGGCACGTCCACCTACGTGATCCAGAGCCTGGCCAGGCTCGACATCGCCGCTATCCCGTACAGCTTGCGGGTCGTGCTGGAGAACCTGCTGCGACACGAGGACGGGGAGCGAGTCACCGCCGCACAGGTCGACCACCTCCTTGCTTGGCGGGACGGAGCCGACCACACCAAAGCCGTCGACCTCAACCCGTCACGCACGTTCCTCCACGACACCAACGGGGTGCCAACCGTCGTGGATCTGGCCATGATGCGTGAGGCGGTCGCACGGCTCGGGGAGGATCCGGCTCTGGTCAACCCGCAGATTCCGTCTGAGCTGGTGATCGACCACAGCGTCATCGCTGACGTCTTCGGCACCTCCGACGCCTTCGCCCGCAACGTCGAGATCGAGTACGACAGGAACGCAGAGCGGTACCGGTTCCTCCGCTGGGGGCAGCAGACACTGAAGAACTTCGTCGTCGTGCCGCCTGGGACCGGGATCATGCACCAGGTCAACTGCGAGTACCTCGCACGTGTCGTGACCGCCGAAGAGGGTTGGGCCTATCCCGACATCTGCCTGGGCACCGACTCCCACACCACCATGGTCAACGGCATGGGCGTCCTCGCATGGGGTATCGGCGGCATCGAGGCCGAGGCCGTCATGCTCGGCGAGTCGCTGTCGATGCTCCTACCGAGGGTTGTCGGGTTCCGACTGTTCGGCGACCTCCCCGAGGGCGCCACCGCCACCGACCTCGTGCTCACCATCACCGAACAGCTGCGAGCGCACGGCGTGGTGGGAAAGTTCGTGGAGTTCTACGGTCCCGGCGTTGCGTCCACGACCCTCCCCGACCGACTGACCATCGCGAACATGAGCCCCGAGTTCGGCTCGACGTGTGCGTACTTCCCGATCGACGAGGAGACCATCCGCTACCTCAGATTCACCGGAAGACCCGAAGCAACAGTCTCGCTCGTCGAGGCATACGCCAAGCACCAAGGCTTGTGGCACGACCCCACGGTGACCCCTCGGTACAGCGAGCTCGTCGAGCTCGACCTCAGCAGCGTGACACCGTCGCTGGCCGGCCCACGACGACCGCAGGACCGGGTGCTGCTCTCATCGGCGCAGGCAGACTTCCGACGCGTGCTGCCCGACATCCTCGGTCTGCCTGGGACTGACGACGGACTCATGTCGCGGCTCGATGAGGCGTCCGCCGAGTCGTTCCCCGCCAGCGACCCACCCGCGTTGGACGAGGACGCGCCCGAGCCGATGGCCACCCCAGTGACAGCAGCAGGGACACTTCCCGAGCGACCCACGAACGCGGTCGAGATGACCATCGGCGAAGACACCGTCGAGATCGACCACGGCGCCGTGGCCATCGCGGCGATCACCTCGTGCACCAACACCTCCAACCCGACCGTGATGATCGCAGCGGGCATTGTGGCCAAACGCGCGGTGGAACGCGGGCTGACCAGCAAGCCGTGGGTCAAGACCAGCCTCTCGCCGGGCTCGAAGGTCGTCACCGACTACCTCGACGACGCCGGACTGACGCCCTACCTCGACGAGCTGGGCTTCCACCTCGCCGGGTACGGCTGCATGACCTGCATCGGAGCCTCAGGCCCCCTCATCCCTGCGGTGACGGACGCAGTCAACGAGCACGACCTCGGCGTGGTCTCCGTCCTCTCGGGCAACCGCAACTTCGACGGACGGATCAACCCGGACGTGCGGATGAACTATCTCGCCTCCCCCCCTCTCGTCGTGGCCTACGCCATCGCCGGAACGATGGACATCAACCTCATCGCGGATCCGCTCGGCGTCGACACGGACGGCACATCCGTCTACCTCGCCGACCTCTGGCCGACCTCCCGCGAGGTCCAGGACACCATCGACGCCACCATCCACGCCGGAATGTTCACCGCGGCCTACGCCACGGTCTTCGACGGCGACGAACGCTGGCAGTCCTTGGACACCCCCTCGGGGGCGACCTTCGTCTGGGACGAGTCGTCCACATATCTGCGTCTGCCGCCGTACCTCGCCAGTATGAGCAGGGAGCCGCAGCCGCTCGAGGACATCGAGTCCGCTCGGGTGCTGGTCAAGCTCGGAGACTCGATCACCACCGATCACGTCTCTCCCGCGGGGGCCGTCCCTCCCCACACTCCAGCCGGCCAGTTCCTGCTGGCTCAAGGAGTGGAGCGGTTCCAGCTGAACACTTACGCCAGCAGGCGTGGCAACCACGAGGTGATGATGCGTGGGACCTTCGCCAACGTTCGCCTTCGCAACAAGCTCATCCCCGGCGTTGAGGGTGGCGCGACGCTCAACCTGTTGAGCGGCGAGCAGATGACGGTCTACGACGCGGCGATGGACTACCGCCGAGCGCACGTGCCTCTCGTGGTCCTGGCCGGAAAGGACTACGGCAGTGGCTCCTCTCGAGACTGGGCCGCGAAGGGTCCCGCGCTCCTGGGTGTCAGGGCGGTGCTCGCCGAGTCGTTCGAGCGCATCCACCGCTCGAACCTGATCGGCATGGGGGTGCTGCCTCTGCAGTTCAAGGAAGGCGACACAGCCGAGACCCTCGGCCTCAGCGGGAGAGAGAAAATCGACATCAGCGGTCTGGCCGAGCTCGGC
>Ga0075367_10000709_pt1 | contig 12872 bp, 9 predicted proteins | sample EndMethybrTD3032_FD_71399 | JGI IMG/M metagenome (GOLD analysis project Ga0075367, IMG submission 71399) | Populus endosphere microbial communities from Tennessee, USA - Endosphere MetaG P. TD hybrid TD303-2 | ecosystem: Host-associated > Plants > Roots > Endosphere | place: USA: Tennessee... | reverse complement strand
CTCGTCGACAAGGGTCTGCTGGTTCGTAAGCGCGGGGTGGGCACGCAGGTCGTGCAGAATCCGGTGCACCGGCGCGTCGAGCTGACAAGCCTTTTCGACGATCTCGCGCGGGCCGGCCAGGAACCGACGACTCAACTGCTGGACTACACCGTCGGCCACCCCGATGAGGAGGTCGCGCGCGAGCTCAGCATCTCCGAGGATCGCGAGGTCGTCACCATTCACCGGCTGCGGTGTGCCAGCGGTGAACCGCTCGCGGTGATGATCAACCATCTTCCGATCGAGATCGCGCCCGACGCGGACGAGCTCGAGCGCGTCGGCCTGTATCAGGCGCTGCGTTCGCGCGGCGTGCACATCCGCCTTGCGCGTCAGCGAATCGGCGCCCGCGGTGCGACCCGGTCCGAGGCGCGTCTTCTCGACGAAAAGGCTGGCGCTCCGCTGCTGACGATGGCCCGGACGGCTTTCGACGACTCCGGCACTGCGGTGGAGTTCGGCACTCACTGCTACCGCGCAGCGCGCTATTACTTCGACACCACTCTCGTCGATCGCTAGATGAACGCCGCGCGGAACGCTTCCAGGGCGGCTTCACTGCCTTCGATGCCGGCGCCGGATGCCCAGGCCTCCATACCGATGGTCCCGGTGAAGCCGATGTCGCGCAGCGCCTTCGCGATCGCGGGGTAGTTGATCTCGCCGGTTCCGGGTTCACAGCGTCCCGGCACGTCGGCCACCTGGATCTCGCCGATCGCGGCGCCGCAACGCCGCACCAGCTCGATGAGGTTCCCCTCGCCGATCTGCGCGTGATACAGGTCGAGCATCATCTTGATGTTCGGATGCGCCACGCCCTCGATCAGGGCCAAGGTGTCCTTCGCGCGCGCCAGCGGGATTCCGGGATGGTCGACGATCGTGTTGAGGTTCTCGACACAGAACTGCACGCCGGCCTCGGCACCGAGATCGCCGATGCGCTCCAGTGTGCGCAGCGCGGTCACCCACATCTCGCCGGTCGCACCCTGCCGTGGCCGCACTGCTCTACCCTCGCCGTCGAGTTCGGCGGTGTGCAGGTTGAGTCGCGAAACACCCAGCGTTTCAGCGGCTTTGATCGACAACTCCGCAGTGCGCACCACCTCGTCGGCGGTCGCCGGATCGATCAGGTCGCCGTGCAGATAGCCCGTCATCGAGGTGAACCGGGCACCGGTGGCCGCCAGCGCCGCCAGGTCCTTGTCGTGCCAGCTCCAGATCTCGACGGCGAAATCCATGTCGCGGATGCGCCGCACCCGCTCCAGGAGGGGTAGCTCGGTGAACACCATCTCCGAACAGACCGCAAGCTCGAAGTCCGTCATGACATCGCCGCCTTCTTCGCTGGGAGCGTCACGACCGAGACTCTAACATTTGATGTGCAGTCCTAATGTCAGGACAAAGTATTGACTTTCGGCTGTGAGGCGTATTACATCGACCAGGAGGAGTGCTGCGTCGCACTCAACGGCAAGGAGTTGCAATGAGGGTCAGTCGACTCGCGGCGGTCACCGGGGTAACCGTGCTTGTACTGGGAATCGCGTCGTGTTCGTCCACCGGCGGTAAGCCCCGAGAGAGCGAAGGCGGCATGGGCGGCGGCACCGTCGACACGCCGCGCGCGACGATCGCGATGATCACCCACGAAGTGCCGGGCGACTCGTTCTGGGATCTGATCCGCAAGGGTGCCGAGACCGCAGCGCGCAAGGACAACATCGAGCTGCGGTACTCGAATGACCCCGAAGCTCCCAACCAGGCCAACCTCGTGCAGACCGCGATCGACAGCGGGGTGGACGGCATTGCGCTGACACTGGCCAAGCCCGACGCGATGCGCGCCGCCGTCGCGGCCGCGGAGGCCAAGGGCATTCCCGTCGTCGCGTTCAACGCCGGCGGCGATGCCTGGGCCCAGATGGGCGTCAAGGAGTTCTTCGGCCAGGACGAGTTCATCGCGGGTCAGGCCGCCGGGGACCGGCTCAAGCAGGACGGCGCGAAGAAGGTGCTGTGCGTCATCCAGGAGCAGGGCCACGTCGGACTCGAATCGCGCTGTGCGGGCGTGAAGGGCACCTTCCCGGCTACCGAAAACCTCAACGTCAACGGTAAGGACATGCCGTCGGTTGAATCGACGATCACCGCGAAGCTGCAGCAGGATCCGAGCATCGATTACGTGGTGACGCTCGGCGCGCCGTTCGCGCTGACCGCGGTGCAGTCGGCCAAGAACGCGGGCAGCAATGCGCGGATCGGCACGTTCGACACCAACGCCGCGCTCGTCGGCGCGATCCAGGACGGAAGCGTCCAGTGGGCCGTCGACCAACAGCCGTTCCTGCAGGGTTATCTATCGATCGACTCGCTGTGGCTGTACCTCAACAACGGCAACGTGATCGGCGGCGGCAAGGAAACGTTGACCGGTCCGGCATTCATCGACAAGTCCAACGTCGAGGCCGTCGCCGAGTATGCGAAGGGTGGAACTCGCTGATGAGTACCAGTACCGAGGTCAACCTCACCGAACGCAAGGTCGTCCACGACGAACGCGTCAAAGAGCGAAACCGCGTCCAGCGGATGCTGATTCGCCCCGAGATGGGCGCGGGCATCGGGGCGGTCGTCATCTTCATCTTCTTCTTCGTGATGGCTCCGCCGTTTCGGTCCGCCGAGTCGCTGGCGACGGTGCTGTACGGCAGCTCGACCATCGGGATCATGGCGTGCGCGGTCGCCGTGCTGATGATCGGCGGTGAGTTCGACCTGTCGGCCGGTGTCGCGGTCACCACGGGATCGCTCGCCGCGTCCATGCTGGCGTGGAACTTTCACCTGAACCTCTGGGCCGGTGCGGGTTTGGCGCTCATCCTGTCGCTGGCCGTCGGGTTCTTCAACGGCTACATGGTGATGAAGACCAAGATCCCGAGCTTCCTGATCACGCTCGGGACCCTGTTGATGCTGACCGGTGCGAACATCGCCGTGACCAAATGGGTTGCGGGAGCGGTCGCCACGCCCAGTGTCAGCGATATGGAGGGCTGGGATTCTGCCCGTGCGGTCTTCGCTTCGACGTTGACGGTCTTCGGCGTGCCGGTGCGCATCACAGTGCTCTGGTGGCTGCTGTTCACGGTGATCGCAACCTACGTGTTGTTCAAGACCAAGATCGGCAACTGGATCTTCGCCGTCGGTGGTGACGCAGAGAGTGCGCGTGCTGTCGGCGTTCCGGTCACCGCCGTGAAAATCGGCCTGTTCATGTTCGTCGGGTTCGCAGCGTGGTTCTCCGGCATGCATCTGCTGTTCTCGTACAACACGGTTCAGTCCGGACAGGGCGTGGGCCAGGAGTTCATCTACATCATCGCCGCAGTCATCGGCGGGTGCCTGCTGACCGGCGGATATGGCACGGCGATCGGCGCCGCCATCGGTGCGTTCATCTTCGGCATGGTGCAGCAGGGCATCGTCTATGCGGGCTGGGAACCTGACTGGTTCAAGTTCTTCATGGGCGTGATGCTGCTGTTCGCGGTGATCGCCAACAACGCATTCCGCAACTACGCCGCGAAGAGGTGACCCATGACCGCAACTGTTGATCAATCTGTCGAAGAAGCTCCGTCCGGAGGCAAGGTACCGCTGGTCGAGCTGAAGAGCGTCGGCAAGATGTACGGCAACATCACTGCGCTCAAAGACATCTCGCTGCGTGTCCACGCCGGTGAGGTGACCGGAATTCTCGGTGACAACGGCGCGGGGAAGTCCACGTTGATCAAGATCATCGCCGGCTATCACCCACCGAGCGAGGGCGAGCTGCTCGTCGACGGTGAGCCGGCCCGCCTCGCGTCACCGAAAGACGCACTGGCCAAGGGTATTGCCACCGTGTATCAGAACCTGGCCGTCGTGCCGCTGATGCCGGTATGGCGCAACTTCTTCCTCGGCCAGGAGCTCCGGAAGAAGACGTTTCCGTTCTCGTTGGACTCCAACGCGATGCGTGCCACCACGTTGACCGAGTTGGCGAAAATGGGTATCGAACTGCCCGACGTCGATGTGCCCATCGGCTCACTGTCGGGCGGCCAGCGCCAGTGCGTCGCGATCGCTCGAGCCGTATTCTTCGGTGCGCGCGTGCTGATCCTCGACGAGCCGACGGCCGCGCTCGGCGTCAAGCAGTCGGGGGTGGTTCTCAAGTACATCACCGCGGCCAAAGAGGCCGGCTTCGGCGTGGTGTTCATCACACACAATCCGCATCACGCTCACATGGTCGGTGACCACTTTGTGCTGCTCAACCGTGGTCGGCAGAAGCTGGACTGCACGTATGACGACATCACGCTCGAGCACCTGACACAGGAGATGGCGGGCGGTGACGAGCTGGAAGCGCTGTCACACGAATTGCGAGGTAAAGGCGCCTAAGCGACGACGGACGAGCCCCGCAACCCACGGTGTGCGGGGCTTTTCCGTATTTGACGTTCGACCGCTGTTCACCTGGGCGGCAGTGTCGCGGATGGCCGGTCGCTGAGATTGCCTGCACAATGGATGCGTGCGAATCGAACCCGATCCGAACCGCCACTCGCCCGTCTGGCGTGACCCGCTGGCCGCAGGGTGGCGTGCGCACCGGGGCCTGCTGATGCTTCGGTTGCGGTGGCACGAGCGCCGCGAAGCGCCTGCCAAGCGGCCGCAGTCGTCGAACTAGGTTTCCAACCCCAGCAGCCGCTCGGTCTCGGCCCGCATCTCGACCTTGCGCACCTTCCCGGTCACTGTCATCGGGAACTCGTCGACAACGCGTACATACCGGGGAATCTTGTAGTGCGCGAGCTTTCCGGATGCAAACGCCCGCACGGCATCGGCGTCCAGCGGTGTACGGTCCGCACGCATCCTGATCCACGCGCATATCTCTTCGCCGTACTTCTCGTCGGGAACGCCGATCACCTGTGCATCGTCGATATCGGGGTGTGTGTGCAGGAATTCCTCGACCTCACGTGGATACACGTTCTCACCACCGCGGATCACCATGTCCTTGATGCGCCCGATGATCATGCAGCACCCGTCATCCCGCATCACCGCTAGATCGCCGGTGTGCATCCAGCCGTCGCCGTCGATCGCCTCGTGCGTGCGCTCGTTGTCGTTCCAGTAACCGAGCATCACCGAATAGCCGCGTGTGCAGAACTCACCCGGCTCACCACGTTTCACCGTTTTTCCGGTCTCGGGATCGACGATCCTGATCTCCACGTGCGGGTGCGCACGCCCGACCGTGGCGGTGCGGCGGTCCAGATCGTCGTCGATGAGCGTCTGGCACGACACCGGCGAGGTTTCCGTCATGCCATATGCGATCGCCAGCTCTGACATGTTCAGTTCGTTGACACACCGCTTCATCAGCTCCATCGGACAGGTGGCGCCCGCCATGATCCCGGTGCGCAGTGACGACAGATCGCGCTCGCCGAGATCGGGGTACCCGAGCATCGCGATGAACATCGTCGGCACGCCGTAAAGCGCGGTGCAGCGCTCCTTTTCGATCGCCGACAACGTCGCCGCGGGGTCGAAGCCTGCTGCCGGTATCACCATCGTCGCGCCGTGGGTGGTGCAGCCCAGATTGCCCATCACCATGCCGAAGCAGTGGTAGAAAGGCACCGGTATGCACAACCTTTCGCCGGGGCCGAGGTTGATGAGCTCGGTGACGAAGAAGCCGTTGTTGAGGATGTTTCGGTGCGACAGAGTAGCCCCCTTGGGCGAACCCGTTGTCCCCGATGTGTATTGGATGTTGATGGGATCGCCTGGTTGCAGACTCGCGATCCGTTCCCGCAGATCCGCAGCCGACACCTGATTGGCGCGAGCTCGCAGGTGGTCCCAGTCGCCGGTGCCGAGGAAGACGACCTCGGTCACATCGGGTGTCTGCGCAAGCACCTCGCTGACCATGCCGCGATAGTCCGAGGTCTTGAACTCGGTCGCCGACACCAGCAGTCGCGTGCCCGACTGGCGCAGCACATACGCCAACTCGTGAGTGCGGTAGGCGGGATTGATGGCCACCAGGATCGCGCCGATCTTGGCCGTCGCGTATTGGAGGATCGTCCATTCCGGGCAGTTGGGCGCCCAGATGCCGACGCGATCGCCGCGCTCGATACCGCTCGCCATTAAAGCGCGAGCGACACAGTCGATCTCAGAGTTCAATTCGCCGTAGGTCCAGCGGCGGCCGCCTGCGATGTCGACGAGCGCCTCCGCATCAGGGTATTTCGATGCGGTGCGCTCGAAGTTCGCTCCGATCGTCTCGTCCAGCAGGGGAGTGTCGGTGCGGCCGGCCGCATAGGACTCGACGGCGCCGTACGCCTGCCGCAGCCGGGTCTTGAGCACTTTTCCGCTGGCGTTGCGCGGCAACGTGTCGACGATCACGAGTCGCCGCGGGCGTTTGTACGGCGCGAGGTGCTGGCGGCAGTGCGCTTCAATCTCGTCGTCGGTCGGGGGATTGTCGGCATCGCGCGGGACGACCACCGCCATCGGCGTCTCGCCCCATTTCGGATCGGCGACACCGATGACCGCGACCTCGGTGACCTTCGCGCAGGTGGCCAGGACGTTCTCCACCTCGGCACAGTAGATGTTCTCCCCGCCCGAAATGATCATGTCCTTCTTGCGGTCGACTACGTAGATGTAGCCGTCGGAGTCCTGACGAACCAGGTCGCCGGAGTGAAACCAGCCGCCGCGGAATGCTTCTGCCGTCTCCTCGGCCTTATGCCAGTACTCCTTCATCACCAGCGGACCCAGATAGACGATCTCGCCGACCTCACCCTGGGCGACATCGTTCATCTCGTCATCCACGATCCGGGTCTCGACGTTGAGCATCGGCGTGCCCACCGATCCGATCTTGCGGAGCGCGTCCTCACCGCGGAGCAGACATGTGATGGGACTGCACTCGGTCTGGCCGAACGCGGCGATGATCTCGGCGTGCGGGAACGCGTCGATCATGGTGCGCAGCAGCGTCGTCGACGCGGGTGCGGCGCCCCACCAGACGCGGCGCAACCGGGACAGATCCCGGGAGCCGAGATCGGGCATCGCGCAGACGATCTGCCACTGCGCAGGCGTCATCCAGCACGACGTGACGTGCTCCTCGACGATCGTGGCGATTGTCGCGGCGGGGTCGAACCCGCCGGACGGTGGAATGACCGCCGTCCCGCCGTTGAGGAACATCGGCAGCATGCCGGAAACTCCGGCCGTGTGGAACAGCGGCGCCACCGCCATCCAGCAATCGTCGTCATCGCGGTCACCCAGGGTGGCCATCGAACTGAACGCGTGCAGGTACAGGTTGCGATGGCTGAGCACAGCGCCTTTCGGGAAGCCCGTGGTCCCCGATGTGTACATGATGAACGCGGGTGCCTCGTCCTCCACCGCGACGTCGATGGCGACATCGGACGCGCCCGCGATGACGTCGTCCATATCGCCGCCGATCGTGATGACGGTGTCCACCGAGGGCGCCTTGGCCCGCGCCTGTTCCACCGCGGGGGCCAGCGCGATGTCCACCACCGCGACTGCCGCACCGCTGTCCGCGAGCACATAGGCGATCTCGTCGACCACCATCCGGAAGTTCATCGGAACCGCGATCGCCCCAAGACGCAATGCGGCGAGCCAGGTCTCGACGAGTTCGATGCTGTTATATCCGAGGACGGCCACCCGATCGCCGCGACCGATCCCGCGGGAGGACAGCGCGTTCGCGAGCCGCGTCACACGCTCGTCCATCTCCGAGAAGGTGCACCGGCGCCGCGGATCGACGAATGCGATCTTGGCGGGCCGGACACGGGCGTGCCTGCGCAGGACGTCGCTGAGCGTGATGCCCGCGCAGGGGGACTCGAGCGTGGTCATCGTTGGCTCCTCGTCTGTTGAGGGATCTTGCAAGTGACGAATCAAATGCCGGCGCGATCGGCGAGCAACCGGCGGTGGTGTGTGCTCCCGCCGAAGAGCGCCTGGGTCGTCTTGGCCCGGCGGAAGTACAGGTGCAGGTCGTGCTCCCAGGTGAAAGCGATACCTCCATGCACCTGGATGGCGGAACCGGCACACAGCGCGTACGTGTCGGCGGCCTGCGCCTTCACCAGCGGACCGGCGATCCTCAGTTCCGCGGCGTTTGCAGCGCTCATTGCGGCGTACATCACCGCGGCGCGCGTCGCGTCGATCTCGATCATCATCTCGGCGCAGGCGTGCTTCACCGCCTGAAACGAGCCGATCGGACGGTCGAATTGCCTTCGGGTGCGGGCGTATTCCACCGCCATGGTGAGGCACGCCTCGGCTCCGCCGAGCATCTCCGCGGCCAGCAGTACCCGCGCGACGTCCAGTACCCGTTCGACATCGTCGGGTGAGCCCGCGGACAGCGCTTCGGCAGGAGCCTGAGCCAGCTCCAGCCTGGCGACCGGCCGGGTGACGTCGAACGACGGCAAGGGCACGACTGTCACCCCCGGTGCGTCGGCAGCCACCACATGCAGGGTCATCGCCCCGTCAGCCACCGCGGGCACGATGAACAGGTCCGCGACCGGGCCGTGCAGGATGGGCCCGCATACCCCGGTGAGCACGGTGCCGTCCTTCCGGCCGGCCCTCACCCGTGCCGCGGCGGGGTCGGTGTCGTCCGGGCCCGCCACGGCGAACGCACCGACCTGCTCGCCGCACAGCATTCCCTTGAGCAGCCTGCGGCGCTGCTCGTCGTCGCCGATGCGGTAGACCGCTTCGACCGCGAAGGTGTTGGCCGCCAACGGGACCGGCGTGAGTAACCGGCCAAGCTCCGAGAACACGATGGCGGACTCGACAAGAGTGCCGCCCGCTCCGCCGTATTCGAGTGGGACGTGCAGTCCGGGAGCGTCCAACTCGGTACACAACCGCTGCCAGAGCTGCGGATCGTGACCCGCGGCTTGGCGGACCATGGCCAGCGGGGCGGCATCACGCAGGAAGCCGCTCAGCGATGCGCGCAAGTCGTCTTGCTCTGTGCTGTAACGGAAATCCATGTCAACGCCCTCCGCCTGCAGCGGCCAGCAATCGCGGTTCTTTGGGTAGACCCAGCAGCTGCTCACCGATCACATTGCGCTGGATCTGCGAACTGCCCGCGTAGATGGTCGCGGCGCGCGCATAGAGCAGCTCGTCCATCCAACAGGCGGCCGAGTTGGGTGTACCCGCCTCCGGAACTATCAGCGCCGCACCATTTCCCGGCCCCGCGGGCCCGAGGGCCTCGACTCCGAGGATCTCGGCGGCCAACTCGGTGTGGCGCCTGAAGTATTCGCTCCAGATCACCTTGCTGATCGCGGCATCGGGGCCTGGCCGTTGGCGGTCCAGCAGCCGCGTCAGGCCGCGATAACCCTGATACCGCATGATCTGGACCCGCGAATAGCACCAAGCGAGCCCGTCGCGGATGTGCGGGTCGGTGTGCAGTCCCCGTGCCCTGGCGAGTTCGGTCAACCGCTCGAGGTCCCTGCCGAAGTCGATGGCAGCCGTGGTGACCTGCGCTCCGCGCTCGAAGCCGAGCAGCGCCATCGCGGTCGGCCAGCCCTGGCCGATCCCGCCGACCACGTTGGCGGCCGGGGTCCGCGCGTCGGTCAGGAAGACCTCGCTGAACGACGCATGTCCAGCCGCGTTAACGATCGGGCGTACGTCGACGCCCGGCTGGTCCATCGGCATCAGCAGCAGCGAAAGTCCCTTGTGCTTGGGCGCATCCGGGTCGGTGCGCGTCAGCACGAAGATCCAGTTCGCGGTGGGACCCGCGGATGTCCAGATCTTCTGGCCGTTCACCACCCACTCGTCGCCGTCGAGCACGGCTCTGGTCCGCACGGAGGCCAGGTCGGAGCCGGCCTCAGGCTCGGAGAAGCCCTGACACCAGCGGTCCTCGCCCGACAGGATGCGCGGCAGAAAGTGCCTCTTCTGGTCCTCGGAACCGAGTGCGATCAGCGTGTTGCCGATCAACTCGATGCCGAACCGGTCGTTCTCCGGCGGCTCGGGCGCACCGGCGCGGGCGAATTCCTCTGCGAGCACCACCTGTTCGATGACGGACAGACCGGCCCCGCCGTACTCCTTCGCCCATGAGACGGCGACCAGCCCGCGCTCCGCGAGGATCTGCCGCCATTGCTGGGCGAATGCCTCGCGCTCGACGGGCGCCAGCGCTCCACCGCCCGGCCAGTTCGGCGGGAGGTGTTCGGCGAGGAATGTGCGGATGCGGTCCCGGAACGCCTCCGCTTCCCGCGGGTAGTCGACGTCCATCGGTCAGGGCCGCCGCTTGTCCGCGGGCAGGATCTCCGGCGCGATGCGCCAGTCCTCGAGTCCGTAGTCGACTGTCCCGTAGGACAACTCCCCGCCGGTCACCTCTCCCCAGTGCGCGTGGTTGAGTTGATGGATCTTGAAGCAGGCGTCCAGCGCCGTCGAGAAACCCATCGCGTCGACGGTCTGGTTCACCGACTCCTTGATCAACAGCGCCGCGACGGTCGGCAGTTTCGCGATGCGGCGGGCGAATTCGACGGTGCGGTCGGCGAGCTCGTCGTTGGGAAAGACCTTGCTCACCATGCCGATGGCGTGGGCTTCGTCGGCGTCAAGTGAGTCACCCGTGAGCAGCAGTTCCTTCGCCTTTCGTGGGCCGAACTCCCACGGGTGTCCGAAGTATTCAACCCCGCACATGCCGAGGCGGGTGCCGACGACGTCGGCGAACACGGTGTCCTCAGCGGCGACGATCAGGTCGCAGCACCACGCCAGCATCAGACCGGCCGACAGGACCATTCCGTGGACCTCGGCGACGGTGATCTTGCGCAGGTTGCGCCAGCGCTTCGTGTTCTCGAAGAAGTAGTGCCACTCCTGACGGTTGCGTGACTCCACTCCGCCGTACGTGCCGCCGTTGCACTGGTATGAGGGGTGCTGGCCGGGGCCCGGTGAGCGTTCTCGGACGTCGTCGGTGGAGCCGAGGTCGTGCCCGGCGGAGAACGACGTGCCCGCAGCCCGCAACAGCACCACCCGGACCGCGTCGTCGGCCTCGGCGAGCTCGAATGCGGAGCCCAGCTCGACGAGCATTCCGCGGTTCTGCGCGTTGCGCTGCTTGGGGCGATCGAGCGTGATTACGGCGATCTGCCCCCCGTCGATGACCTCGTATCCGATGTAGTCGAAATCCGGCACGGATCACTCCTTTCTTTCGGTGCAGCGGGCCGCGCGGGCGCTCGATCGCGGTGACCAGGGCTTTGGGTGCATGACGCTGGCGAGATTACGCGGCACACCAGCATTATGTCCATAGTCAGTACGCGCTGATAAAAACATCAGAGACGTAAATCACGATGCAAACTGATGCTTGCGTTCAATGATGTATCTTGCTAGTACTGTGTTGTACATCGCAGTCGGCGGTACCGAAGCATCCCAGAAGGGTCGAAGATGGAGATCGGAATTTTCCTCATGCCGGCACACCCGCCGGAGCGCAGCCTGTTCGACGCAACCCAGTGGGATCTCGACATCATCGAGCTCGCCGACCAGCTGGGTTACGTCGAGGCGTGGGTGGGTGAGCACTTCACCGTGCCATGGGAGCCGATCTGCGCGCCGGACCTGTTGTTGGCGCAGGCGCTGCAGCGCACGAAGCGGATCAAGGTTGCGCCGGGCGCGCACTTGTTGCCGTATCACCATCCGGTGGAATTGGCCCACCGCGTGGCGTATTTCGACCATCTCGCCCAGGGTCGGTTCATGCTCGGCGTCGGCGCCAGCGGTATCCCTGGCGACTGGGCCCTGTTCGATGTGGACGGCCACAACGGTGAGCATCGCGAGATGACGCGTGAAGCGCTCGAGATCATGCTGCGCATCTGGACCGAGGACGGACCGTGGGAGCATCGCGGAAAGTATTGGAACGCCAACGGGATTGCACCGATGTACGACGGTCTGATGCGTCGCCACATCAAGCCGTTCCAGTCGCCGCACCCGCCCATCGGCGTCACCGGCTTCAGTGCGGGATCGGAGACCCTCAAACTCGCCGGTGAACGTGGCTACATACCGATGAGCCTCGATCTCAACACCGACTACGTGGCCACGCACTGGGATGCCGTGCTCGAAGGGGCCGCGCGCAGCGGACGCACCCCCGACCGCCGCGAATGGCGGCTGGTGCGCGAGGTCGTCGTGGCCGAGACGGATGAGAAGGCGTTCCGCTACGCCGTCGACGGCATGCTCGGCCGCAACATGCGGGAGTACGTGCTGCCGACCTTCAAGACGATGGGCATGACGAAGTTCTACAAGCACGATCCGTCAGTGCCTGATGCCGACGTCACGCCGGAGTACCTGGCCGAGAACACATTTGTGGTGGGTTCGGTCGAGACGGTCGTGGACAAGCTGGAGGCCACCTACGACCAGGTCGGCGGCTTCGGCCACCTCCTCGTCCTCGGTTTCGACTACAGCGAGAACCCCGGCCCGTGGAAGGACTCGATGCGGTTGCTCGCGGAGGAAGTCATGCCGCGGCTCAACGCACGAATCGCGAAGAAGCCGGTGGGCGCGGTCGTCTGACGTCGAGCACTGGCAGAAAGGGGCACTGGCGTGGAGGCTCATCAGATCACGGTCCGATATTCGGACGGCACCCAGAAGACGATGCCGGAACGGCCGGACCAGTCGATTCTCGATGCGGCGGAAGAGCACGGCGTCTCGATCGTCAACGAATGCCAGAGCGGGATCTGCGGTACCTGCGTCGCGACGTGCGCCTCGGGTGACTATCAGATGGGGCGCACCGAAGGCCTGTCAGACGTCGAACGTTCTGCGCGAAAGGTTCTGACGTGCCAGACATTCGCCGACTCGGACTGCGTCATCGATCTGCAGTATCCAGCCGACGACAATGCGGCGCGGCTGGTCACCGGGCACGGTGTGGTGACCAGCGTGCAGCGGCTTTCGGACACCACGGCGATTCTGCGGATCGACGTCTCTGGCGTCGACGACACGATCACCTTCAAGGCAGGCCAGTT
>Ga0075367_10000708_pt1 | contig 12879 bp, 14 predicted proteins | sample EndMethybrTD3032_FD_71399 | JGI IMG/M metagenome (GOLD analysis project Ga0075367, IMG submission 71399) | Populus endosphere microbial communities from Tennessee, USA - Endosphere MetaG P. TD hybrid TD303-2 | ecosystem: Host-associated > Plants > Roots > Endosphere | place: USA: Tennessee... | reverse complement strand
CAGTTCGCGGGCGACGCGGATCGCGTCATCGAACTCGACGTCGAAGATCTCGTCGACGACCGAGCGATCGAGCACGGCGGGCACGAAGTTCGGCCCGATGCCCTGGATGCGGTGTCCTCCGGCCCGGCCCTCGGTGAGGACGGGGGAGTCCTTGGGCTCGACGAGCGCGATCGTGACGTCGGGATTGCGCTCCTTGAGCACGCTGCCGACGCCGGTGATCGTTCCCCCGGTTCCCGAGCCGGCCACGAAGTAGTCCACGTGCCCGTCGGTGTCGCGCCAGATCTCCTCCGCCGTGGTCCGGCGGTGGATCTCGGCGTTGGCCGGGCTGTCGAACTGGTGCGCGAGCACGGCGCCCGGAGTCTCGGCCGCGATGCGCTCGGCGGTCTCGACGGCTTCGGTCATTCCCTTGTACGGGTTCGTGAGCACGAGTTCGGCGCCGTACGCCTTCAGCAGAGTGCGTCGCTCTTTCGACATGGACGCCGGCATCGTCAGGATCACCTTGTACCCGCGCGCCGCGCCCACCAGAGCAAGCGCGATGCCGGTGTTGCCGCTCGTGGACTCGACGATCGTGCCGCCCGGCTTGAGCTCTCCCGACGCCTCGGCGGCGTCGATCAGTGCGATCCCGAGCCGGCACTTCACGCTGGCACCCGGGTTGTAGAACTCGAGCTTGACCAGGACTTCAGCAGCAAGCCCCTGCGTGAGCGCGTTGAGCCTCACCAGGGGCGTGTTGCCGAAGGCTGACGTGATGTCGGAGTGGATCCCGGGCACGGATCGCCTTTCTTCGCGGAGGGGGTGACTCAATCCTCGCGCAGGTGCTCGTAGAGCGCGGTCGAGAGGTACCGCTCGCCGAACGACGGGACGATCACGACGATGTTCTTGCCCTCGGCCTCGGGGCGCGCGGCGATCTGCAGGGCAGCCCAGATCGCGGCACCCGATGAGATGCCGACCAGGATGCCGTCCTGGGTGCCGACCGCGCGGGCGGTCTCGATCGCGTCGGGGAACTCGACGTCGATGACCTCGTCGATGACGCTCTGGTCGAGGATCGCGGGGATGAAGTTGGGGCCGATGCCCTGGATCTTGTGGGGTCCGGGGGTGCCCTTGGTCAGCAGCGGCGAGTCGGCCGGCTCGACGGCGATGACCTTCGCACCGGGCACGCGCTCCTTGAGCACCTGGCCGACACCCGTGATCGTGCCGCCCGTGCCGATGCCGGCGACGAAGTAGTCGACCTTGCCGTCGGTGTCGCGGATGATCTCCTCGGCGGTCGTCTCGCGGTGGATCCGCGGGTTGGCCTCGTTCTCGAACTGGCGGGCCAGCACGGCGCCCGGGATCTCGGCGACGATCTCCTCGGCCTTGGCGACTGCGCCCTTCATTCCGCCGGCGGGGTCGGTCAGGACGAGCTCAGCGCCGTAGGCCTTCAGCAGCAGGCGCCGCTCGACCGACATCGACGACGGCATGGCGAGTACGACGCGGTAGCCGCGTGCGGCGCCGACCATCGCCAGCGCGATGCCGGTGTTGCCGCTCGTGGCCTCGACGATCGTGCCGCCCGGCTGCAGCTGTCCGGACGCCTCGGCGGCGTCGACGATCGCGATTCCCAAGCGGTCCTTCACGCTCGAAGCGGGGTTGTAGAACTCCAGCTTCGCCAGGATGTTGCCGCCGACACCTTCCGCCACGCGGTTCAGGCGGACGAGCGGGGTGTCTCCGAAAGCAGAGGTGATATCGGGGTGGATGCCGGGCATGTCGGGCCTTTCACGGGGTCGTCGTGTGCGGGACAAGCCTAGGACAGCGCTCGGGTGTGAGTCCTTCTGTGACGATCTCGGCTGCGCCGGGGCACCGTCGTCGAGCGCTTAGGCTGGGTGCCGCTCATGACTGACACGCCCTCTGCCGCCGTCCCCCTCGCCGACACCCTGCGCAGCGTCATCGTCCGCCTGTCGACGGCGGGGATCGCCGATGCGCGCGTGGATGCCGAGCTCCTCGCTGCGCACGTGCTGGGTGTTCCGCGCGGAGCGGTCGAGGCTGCGGCGGTGCGCGGCGACCTGCTCGCCGCACCGGATGCCGCCCGGCTCGACGCGCTCGTCGCCCGGCGCGCGACGCGCGAACCCCTCCAGCACCTCACCGGGACGGCGCCGTTCCGTCATCTCGAGCTTCGGGTCGGTCCGGGTGTGTTCGTTCCGCGGCCCGAGACCGAGATGGTCGCCCAGCTGGCGATCGATGCGCTGTCCTCGGCGGCCTCGGCGGCACCGATCGCCGTTGACCTCGGCACGGGGAGCGGCGCGATCGCCCTCGCCATGGCCACAGAGGTCCCGCACTCCCAGGTCTTCGCGGCGGAGAATTCGGTCGATGCGTTCGTGTGGACGAAGGAGAACTTCGCGCTCGTGGCCCCGGGCAACGCCGAACTGGCCTTCATCGATCTGGAGCGTGCATTTCCCGAGCTCGACGGTCAGGTGTCGGTCGTGGCGTCCAATCCGCCGTATGTGCCGGATGCCGCGATCCCGCGCGACCCCGAAGTGCGCTTCTTCGATCCGCCTGCGGCTCTGTACGGCGGGGCGGATGGGCTCGATGTGGTCCGCGTGGTCAGCCGCGTCGGACTCCGCCTCGCCCACCCCGGCGGCACGATCGTGATCGAGCACGGCGAGTGGCAGGGCGCCGCGGTGCGCGACCTGCTCACGGCGGACGGGTGGCGTGCGGCATCCACTCACCCCGACCTCACGATGCGCGACCGCGCGACGACCGCGATCCGGCCCTGAGCACACACCGGATGCCGGGACCCCGCCGGATAGACTGAGCGGGACATGTCCCCTGTATTCGACTGCCGTGACGAGGCCCAGCTGCTCGCCGGAATGCGCCAGGCGCGTCAGGCCATCGGTCGTGGCGAACTCGTCGTGCTGCCGACCGACACCGTGTACGGCGTGGCCGCCGACGCGTTCAGCGCGCGCGCGGTGCAGGGACTCCTCGACGCGAAGGGCCGTGGGCGCCAGTCGCCGCCGCCCGTGCTCGTCGCCGGCGTCGCGACCCTCCGGGCGCTCGTGGCCGAAGTCCCCGAGCCCGTCGAGCGGCTCGTCGAGGCGTTCTGGCCCGGGGGCCTCACGATCGTGCTCCCGTCGCAGCCCTCGCTTTCGTGGGATCTGGGCGACACCCACGGGACCGTCGCCGTGCGGATGCCGGCCAACAACCTGGCGCTGGAACTGCTTGAGGAGACCGGTCCGCTCGCGGTCTCCAGCGCGAACCTGACGGGCCAGTCCGCTGCGATCACGGCGAACGAGGCCAAGGGGATGCTCGGCGACAGCGTCGCGGTCTACCTCGACGGCGGACCGTCCGCGACCGGCGTCGCCTCGACGATCATCGACGCGACGAGCCTGGTCGTGGGCTCCGCGCCGCTCGTGCGCGTCCTGCGCGAGGGTGCGGTCGATCGCGCCGCGCTGCGCGAGGTGCTCGGCGACCTGCTCGAGCCCGATCCGGTGCGCGAGGGCGAAAGCAGCGCGTGAAGCAGTACGTCTTCACGATCCTGTTCACGGCGGCAGTCACGCTCTCGCTCTCGTGGGCGGTCTGGCGGCTGAGCCTGAAGTACAAGCTGTATCCCGGCATCCGGGAGCGCGACGTGCACAAGACGCCGACCCCGCGCCTCGGCGGGGTGGCGATGTTCCTCGGCGTGGTCGCCGCGTTCGCGGTGTCGTCGCAGCATCCGTATTTCGCGATCTTCTGGGCGAACCCCGCGCCCGTCTACGCGATCCTCGCGGCCACCCTGCTGATCGTCGTGGTCGGTGTGGCGGATGATCTCTGGGATCTGGACTGGATGATCAAGCTCGGGGCGCAGTTCCTCGCCGCGGGCATCATCGCGTGGTTCGGGCAGCTGCAGATCTTCGCGCTGCCGATCGGCGGCATCTCGCTGTGGTCGAGCTGGGTGAGCTTCACGCTGACCGTGTTCTCGATCGTCGTCGTGATGAATGCGGTGAACTTCATCGACGGCCTCGACGGCCTGGTCGCCGGGGTGTGCCTCATCGCGAACGGCGTGTTCTTCGCCTACTCGTACATCCTCGTGCGCGACACCGGAGCGAGCACGTACTTCAACCTCGCGTCGTTCATCGCCGCGGTCCTGATCGGCGCGTGCATCGGCTTCCTGCCGCTCAACTGGAGCCCGGCGAAGCTGTTCATGGGCGATTCCGGCGCGCTCATGCTCGGGCTGCTGATGGCGACCTCCGCGATCGCGATCACCGGGCAGCTGAACCCTGCGACCCTCGACCCCGAGGGCTTCGGCCGCTCGCAGCTGCTCGGTGCCTTCATCCCGATCCTGCTGCCGGTCGTGGTGGTGCTCCTGCCCCTGCTGGATTTCGGTCTCGCCGTGGTACGCCGCATGAGCGCGGGCAAGTCGCCGTTCTCGCCCGATCGCAAGCACCTTCATCACCGGATGCTGGACATGGGGCACACGGACCGTGATGCGGTCCTGATCTTCTACGCCTGGACGGCGGTGTTCAGCCTGGCCGTCCTGCTCATGTACATCGGCACGCGCGAGAACTGGCCCGGCCAGTACTGGATCGGCGTCGCGTTCGGCGTCGTCGGAGCCGCCGCGTGCCTGGTCGTCACCCTGCTGCCCTCGTGGCGGCGCAAGCCCGCGATCATCGCGCCGAGCGATGAGCCCGAGACCCTGGAGGCCGCTCGATGAGTGCCCCGCACGCCCCCCGCAGCTTCACCGTCCTGTCGAGCCTCAAATGGCCGGCGATCGCGATCGGCATCCTCGCGATCGGGGGAGCGGTGGTCGGCTACCTGGTCTCGGGGGTGTCCGGGCTCGTCAGCGGACTCCTGGGCGCGGCGATGTGGCTCGTCTTCCTCGCGCTCACCTCGATCAGCATCCACCTCGCGATCAGGGCCACGAAGGACGACCCGGGCTCGCCGCTGTTCTTCGGGATCGTGCTCGGCTCGTGGGTGCTCAAGCTCGTGCTGTTCGTCGTCCTGTCGATCTGGCTCCGCTCGCAGCCGTGGCTCGATCCGACAGTGTTCTTCGTGACCGTGATCATCGCCGTCGTCGGCTCGCTCGTGTTCGACGTGATCGCCTTCCAGCGCGCGCGCGTGCCGTACGTCGGCGATGTCGAGCTGCCGCAGAGCGTCGAGGACGACGCATCGGGCGGGGTCCGCTGACCAGACCCCGCAGCGCCTCGCGGACCGCTACGCTGAGGCTCGAGCGTGTCCTTGGGGCGCGAAGAGTTTTGCTAGGCTGAAGGCACACGCTCCCCCTGATCGCCACGTCTCGGACGCCCGACGCCGGAGAATCTCCTGATTACCGCAATGCTCCTCCCCGCACTGTCGCTCGTCATGGCCGACGAATCAGATGGTGGATTCGTAGGCCCTTCGATCGGCGAATTCGTTCCGCCCGGACTCCTGTTCGTCGGGACCCCGTTCGAGCTCAACCGGGTCATGCTGATCCGTCTGCTCGTGGTCTTCGCGCTGGTCCTCTGGCTCTGGCTCGGCACGCGCCGCATGCAGCTGGTCCCGTCTCGCGGCCAGGCCGCGCTCGAGTACATGCTCGGGTTCGTGCGCAACACGATCGTGTTCGACACGCTGGGCGAGAAGGACGGCAAGCGCTTCCTGCCGGTCCTGATGACGTTCTTCTTCCTGATCATCGGGATGAACCTCACCGGCATCATCCCCGGTCTGCAGATCGCCAGCACCGCCGTCATCGGTCTGCCGCTGATCCTCGCCGTCGTCGCCTACGTGATGTTCGTCTACGCGGGCTTCCGCAAGCACGGCCTGCACTACCTGAAGAACTCGCTCGTCATCCCGGGTGTGCCGTGGCCGCTGCACATCCTGCTGATCCCGCTCGAGTTCCTGTCGACCTTCATCCTGCGGCCGATCACGCTGGCCCTCCGACTTCTGATGAACATGGTCGCCGGGCACATGCTGCTCGTACTCTGCTTCACGGCGACGAACTTCTTCTTCTTCACGGTGCTCGCAAACGGCAACCTCATCGGACTCCTCGGCATCGGCACGTTCGCCTTCGGCATCGCCTTCACCGTCCTGGAGCTGTTCGTCGCCGTCCTCCAGGCATACGTCTTCACGATCCTCACCGCCATCTACATCCAGATGTCGCTCGCCGACGGACACTGACCCGTCCCCGGCTGCTAGACCCAGTAACCCCTTCGAAAGGAAATCCCTGTGAACGTCGTCGGACAGCTCGCACCCCTCGCCTTCGGACTCGCCGCTATCGGCTCCGGTATCGGCGTCGGCATCATCGTCGGCAAGACCATCGAATCGGTGGCGCGCCAGCCCGAACTGCAGGGTCGCCTCAGCGGCCTCATGTTCCTGGGTATCGCACTGACCGAGGCGCTCGCGTTCATCGCGATCGCGGTCGCCTTCATCCCGTTCCCCGCGCCGTAACCACTCGTTGCTGACCGAAGGAGTCCGAATGCTCGACGCATTCGCCGAAGGCCACGCGGGGGAGATCAATCCACTCCTCCCCACGCTCCCTGACCTCGTCTGGGGCACGCTGGCGTTCCTCATCATCCTCGCGCTGTTCATCTGGAAGATCCTGCCGAATCTGAACAAGATGCTCGACGCCCGCAGTGAGGCGATCGAGGGCAGCATCAATTCCGCTGAGGCTGCGCAGGCCGAGGCCCAGGCCGCACTCGAGAAGTACACGTCGCAGCTGGCCGAGGCGCGCGCCGAAGCCGGACGCATCCGCGAACAGGCACGCGCCGACGGATCGCAGATCGTCGCCGAGCTGCGTGAGCAGGCCTCTTCCGAGGCGGCCCGCATCACCGCGAACGCGCAGGCTCAGATCGAGATGGAGCGCCTCGCGGCGCTCGCCTCGCTCAAGTCGGACGTGGGCAACCTCGCTCTCGACCTCGCCGGCGGCGTGATCGGCGAGACGCTGTCCGAAGACGCCAAGGCTCAGGCCGTGGTCGACCGGTTCCTCGCCGAGCTCGAGGCCTCCGAGAAGGCGACGAAGTAGTGGGCAGCGCAACCACTCAAGCCCTCGCGGCGACGACGGCGGCACTCACCGCCGCTCCGTCGGTCGACCTCGACACCGCCCGCGAGCTGTTCGCCGCGGCGCGGATCGTGGGCGGCTCGCCGCAGCTGAGCGGTGCGCTGGCCGATCCTTCCGCGTCGCGCGAGTCACGCTCGCGCGTCGTGACCGACGTGTTCGGTGCGGCTTTCGGCAAGACCACCCTCTCTCTTCTGACCACGGCCGTCGAGCAGCGCTGGTCCAGCGCGTCGCAGCTCGTCGACGGTGTCGAGGAGCTGGCCGTGCGCGCCGCCGCGATCTCCGCTCCCGGTGTCGACGTCGACGGCGAGCTGTTCAGCGCGTCGCGTCTGGTCGCCGACAACCCCGAGATCGAGCTCGCCCTCGGCAGCCGGCTCGGTGACGACACCGCGAAGGGCGCTCTCATCGAGACGATCCTGCGCGGTCGCGCGAGCGACGCGACGATCCTGATCGTCTCCTCCCTCGTGCAGCAGCCCCGTGAGCGTCGCGTGCGGCAGCTGCTCACGCAGGCCATGGACCTGGTCGCCGATCAGCGGGGCAGCATCGTGGCCACTGTCGTGACCGCCACCCCCCTCAAGCCGGCGCAGTCCGAACGGCTCAGCGCCGTGCTCACGCAGCGCTACGGCAAGAAGGTCGGCCTCAACGCCGTGATCGATCCCTCGATCCTCGGTGGACTGCGCGTGCAGATCGCCGACGACGTCATCGACGCGAGCGTCGCAGCGCGGCTGACCGATCTGCGCCAGCGACTGGCCGGCTAGACACGAGATTTCCCGCACACGCGGAAGCTTCGGGGCCCACGGCCCCTCGAAACGAAGGAACACAATGGCAGAACTAACGATCAGCCCCGATGTCATCCGTGACGCGCTGAAGGACTTCGCCGCCGCGTACGAGCCCACGGGCGCCGCAGCGACCGAGGTCGGCACCGTCGTCGACGCCGCCGACGGCATCGCGCACCTCGAGGGCCTCCCGGGCGTCATGGCGAACGAGCTCGTGACGTTCGCCGACGGAACCTCGGGTCTCGCACTGAACCTGGACGAGCACGAGGTCGGCGTCGTCGTCCTCGGCGAGTTCTCGGGCATCGAAGCGGGCCAGGAAGTCCGCCGCACGGGCGAGGTCCTCTCCGTCGCCGTCGGCGACGGCTACCTCGGCCGCGTCGTCGACCCGCTCGGCAACCCGATCGACGGCCTCGGCCCGGTCGCGACCGAAGGACGTCGCGCGCTCGAACTTCAGGCGCCCGGCGTGATGCAGCGCAAGAGCGTGCACGAGCCGATGCAGACGGGCATCAAGGCGATCGACGCCATGATCCCGGTCGGCCGCGGCCAGCGTCAGCTCATCATCGGCGACCGCCAGACCGGCAAGACCGCGATCGCGATCGACACGATCATCAACCAGAAGAGCAACTGGGAGTCCGGCGACGTCACGAAGCAGGTCCGCTGCATCTACGTCGCCATCGGCCAGAAGGGCTCCACGATCGCCTCCGTCAAGGGTGCGCTCGAGGACGCCGGTGCCATGGAGTACACGACGATCGTGGCAGCCCCGGCATCCGACCCCGCCGGCTTCAAGTACCTCGCCCCGTACACCGGCTCGGCCATCGGCCAGCACTGGATGTACGACGGCAAGCACGTCCTGATCATCTTCGATGACCTGACCAAGCAGGCCGAGGCCTACCGCGCCGTGTCCCTGCTGCTGCGCCGCCCGCCGGGCCGCGAGGCATACCCCGGTGACGTCTTCTACCTGCACTCCCGTCTGCTCGAGCGCTGCGCGAAGCTGTCCGACGAGCTCGGCGCCGGATCGATGACGGGCCTGCCGATCATCGAGACGAAGGCCAACGACGTCTCGGCCTACATCCCGACCAACGTGATCTCGATCACCGACGGCCAGATCTTCCTGCAGTCCGACCTCTTCAACGCCAACCAGCGTCCCGCGGTCGACGTCGGCATCTCGGTCTCCCGCGTCGGCGGCGACGCTCAGGTGAAGTCGATCAAGAAGGTCTCCGGAACGCTCAAGCTCGAGCTGGCGCAGTACCGCTCGCTCGAGGCGTTCGCGATGTTCGCGAGCGACCTGGATGCGGCATCCCGTCGCCAGCTCGCCCGTGGTGCGCGTCTGACCGAGCTGCTCAAGCAGCCGCAGTACTCGCCCTACCCCGTCGAGGAGCAGGTCATCTCGATCTGGGCCGGCACGAACGGCAAGCTCGACACGATCGAGGTCGAGGACGTCCTGCGGTTCGAGCGCGACCTGCTCGACCACGTGCGTCGCCACACCACGATCCTCGACCGTCTGCGCGAGACCAACGTGCTCGATGACGACACCGTCGCCGAGCTGGGCAAGGTCGTCGACGACTTCACACTCGAATTCCAGGGCGGCGGAGGCCAGCACATCAACGAGCCCGGCCACGAGGAGTTCCAGGCCGCGGACGCCGATGATGTCAACCAGGAGCAGATCGTCAAGGGCCGCCGGAAGTAAGGCGGACGGCAGACACCGACTATGGGCGCACAACTGAGGGTCTACAAGCAGAAGATCAGCACTGCTCAGACGACCAAGAAGATCACGAAGGCGATGGAGCTCATCGCGGCATCGCGCATTCAGAAGGCGATGGCGCGCGTGCGCGCCTCGGCTCCGTTCGCGCGCGCCGTGACGCGCGCCGTCTCGGCCGTCGCGACGCACTCGAACATCGACCACCCGCTGACCTCGGCGCGCGATGTGAAGTCCTCCGCGATCGTGATCTTCGCCTCGGACCGCGGCCTGGCCGGCGCGTTCAACTCGCAGATCATGCGCGAGGGGCTGGAGCTGGCGACGCTGCTCGAGTCGCAGGGCAAGGCGGTGACCTACTACCTCGTCGGTCGCAAGGCTGTCGCGTTCTTCCAGTTCCGCCGCATCAAGAGCGCGGCGGAGTGGACGGGTGACACCGACACGCCGGAGTTCCGCTTCGCGGAGCAGATCTCCGAGACTCTCCTCGAGGCATTCGAGCGCGGGTCCGAGCGCGGCGGTGTGGACGAGATCCACCTCGTGTACAACCGCTTCGTCAGCATGATGACGCAGACTCCAGAGACGGTGCGCCTGCTTCCGCTCGAGGTCGTCGAGGCGACCGAAGCGCAGGCGGAGACCCACGCGTTCCCGCTCTACGAGTTCGAGCCGGATGCCGCGACGGTACTGGACGCACTCCTGCCGGTGTACATCCAGAGCCGCATCTTCAACGCCCTCCTGCAGTCGTCGGCCGCCAAGCACGCCGCGACGCAGAAGGCGATGAAGTCGGCTAGCGACAACGCCGACAAGCTCATCACCGACTACACCCGGCTGCGCAACAACGCGCGTCAGGCCGAGATCACCCAGCAGATCGCCGAGATCGTCGGCGGGGCCGACGCCCTGTCCTCGGCGAAGTAGACCACCACTTGCGAAAGAGAAGAAGACAATGACCCCCACCGCTACCGCCGAACAGACCTTGGTCATCGGGCGCGTCGCGCGCGTCACCGGTCCGGTCGTCGACATCGAGTTCCCGCACGACTCGCTTCCCGACATCTACAACGCGCTCAAGACGACGATCGTGATCGGCGACGAGTCGAACGAGATCACCCTCGAGGTCGCGCAGCACCTCGGCGACGACCTCGTGCGCGCGATCGCCCTGAAGCCCACCGACGGCGTCGTCCGCGGCCAGGAAGTGCGCGACACCGGCGGCCCCATCACGGTGCCGGTCGGCGACGTGACCAAGGGCAAGGTCTTCAACGTGATCGGCGAGGTCCTCAACGCCGAGCCCGGCGAGAAGATCGAGATCACCGAGCGCTGGGGCATCCACCGCAAGGCGCCGAGCTTCGACCAGCTCGAGTCCAAGACGCAGATGTTCGAGACCGGTATCAAGGTCATCGACCTGCTGACGCCGTACGTGCTCGGTGGGAAGATCGGCCTGTTCGGCGGTGCCGGCGTCGGCAAGACCGTCCTCATCCAGGAGATGATCCAGCGCGTCGCGCAGGACCACGGTGGTGTCTCGGTGTTCGCCGGTGTCGGTGAGCGCACCCGTGAGGGCAACGACCTCATCCACGAAATGGAGGAGGCCGGCGTCTTCGACAAGACGGCCCTGGTCTTCGGCCAGATGGACGAGCCGCCGGGAACGCGTCTTCGCGTGGCCCTGTCCGCGCTGACCATGGCGGAGTACTTCCGCGATGTGCAGGGCCAGGATGTGCTGCTGTTCATCGACAACATCTTCCGCTTCACCCAGGCGGGCTCCGAGGTCTCGACGCTTCTGGGCCGCATGCCCTCCGCGGTGGGATACCAGCCCAACCTGGCCGACGAGATGGGTGTGCTCCAGGAGCGCATCACCTCGACGCGCGGTCACTCGATCACGTCCCTGCAGGCCATCTACGTGCCCGCCGACGACTACACCGACCCCGCTCCGGCAACGACCTTCGCGCACCTGGACGCCACGACCGAGCTCTCGCGTGAGATCGCGTCGAAGGGCCTGTACCCGGCCGTTGACCCGCTGACCTCGACGAGCCGCATCCTGGACCCGCGCTACATCGGCGCCGACCACTACCGGGTCGCCACTGCCGTGAAGCAGATCCTCCAGAAGAACAAGGAACTGCAGGAGATCATCGCGATCCTCGGTGTCGACGAGCTCTCCGAAGAGGACAAGGTCGTCGTGTCGCGTGCACGTCGCATCCAGCAGTTCCTCTCGCAGAACACCTACATGGCCAAGAAGTTCACCGGCGTCGAGGGCTCCACGGTCCCGATCGCCGAGACGATCGAGTCGTTCGACGCGATCGTGAAGGGTGACTTCGACCACGTCGCGGAGCAGGCATTCTTCAACGTCGGTGGCATCTCCGACGTCGAGGCGAACTGGGCGCGCATCCAGAAGGAGAACGGCTGATCATGGCGCTCACGGTGAACCTCGTCGCGGCCGACCACGAGGTCTGGTCGGGTGAGGCGAGCCTCGTCGTCGCGAAGACGGTGATCGGCGAGATCGGCATCATGGCCGGTCACGAGCCCATCCTCGGTGTCCTCGCGGCCGGCGAAGTGCGGATCACGCTCGAAGACGGCAGCAAGATCATCGCGAACGCCCAGGACGGCTTCCTGTCGGTCGAGGGCGACGTCGTCACGATCGTGGCAGGCAACGCAGCCCTGATCAGCTAGCTTGCTGGTCCTGCTTCCCCCCTCCGAGACCAAGCGGTCCGGAGGGGGTCGCTCTGTCCTGGACCTGACGGCGCTCGCGCTGCCGCAGCTGCGTCCGCAGCGTGAGAGCGTATTGGCCTCCCTGGAGGAGCTGTCGACGGATGCCGCGGCCGCAGCGCGCGTCCTCGGGCTCGGCGCGACACAGCTGGGCGAGATCGAGGTCAATGCGCGCGTGCGCACGGCGCCGACGATGGCGGCGATCGAGCGGTACACCGGTGTTCTCTACGACGCGCTGGACGCGGCATCCCTCGATGCGCCCGCCCGGCGCTGGCTCGGAGCCCATGTCCTGATCCACACCGCGCCGCTCGGACCCGTCGGCGCGCTCGATCGCGTCCCGGCGTATCGTCTGGGCGCGGCGGTCTCGCTGCCCGGCTCGGCGCCTCTGCGGCGCGTGTGGGCGGCGCCCGTGACCCAAGCGCTCGCCGATCTGTCCCCGACGTTCGTGCTCGACCTGCGATCCGAGGCCTACGCGGCGCTCGGCCCGCTGCCGGCGTCGGTCCGCTCCGTGTACGTCCGGATCGTGACCGAGGGGCCGGACGGTGCCGCGCGGGCGCTGAACCACTTCAACAAGCACGCGAAGGGTGCGCTGGTGCGCACACTGGCGCAGCAGCGGCCCCGCGTCGGCTCGCTCCGCGCGCTGCACGACTGGGCCCTCACGCAGGGTCTGCGCCTGCGTGCGGGCCGGCCGGGCGAGGTCGAGCTGTTCGTCTGAGCCGACGTCGCGCTCGAGCCGACGTCAGCGCGAG
>Ga0075367_10000707_pt1 | contig 12885 bp, 14 predicted proteins | sample EndMethybrTD3032_FD_71399 | JGI IMG/M metagenome (GOLD analysis project Ga0075367, IMG submission 71399) | Populus endosphere microbial communities from Tennessee, USA - Endosphere MetaG P. TD hybrid TD303-2 | ecosystem: Host-associated > Plants > Roots > Endosphere | place: USA: Tennessee... | reverse complement strand
GATCCGCAAGCTGTTCGGCGTGCTGTTCCAGGACGGCGCCATGTTCGGCTCGATGAACCTCTACGACAACGTCGCCTTCCCGCTGCGCGAGCACACCAAGAAGTCCGAGTCCGAGATCCGTGACGTGGTCATGGAGAAGATGGACCTGGTCGGTCTGCTCGGCGCCGAGGACAAGCTGCCCGGTGAGATCTCCGGGGGCATGCGCAAGCGCGCCGGCCTGGCTCGCGCGCTGGTGCTCGACCCCGAGATCGTCCTCTTCGACGAGCCCGACTCCGGTCTGGACCCGGTCCGTACGGCGTTCCTCAACCAGCTGATCGTCGACCTCAACGCGCAGATCGACGCGACGTTCCTGATCGTCACCCACGACATCAACACCGCGCGGACGGTGCCGGACAACATCGGGCTGCTCTACCACCGACACCTGGCGATGTTCGGGCCGCGCGAGATGCTGCTCTCTTCGGAGGAGCCGGTCGTGCGTCAGTTCCTCAACGCCCAGAAGGTGGGCCCGATCGGCATGTCGGAGGAGAAGGACGCCGACGAGCTCGAGGCGGAGAAGGGCCAGGAGATGCCGCCGTTGCCGCCGATCCCGATGCAGCTCGAGCCCTCCAACGGCGTCGCGCGCCGCAGCCAGCGCGAGCCCGGCGCCTGGTGCCGTGAGAACGGCGTGACGCCGCCGCCCGGGTCCTTCGGGCCGGTCGTCGCGGCGCCGGCGCTCGTGGTCTGAGCGTGGATTCAGGCTGAGCCTCAGCCGCTCATTTCGCAGCCTGATGGTTCAGGGCTGCGCTCAGGATCTGCGACAGGCTCCAGAACAGGTCGTCGCTGGAGAACCGGTCGGACAGCTGTTCGAAGCCCACCAGCGTGGACAGACCCCACACGGCGAACTGCTCGGCATGGTCGGGTCCGACGAGCTCTGCCATGGCGGCGACGACGACGTTGTAGCGGTCGTCATCGACCGACCTCTGGACGGCACCCACACGCGGGTCGACGCTGCCCCACACCCGGATCGCAGCCTCCGTACGGTGTCGCAGATCGCTGCTCACGCCGGCGAGGAGCTGCAGCTGCGCGACGGGATCACCCTGGGACTGAGCCAGCTCGATGAGCTGGGTGGTGCGCTCGCGACGCCAGTTCTCCAGGAAGGCGTCCGTGAACTCCTGCCAGCTCCCGAAGCTGTGGTAGAACGCGCCCGTCGTCACGCCGAGCTTCTTGCACACTGCCGTTTGCTTCAGTGCGCCGTAGCCCTCGGTCGAGAGGATCTCTTGCGCGGCCTCGAACCACGGCTGCTGCAGCGCTTCGTTGCGCACGATCGGGCTGGCGCTCACCGCCCAAGCATAACTTGACTTACAACGAGCGTTGCTTGCCGGAAGATCGGATCAGGAGACGGCGTACTGGTCCACCCCGTCGGCATCCAGGACGGTGAGCTCGCCCTGATGCTCGAGCAGCTGGAGATGAGCAGCTGCCTCCATGACGGCGGTCATCGCGTGGAGTGCGGGCAGGTCGTCGAGCGAGCGTTGGTGACGGGTCCAACGCATCTCGCTCGCGACCGCGTAGGCGTTGCCGTAACCGTCCGCGACCAGTCCACCGACCAGGTCGAGCCGGGCGGCGTGGTGGTCGAGGAGCTCCCGCACCCGTTCATGCGTGCTGTCCTGCACCTGTCCGTGGGCCGGCAGCTGACGGGCGTCGGGACGGTCCATCAGCAGCTGCAGCGACGCCAGGTAGCTCCGCAGGGACAGCGGGTCCGGCTGACGCTCGTAGGCGATCGACGGTGTGATCCGCGGCAGGACGTGGTCGCCGGTCACCAGCAGGTCGTTGTCGACGTCCGCGAACACCATGTGGCCCCGGGTGTGTCCGGGAGTGGAGACGGCCTCGAGAGTGGACGCTCCGACGGACCATCGCTCGCCGCCGTCCAGCCAGTGTGTGGGTTCCTCGAACGGCATCGTCAGCTCGTGGTCCTCGAACCGCAGCTCGCCTATCTCGACGGCCAGTGGCTCGGCGCCGGCCCGTCGCAGCAGCTCGGCCTGCACGGGGTAGGCGCCGTCGAGGTCGTACCAGGCCGCGATGCTGTGCCGCTCTCCCCGGCCCAGGTGGACGGGTATGCCGTAGGCACGGGTCCACGCGATGGCTTGCGTGTAGTGGTCCCAGTGGTGATGGGTCACGAGGGTGCGCTCGACGTCGCCCACGGTCAGGCCGAGCTCGCGGAGCCCGTTCGTCAGCGCAGCGTCCGCGTCGGGCGAGGCCCAACCCGGATCGATGATCGTCACACCCTCGCGACCGACGAACGCGTAGCAGTTGACGGTGTGCAGCTCCGGTAGAGGGAGGGGGACCGCGATCCGGAAGACCTCCGAACGGACCTCCTCGACGACCGGTTCGAAGCCGGTCACGTCGGGGGAGTAGCCCGAGGCGGACGTGGTCACGAGGGAACTCGGATCACGATCATCAGCCGCTCACCAGGTCGCGGCCGATGATCTCCTTCATGATCTCGGTCGTGCCGCCGTAGATCGTCTGGATGCGCGTGTCGACGTACGCCTTGCCGACCGGGTACTCACGCATGAAGCCGTAACCGCCGTGGAGCTGGAGGCAGCGGTCGATGACGCGCTTCTGGAGCTCGCTGACGAACCACTTGCCCTTGGCTGCGTCGACCGGCGTCAGCTTCCCGCCGTTGTAGGCGCGCACGGACTGGTCGACGTAGGCGGTGGCGACGTCGATCTCGGTCGCCATCTCGGCGAGCTCGAACCGCGTGTGCTGGAAGTCGGAGATCGGCTGGCCGAACGCGTTGCGTTCCCGGGTGTAGGCCACCGTCTGCTCGAAGATGGCCCGGGTCGTGGCCAGGGCCTTCGCCGAGACCCCCAGCCGCTCGCGCGGCAGGTGGCTCATGAGGTACTGGAGACCCTTCCCCTCCTCGCCGATGAGATTTGTCGCCGGCACACGCGCCTCGTCGAAGAACAGCTCCGCCGTGTCCTGGGATGGGAGCCCGATCTTGTCGAGCTTGCGTCCCCGCTCGAAGCCCGGCGTGTCCTTCTCGACGCCGAAGAGGCTGAACCCACTCGACCCGGCTCCCGGGTCGGTGCACGCCGCCACCACCACGAGATCCGACATGATCCCGCTGGAGATGAACGTCTTCTGCCCGTTGAGGAGCCAGGAGTCGCCGTCCCTGCGCGCCGACGTGCGCATCCCGCGTAGATCGCTGCCGGCGCCGGGCTCGGTCATGGCCAGCGCACCGATGATCGAACCCGTGGTGAAGCCCGGAAGCCAGCGCTTCTTCTGCTCGTCATCGGTCAGATCGAGGAGGTAGGCGAGGACCAGGTCGTCCTGCAGGCTGATGGTCAGTCCGAACGAGAGCGCGTTGACGCGCGCGATCTCCTCGCACGCGACCATCCGGAAGCGGTAGTCGGCGACGCCGGCGCCGCCGTACTCCTCAGGGACCTGCAGCGCATAGATCCCCGCTTCGGCCGCGCTGGCGTACACCTCGCGGGGGATCCAGCCGTCGTCGTCCCACTGGTCCTTGTGAGGCTCGACCTCGCGAGCCAGGAACTCGCGGACGGTCTCGCGGTAGGCCTCGTGGTCCTCCTCGTAGAGCCGGCGGTCCACGGTCAGATCCGCTCGATGATCGTGACGTTCGCCTGACCGCCGCCCTCACACATCGTCTGGAGCCCGTACCTACCCCCCGTGCGCTCGAGCTCGTGCAGCATCGAGGTCATCAGGCGGGCGCCGGTGCATCCGATCGGGTGGCCGAGGGCGATCGCGCCACCGTTGGGGTTGACTCGGCCCGGGTCGGCACCGAGCTCCTGGAGCCAGGCGAGCACGACCGGCGCGAACGCCTCGTTGATCTCGACCACGTCGATCTCGTCGATCGTCATTCCGGCTGCCTTGAGCGCGTGCTGGGTGGCCGGGATCGGAGCGGACAGCATCATCACCGGGTCGTCGCCACGCACCGACATGTGGTGGATCCGTGCGCGGGGGGTGAGGTCGTACTGCTTGACAGCCGACTCAGAAGCGACGAGCAGTGCCGCGGCACCGTCGGAGATCTGGCTCGCGACCGCGGCGGTGAGCACGCCGCCGGGGACGAGCGTGTCGAGAGTGGCCATCTTCTCGGGCGACGTGTCGGCTCGGGGGCCCTCGTCGACCGTGACGCCGTCGTGCGCGACGATCTCCTGCTGGAAGTAGCCGGCGCTGATGGCGGCGAGAGCTCGCTGGTGGGACTGGAACGCCCAGGCCTCGCAGTCCTCGCGGCTGATGCCCCAACGCTTCGCCATCATCTCGGCGCCGCGGAACTGCGAGATCTCCTGGTCGCCGTACCGGGCCTGCCAGCCTCGGTTGTCGGACCAGGGGTCCACCGAGCCGAAGGGCTCACCAGCGGCGAACGCGCTGAGGATGGGGAAGCGCGTCATGTTCTGGACGCCGCCGGCGATGACGAGGTCCTGGGTCCCGCTCATGACTCCTTGCGCGGCGAAGTGGACGGCCTGCTGGGCCGAGCCGCACTGCCGGTCGATGGTGACGCCGGGGACGTTCTCCGGCAGGCCCGCGCCAAGGGCGGCCGTGCGCGCGATGTCGCCCGCCTGTGCGCCGAGGTTGTCGAGGCAGCCCAGGATGACGTCGTCGATCGCCGCCGGGTCGATGGGGGAGCGCTCGGCCACGGCTCTGATCACCGTCGAGGCCATGTCGGCGGGGTGTGAGGCGGCGAAGCCGCCCTTGCGTCGTCCGACTGCCGTCCGGGCTGCGTCGACGATGAATGCCTCGGGCATGTGGATCCTCCTGACGGAAAATTCTGTTCTTCAAATCTAACATAGAATCAAAAATTGTGAGAGCGTGATCTCGTGCACCAGGTTCAAGCCCGCACCGACGGGACGCCGCGGGCCCGGGTCGGGGAGCTGCCCGACTTCCTCTGGGATCGCGGCGAGGAACTCACGGCCCCGACCGCTCTCTCGCGCGATCGCGCGAATCCGTTGGGAGTGCCCGGCGAGGTCGGCGTCTGGGTGTTCGTCTTCGGCGACATGACCATCTTCGGCCTGGCGTTCTCGGTGTTCCTCTGGGAGAACCGGGCCGATCGGAGTCTCTTCGCCGACTCGTCGGCGGGGCTGGTGCAACCGATCGGCGTGCTCAACACCCTCGTCCTCCTCCTCAGCTCGTACCTCGTGGTCCGTGCGATCCGGGCTCATCGCCGCGAGCACTCCCGGGCGGTGAAGGCCCTGCTGGGCGGCGCGATGTGCTGCGCCGCCGTGTTCGCGGTGCTGAAGGCCGTCGAGTACACCGTGGGAATCCGGGCCGGGCACACCCCCACGAGCAACGAGTTCTTCACGTTCTACTTCGTGCTGACGGGTGTGCACCTGGCCCACGTGCTGATCGGGGCCGTCCTGCTGTCGGTGTGGCTCGGGCGCGCGGGTCGGAATCCTCGCTGGACCGAGGGGCGCGGCTTCGCCGAAGGTGCGGCGACGTACTGGCACATGGTCGACCTGCTCTGGGTCGTCATCTTCACGCTGCTGTACCTGGTGTGCGTCGCATGAACGCGCCGGTCGCCGTGACCCGCCCCACCGCGGTGTTCCTGCTGCTCGTCGGCGCGACGGCGGCCGCGTTCTGGCTCGGCACGGACCAGCCGCTGTCGAGCCTGAGCCCGCGCCTGGCCTCCGGGATCGTGATCGCCATCGCGTTCGCCAAGGTCGGGTTCATCGGCGCTGACTTCATGGAGCTCCGGGACGGACATCGCGTCCTACGTCTCGTCTTCGTCCTCTGGCTGGTGGCCTTCGGGGCGATCTGCTCGGTGCTGTACGTCATGTGACCCGTTGAGAACTAGGAGAACCCGATGAACGCTCGACTCTTGAACGTCTGCACCTGGGGTGGCCCTGCAGCACTCCTGGTGACCCTGGCCGGCTGGTTGGTCGCCGGGATGCTTCCCCTGCCGATGGGGCCGTCTGCGTCGACCGGCGACGTGACCTCGTTCTTCATCGACGAGCCCAACCGCGTGATGTTCGGGTTCGTGCTGTCGTCGATCGGCGTCGTGCTGATGCTGCCGATGCTGGCGCTGGTATCGATGCACATGCTCCGGATGGAGGGCCGGCTGCCGGTGCTCGCCTTCACACAGCTCGCGGCCGCGGCGACCACGATCCTGATCAACATGTTCCCTCAGATGATCTTCGCGATCGCAGCGTTCAGGACCGATCGCGACGCCGGCGACATCGTGATGCTCAACGACCTCGCCTGGCTCCTGCTCTTCACTGGAATCATGCCGTTCATTGTGCAGAACGTCGCGATCGGTGTGGCCGTGCTGAACGACCCGACCCATGTCTTCCCGCGCTGGATCGGCTTCCTCAATCTCTGGGTGGCGTTCGCGTTCCTTCCCGACGTCCTTGCCTACTTCTTCAAGACCGGCCCGTTCGCATGGAACGGCGTCATGGTCTTCTGGCTGGCGCTCACCGCCTACAGCGTCTTCCTGGTCGCCATGTGCTGGGCGACCCGCGCGGCGAACGCTCAGCTCGCCAGCACCGACGTCGCGGACCGGGAGCCCGCGATCGCCTGAGGTCGACGCCTCACGTCGCGGGGAAGAGTGCGTGATCGACGAGCGAGCGAGCGGCTGAGACGATCGCATCCACGGACGTCGACGGCTGCCGCCACTCAGCCGTCCAGTTGAGTGCGCCGATGACCAGCAAGCGCGCCAGGCCGAGGTCGATATCCGACCGCAAGTCTCCTTCGTCCCTCGCGTCCATCAGAAGGGCGCGCCACAGGTCGTGGAAGTCGGCGCTGTCGCGGTCCAGCTCGCTCCGAAGCTCCACAGGCACGTGTCCGATGTTCCGCGTCACCGCGTTCGCGAAGTCGGAGAGCTCGAGCTCCAGCCGGAGGTGCGCTTCCACGGCCGCGCCGATGCGCTCCCGAGCCGAGCTGCCGGGCGGGAGCGAGTCCACGGCGTGCTGGACGTGCGCCCGAACACGCTGCTGGCCCTCTCGAAGCACGGCGACGACCAGGTCGTCGCGAGAGGAGTAGTAGTAGTAGATCGCCGGCGGCCGGAGCCCGGCCGAGCGGGCGATCTCATCCAGATGTGTCTGGGCATACCCCCGGGCACTCAACGTGGAGGCAGCGGCGGCGAGGATTCGCGCGCGGGTCCCGGGGACCTCGTCGTCGGTCTCGGTGGCGGCGACGTCCATGGCTCGCTCCTGATGGACATTGACTCTGACGAGAGCAAACTTTAATCTAGTTTCGATTCGAAATGCTAGAGGAGTGCTTGTGAAGGTCTTCGACGGGCTCGACGAGTTCGCCACCGCTGCAGGGACCGAGCTGGGGCCGGGGCGGTGGCTGACGGTCGACCAGCGGCGTATCGGCACCTTCGCGGACGCCACGGGTGATCACCAGTGGATCCACGTCGATCCGGTCCGTGCGGCTGAGGGACCGTTCGGTGCGACGATCGCGCACGGCCTCCTCACGCTGTCCCTGCTGCCGGTCCTTCTCAACGAGCTCTATCGGGTCGATGACGTCTCGATGGCCATCAACTACGGGCTCGACAAGGTCCGCTTCATGGCTCCCGTGCCCGTCGACAGCCGGATCAGGGTCACCTCCCGCATCATCGAGGTCAAGCAACTCGACGGCGCAGCCCAGGGCAGCTTCGAGACGACGTTCCACATCGACGGCGTGGACAAACCCGCAGCTGTGGTCGTCTCGATCGTCAGGTACCTCGCATGAGCGGCCTGCTCGTCGGGAAGTGCGCGGTCGTGACCGGCGCCGCGCAGGGGATCGGGCTCGAGATCGCACGGCACCTGCACGAACAGGGAGCCGCAGTGGTGATGGCCGACCTCGACGGCGACAAGGCGTCGGCGGCTGCGCGTGGAATCGGTGTCGGCGTGCTCGGCCTCGCCTGTGACGTGACCGACGAGAGCGCGGTCTCGGACCTGTTCCACGACGCAGTGAGCCACCTCGGCGGCGTCGACGTGCTCGTCAACAACGCAGGCATCACGCGGGACGCCTCGCTGAAGAAGATGACCGTTGACGACTTCGACGCCGTCATCAACGTGCACCTCAGAGGCACGTGGCTGGGCATCCGGGCCGCAAGCGCAGTCATGCGCGAGGCGCAGAGCGGCAGCATCATCAACATCTCGTCGATGTCCGGCAAGGTCGGCAACCCGGGGCAGACCAACTACTCGGCTGCGAAGGCCGGTGTCGTGGGCATGACGAAGGCAGCGGCCAAGGAGCTGGCGCACCACGGCGTGCGCGTCAACGCGGTGCAGCCAGGTCTGATTCGCACCCCGATGACGGCCGCGATGCCGGACGAGGCGTTCGCCGCGACCGAGGCGACGATCCCGATGCGGCGTGCAGGCGAGCCGCGTGAGGTGGCCGGAGCGGTCACCTTCCTCGCCTCCGACCTGTCCTCGTACATGACCGGGACGGTCCTCGAGGTCGCCGGAGGGCGGGGAATGTGAGCGACACCGTCCTTCTCGACATCGCCCACGGGGTGGCGCGGGTGACTCTCAACCGTCCCGACGCGATGAACGCGATCACGGTCGAGCTCGGCTCGGCGTTGCGGGCGGCGATCGAGGAAGCAGGCGATCGAAACGACGTCAGCGTCGTCGTTGTCCGCGGCGCCTGCGGCAACTTCTCGGCCGGTGGCGACTTCCGAGAGGTCGAACGGCTACGGGCAGAGGGCCCCGACGCTCTCCTTCCCCTGTTCGCCAACTTCTCCGCGGCATGCGCGATGGTCGCCGACATCGACCAACCCGTCATCGCCGCGGTCGACGGGGTCGCCATGGCCGGAGGCTTCGAGCTGATGCTCGCGGCGGACATCGTCCTGGTGCACGCCGATGCGCGCATCTCCGACAACCACATCAACTACGGCCAGGTGCCAGGCGGTGGAAGCACCCAACGGCTCCCGCGCCTGATCGGTCGCCAGCGCGCGCTCTCGCACCTCCTGACCGGTGAGCGGCTGAGCGGTCGGGAGGCAGTGGCGGCAGGGCTGGCGCTGCGTGCCTTTGAGCCCGAGGACTTCGAGGCCGGGGTGGAGGACTTCCTCGCGTCGATGGTGGCGCGTCGCCCCGACGCCCTGAGACGGATCAAGCGGCTGGTCAACGACGGGCTGGCGCTGCCACTCCAGCGAGGGATCGACCTCGAGCAGCAGGTGGTGGTCGCGCACATCGCCGGAGACGGCGGCCGTGCCGGTGTCGCGGCCTTCACTGAGAAAGGTGCGCACTCATGACCTCGTTGATCGAGGAAGGACCGGTCCTGCTGGAGCTTGACGACCGGGGCGTCGCGACAGTCACCCTGAACCGCCCCGAGGCGTCGAACAGCGTCGACGTGCCGGTGCTCAGGGCGCTGCACGAGGTGGTCCTGCGGTGCCATGCCGAGCCGGCGGTCCGGGTCGTGATCCTCGCTGGGGCGGGACGGAACTTCTGCGCAGGCGGCGACGTGAAGACGTTCGCGTCCAAGGGCGAGAAGCTTCCCGAGTACCTCCGCGAGGCCACCGCCTGGCTGCAGCTCGCGACCTCGGCACTGATCCAGCTCAAGGCCCCGGTCATCGCATCGGTCAAAGGGTTCGCCGCCGGTGGCGCCGGCTTCGGATTGGTGTGTGCAGCCGACCTGGTGGTGGCGGCGGAGTCGGCCAAGTTCTTCTCGGGGGCCGTGCGGGTCGGGATGGCGCCCGACGCCGGCACCACCGTGACTCTGTCCCGCATCGTCGGCCTGCGCAGGGCGATGGACATCCTCCTGACCAACCCGACGCTGACCGCTGCCGATGCGTTGGCGCTGGGGATCGTGACGCGTGTGGTGGGTGACGACGAGCTCGGGGAACGAAGTCGTGAGCTCGCCGAGTTGTTGGCCTCTCAGCCGCCGCTCGCCCTGGCGGCGACCAAGAGACTCGTGTGGGGCGGGCTCGGCTCCGGGGTGGAGGAGCGGCTGGCGGAAGAGGCCCGGGTCGTCTCCGAGCTGTCAGGAACCGCGGATTCACGCGAGGGTCTCGCTGCCGTGATCGAGAAGCGTGCGCCGAGGTTCATCGGCGCATGAGCGAACGCGACCCGGTGGTCCTGGTCGAGGACGTCGGCGCGGTCAGGGTCCTGACCCTGAACCGGCCGAGTCTCAGGAATGCGATCGACCTGGAGCTGCGGGCGGTCCTCGCGGATGCTCTCGAGGTCGCCGGTGGCGACGTGGCTGTCCGTTCGATCGTCATCGTCGGTGCGGGCGGTGCGTTCTGCTCGGGTGGCGACATCCGAACCATGAGCCGCGCCCCGAGTCACGCGACCGTGGGCCGGGCCCAGGCGGCCCAGCGCGTCATCCGGGCGATCTGGACGACCCCCAAGCCAGTGATCGCCGCCGTCGAGGGTCCCGCGTTCGGCGCGGGCGCTGCGCTTGCCCTGGCCTGCGACCGGATCGTCGCCTCCTCGGACGCCACCTTCGCGCTGACGTTCACCAGGGTCGGCCTCGCGGGGGACATGGGTGTCTTCGCCTCGCTGCCGGCGCGGGTCGGGCACGCGCGCGCGCGTCAGATGCTGATGCTGCCCGAGCCCATGTCGGGTGCTGACGCGGGTGCGGCAGGACTCGTCGACCGGGTCGTCGAGCCTGGCGGAGCGCTGGCTTCCGCGCTGTCCGATGCGCAGCGCGTCGCAGACGGGCCACCGCTGGCCCTCGGCGTCATCAAGGCCATGACTTCCGGCGAGAACCGACATCCCTTGGCGGTTCTGGAGCTCGAGGTGCGCAACCAGGTCGGTCTGTGGGACACGGACGACTTCGCCGAAGGCGTGGCCGCCTTCCACGACAACAGACCAGCGAGGTTCACAGGAGAATGATGACTCAGTCCTTCCTGCCCGCGGACACGACGACGCCGGTCCTCGAGCTCACGGTCAACGGACTGCTCGCCCAACGCGCCCGAGAGCTCGGCTCGCGCGAGGCGCTCGTCGGGACCCGGCACGGTGACGGAGCCGAGCAGCGGTTCACCTACGAGGAGCTGTGGACGGAGGCTCAGCACGTCGCCACCGGACTGCGTCGTCTGGCTGCACCCGGCGACCACGTGGCGCTCTGGGCGCCGAACGTCGTCGAGTGGCCGTTGATCGAGTACGGCGCTGCGCTGGCAGGGGTGACGCTCGTGGCGCTGAACCCGGTCCTGCGGCTGCCCGAGCTCGAGTACGTGCTGCGCCACTCGCGGAGCACGGTGCTGCTCCACGCGGACGCGAGCCGCGACTACGACATGGCGGCCGTGGCGGCGCAGGCCGCAGACCTGTTCTCGGACCTGCGGGTGGTCAGCCTGGGCGACCGCGGGGTGTGGCGCGCAGACGAGGTCGATCGGGAGGTCGTCGAGGCCGGTCCGACCGACCCGAGTGACCCCGTCATGCTCCAGTACACCTCGGGGACCACCGGGAACCCCAAGGGCGTACTCCTACGACACCGGTCCCTCGTCAACGTCGCCAGGCTGACCATGGAGTACGTCGGGGTCCCCGAGGGTGCCGTCGCCGTCAACCCGCTGCCGATGTTCCACACGGCGGCCTGCGTCATCGGCACCCTGGGTCCCCTCTGGGTCGGTGGCACCGAGGTGCTGGTGGAGCGGTTCGTGCCTCAACCGGTGCTCGACCTGTTGCGACGGGAGCGGGCCGACGTCCTCTTCTTCGTGCCGGCCGTCCTGGGGGCCCTGCTCGAAAGCCAGCGAAGCGCTGACCAGGACCCTCCCCAGCTGAAGATCGTGATGGGCGGAGCAGCGACGGTCCCGGCGCCCATGATCGAGGCCGCCGAGGTGACCTTCGGCGCCAGCGTCACCAACCTGTTCGGTCAGACCGAGCTCGCACCCGTGCTCACGGCGACCCGCCCCGGCGACACTCGCGAGGACCAGCTGAGGACGGTGGGCCACCCGCTCCCGCAGGTGGACGTCAAGATCGTCGACCCGCTGAAAGGCGTGGTCCAGCCGCTGGGGGAGCCGGGCGAGATCTGCGCCCGCGGCTACCAGCAGATGGTCGAGTACCTGCACGATCCCGCAGCCACGGCGCGAGCGGTGGACGACGACGGCTATGTGCACACCGGCGACCTGGGCTCGATGGACGAGCGCGGGTATCTCACGCTGACGGGCCGCCTGAAGGACCTGATCATCCGGGGCGGGGAGAACATCGCGCCGGCCGAGATCGAGATCTGCCTCGCCGGCCACCCGGCTGTCGTGGAAGCCGTCGTCTTCGGGCTCCCCGACGCACGGATGGGGGAGGTCGTTGCCGCTGCGGTGCGCGTCCGTGAGGAACCGGACGCGCTGCGCGAATCGCTGGTGGAACACGTCCGCGAGCGGTTGTCGCCACACAAGCTCCCGTCGCGGTGGTTCCTCGCCTCGGAGTTCCCCGTGACGCCGACGGGCAAGGTGCAGAAGTTCCTGATGAGCGGGCTCGTGGAGCAGGACCGGCTGCGCGAGCTCACCTGATCGCGCGCTGGTGGCTTGCCCGATCCGTGACGATCACTTAATCTAATGCCGATTAAACAGGAGGGCGACATGCGGACGATCTACGAGCGGCGCGAGCTGCTGCGAGGCCGGTTCCGGCAGTGGCGACCTTGCACGCTGGACCAGTGGCTCGAGATCTGCGCGGCGGAGTACGCGGACCGCGACTTCGTGGTCACGGAGAGACTGACCTACTCCTACCGTGAGGTCGCAGACGAGTCGCGTCGTCTCGCCCAGGGGCTGCTGGACCTCGGCGTGCGTCCGGGCGACCGGGTCGGCATGTTGATGGCCAACTACGCGGAGTTCGTCCCGCTCAAGTTCGCCATCGCCCGGGTCGGGGCCGTCGCCATCCCGTTCAACTATCTCTACCGGCGCGACGAGCTGGGGTACGTCCTGGAGCAGTCCGGCTGTTCCGTGCTGGTCACCATGGACGCCTTCGCCGGTCTCGACTACCAGGCGATGCTCGATGAGATCGCGCCGGGCTGGCTCGAGGGGAACGCCCGCGGGCCCGAGACGCT
>Ga0075367_10000705_pt1 | contig 12894 bp, 13 predicted proteins | sample EndMethybrTD3032_FD_71399 | JGI IMG/M metagenome (GOLD analysis project Ga0075367, IMG submission 71399) | Populus endosphere microbial communities from Tennessee, USA - Endosphere MetaG P. TD hybrid TD303-2 | ecosystem: Host-associated > Plants > Roots > Endosphere | place: USA: Tennessee... | reverse complement strand
TCGAGACACATGCAGCCGGTGCCGACAAGGACATCGTCGATACCGCCGTAGCGGCCGGATCGTTCAAGACCCTGGCGCAGGCACTCCAGGCGGCCGGCCTCGTCGAGACACTGAAGGGAGCCGGGCCGTTTACGGTCTTTGCGCCGACCGACGAGGCCTTCGCGAAACTGCCTCCAGGAACGCTCGAGACGCTGCTCAAACCCGAGAACAAACCGAAGCTGCAGCGCATTCTCAAGGCGCATGTCGTCTCCGGGAAGGTGATGGCGGCCGACGTGGTGAAGACCAGTTCCGCGAAGGCGGTCAGCGGTGACACACTGACGATCGCCTCACGCAATGGCGGCGTGACCGTCAACGGCGCGAAAGTCGTGAAAACCGACATCGACACGACCAACGGAGTCATCCACGTGATCGACAGCGTCATCGTGCCGAAGGACGAATAGGCGGGACATGGACACTCCGGTCCTCCTTACCGGCCCGACGGGATACATCGGCGGCCGCCTTCTTCGACACTTCGAAGAGGCCGGCCGGCCGGTGCGGTGTCTTGCGCGGAATCCCGCCCGCGTTCGGGCAACCCGATCGACGACGGAGGTTGTCCAGGGTGATTGCCTCGATCAGGAGTCGCTGGACCTCGCTCTCGCGGGCGTCGACTCGGCGTACTACCTGGTGCACTCGATGTCGGTCGGCGCCGATTTCGCGGAGGTGGACCGGCGTGCAGCCGCGAACTTCGGTCGCGCCGCGGCTCGTGGCGGTGTCCGGCGCATCATCTATCTGGGCGGCCTGGCCGATCAGTCGGGCTCGCTCTCCAGCCATCTGCAGAGTCGCGCCGAAACCGGATCCATCCTGCGTGATAGTGGCATTCCCGTCATCGAGCTCAGAGCGTCGATCGTGATTGGCACCGGCAGCCTGTCGTTCCAGATGATCGAGGCCCTGGTCGAGCGCCTGCCCGTCATGGTGTGCCCGCGGTGGGTCGCGACGCTCACCCAACCGTTGGCGGTTGACGACGTGGTGGCGTACCTGGCCGCGGCGCTGGAACTGCCTGAAACCGGCAGTGAGGTGTTCGAAATCGGCGGTCCGGACGTCGTCTCGTACGGCGACATCATGCGGGAATACGGGCGGCTCCGCGGCCTTCGCCGCTGGCTGGTGCCGGTGCCGTTGTTGACCCCGCATCTGTCGGGCCTATGGCTCGCACTGGTGACACCGGCGCAGGCCCGTGTCGGCCGCGCACTGGTGGAAGGGTTGAAGAACCCGACGGTGGTCAGATCGTCAGCGGCATCGAGCCGCTTCCGGATCGAACCGATGCGGCTGCGCGTAGCGCTGGCGAATGCGATAGAGGAAGGAGCTTGGTTGCGCCAGAAAGTCGACACGCGGACCGCGGTCGTGGACGCGCCCGCTGCACAGGTCTTTGCGCAAATCAGGCAGATTGGCGGAACGAACGGCTGGTACTTCGGGGACTTCCTCTGGCGGGTGCGAGGCTGGATGGATCGCGTGCTTGGCGGCGTGGGTATGGCACGCGGCCGCCGCGATCCCGAGGACTGTGTGGTGGCCGATGTCATCGACGGCTGGACTGTCGACGCGTACGAACCGGATCGACGCCTGCGACTCAGGGCCGATCTGAAATTGCCGGGCCGTGGCTGGCTCGAATTCCTCGTCACCCCGCTCGACGATGGCCGACGATCGCTCGTGCGTCAGACGGCAACGTTCGACCCTCGAGGACTGCTGGGCCGTGCGTACTGGTACAGCCTCGTGCCCGTGCACCATTGGATGTTCAGTGGTCTTCTGCATGAGATCGCGCGTCGCGCCAGGTGACGTCGCATTGAAAACCTTTCGGTTGGCGAAGACACGAGCGCGAATACACTGAGATCGGTCACGATCCCATCTAGTGTGATGCCGCCCCGTCAAATCGCGGACATCTTCGATGTGCAGGAGGAGATCGCACGGGCGATCGTCGAGCGGTTGAGGGTCGCGTTCGACGCTGGTGAATCGCCGAGACCGCGCTTGATCCTGGCTATGCGCAAGCCTGGGCAGGGGTGGCTGACGCACACACTACGGCTACCGTCGTCCGACTGCGACGATGCCTTCGACATTCGAGGCTGCCGCACGCGCAACGGTGATCGATCCCGAGTCCGCGGAAGCCCACAACGCACTCGCCGTCGCCGCCCTGCTCTGGGAGCGAGATTTCAGCAAGGCGGAACGGGAGTTTCGCGAAGCGCTCACGCTGAACCCCAGATACACGCAGGCACGTTGCTGGTATGGGCTCTTCTTTTTGCAATGGGGTGTCGGCCGCGATCAGGACGGCCTCGCGGAAGCGCGGCTCGCCTTCGAGAACGATCCCCTCTCCGCCTACGCGACGACGGTTCTGTCATTGGCGCTCGCGACGGTGAAACGGCACGAGGAAGCGGTGGCAGGCGAGGAACGCGGTGCAGTTGGATCCGGAGTCGTTTCTCGCGAAGTGGGAGCTCGCGTGCGCCTATCACTGGAACGGCCAGCATGAAGACGCGATCGCCATTTTCGAGCCGTTGTGGGCCAGCTCTGGCCACAACTGGGTGCCGTTGGGACTGGTCCCTGCGTACATGCGGACGGGCCGTGAGGATCGGGCGCGACGCCTCTACGAATCGTTGGTCGATCGCCATGAGCGTGAGTACGTCCAGCCATTCGTGCTGGCCCTCAGCGCAACCGCAGTGGGTGACCACGAGGCGGCTATTCGCTTTTGTGAAGCGGCTATCGAAGGACGCGACATGCTGTTCGCGCTCTTCAGCCGATGGTGGCCGGACTTCGAGCCTGTTCGAGCTGATCCCCGTTACGACGGCATCCTGGTTCGTTTCAACTCGCGCGGCCGCACCGGGCCCGCGCAGCGTGATCATCCCAAAGGAGGCCCATGAGCACGACCGGCTTGGATGCTCGCAGCACGACAGCACAGTTCTTCATGGCGACCGCGGTGATGGAGGCTGGAGCTGGTCTGGCCCTTCTCGTGACGCCGACCATCGCCATCGCACTGCTCTTGCCCGGCCCTGTCGCGAACACGCACGTCGCACTTGGACGATTGGCGGGCGCAGCCTTGCTGTCGCTCGGTACGGCGTGCTGGTGGGCTCGCCCCGACCCCGGCAGTGACGCCGCCAGAGCGCTCGTCGCCGGTATGGCTGTCTACAACGCGACGGTGATCGCGATCGTGCTCACCGGAAGCTTTGGCTCTCTCAGCCGGCCCATTCTGTGGGGCGTCATCCTGGTGCATGGAGCCATGGCCGCATGGTGCATCGCCTTGCTTCGTTCGGGCCGCTGAGACGGTGAAAATGGGATCGCCCATCGCGCAGCCGCGGCCTCCGCCTCGGGCGGTGTGAAGCCGTGGAATCTCCGAAATGCCGTGGGACCTGCGCGACGTCCTACAAGTCGACTTCTCGCCAGCCCGCCAAGTTCTCGCGCTGTTTCGCGGTTCTAAACTTCCGCCAACGACTCTCCAGGACGGAGTTCTCGTCCTCCCACGGCGTCCCTGCCGCCATCTCAACTCGCGGCACGTGAATTGCTCCCGTCGCAGCGGAAAAGAGCCCACGTGACATCCATGAAACGGTTGATGGTGTTCGGCACCGTCACGGCGACTTTCATGCTGCCGGCGGCGCGCACGGCCGCGGCGCAGAACCTGGACGGCGCATTCATGTTCCGCGGGGAAGCGCGCAAAGGCCAGTGGGGAATGCTCGGCGCGGATGTCGGCGGTGGTTCCGTATTCACGGCCAGTGCGACCGATGTCACGCAGAGCGGTGCCGTATTCACCCTGGCGTTCCACTGGGGTGAGAAGTGACGCGACGCCGGCGCGTCGCGCTGGCCTGTGGCCTGCTGGTGGCACACGCGCAAGCGGCACGCGCTCAGGCGAACCTGCAACTGTGGGGCAACGTGACGATCGACTGGACGCAGAGCGCGCGTCTGACCTATGCACTCGATTTCGAGCCAAAGGTGCTGCTGAAGGCGCCGGAGGGCGATCCGGCGTGGCGCAACCTCGACCTGACGCCCAACGTGGAATACGCCCTGAAGGACTGGCTCGACCTGATCGGTGAGGCGACGGTCGGTTACACGAAGCAGAGCGACGACGACAACACGTTCGAGCTGACACCGCGCGCCGGCGTGCGATTCCATGTGTTCTCGCGCAGCGTGCCGGTGTATGGGCCTCACGTTCGCGAGCTGCCGCCGAAGCGCCGCGTCGTCGTTCGCGATCGGGTGCTGGTCGAGTCGAGGAATTTCTTCTATCTGGGCACCGGCAGCGGCTCGTCGTCAGATCTGCGGTTGAGGAATCGCCTCGAGTTGCTCGTGCCGATCAACAGGCCGAACCTGACCGACGACGGCGCCCGATATTGGCTCGTCGACTGGGAAGTCTTCATGCCGGTCGGAGACCCGGACGAACGCTTCGCGAACAAGCAGCGGGTGCGCGCGGGCCTGGGATTCCGCCCGAGCGTGGCGTGGCGGTTCGAAGCGATCTATGCGTGGACCCGATCGCGGAACACGATCGAGGAAGGCTTTCAGTCGTCGGACAACATCATCGACTTCAGGCTGAAGCGAGTGTTCCAGTAGGCAGAGCACATCTGACAAGGGCATCAGCCCGGCCGTGGCACGAACCAGCGGATGAAAGGACGTCCCGATGCGCGCCCGTCAGCTTCTCGTGATCGCTGTGATGTTCCCTGCCCTTGCCTGCGGAGGTAGACCACAGCCCCCCGCACGGGGCAAGCCGGCTGCGCCGCCGGCTGAACAAATCGGCGTCGCCGCGACCGGCGCCGGTACGCTGAGCGCGGACGCCGGCGAGATCGAACCCGCCGATCCCGCGAAATTCCACAAGGAGCCTGGTTACTCGCCGTACGCAGGGCGACGGTATCCGGATCGGCCGTACTTCGGCGATCAGCACGTGCACACCGCGTGGTCGGTCGATGCGGGCGGCTCCGGCACCACCCTGGGTCCCGAAGAGGCGACGCGGTTCGCGCGCGGCGAGGAAGTCACCTCGACGAGCGGTCAGCCGGTGAAGCTCGGACAGCCGCTCGACTGGGTCGCCATCACGGATCACTCTGACGGCATGGGCGTGATTAGCGAAATCAAGGGCGGCAACGCGGAAATGATGGCCGACCCGACGCTCAAGAAATGGCACGACATGTTCGGCGGCGGGCCGGCGGAAGCCAAGAAGGCGGTCATGGAGCTCGTCTCCCTGCAAGCCAACAAGAAGCTGCCGCCGCTCGTCATGGACCCCCGATTCGCCAGCAGCATCTGGGTGAAGACCACCGCCATCGCGGAGAAGTACAACGAGCCGGGCCGCTTCACCGCCTTCATCGCGTACGAGTGGACCTCCAATGCCGGCGGCGGCGACAACCTGCACCGGAACATCATCTATCGCGATGGCAAGGACAAGGCCGACGCGGTACTGCCCTACACGACGTTCCAGAGCGAAAACCCGGAAGATCTGTGGAAGTGGATGACCGAGTGGGAGAAGAAGACGGGCGGCAAGATCCTCGCGATCCCGCACAACGGCAACTTGTCGAACGGCCGGATGTTCGCACTCACGACCTTCGGTGGCGACCCTCTCACGAAAGCCTGGGCCGACGAGCGGCAGCGGTGGGAGCCGCTGTTCGAAGCGATCCAGATGAAGGGCCAGAGCGAATCGCACCCGTCCCTGTCGACCACCGACGACTTCGCCGCCTACGAGCTGTGGGATCGCGGCAACCTGACCCAGACCCCGAAAAAGCCCGGCATGCTCCAGTACGAGTACGTGCGTGAAGCGTTCAAGAACGGGTTGAAGGTCGAACAGGACCTCGGGACCAATCCGTTCAAGTACGGGATGGCGGGAGGCACCGACACGCACAACGGCCTCGTGGCGGCGGAGGAGGAGAACTTCTTCGCGAAATTTCCGAGTGCCGAACCCAGGGCCGATCGGTGGAACGAAGATGCGATGAACTTCGGACCCGACCGCATCGTGAAAGGCTGGGAGATGACGGCGGCCGGCTACACGGCCGTATGGGCGACCGGCAACACGCGCGCGGAGTTGTGGGACGCGATGATGCGCCGCGAAACCTACGCCACCAGCGGTCCCCGCATCACGGTCCGGTTCTTCGGCGGATACGACTTCACTCCGGCAGATGCCACGCGAACACCGGCCGTGGCCGGCTACGCGAAGGGCGTACCGATGGGCGGCGACCTCGCGGCCGCGCCCGCCGGCAAGGCGCCCACGTTCCTGATGGCTGCGCTCAAGGACAAGTTCGGCGGGAATCTCGATCGCATTCAGATCATCAAAGGGTGGCTCGACAAGGCCGGCAAACCGCAGGAAAAAATCTACGACGTGGTCTGGGGAGACAAGGACCGGCGCAGGATCGTCAACGGCAAGTTGACTCCAGTTGGAAATACCGTCGATGTCGCGACAGCGACCTGGACCAATTCCATCGGCGATCCAGAACTGATCGCGGTGTGGAAGGACCCCGACTTCGATCCTGCGGTCCGCGCGTTCTACTACGCACGGGTGCTGGAGATCCCCACACCCCGGTGGACAGCGTACGACGCCGCGTACTTCAAGACGACGATCACCGATCCGAAGGTGCCGATGACGACGCAGGAGCGCGCCTTCACGTCGCCCATCTGGTATTCACCGAGGTAGCCGGTCATGCGCATTCGAACACTGCTGAGCGAGCCGCTGCTGCACTTCGTGCTCATCGGCATCGCCCTCTTCGGCTTCTATCGTTGGAAAGCTCCCGCCGATCCCGTCGGCCAGCGTATCGTCATCACCCGGGGAGTGGTGGCCGATCTGGTCGCGCAGCATCTCGCCGCAAGAGGGCGCGAACCGTCTCCCGCGGAGCTGAAGCGCTTGATCGAGTCCTACGTACACGATGAGATCCTGTATCGAGAGGGTGTGGCGCTCGGACTCGATCGTGACGACATCGTCGTGAAGCGTCGCGTGCGACAGAAGATCGAGGTGATGGCGGAGGAGGAGGCGGCCGCGAGGACGCCCACGGCCGAGGATCTATCCGCGTATCTGGCGGCGAATCAGGCGCGTTTCCTCCAGCCGGCGATTCTGACGTTCGAGCAGGTTGGCAAGCCGTCGCTGCTGCCGCGACAGATGATGCAGACGCCGGCCGACATGGTCGCGCGCGACTTCGGTCCGTCTTTTGCCGCGGCGCTGGAGAAGGCGCCGGTCGGCGAATGGGTGGGCCCGATCGACTCGAGCTTCGGAGCGCACTACGTGCGCGTCTCGGATCGAACGCCGGCCGTCGTGCCGAAGCTCGCCGACGTGCACGACGCGGTCGTGCGCGAATGGGAGCACGAGCGCAGGCAGCGCGCGCGCAATGACGCGTACGCGAGAATGCGGCGCGCGTATGACGTCACGATCGACACGGAGCCGCGCACGGGACAGCCATGAGCAGGCGCTCACGCTGGCTCGTCGCCATCGCGATATTGCTGGCATCTCCGGCTTCGAGTCGGGCCGACGAGTTCAAGCCGGGTTACCTGCAGCTGACGCAGATCGACCACGCCGCGTACGACGTCCTCTGGAAGATTCCAGCGATCAACGAGCTCACCACGCTCAAGGTGAAACCGCAGTTCCCCGACGGAACTGTGACGGTGGGCGCGATGCGCAGCACCTACGCTCGTGGGATGACGGTGCAGCGCTGGCGCATCCGTGTGCCCGAGGGACTCGACGGGAAGGCCATCGTATTCTCGCAGCTCTCGGAAACGCGGATCGACGTGCTCGCCCGGCTCGTGCGCCTCGACGGCACGGTGCAGCTGGAACGCATCCTGCCGATCGATGCACGTTTCGTCGTCAGGTCGAGTCCTGGTCAGCTGGAAGTCGTCAGGACATACACCGTCCTGGGCAACGAACACATCCTGACGGGATTCGACCATCTGCTATACGTGCTGGCGATGCTGATGCTCGTCACGGGCTGGCGCCGAATCGTCCTGACGATGACGGCGTTTACCGCGACACATAGCCTGACGCTGACGGCGGCCACACTCGGCTGGGTCAACGTCCCGCAACCACCGGTTGAAGCCTGTATCGCGCTGAGTATCCTCTTCGTCGCGCGCGAGATCGTCCAGGCGCATCGTGGTCGCGCGGGGCTGACCGCACGATGGCCTTGGGCCGTGTCGTTCACATTCGGGTTGATGCACGGATTGGGGTTCGCCGGAGCGCTGGCGCAAGTGGGATTGCCGGCCGGCGCGATTCCGACCGCCCTCCTGTTCTTCAATGTCGGTGTCGAGTTGGGGCAGCTGATGTTCGTCGCCGCGGTTCTGGCGTTGATCGCCGGGGGCAGAGCCCTGGCGCAACGTTTCCAATGGCGCCAACCGGACTGGTTCTGGCGCGTCGGGCCCTATGCGATTGGCGGCCTCGCGAGCTTCTGGCTTGTTCAGCGCGTCACCGGGTTCTAGCGTCCCGCACGCGCAGAACGGGTTCTGTGGGTCAGATGCCGAGGAAGGGCTGGAGCAGGCGGGCGAGGCCGTGAAGGCGGAGGTGGCCCTCAATGGCAATCACACAGACGCACTCCGCGTCGGAGCCGACGATCGGTTGATGGTCGTGGTCCTCGGTGGCTTCGATCAGGTCTCCAACTCTGTAAGTGCCCTGAGAGTCGGAGAACGAACCGGTCAGGACGCAGGTGTACTCGGTGCCGTCGTGACCGTGCGAGGGCAGTTTGGCTCCCGGGACTCCGTGGACCACCAGCAGCTGGCCGGCTTCAGGACCGGAAAAGGACAGGGCCGTCCACTTCACCCCTGGCAGCACGAAGCGCCAGCGGGGGATGTCGTAGTGGCGCAGGGGCTGCGGCCAATCCATACCGGTTGGGAGGTCTGGCTGCTGACGCGGCGTTACGGCCTTGGCCTGGGTCTGGGTAGCGGGCGGAGGCCCGTTGCCATCCAGCTTCGCCAGCACGCTCGACAACGCATCCACTGACAGCTTCGACGGGGCGACTTCGTCCAGCATCGAGCCGCCGAGCGCCTCATAGCTGTGCATGCGCAGGCGGCAATCCGGGCAGAAGGACAGGTGCGTGGCGACCACGATGGCGGGGGCCTCGGGGAGGGTGCCGTTGGCGTAGCGCAGCACGGTGTCGTCCGGCGGATGATGCGTGATCGGCATGTCAGAGTTCGCCCAGCAAGGATCGCATACGGTTCATCGCCAGACGCAAGCGCGACTTGACCGTCCCCAACGGCAAATCCAGCTCGCTCGCAATGGCCGCATGCGCCTTTTCGTCGTAGAACGAGAGACGGACCACCGCCGCCTGCTCCGGAGACAGCGACTTCATCGCCTCGCGCACCCGCGACTCCCGCTCCGCCGCCGCCAACACCACATCGGCAGGCCGCGGCGGCGCAGGCTCGTCCAGCTCGCGCGCCAGCGCTTCCGGGTGACGCTCGCGGCGGAGCGCATCGCTTCTCAGGTTGCGCGCGATGGTAAAGATCCACGTGGAAGCGCTGCCGCGCGCCGGGTCGAAGAACGACGCCTTGCGCCACACGGCCAGCAGCGTTTCCTGCGCGAGCTCCTCGGCGGATTCGGCAGGCGCGCCCGAGCGCGTGAGATAACTCTTCACGCGCGGCGCGAAATGTTCGAACAGCGCCGAAAACGCCGCCCGATCCTGACGCGCGGCGACCGCGACAATCAGGCCGGAGAAATCGCAATCGACCGCCGCGCGGGATGAGGGGTCCGCGGGCGGCGTCACGACACGAACCTCACGCCGCGCCGGGGGAGGCGCCAGCCAGGGAAGGGTGGCGCCGGCGCCGGAACGGCACGGTGCAAGGTGCGTCCGGCCAACTTCGTGCGCGCACGCCAGTTGCCCGCTACCATGCATGCTTCTCCATACGCACAGACATCACTCGTGGATCATGTGGGACACCTGGATCATGTCCGTCCTCTCAACTAACTTCAAAAGCGTCGGATCCGCACATGCCGTCTGACATGCTGTCTGACCACGACGACCAGGAAAAACCGCCGCGTCAGAGTCGGACAACCGCCCGGAATCTGCTGCTCGGCGTCGGGGCGTTCTACGTCTCGCGCTGGATCGCCGCCCTGCTCCGGACCGGACTCGCCGCGCTCGTCGGCGGCGCGATGTCGGCCAATGGCGTCCGACAGGCTCTTTTGACGCCGTTCGTCTCCAGCATGTCCCACGCCCTCGCCGCGGCCTTCGCCGGCGCAGTGGTCGTGCTGCTGGTCGACTCGCCCGGCACGCCCGCGTCAGCGCGCTGGCGATGGGCCATGCTTCCGGCGGTATTGTGGTTCGTGGCCTCGCTCGACGAGGTGACGATTTCGGCGCCCGGCTGGGTGCACCTCGTCACCCAGCTCATCGCGGCCGGGCTGCCGTCGATCGTCTGCCTGGCGGCCGGGAACCTCGCGGACTGGCACCGCAGCCGCTGATACCCCCGTGATGCACCTGATCCCCCCGATGCACCCGCTGACTCGTCCGCAGGTCGTCATCCGGTCGTGGCCGGTAGAGCGGTAAAATCGGCGGTGGCTATGTCCGAATCCCAGCAGCCCACCCACCAGGGGCCGCCGCCGTCCGTGCCGGCGCAGCCCGCGCCGCCGCAGGCCGGGCCGATGGCGTCTTCGGCGTCATCGACCTCGGCGCCATCGACGCGATCGGGCCCGTCTGGTCCGACCGGCGTTTCCGGCGCCTCGGGCCCGTCCGCAGGGCCTCTGGACCCGGCGACGGTCGAGGAATCGCTGCGGCGAAAGCTGCTGATGGGCGCCGCGCTGCTGCTCGCCATCACTTCCATCTACGCCGGCGTCTTCAACGTCGGCCGCCTCGCTCAGATCGTCCTGGCGGCTGGGGCGACGATGGCGGTGGTGCTGGCGCTGACGTCTGGCAGCAGGCGTCGTAACTCCTGAACGTCACCCGTATCCCCATGATGGTCACCAACAGTCGCGCCTGGCTCTACCCAATCCTCGTCGGCGTCTTCGTCGCCGGCATCGCGGCGACGCTGCATCTGGGCGAACAACATTTTCGGGATGAACTGACGGCAGATCGTGCCGCCGCCGGCGCCGCCGCCGTTGCGGGCAGCAGCGCCACCACCCAGCCGCCTGCGTCCGCGCAGCCGCCCGCAGCCGCGCAGACGTCCGCGCCGCAGCCATCCTCCACTGCGCGGCCCGCGCATCCGCCGACGGCGTCGCCGTGGGACGTGTGGAAGACGAACGCGACGCACCCGCTCTCGCGGCTGATTCTTCAGATCCTCGTGATCGTCGCCGCCGCGCGCCTGTTCGGCGCGGCCGTGCGCTACTTCGGACAGCCGCCCGTGATCGGCGAGATCGCCGCCGGCATCGCGCTGGGACCGTCGCTGCTCGGCGCGTGGATGCCCGGCGTGTCGGCGCAGCTGTTTCCAGCCAACTCGCTCGGGCTCCTCCAAATCCTCGCCCAGGTCGGCGTGATTCTCTTCATGTTCGTCGTCGGCCTCGACCTCGACTGGAAAGCCGTGCGCAACAAGGCGCATGCGGCGGTCGCGGTGAGCCACGTCAGCATCCTGTTCCCGTTCCTGCTCGGCGTGCTGCTCGCGTTCCCGCTCTATCGCGAGCACGCGCCGCCCGGCGTGCCGTTCCAGGCGTTCAGCCTGTTCATGGGGATCGCCATGAGCATCACCGCGTTCCCGGTGCTCGCACGCATCCTCGAAGAACGCGGGTTGACGAAGACCCCGATCGGCTCCACCGCCATCACCTGCGCCGCGGTAGACGATGTCACCGCGTGGACCTTGCTGGCGTTCGTCGTCGCCGTCGTCACCGCCGGCGGCGCGTGGCTGATCCTCGGCACCACGCTCGGCATGGCGGCGCTCTTCGCCGTGGTGATGGTCTGGGTGGTGCGCCCGCTCCTCCGTCCCATCCTCGCGCCGCGCGTCGGTCAGGACGTCTTCAGCAAGGAACGCATCGCCGTCGTGATTGGCGTGGTGTTCGGTGCGGCGCTCGTCACCGAGATTATCGGCATCCACGCACTGTTCGGCGCGTTCTTCGCCGGCGCGATCCTGCCCGCGGACGAAGACGTGCGCCGCGGCCTTCGCGAACGGCTCGAAAGCTTCAGCGCGGTGTTCCTGCTACCGCTGTTCTTCGCGTTCACCGGGCTTCGCACGCAGATTGGCCTGCTGAACGACGGATGGGCGTGGTTCACGTGCCTGGCGATCATCGCGCTGGCGACGGTAGGGAAGCTGGGTGGAAGCACGCTGACCGCGCGCCTGATGGGCCTCGACTGGAACAGCGCCTTCATCCTCGGCGCGCTGATGAACACCCGCGGCCTGATGGAGCTGATCGCCCTCAACGTCGGCTACGACCTCGGCGTCATCACGCCCGAGATGTTCACCGCGCTCGTGCTGATGGCGCTCCTCACCACCAGCTTCACAGGGCCGCTCGTCGACTACGCGATGAATCACCGGCACCATGATCCGGCGCTCAGCTCCGCGCATCCGTCAGCGCGCTCCAGCGGCGGCGACTTCTAATTGTCTAATCTCTCAGGGTGATTCAGGCCCGTTCGAGAAACGCGCGCAGCTCGCGAAACGCCGCGCCGCGATGGCTGACGCGCAGCTTCTCCGCATCGCTGACATCAGCGAGTGTGCGCCCATACGGCGGGTAGAAGAAGATCGGATCGTAGCCAAAGCCGCCCGCGCCGCTGGGAGCGTCCGCGATGCGGCCTTCGATCGTGCCTTCCGTCTCGAACAACACGTCGTCTTCGCGCGCCAGCGCGAGCGCCGCGACGAAGCGGGCGCCGCGCTGCTCCGGCGCGCCAACACCCGCGCCGCGCGCCGCCATCTCCGCGAAGAGACGCGTGAAGCGCTCGCCGTAGGTCGCACCCGGATAGCGCGCGGACAACACGCCAGGCGCGCCATCGAGCGCGTCGATCTCCAGGCCGGAGTCCTCCGCGACCGTCAGCATGCCCGTCGCCCGCGCGTAGTAGATGGCCTTCAGACGCGCGTTCTCGGCGAACGTCG
>Ga0075367_10000703_pt1 | contig 12900 bp, 6 predicted proteins | sample EndMethybrTD3032_FD_71399 | JGI IMG/M metagenome (GOLD analysis project Ga0075367, IMG submission 71399) | Populus endosphere microbial communities from Tennessee, USA - Endosphere MetaG P. TD hybrid TD303-2 | ecosystem: Host-associated > Plants > Roots > Endosphere | place: USA: Tennessee... | reverse complement strand
GGTGCCGCTGGCCTTCGACAAGGCCGCCACGGTCACGATCCCGGCGGGCGGCGACGTCACCAGCGACCCGGTGAGCCTGCACGTCGACCAGCAGGCGACGGTCCTGGTCAGCGTGCAGGTGCACGGCTCGGTGTCCGCCCTGCCGGGCCACGGCGCGGCCCGGATCCCGGTCTGGGTCAGCGACGCGGCCAACCGCACCGGCGACACCGCGGCGGGCAAGTTCACGCAGACCACGTACACCGGTCTGCCGTACCTGGCCGGCATCGACGTCACCACGCCCGTCTCCGCCCCCACCGGCTCGCTGGTCCTCTACGGCGACCAGAGCGTCAACGGCGACACGGCCAGCGGCGACGGCAAGCACCACCTGAGCGACGCCATCACGGGCGCCCTCGTGGGCGACCCGAACGGGGACTCCACCGTGGACTACGGCGTGCTCAACGCCGGCACCAACAGCGGCAGTCTGAGCAACAACCTGCTGCCGCAGGCCGCGGGCGACAACCCGGCGGGCGCGCTCAACCCGCTGGACCGCAATGTGCTGGCGCAGGGCAACGTGCGGACCGTGCTCGTCTCCACCGGTGCCGCCGACCTGCTCAACTGCACCGGCACCGCCGATGCCTGCGCCACCGGCGTGGAGACCGGACTGACCGCGCTCAACAGCGAGTTGAGCTCGTACTACACCGACGACGGCCAGACCTTCGTCAACAACCAGCCGGTCACGCAGAACTCCAACATCACCGTCTACCTCACCACCATCCCGCCGTTCACCGCCGCGCATCCGGGCACGGCGACCCAGGAGTCCGCACGTGAGCTGGTGAACCAGTACCTGCTCGACAACTTCGCCACCCAGGTCATCGACTTCGCCGCGGCGGTCTCCACGGACGGCACGGCCACCTCGTCGACCGTGAAGGCGGCGGACCTCTCGAGCGGCAACCCGGCGGACTCGTACTACGACGACCTCGCCGGCCAGTACCTGAGCGCCACGAACACCGGTGTGGTCAGCATCGCGCCGAACCTGATCGTCCCGGTCTCGACCGACGCCGACACGCCCGACAACGAGTGGGAGCTTGCCTCCGACGGCACCGACGCCCGCGGGGACAACCCGTTCACCGCGGTCGGCGGCGCGACCTTCGGCTCGACCGGACCCGACGCGGTCAACGCCCCGGCCGACGCCACCTCCTTCGACGGCGGCACCGGCTTCCTGGAGAGCGACCACACCGCGGTCAACACCCTGGCCGACTACACCGTCTCCGCGTGGGTGAAACTCGACTCGGCGGACAACCCGGCCACCGCCATCTGCGAGGGGACCAGTCAGCACCAGGCCTTCTACATCGGCTACGACCGGGGCAACAAGGGCTGGATGTTCCAGACCACGACCACCAACGACGACAACGCCGACTTCCCCACCGCGGAGGGAGACACCGGCACGGGGGCCCTGGGCACCTGGACCCACCTCCTGGTCACCTACACGGCACCCGTGGACGGTGACTCCGGCACGGGTCTGATGTCGATCTACCAGAACGGCACCCTGATGGGGACCGCCACCAACCTCACCCCGCAGTACGACTCCTCGATGCCCCTGACCGTCGGCGGCTGCGTCAACAGCCCCGACGAGACCTCGCCGTACAACGCGTTCCCCGGTTCCGTCTCGGACGTACAGGTCTATCCGTACGCGATGCCGGCGAGCCAGGCCGGCGCGGCCAGCGTGATCGTGCCGGCCGGCTGGGACAAGGGCATGCCCGAGGACGAGTGGAAACTCGGCTCGGACGGCACCGACACCGCCTCCCTCAACCCGGTCACCACCACCGGCAGCGCCACCTACGGCAGCGACGCGCCGAGCGGCCTGTCCGGCAGTGTCGCCTTCGACGGCAGCACGGGCTTCCTCAAGAGCAAGCAGAGCGCGGTCAACACCCTCGGCGACTACACCGTCTCCGCCTGGGTGAAGATCAACTCGGCGCTGGGCACCACGGCCGTCTGCCAGGGCACGACCCAGCACCAGTCCTTCTATCTCGCCTACGACAGACCCAGCGCCGCCTGGATGTTCCAGACCACGACCACCAACGACGACAACGCCGACTTCCCGACCGCGGAAGGGGACAACAACACCGGCCCGGTCGGCACCTGGACCCATCTGGTCGCCACCTACCGGGCCCCGGTCGCCGGGGACTCCACTACCGGCACCATGGCCCTGTACCAGAACGGCACGCTGATGGGCACGGCCACCAACCTCAGCCCGCAGTACGACTCCTCACTCCCCCTGACCATCGGCGGCTGCGTCAACAGCGCCTCCGCCACGACCCCCTACATGGCGTTCCCCGGCTCCGTCGCCGACGTCCACGTCTTCCCACGAGCCCTGACGGCGACGGAGGCCGGCGCCCTGCACTGACCCGCACCGTTTCCAAGGGGAGGCCCACCGCCATGGGGCGGTGGGCCTCCCTGCATCAAGGATCCGACGGCCCCGGTCAAACAGGCTCGCCGCACCAGAGACGGCAGCCGACGTCGCCCTCCCCGCGCCCGCGCACCCGCCACGCCGGTATCGGTGAGTCTTCGGCGTCCTGCCTCGGCGGCCTCGGGGCCCGTCTCGCGGACGACCACGTCCAGTCCCGCGCGGGCGCACACCGCCGCGATGCCGCTGCCCATGAGTCCGGCGCCGACGACGCCGACCTGGCGGTTGCCGTCGCCGCTCATCGGAACGCCGCGCGGCCGGTGAGCGCGACTCGACCGATGAGCGCAGCCCGATGCCCGTTCACCGCGGGCTGCGCGCGCTCGAAGAGGCCCGTGAGCTGGTGGCCGACAGCGCTCCGGACATGGACCTCCTCCCGGACTGGCAGCCGACCCGCCGCTTCAGGTTCCTGGCATGGGGCAAGCACCCCTCTGAGGCCGGTTTCCCTTCGGGCCGATTCCCGACACCGTCTCGGGCAGCCGGAGACACCCGGGCTGCCGGCACTCGCTGATTGCGTCGATCGTCACCCCGCAACTACGCGCAACCCTGGACCGTCATCCAGCGCCACTGGGTGAACTGCTCCAGGTTGGCGGTGCCGCCGATGCGGGAACCGTTGCCCGATGCTCCCATCCCGCCGAACGGGGCGTTCGCGGCGTCCTTGGCGGAGACGTCGTTGAGGTGCACCATGCCGGTGCGCAACTGCTCGGCGATGACCGCGGCCCGCGACACAGAACCGGAGTGCACAGCCGCCGTGAGGCCGTATTCCGTGTCGTTGGCGATCTCGACGGCCTCCTCGTCGGTCCGGAACGCGACGACGGGGGCGACAGGCCCGAAGATCTCCTCGGTGAAGGCGGGCATGGTCCGCTCGACGTGGTCCAGAACGGTGGGCGGGTAGAACAGCCCGTCGCGGCGTCCGCCCGCCAGCACCCGTGCCCCGGCGGCCACGCTCTCGTCCACGATGCGTTCGATCCTCGCGGCCTGGCGCTCGCTGATCACGGGACCGAGAGCCACACCCTTCTCGCGGGGGTCGCCGACCCGTAGCGCCTTGGCCTGCCTGATCAGTGCCTCGGTGTACGGCTCCACGAGGTCGGTGTGCACCAGATGACGTCCGGCGGCGACGCAGGCCTGTCCCTGATAGCCGAAAGAACTCATCGCTCCGGCTGCCGCGGCGGAGTCGATGTCCGCGTCGTCGAGCACGACGATCGAGTTCTTGCCACCCAGTTCCAGGGCCACCCGCTTGAGCCCGTCGCCCGCGGCGCGGGCGACCGCCCGTCCCGCCCTGGTGGAGCCCGTGAACGCGACCATGGCGACGTGGGGATCGGCCACGACCGCCTCGCCGGTGCCGAGGCCTCCGGGCAGGACGTGGAGCAGCCCCTCGGGCAGTCCGGCCTCCTCGAACAGCCGGGCCACGACGACACCGCCGGACACCGGTGTGTGGGGATCGGGCTTGAGCAGGACGGCGTTACCCAGCACGAGCGCGGGCGCCAGGGCCCGCATGGCGAACAGCAGGGGGGCGTTCCAGGGGTTGATGACGCCGACCACCCCCAGCGGTACCCGCCATGCGTGACTGGTCTGGCCGGGTGCCGACGGGCTCAGGATCTCGCCGCGGGGCAGCGACGCGAGGCCGACGGCCTGCGCCAGCTGGCTGAGTCCGGCCGCGATCTCGTAGTCGCCCTTCGCCGGGACGCCTCCGGACTCCCTGACGATCCACTCGCGAATCGCCTCGCGGTTGTCGCGCAGGGCCCGGGCGGCGCGGAGCAGGACCTCGGCGCGCTCCTGGGGTGCCGTCTCGGCCCAGGCCCGCTGGGCTCGGGCGGCCAGGGCCCCGGCCCGGGCGACATCCGCGGGCGCTGCCACACCCACCTCCGCCAGCCGCTCTCCCGTGGCGGGTTCGTTCACCGGCTGAACCCCGCCCTCGGACTGCCGCCAACCGCCGCTGTAGATCTTCCCGGTCCATTCGGCCGCGTCCGGCCACGTCTCCTCGCCGGCGACAGTCATGACACGACCCTCCAGCCCCGATGCATTGATACCTCTTTTGCATTTATGTCCTTATTGAGGATATATGTCAGACAATCTCCCCTCGGTTGCTCGTCGCCGGGCCGGGACGCACGGTGGAAAGACCGAAGCGAGGGCGGATGAACGCGATGACGGGTTCTGACACCGCCGGCGACGACCGGGCGGCGTGGCGGCCGGACGACCCGATCGACGAGTCGGCCACGGCCGCAGCCCGCGTGGACCCGAACGGCATCGTGACCGGGTGGAGCGAGGGAGCACGACGGCTGCTCGGATACCGGTCCACCGAGGTCATCGGCCGGCCCGCGGCATCATTGCTCGCGGGGCAGCCGCCAGCCGAGACGCTTCGCTCCCTGAAAACGCTGCCGCGGTGGAACGGGACGGCGACTCTCCTGCACCGGGACGGCCACCACCTCGCGGTGAACCTGCTGGCCCACCACCGCGAGCCCGACGGCGAGGACAGAGGGGGCGGCGAGTGGCTCCTGGTCTGCCCCCTGGCCCGGCAGGCGTCGCCGCTCCACGACGACGCGCTGGTGATGTGGGCGTTCACCCGGTCCCCGGTCACGACGGCGCTCTACGACACCGGCCTGCGGCTGCGGCGGGCGAACGCGGACATGGAGCGTGTGATCGGTCTGCCCGAAGCGGCGATGCAGGGGCTGCGCGTATCGGAGATCGTGGTCGACCCGGAGGCCGACCGGACGGAACAGTGCATGCGCCGGGCGCTGGAGACCGGCGAACAGCAGCATCTGCAGCAGTCCCTGCACCTGGCGGGCCACGAGAGCGAGAGCGTCTGGACGACTTTGCTCACCCCCGTGCGGGACGCCGAGGGAACGATACGGGGAGTGCTCCTTTCCGCACATGACGTGACCGAGGAGCATCTGGCCCGAGGGCGCCTGGCCCTGCTCAACGAGGCCAGTATCCGCATCGGCAGCACCCTGGACCTCGCCCGGACCGCGCAGGAACTCGCCGATGTGGCCATCCCGCAGCTCGCGGACTTCGTCACCGTCGACCTGCTTCCCGCCATCGAAGGCGGCGACGACCCACGCGCCGGCTCGCCGCCCAGCCCCGTCATGCTGCGCCGGGTCGCCTACCAGTCCGTCCTGGAGGGCTGCCCCGAGGTCGTGGTGAGGCGAGGAACGGTGGCCGCCTACCCGGACGATTCGACCGCGGCCAGGTGCCTGACCAGCGGCCGCCCGCTGATCGAGAACGTGACCGCTTCCGCGATGGCCCGGGTGGCGAGCCAGACCCCGGACCGGGCCGAGCGGATGCGACGCTTCGGCTTCCACTCGGTGCTGGCCGTGCCGATGCGCGCCCGCGGCATCACCCTCGGCGTGGCCACCTTCTCCCGCCACCGGCGCCCGGAACCCTTCGAGCAGGACGACCTGCTCCTGGGCGAGGAGATCACCGCCAGGGCCGCCGTCTGCATCGACAACGCCCGCCGCTACACCCGCGAGCGCCGCACCTCCCTCACCCTGCAGAGCAGTCTCCTGCCGCAGCGGCTGCCCCCGCAGGCCGCCGTCGACGTCGCCTCCCGTTACCTGCCCGCCAGCACGCAGGCCGGCGTCGGCGGCGACTGGTTCGACGTGATCCCGTTGTCCGGCGCCCGGGTCGCGCTCGTCGTCGGCGACGTCGTCGGCCACGGCATCCAGGCCTCGGCCGCCATGGGACGACTGCGTATCGCCGTGCGCACCCTTGCCGATGTCGACCTCCCGCCCGACGAGTTGCTGACCCACCTGGACGACATGGTCATCCGCCTGTCCGCCGAGGCCGAAGGCGCGGCCGGCAGCGTCGGCGACATCGGCGCGACCTGCCTGTACGCCGTCTACGACCCGGTCTCCCGGCGCTGCGCCATGGCTCGCGCGGGCCACCCCGTACCCGCGCTGGCGACCCCGGACGGCGTCGTGGTGTTCCCCGACGTCCCTGCGGGCCCGCCGCTGGGGCTGGGTGGCCTGCCCTTCGAAGTCACCGAGATCGAGCTGCCCGAAGGAAGCATCCTCGCGCTGTATACCGACGGCCTCATCGAGGCCCACGGCCGCGACATCGACGAAGGCCTCGACGCACTGCGCAGGGTCCTGGCCCGGCCGGCTCCGTCCTTGGAGAGCACCTGCGACACCGTGCTCCAGACGCTTCTCCCGGACCACCCCGCCGATGACGTGGCGCTGCTGATAGCCCGCACCCGTGCCCTGGACGCGGCCCATGTCGCCACCTGGGACGTGCCGCCCGACCCGTCAGCGGTCGCCGAGACCCGTAAGAACACCACCCGGCAGCTGGCCGCCTGGGGCCTGGACGAGGCCGCCTTCGTCACCGAACTGGTCGTCAGCGAACTCGTCACCAACGCCATCCGTTACGGCGGCGCCCCCATCCAGCTCCGGCTCATCCGCGACCGCAACCTCATCTGCGAAGTCTCCGACGCCAGCAACACCAGCCCCCATCTGCGCCGCGCGCGCACCTTCGACGAAGGCGGCCGCGGCCTGCTCCTCGTCGCCCAGCTCACCCAGGGCTGGGGCACCCGCCAGACGTACACCGGCAAGACGATCTGGGCCGAACAGACCCTCTCCCCGCACTCCTCACCGTCGACGGAGACGGACTGATCGGTGCGGCAGTCCTGTTGCGGCCCGGATCGCTGCCGCGACCGGCCCCGCAATCGTCATCGGCGCCGCTATCGAACGTTGCGGCCATCTCCTGAGGGCGCCGGTGAGCTGGAGGGGAACTCCATGATCGCGGCGACGACCGAGCCGTGGGTCTGCTCGGTGATCACCTGGTGGCCGTCGAAGCAGGCCGCCATGATGGGCCGATCGACCGGCGGGTCGGGACCGGTGTCAGTTCGGCTTCAACACCACCACCTGACCGCCGGCGGGGGCCATGGCCACGCTGAGCACGGTGGCCGAGGTGACGGTCCGGGTGCTCTTCACGACGGGAGTCTGGTAGGCGTAGGTGCCGGGCGTGCCGTCGGCGTAGACCGTCGCCGTCCAGTTGCCGCCGGCGAGGAAGGACAGCGGGAGCGACAGCGTCCGGGCCGACTCGTCGGTCATCGCACCCAGGTACCAGGTGGTGCCGTTCCGGCGCGCGACCGCGACGTACTGGCCGATCGATCCGTCGAGGGTTCGGCTCTCGTCCCAGGTGGTGGGGATGGCGTCGAACCATGGCAGGCCGGGCCAGTTGGCGGTGTTGGCGTACTTGGACGGCGAGTCGTACCAGTAGAGGAAGTTCAGCGGCTGGTAGTACACCGCGGCCATCGCCATCTGGTGGACGTTGGTGGTCTGGTCGCGCGACTGCCCGTAGCAGATCGTGTAGTCCATCGGCCCGCCGATGTTCCGGGCGAACGGCAGGGTGACGTTGTGCGAGGCGGTCGGGAAGTGCTCGTTCCCCCGCACACCCTCCAGGCTGATCCAGTTGGGGTAGGTCCGCTCGTAGCCGAACGGCCGCACGTCGTCGTGCATGTCGATCAGCAGGCTGTGCGCGGCCGCGGTCTTCGCCCAACCGGTGATCTGGTTGGTCATGGCCTGGGTGCCGTCGTTGATGAAGCCCAGTTTCACGCCCGCGACGCCCCAGCTCCGGTAGAGGGCGAAGAGACTGTCGGGGCTGGTCAGCGCGATGCGGTTGACGTAGAGGATGACGCCAATGCCCTTGCTCGTGGCGTAGGAGATCACCGACGGCAGGTCGATGGCGTCGATCGGCTTGGTGGCGTCGGTCGTACTGCCTTCCGGCCCGTACCAGCCGGCGTCGTACTCGATGTACTGCAGCCCGCGAGCGACGGCGAAGTCGACGCCCGCCGTGCCGTCGGCGGTGGTCAGGTTGCAGCGGAAGACCTTGCCGGGCTTTATCCATGAGGTGTCGGCCAGCGCGCCGGCGGGGGCCAGGTTGAGCACCAGTTCGGCGTTGTCGACCAGTTCGGCGTGGGTGGAGCCGGCCACCACCGCGCGCCAGGGGGTGGCGAACGGGGTGGTCACCGTGGAGGCCGTCTGGACCGTCCCGCTCCCGCGGGCGGTGTGCTCCATCAGGCGGGCGGCCAGCGTGTTGGGCTCCCCCGACACCGAACTCAGCATCAGCCGGGGGAAGTTGACGCGGGACGACTCGCAGACGCAGGCGATCGGCCCGCCGCTCGCGTACGTGGCGGTCAGCGGAAGGTCGGTCAGCGGGCCGGTGTCGGTGCCGGAGGTCCCGGTGGACGGGATCGAACCCGGAGCGACAGGGTTGTACACGTTCTCGTCCCGGGCGCTGTAGACGAGTGCGCCGTCGGGGAAGACGAATGTCGTCAGCTCGTCGGCGATGGTGGCGGTGCCCTTGTCGAGCAGCACGTACCGGAAGGCGACACCACTGGGGTAGGCGCGGATCTGGACGCTGAAGTTGATCAGGGTGGCGGTGTCCTGGAGGGTCCAGCGCATCTCCTGGTACCAGTCGTGGACGGTCGCGTTGCGGCCGTAGACCGGAGTCCAGGTGTTGTTGACAGTCCAGTGCTGGTAGTTGGTGATGACCGTGCCGCTACGGCCGAGCATCGTCCCGTCGCCCAGCTCCAGGCCCAAGGCCGAGGTGTCGACGACGGTCGCACCCCTGCGCTTGGCCGACCAGGTCAGAACGCCGCCGGTCAGCGACATCGTGATCGTGGTACTGCCGTCGGGGGCCGTCGCGGTGACCGAGGCGTCCGCCGCCGCAGCCGTGCCCGTCGTACCGATCCCGACCGCGGCGGCGCCGGCGGCGACGACCGCGCCCTTGAGCAGTCCCCGCCGGGACACCGCGGGTGCTGGAACCTCCATGGCGGTGCACCTCTCCATTGAGTGGACCTGAGTCGGCGGCCGGCCCGAGGCGCCCTCACACAAACGAACAGTAATGAACGCTTTCCATCGACACCCGGGCAGTTGTACGCCCAGGACCCTTGAGAGGTCAACAGTTCCGACCCGGGAAGGGCCAACTGGTCGCGCTAGCACCCTCGGTTCCGTCATGAGCAAACAAAATCGATCGCGCCTCTTGACGGCAGAACGAACAGGAAGCTCTCATTTCCCACTGAACGTCGCAGCCGCTGCCGCGTGTTCGCCGCGTCTGCCATCCTTCGCGGCCTCAACTCCCCCTCCTACACGCCGTCAGGCACCCGCGGCATGCGGACGACGTCAAGTCAGAACCTCGAAGGAGAGGCAGAGCATGCTGAATCGAGCACTCCACCACAGGCCCTCGCGCGGCCGGTTGCGGGCAGCCACCGCCGCGTTCCTCACCCTGCTCGGAGGCCTCGCGGCAGTTCTGCTGCCCGCCACGCCCGCCAGTGCCGCCACCGTCTCCTTCACGCTCGGCGCCACCAGGACCGACCAGAACGGCAACACGCTCCAGTTGCACGGCCTGGGCATCATCAAGGTCGGCAACACCTGGTACGGCTTCGGCGAGGACAAGACCGGGGAGACCTCGTCCGACACGTCCTTCCAGGACATCCCCTGCTACACCTCCACCGACCTCTCCAGCTGGACGTACCAGGGCGTGGCCCTGGCCAAGCAGGCCAGCGGCGACCTGGGTCCGAGCCGGATCGTGGAGCGGCCGAAGGTCATCTACAACGCGTCGACCAGCACGTACGTGATGTACATGCACATCGACAGCACCAACTACGGCGACGCGCGGGTCGGGGTGGCCACCAGCAGCACCCCCTGCGGGCCGTACAGCTACCGGGGCAGCTTCCGCCCGATGGGCAACCTGAGCCGTGACATGAACCTCTTCCAGGACACCGACGGCACCGGCTACCTGCTGAGCGAGGACCGCAACAACGGCCTGCACATCTACAAACTCTCCGCCGACTACCTCTCCGTGGACAGCAGCGTGGCCCTGCTGGGCAGCAGCGGCTCGGCCAGCTACGAGGCGCCCGCCATGATGAAGAGCAACGGCACCTACTACCTGCTCGCCTCCCACCTGACCGGCTGGAGCACCAACGACAACGTCTACACCACCGCCACGTCGCTGAGCGGGACATGGGCACCGATGCGGAACTTCGCCGCGCCGGGCACCCACACGTACAACAGCCAGACGGCGAACATCATCACCGTGCAGGGCAGTTCCGGCACCACGTACATCTACGCCGGCGACCGGTGGAACACCAGCGACCTCGGCAACTCCCAACTGATCTGGCTGCCCATGACCATCCGCGGCACCGTGGTCAACGTCGGCCAGTACCCGAGCTGGTCACTCGACACCACCGCCGGCACCTGGACGCCCGGCTCCGGTGTGCCCACCAATGCGGTGCACACGCTGACCGACGCCGGCAGCTCGATGCTGATGGACGTCTCGGGCGGCTCGACGAGCAGCGGCGGCAAGGTCATCCAGTGGCAGTCCACCGGCGGCGACAACCAGAAGTGGACGCTGAACCGGGTCGCGGACAACGTCTACACGCTCGTCAGCGTCAAGAGCGGCCTGTGCCTGGACGTCCCGAACAAGTCCACCGCGGAGAACGTCCAGTTGCAGCAGTGGACCTGCAACGGCGGCGCCAACCAGCAGTTCGCCGCCGACCTCGTGGGCAGCCTCACCGGCACCAAGTTCATGCTCGTCAACGTCAACAGCGGGCTGAACATCGGGGTGGACTCCTCCTCCACCACCGCGGGCGCCGGCGTCGTCCAGCTGACCGGCACCGGAGCCACCAGCCAGCAGTGGACACTGTCCTGACGAACCCTCGCCGAGACGGCCGCCGCACCTCTTCGCCGGTCATACCTGGCATACCCGGCCGGGCATTCACTCCCGGTCCGGTCGGCAGTCCGGCCTCCGCCGGGGTGACTCTGGCGCGGTGGGCCCGTAGGCACGTTCCCAGCTCCGTGCCGCCGTTGCCGTCGTGACGCTCACGTGCCATACGCACAGTGTGGCAGGACGTCTGGATCAAGGGCATGACCTGCGGGAAGGCCCGGGTGTGGAGGTGGTGCGGGCCGGTGACGGCTCGGCGCCGAGCATGTCCAGCAGGACCAGGGCGTCGTACTCGGGCGTGTTCGGTTCGGCGACGTAGGCCGAAGGCCGAATGGCTGGCAGAGACGAGACAAGGCCGGTTCATCTACCACACCATCGAGGAGAAGAGCACGACCCTCGACGTCGCCGGCGACGCGGCCCGCCTGGTCGGCCGGACCGTCACGGACGCCACCGTGTACGGCACCCGGGTGGGACTGGCGGCTGCAACTGGCCACCGACCATGCCCGCAAGGGCGAGACCTGGGTCGTGCTGCGTACCGAGGCCACCACCTGGTGACCGAGATCGTGCGGAGGCGGAAGTGACAGTGAACCGGCTGGGCCTGGTCGTGCACGGCGGTCGCCCGGAGGCCGTGGCAGCGGCCGGGCTGGTCCGCGCCTGGTGCGAGGAACACGCCGTGCGCTGCACGGACATCGACGTGTGGCACGACGGCGGGCGGCGCGGCGCGCGTGAGGAGGTCGAGGCCGCGGGTCACCCCGACCTGGTGGTGACCCTGGGCGGTGATGGCACCTTCCTGCGCGGCGCCCGGCTGGCCGCCGCGAACGACGCCCTGGTCCTGGGCGTCGACCTGGGCCGGGTGGGCTTTCTGACGGAGGTGTCCGCCTCCGCGGTGCGCTCGGCGCTGGACGCGGTGCGGGAGGACCGGTTCGCGATCGACAGCCGGATGCTGCTCGCCCTGCGTGCCTCGCGCCGGCTGGAGGTGCCGGCCGGCATGGAGTCCCTCATCGAGTACGGCCGGGGGCCGCTCCTGCCGCCGCCGCAGGTGCGGCCCGACTGCGAGGTCGACCAGGACTGGGGCATCCCGCTGGACGTCACCGCGCTCAACGACATCGTGGTGGAGAAGCTGGTGAGGGACCGGCAGGTGTCCGTCGGGGTCTACGTCTCCGGTCGGCTCCTGGCCTCCTACTCCGCCGACGCGCTCCTGGTGGCCACGCCGACCGGCTCGACGGCCTACAGCTTCGCCGCCGGCGGGCCCGTCGTCTCGCCCCGCGCGGAGGCCCTCGTCTTCACGCCGGTCGCCCCGCACATGGCTTTCGACCGCTCGGTCGTCACCGCCCCCGACGAGCCGGTCGGGTTGCGCCTCCTGGAGCGTTCGGGGCCGGCCGCGGTCAGCATCGACGGCCAGCTGCGGGGCGTCCTCGATCCGGGCGACTGGATCGGCGTGTACGCCGCCCCGCGCCGCCTGCGGGCCGTCCGGCTGGGCCCGATGGACTTCTACGGCCGCCTGCGCGAGCGCATGAACCTGACCGACGCCCCGGCCGCGATCGCCGACGGCTCCCCCGCCCCGCTGTGGTCGGTCACCACGCCACCACCGGGGGACCTCGCCCATCTGACCCTGCTGACCGCCCCGGACGGTTCCTGATCGGCCGATCGCGATGATGACGAACAGCTGATGCCGCTCGGTGAAGTACCCGGCGTCATGGATGCGCCGGCTGCCGCGCCGCGAGGTGAGGTGGATGGTCGCCGGCGACCATCCACCTCACCTCGCGGCGCGGCAGCCGGCGCATCCATGACGCCGGGTACTT